>Ga0210384_10000946_pt1 | contig 41652 bp, 21 predicted proteins | sample IncBWH2MmetaG_FD_160574 | JGI IMG/M metagenome (GOLD analysis project Ga0210384, IMG submission 160574) | Forest soil microbial communities from Barre Woods Harvard Forest LTER site, Petersham, Massachusetts, United States - Inc-BW-H-2-M | ecosystem: Environmental > Terrestrial > Soil >... | reverse complement strand
CCGGCTGTGAGGCCGGGGATGGTGTAGGTGTAGGATCTGGCAGTCGCCGTCGCGATGCGCGCCGACTGATAGACAGCCGCCGGGGCCGGGTTCGTCACCTTGCTGGTGTTGATGGTGTTGGCGTGATTGATGGTTGTTCCGCCGGCGAAGTCCCTATCCGCCACGAACGGACTCGAGCCAGTGGTTGAGCCCGAATCAATGCAGAGGCTGGAGCACACGCCGCCGCCAGAATGGGTGGTTGCGCTGGCCTGATTCGAGGGGCCGGAGGAGCCAGCGGAATCCACGGCTTCGACAAGGTAGAAGTACGTGGTAGACGCTGCAAGGCCGGTATTCGAGAACGACGTAGAGGTCAGGCCGCTAGCGATCTGATTGCTGCTGGATGGCGTAAAGCCACTCGTCGTGCTGCGAAACACACTGTAAGTATTCGAGCAGCCGGAGCCGGCGGTGCTGGCCGTCCAGCTCAGGTTGATCTGGCTCGACGATGCCGCTGTGGCCGCCAGCCCGCTTGGCGCCGAGGGAACCGTAGAGCACGACGATGTACCAGGCACAACCGTGAAGGATTCTGAGGAACCAACGGAGGTGCTGCTCGCAATCAAGGGGCTCGCACCGGCATTGGCCGCAGACACATATTTGCCATTGGCCGTGGCCAGCAGCCCGATGTGTCCGTTTTCCGCATCAACCTCGGTAAATGTTTGCCACGCACCAAGTGCAGGCTGGTCGGCAATCAGACTGCTGGCGCCGGCATTCTCGGCGGTCACATAGTCGTTGTTGTCCAGGGAGCGCAGTGCGATGTTTCCGTTGCCGGCGTCCACCACCTGGAAAGATTCCTGCTGGGTGGTGCAGTTGGCAATCAAGGGAGCGGAGAAGCCGCAAACGAATTCGCCGTTGACGACTGCCTTGAGGGCTACAACTGCGCCTGGTACCAACCGTTGGGCGCCGCCCGGATTGGTCGGACGCACCACGCTCAAGGGCATCAAACCTTTAAGCATTCTGTCTCCTGCGCCGGCGAGTCTTATATAGTAATCCGAGGTGCAATGGGTGCCGTCCTCGTCCAAACTTACGTAGCCCCCGCCGACCGGAACCATCGCCTGTGTTTCCGCCGTTTTCATAATTTGGTTTCCTTCACCGTATTCGTCATACATGGAGATGTAAATGCCTTGGGTTCCCAGCCGGACGGCATTGTAAAACATATCCCACATGAGATTTCCATGAGACCGTTGGTGTAAGCGCAAATCTCCCGGCAACACAACCGGCTGGTAGTCAATGCCGTGGGCATTGCAATATGCCTGATCAGGCAGCATAAACGTGTTGAAAATATTGTTCGCGTCGCCTATGTTGCCAACGGATCCTATCAGCCACGGTGAAAGCATGTTCGCCGCGTTATATACGGGAAGCTTGGCGGCATCGGCGGTGCGCCAGTCGCGCGGAACGCCGAGAATCACATAAACACCTTGACCCTTGAACCAATTCACTATATCGAGAAGTTCGGAGACCGGGCGGGTGCTGGTGGCCATCCAGATGCACACGACCGGCTTGCCGTTCTGGCGTGCATACATGGGAGATGCCGTATGAGCGCTCATCTTGTTAATCCAGTCGGTCTTGAGATCTGTATCCATGGTTTGCCAGCCCGTGATGTCGTACATGATGTAAAACTTGCGACCGAAAGTTTCCGCCGCCGTCCTGACCCTTACCGCCATTCCATCGCGGTTGGCTTCGCCCGCGGGATTAAATCGCTGCAAAGCTATGGTGTCAATTCCGTTCTGTTGCATCCATGAAACCTGAGCGTTGACGGTTTGTTGATCATAAGAGGAAAACACGGTTGCCGGCTGGCCGTTGCCCAGGTTGGCAAAGCCAGTTTGGTAGGTTTTGGTGTAATCCCGCACATCAGGCCAAGAGTCGCTTTCACCGTTATTGGAAGGCGAGAAAATCTGGCCCCAATTCTGGCTCCAATGCCACCAATTATTTTGTGGCGATCCATCGCCGGCGGCCCCAAACCAGCCTTGATAGCCAACGCTGACCTTGCCGACAACGTCACCCGGGCCGCTGGCCGCCAGCGCCGGCGAGCCGGCATAGAAGGCCATGCCAACGAAAGTTAGAACCCACAGTTTTTGAATGAAACGAAGAGTAGAATTCAACATGATTTTCACGCTCCTTACGTGTTAGCGTCGCCAGTTTATCTGAGCGCCCTGCTTATTTCACTTCCGTTATCGCCAGAACATGCATGTTGCCATTCTTTGGCAAGGTCAGGCTGGAGACCGTCTTTTTCCCGGTGTCGTTGTCAGAGAAAACGCATCAGTGTAAATGGTGATGTTATTCTGCCCCGAAGTCCCTTCCCCGAATGTCATCGTCTGAGTGATACGACAAGTTACTTCTACTACAATTCAGCATGGGTCGCGCTGCTTTTCGAAAAAAGGCGGGAAGGTTTGCAGCACTTTCCCGCCGAAGTTTGTGGTTTTCTTGCTCAGTCGATCTCGATACCGCTAATTAATGCGTTGTTCGTTGTTGACGTGAACGTAATCGTGATATGCCCGCTCGCGTCCGCCGTCGCCGTGAACTGCTGGATGTTGGCGATGTTCTGCCCACCCGATGCCGCCACGATGTCGAAGTTCGTCAGCACTTGCGTTCCATTGATGCTCACGTTAAACACCCGCGAGCCCTTGGTGGTGAAGAACGTCTCACAGAAGTGCAAACGCACGGTGTGGCTTGACCCGGCTGTGAGGCCGGGGATGGTGTAGGTGTAGGATCTGGCAGTCGCCGTCGCGATGCGCGCCGACTGATAGACAGCCGCCGGGGCCGGGTTCGTCACCTTGCTGGTGTTGATGGTGTTGGCGTGATGGATCGTCACCCCACCGGTGAAATCCTCGTCAGCCACGAACGGACTGACTGCAGTGGTTGAACCCGAATCAATGCAGAGGGTGGTGCACGATCCTCCGGAGCCAGGTTGTGTCATTGCGCTCGCCTGGTTCGACGGGCCGGAGGAGCCAGCGGAATCCACGGCTTCGACAGCGTAGAAGTAAGTGGTAGACGCTGCAAGGCCGGTGTTCGAGAACGACGTAGAGGTTAGGCCACAAGCGATCTGATTGCTGCTGGATGGTGTAAAGCCACTCGTCGTGCTGGCAAACACACAATAAGTAATCGAGCAACCGGAGCCTGCGGTGCTTGCCGTCCAGTTCAGGTTGATCTGGCTCGACGATGCCGCTGTGGCCGTCAGCCCCGTCGGCGCCGAGGGAACCATGGTGCACGATGAAGGCGAGGTCATCGCGCTGGCCTCATTCGAGGGGCCGGAGGAGCCACCGGAATCCACGGCCTCGGCAAGGTAGAAGTAAGTGGTAGATGCTGTAAGGCCGGTGTTCGGGAACGACGTGCCGGTCACGCCACTCGCGATCTGGTTGCCGCTCGAGGGCGAAAATGGGGACGTGGTGCTGCGGAAGATGCTGTAGGTCACTGGGCTCGTCGTGCTCGCCGTCCAACCCAGATTGATCTGGCTGCTCGAGATTGCCGTGGCCGCCAAATTGGTGGGCGGATTCGGCGGCGGCGGCGGTGGTCCCGTCGTGCCGTAAACAACGATCGTGGCTGATGTTGTCGCCACGTAAACTTTGCCATTCGCCACCGTGCTGAACGTATATTTCCCCCCTACAGTTCCTCCCAGAGAATCGGCGGGGTGCATGTTGCTGTTCCAATAGTCCGGCGCTGAAACATCCGCCGGGTTCATGGCGTGCAACTCAGTGCCCCCGGCAGCCCAGAGGATGCCATCCGCGCCGTTGTTCGACGAGATCGTGAGTGTTCCGCCGCCTGAGAAGGAGGAACTCTTAAAGATGCCCGCCGGGGAAAACCGGCCGGTTGAGGTGTCATAGGAGAATTGATTTATCGCATGGCCCGATGACCAAACGTAGGCGTATATCGCGCTGCCTGAATTCCAGGAGATGGGGTTGAAGCCCACAGCGGCGCCAAATCCGCCGAATCTCTGGATGGGACCGCTGACCTGGAAGTGGCCCAGGTTCGTCGTATTCACCAGGAACATGGCTCCGGACTTTGAGGGTCCCAGGAAAATGTCGGTGGTTCCCGGAATCAGGGTCATACCTCCGCCATTCAAATCCAAGTCGCCGCCGCTGAGACTCGCTTCGTCGGATGGCGTAAACCAGTCTGCGACAGTCAAGGCTGGGGGAGACAGCCGGAGAACGCTCATGCTGTAATTGTTGCCGCCCGTGTTCGCATTGAAACTCCCGTTACCGGTGGCCGTATAAACGCTTGAAGAATCCGCGATCAGTCCACCGCCGCCTTGCCAGATTCCGCCCGCATTTCCGGAGGGGGTGTCGCAGAAAGCGCCGCTGAACGTGAAACCTGATCCGGCGGTGTATTTATAGCCAATCAGCCAGCCATGATACGTACCCGTGTCGAGCGAATGCGAAAATGCCGCGTAGATGACTCCGTTAAACAGCAACAAAGCGGGCCGGGAATTCTGCTGTGATGAATTGTTGAAGGAAACCCCGCCGGCGGAGGCCGCAATCGTGACGGGACTGCCGGCCAGCTCGGTCCCTGTAACCGGATCAATCGCGTGGAGTTGAGAGAGCGAATTCACATAGCTGAGCACATAGACAGCGCCGTTCGTCCCCACGGTCGGATCAATGACTGGAGAGGCAGTGGTGTGTCCTGGACTGGTCCCCAGGCTAAAGCGCCACAGTTGCGTACCCGTGTCAGCGTCAAAACCCTCGAGGCTGGCCGTTCTGGACCCTGAGGCTCCGGTGGGCGCCGCTCTGACAATAAGAATATTGGTAGGCCTTCCTGAGATGTTGACGCCCCCCAGGATCAGCGGCATGCCATAAACGTTGTTGTCGAGAGTGATTGTGAAGAGTTTTCCAAAGGTTGTTGGCGATGCTGTGAGAAGGGCCGGTGTCAGTGTCGTCTCATGGTTGTTGGACCCGCTGCGTCCGTTGTCATAGTTCTGCGTTAAGACACTCAGTTGGCCATAGGCCGGAGCCGTTAAGAAGCCTACTAATACGAGCGCCGCCAAAACAAACGCGCAGGCTCGCGCCGTCTGCAAAACCGCCGGCTGCATGCGAAATCCGGGAAGCGACCGATCTGTTCCTTGGAACATAGTTTTTCTCCTTGTCGGTTGACTCATATCTTCGTACAGCACGGTGTCGTCCGGTCGGACTCTGGGCGCATCGAGCGGAGCCCGCTGAAAGCATTCTCCGCAACCGCCGGCCGAGATCTTCCACAGACGAGCCTCTTAATGACTTGCCAGAAGAATGTGGGGAGATCCGAGGATCTCCCCCACTGGGCTAAATCGTGATCAGTGGATCTCGATGCCGCTGATCAAAGAGTTGTCGATTACCGTGGTGAAAGTGATGACGATGCTGCCACTCGAGCTCGCCGTAGCCGAGAACTCCTGAATGTTGGCCCGGTTTTGCGCGCCAGCAGCCTTAAAGATATCGAAAGCAGTCAATACCTGTGTGCCGTTGATCGCGACGTTGAACGTACGCTTTCCTGCCGCTGTCCAGAAGGTCTCGGCGAAATGCAGCCGGACCTGGTGGCTCGATCCCGCAGTGAAGCCCGGAATCGTGTACGTGAAGGTGCCGATGCGAGCGGTTTGGTAAACCGCCATTGGCGCAGGCATGGTCACGTGAGTGAGATCGATTGTGTTTGCGTGATTAATTGTTTTACCCCCGGCAAAATCTGCATCTGCCGTGAACGGACTTACGGCTGGTCCGCCAGCGTTGATCTCTGATGAGGGCGGCGGCGGATTACCTGTGGTTGCCATGGCCTGGTTCGACTGACCCGAAGTGCCTCCGACATTGGTTGCCTCGACTAAGTAGAAATATTGAGTATTGGGTAGGCCCGTCGTGTCTGCGAACGACGTGCCAGACGCAGTGCCTATCTGGTTGCCGCTCGACGGCGTGAATCCTGACGTCGTGCTGCGGAACACGTTGTAGGTGATGCTGCAGTTAGAGGTGCTTGCATTCCACGTCAAATCAACCGTGGTTGACGTGGGTGATGAGGTTGCGCTGAGCCCACTCGGAGCCGTCGGGGGACTGCAGGTTACTATAGTCGAGCCGTATACAACGATCGTCGACCCGGTTGGCGCATACACCTTTCCATTCGCAATCGCCAAAAACTGGAACCCTCCCGGGCTGCCGATCGAATCACCGGCATGCAGGTTGCTGTTCCAAAAATCAGGCGCCGAGACATTCGCTGGGTTCATGGCGTGTAATACGCCGCCACCGAAGGCCCACAGGATGGCATTTCCGCCGTTGTTGGGGTCGGCGGAGATTGCAAGTGTGCCTCCTCCGCTGAAGGAAGATGTGTGGCACGCTCCTCCTCCAACGTTCCCAGCCGCGGGGTTATAGCAAAACTGCTCTACGGGATTTCCAGATCCCCAGACGTAGGCGTACTGCGCTGTGCCGGAATCAAACGCAACAGGACTATGTCCCACAGCATTGCCCGCGCCAAACGTGCCCAGCGCACCTCTGCCTAAATTCGTTGAATCGATGAGATAGAGCGACCCATACTTGGTTGGTCCCAGGAAGATCTTGCCGCCGGTCCCCGGCATCAACACCATGCCGCCGCCGTTCAGGTCCTGGTCAGAAGCGCTGTGGGCTGCGGCCCCCGCGGGAACGAAGGAAGCTTCTACGGTCCCAATGTTGGAGGGATTCAGCTTCACGACGCTCATTCCAAAGTTGCCGCCGCCCATGCTGCCGTTTCCGGTTTCGGCGAAAATGCTTGTCCCATCGAAAATGTTACCGTCACCGCCTCCCCAAATGCCGCCCGCATTCCCGCCGGCGCAGGTGTCGCACCAAACGCCGTTTTGCGCGAAACCAGAGCCCGTGTATTTGTAGCCGATCAGCCAGCCGTGGTAGGCACCGGAGTCCGTCATGTGGCAATACGCCACATAAATGGTGCCATTCACCTCAGTTAGACCCGTACGGGGATTGTGCTGGCCCGAATTGAACGTAGCTCCACCGGCCGACGCCCCGATGGTCACGGGGCTGCCGGCAAGCTCGGCTCCGTTAAGCAAGTCGAGTGCATGCAATTTGTTCGAACCGCCGCTATCCTTCGTCGCCACGAAAACCGCACCGTGCGGCCCCACCGAAGGGTCCACCACGGGCGCTGCCGTACTAAAGGGGGCGGAGGTCCCAAGGGCCGTGTGCCAGATTGGGGCTCCTCCTATGTCGGCGTCGAATCCATAGGCGCTCATCGACGAGGTCGCGTGGTTGGAAGATGTAGCCACAACCAGAAGGTTCTTGGGGCCGCCCGGAACGCCGCTGACAATTAACGCCTGACCTTTGACCGGAGCATCGAGCGTAAGCGTAAATAGCTTGTGAATGTTAGAAGTCGGGGTGAGTGTCCCCGCATTGCTATACACGGCGTCGCGTGTGTTGTTGGCGTTTTGAGTCAGGACGCTTTCTTGAGCGTAACTCGGAGAATTTAGAAAACCGCAAACCACAATCATCGTCAACAACCAGAGAGCCGCAGCTCCGGCAGTTGGGTAGATTGTGCTCGCATAGGATCGGCGCTGGGGCCGGAGCACTGTCTGAAACATAGTTCCTCCTCGTTGAAATTGTTTGAAATTCTTGTTTATCGTTTATCCGTGAGTACAGCCATCCTTGACTACAGCCTAACTATGACCCGGGCTGAGCATCGGTTAAAGCAAATGGAGCAAACGCTGTAGACCATCAGCGGTGACGAACAAGTATTTGCTTTAAAACGACAGTTTCTTTCTCTAAATTCATTGCGGCTGTGGCCCAGGAGGAGTCCCTCAAGAGCCACAGCCGGCAGGCGGCTCTTAGTGAATCTCGATCCCGCTCACCAGGGAGTTATTGACCACCGAGGTGAACTGGATCACGTATTCGCCGCTCGAATTCGCGTTCTCCGTAAATTGCTGAATGTTCGCAGTATTTTTGGCTCCACCAGCGGCCGCGTAGATGTCGAAGCCCGTCAACACCTGCGTGCCGTTGATGCTCACGTTGAATTTCCGGGCGCCAGGCATCCCGAAAAAGGTTTCGGCAAAGTGCAGCCGTATTGTGTGACTCGATCCGGCGACAAAGCCCGGAATCGTATAGGTGAAGTTGCCGATGCGCGAGGTCTGGTACACCGCCATCGGCGCCGGGCCGGTGACCTTGCTCAGGTCGATCGTATTGGCATGATTGATTGTTGTGCCGCCGGCGAAGTCCATATCTGCCATGAATGGGCTTACCGCCGGTCCGCCCGCGTTGATAGCGACCGAGGGTGGCGGAGGACAGTTCGTCGTGCAACCTTGTGTGGTAGCCGCAGCTTGGTTCGATGGGCCGGATGTGCCCGAGGAGTCCACTGCCTCGACGGTGTAGGAATATGTAGTGGACGCCTGCAAACCGGTGTCCGAGAATGTCGTGCCGGTAAGGCCGGTTTTGACGATGGAACCGTTACGCAATACGGTGTAGGTGACACCGGAAGTTGGGGAAGCCGTCCAGCTCAGGTCGATCTGACTGCTCGATACTGCCGTGGCCGTCAGGTTCGTCGGCGGTGCCGGCGGCGGAGGTCCAACTGTGCCCAAACCATAAGCGAAGATCGTGCTCGGCTTCTGTGCATCCGACATGTACACCATGCCGTTGACTACAATGGGGCTCGACCAGTGATGACTGCCATGGGGAGCGGACCAGAGTACTGCTCCGGTTTTGACATCCGTGGCAAACAGAGTAGAGGTAGCCGTGGGGGCCAACCCACCACCATTGGCCCAAAACGCGATTCCGTTGGCTACGGCGACGGACGACGTCCAGCCGCCAGGTTTTTGCCAAAGCTGGGTAGCAATAGGATTGTGGTTGGCGTCGAGCGAATAGACAAAACCAGTGAACCCCTTCGTGCCTGGAATGAGCAAATAGACGGTGCCCGTGGCTGGGTCTTTATATACGGCGGGGCTGGAAAAAACCTCTCCAGCACCGTTAATCTGCATGGTAAAGGCGCCACCGCCCGTGTGCCCGGGCCCACCCTGCCCCGACATATTCATGCCATCAAGGACCCGCAAGATGCTGTCCTTTGCATTCACCATCACATAGTGGTTGCTGTTTCCCGGGAGATCCGGCAGTGCGACTGCATTGGTGCTGCCCAGATCATGATCTGCGGCGATTTCGGCAGCGAAGTTCGTGGGAGTATAGCTGTCCAACGGGCTTCCGTTGGCAGGCGCTCCCGTATGAGAGCCATCTGCGGGTATCGCCACCGCGCTCTGAGACCATTTGCTGGGCGGGGCAAAGGCTCCCCATTCCGCAGTCTCCACGTAGACCCGATCGGTGCCGGGGTGGTAGGCCACACCGCCTCTTGACCAGACACCAGCCCCTGAACTGCCGCAAGTAAGACCGCCAAGGCCGATATGGCCATCGATAGAGCTGCAAACAAAGTTAAACGTGTGCTGCGAGCCGTTGTTTAGATTGATGGCCGTAATGTGTCCCTGCGGATTGCCGCCGAAACTCGAACCGCTGCCATAGATGTAGCTGTCGCCGTTGGCTGCAGTTGCAATCGCCAACGCGGCCAGCGACTTGGTCGATTGCTGGGAAAGAGCCCGTTCCGGCCATCCACCGGTTGTGATCTCCGTGCCATCACCAACTTGAAGCTTGTGGATCAAGCCGTCTGTGCCGTACTGATAGACAAACTGCAGGTTCGGATCAATCGCGGGGCTGGAGTTGGTTTGGCAGCCCGCACAGCCGTTCAACAGCTTCGACCATACAAGCGCCCCCGTGTCGGCATCGACGGCATCAATCTTGCCGTTGAATTCGGAGATGAAGAGCAGGTTCTTTATTCCCGAAGAGGTGGAGACATTGCTTAGATAGACTGGTGCTCCATCCACCAGAGAAGAAGCTTTAAACGTAAAGATTTGCTTGAGATTTCCTACGTTTGCAGGCGTCAGGATTGTCTCGTTGGGGTTTGTACCGGTTTTTTCCTGGTCGAAAGAGAATTGAAGCCAATTGTCTATCCCGGCTGCCTTTGCCGTAGGAGTGCCGGTAAACAATGCGAATAGCACGGCAAGAAAAAGACCTGCCATCACTAACAACAGAGTCAATATATGTTTCGCTCGCTTAATATTCATTTCATCCCTCACTGTTATTGAACCTCGATTCCGCTTACCAGCGATTTATCTGTTACTGCGGTGAATTGAATCACGTACACCCCTTGAGCATTGGTGTTGGCCGTGAACTGCTGGATCACTGCCTTGTTCATGGCGCCAGCGGCCGCGAAGATGTCAAAGTTGGTGAGCACCTGCGCGCCGTTGATGGATACGTTGAACCTGCGCTTTCCTGCGGCTGTCCAGAAGGTCTCGGCAAAGTGCAGCCGCACGGTGTGGCTTGATCCGGCGGTCAATCCAGCAATCGTGTAGCTGAAATTCCCAATCCGCGCCGTTTGGTATACCTGTGCGGGCGCTGGATTGGTTACCCCTGTCAGATCGATGGTATTGGCGTGATTGATGGTAGTGCCGCCTGCAAAACCCGTATCGGCCGCGAACGCGCCTACCGCTGGGCCGCCAGCATTGATAGCAACCGTTGTTATTTGAGGACCTGGCCTGGCGCCGACTTCGCTGGAGTTGGCGCTTTCGCCGCTCGCGTTCTGCGCCGAAACTACATAAAAGTAAGTCGTGCCATTGGTCACGGTCGTATCGGTAAAGCTGGTTGCGGTCACGCCTGATTTAACGAGCATGTAATTCAAACCACTCGTGATGGTGCGCTTCACGTTGTAGGTGCTGGCGCCGGCCGAAGCCATCCAGGAGAGAGCTACCTGATTGTTTCCCGCAGTTGCCTTCAGTCCGGTCGGAGCCGGCGGCCCCACCGGGGTGCCCGGCGTCAATCTCACGACGGCAGCAGTGGCGGGCGAGAGCGTCAGCAGGAAATTTCCCCCGGATGGCGTCACGGGTGTTGGCGTCCCATTCCAACTGGCATCGTCCCCGATGGGTGCGCCACCCAAGGTCTCGCCATCGGTCACTGAAACATCGTTGTTCGGAGCTTGGAGCAGCCACACTTCACCCGATCCGTAGTTGCTTCCGGGCTGAATGGTTACATCGGCGGTGGTGGCGCCGGAATCGTGTGTCTTATTAATGATGGTGACGAAGAGACTATTATCGGCTGCCAGAACTCCATACGCCGTCAAATTAACCCCGCCTGGGTTGCCGATGGTCACTGGCACGATGCGTCCGTGCCCTCCAAGATCAAACGCCTTGACGCCATACCCGATAGGGTGAACGTGGTAGCCGCTCGACGAGGTCTGGAAGAGAGCATAAGAGGTTGTGGCGCCGGAGACATGATCTCCCGTGTGGAAATTGATACCGGAGGCCTGATGGGTCGCCCACCAGTACATGTAATCGAGGCCCCAGAGCGCCGAGGCAAAGGCGTTGCTGGCGCCAGGACACCCGCCGCTGAAAAAATTGTTGGTCTCAGAGAGCCGAAATGTAAGTCCGGTGGCCAGCACCTGGGACGCATAGGCGTCATGGCTGGCTTGGTATTTGCTCACGAAACCGGTGGAGAGCATCAAATCCCGCGCCGCCGTGGCGCTGATGGCTTGACCGCTACCCCCGAAATAATTGTGGCGTTGGGCCCACGCGATTCTGCCACTTGAGACGAAATCGTTCGCGTAGTTGACGACCCAGGAGGAAGCGCCGCCGGTCACGTCGGGTCCGCAGAATTTGGCGCGTGGATCGCTGATGGCGGAGTAGTAGGCCTGCGCATCGGATTTGTACCTGGGATAACCGCCTCCGCCCAGATATACGTCGGGCTCATTACCAACGGCGAAGCATGCCAGGCTGGGTGAATTTAAGCTCAAGATGAAATTTGCCGTAGCCGCGTTCGCCTGAGGATCGAAGGTCTTCAGGCGCAGACCATAAATGACTTTCAGGTTGGCAGCGTTCGCAAAATCAAACGCACTTGCGATTTGCGCCTGTGAAGGCAGTGTCCCTGAGTCGGAGGTGTTTCCGCCAATGCGCAGGCTCTTGATTCCCAACTGGCTGAACATTCGCAACAGCGGTTGGTTAGAGCTTCTAAAGTAGTTGGTGTTGAGCAGCGTCGAGGTCTCATAGCTGACGCCGTTGAAATCATCGGGAATGACCGCCCCGGGGTTATTGGGGCTGAGATTGATTGTCACCGTTGATTGTGCGCGTAAACCTGGGCACGCCACAACCAGGAATGCGCTCCAAATCAAAATACAAGAGCGAACGTACTGCTTCATTTTTTTTCTCCGTTGTGAACATCTTTAGCAGGTTCCTCCACCAATCACTGGAGAATGCCGTTGGTAAATGGCCTGCTTGCTTTATTTTTGCTTCCACTCGTCCGAACTGAAATGTGTGTCTTCCTGATGTGTCTTTTGCCATCTTCGAAAATATTCGGGGATACTGGTGTTGGGGCGAAGTATTGTTTCCTGGAACGCAATAAAATTCCAGCTTGCCACTGGGAGCCGAGCCTGACGGGCCATTAAAGGCATCATTCCCATTGGAATGTCTCCATATTGCGGTTGTCTTGCTATGTATGTCGTCGAAGGATGAAAAGCACATAAGAGGTGCAGTTGATGCTCTTCTGAACCCGATTGGGGGTAGGTTCTCCACCCAGCTTGCCCAAAAAAAGCCTGCCGATCATAGTGAGTCACCTCTGGGTAATCAAGTTTAAGATGGTTAAATTTCGCCGATCAAACGGTTGAGTTAACAGACGTAACTTTGCTCAAAGGTCCTAAAATGAATGCTGGGGTGGAAAAGAGGAGTAGGCGAACCTGAGGAAAGTGGATTCGCTGCTTGCTTAAGGCCATTGGCCGATTGGGCGAAGGTTGTAAATTCTCCACCATAGTTTGCCCAAGAAAAGCGTGGGATGATCGTGGTTGAGTTTTTGGGAATCAAACGTTAAATTTCGCCGATTAAACGGTTGAGTTAACTGGCCTAACTTGACTCCATGGAGCGGAGTAGCCGAAACTGCTGTGCGCAACACAAGCCTTCTGAAATAACTCCTGAAGCGGAAAAGAGAGGGGCGCACGCGAACTTGAAGAAAAGTGGATTCTCGTTGCACGCTGCTGCAGGAAACGTAAGGCCATCAGTCGTCCGTGATCTTGTTCTGATCGTGCTCATTCTCTCCCCGTCGGCCGGCGAACAGAGGGTCGGGGCGACGGTATCAGTAGGAAGCGGGCCGGCCCCCAGCAGTGAATCCGGAGGAGAGTTATTTAGATTAACCATGATGATACGAAACAAGACCGCCTGTTTGGCCTCTGTCATCGCGCTTCTCGGTTTTTGTACCGTCAGCGTACAAGCGCAGCGTGCGCGCGGCGAACTACATATCGAAGCGCGCGACCCGCAAGGAGCAGCTCTAGCTGCAACCGCGGAGTTGGTGAGCCAAGCCAACCAATTCAACCGGAGATTTGTGCTGGGCCCCGATGGGCGCTACGTGGTACAGGACCTTGCCTTCGGCATCTATCGTCTGAGCTTGCAAACGAAAGGTTTTGCCCCCTGGACGGGGTTGTACGAGATCCGGTCAGAGGTGCCGGTCCATGTCTTGGCAACATTCGCGCTGGCGCCAGTATCCGCGCAAGTGGACGTCAGCGACTCGGCGACCCTCGTGGACCCATATCGAACCGGCGCCGTCTACTCGATTGGACAGCAGGCAATCACTGAGCATATCTCCACCCAGCCTGGGCGCGATCTTTCCGACTTGGTCGATGAGCAGCCTGGATGGCTGTACGAAGCAAATGGGGTGTTGCACCCGCGTGGGGCGGAGTACGACGTTCAATACGTGGTGGATGGAGTGCCGATTACACAAAACCGTTCGTCAGCATTCGCGCCGGCTCTTGATGCCCAGGATGTGGAGTCGATGCGCGTATTGACGGCAGATTATCCTGCAGAATACGGTCGAAAACTGGGCGGGGTTGTCGAAGTCACCACAGAGAAGACGGCGCCATCCGGGTTGCACGCAACAATCAGCGCAAGCGGGGGAAGTTTTGATACGGCTGCGAGCTCGGCGGCAATCTCGTATTCCAGCGGCAAGAATCACATTGTGGTCAGCGGCGACGGGTTTCACTCCAACCGTTATCTTGATCCCCCGGTGTTGAACAACTTCACCAATCGCGGAAACGCCGGCGGCTTCTTTGCTTCCTATGAGCGTGACTTTTCTGATAGCGACCGTTTACGAATTTCGATCGCGCACAATGCAGTTCGTTTTCTGGTGCCGAATGAACTCGTTCAACAACAGGCTGGGCAGCGGCAAGATCGTGCTGATACCGAGACCGACGGACAGGTTGATTTTCAGCACGCCTTCTCCCCAAACCTGCTCTTAACTGTTGCCGGTAGCGTTCACGATGCAGAAGCGACTCTCTCGTCGAATCAACTGGCTACGCCGGTTATCGTTTCTCAGGATCGCGGCTATCGTGAAGGCTACGTGCGCGGAGACCTCGCCGGTCATCATGGTGTCCATGAGTGGAAAGTGGGCGTGGACAGCCTCTTCGGTCCTGTCCGCGAACAGTTGCAGTATGCGATTACGGATCCGACGCAATTCGATCCCAACACCCAGCAACAGTTTCAGTTTTCAGGCCGCCGCTGGGACGTTGAACCTTCTGGTTATTTTCAGGACCAGATACACCTGGGCAACTGGAACGTCAGTGCGGGATTGCGCTTTGATCATTACGCTTTCTTGGTCCGCGAGCCGGCGTGGAGTCCGCGGCTCGGTGTTTCCCGTTATTTCCCCTCTCTGAATCTGCTGATTCATGCCTCCTATGATCGGGTGTTTCAGACTCCAGCAGTGGAGAATCTCCTGCTCGCCAGTTCGCCGCAGCTTGATGCGGTAAATTCCATTGTAGTGCGACTGCCTGTTCGGCCCGCCCATGCCAATTTCTACGAAGCCGGCTTTACCCAGTCCGTCTTCGGAAAGCTGCGGCTCGACGCCAATGTTTTTCGTCGCGACTTTCGTAATGACTCCGATGATGACGTACTGCTCGATACCGGCGTGAGTTTCCCGATTGCATTCAGGCGAGCGAGAATCACCGGGGAGGAGCTTCGCTTGGAAGTACCGCTTTGGCATTGCCTCTCCGGTTATGTGAGTTATGCCAATCAAACCGGAATCGGCCAGGGGCCCATCACCGGAGGTCTGTTTCTGGGCAGTGATGCAGTGAGCGGTCTGACGGACACTAGTCGATCTCCGGTCACTCAAGATCAACGAAACACCGCGCGCGCGCGTGTGCGTTTCCAGCCGGTTCGCCGTATATGGTTCGCCTTAGGTGGACAGTACGGCAGCGGATTGCCTGCCGAGGGCGCTCGCGATGACCCAAGTTTCCTGCTGGCACAGTTCGGTCCAGAGATTCTCAGCCGGGTCAATTTTGATCGCGGCCGCGTGCGTCCGAGTTTTTCTCTCGATGCGGCGGCAGGGGCAGAGTTGTATCACCACGAGCAGCGCAGCGCCGCAGTCGAAATCCAGTCAAACGATTTGACCGACCGCCTGAATGTGATCAATTTTGCCAGCCTCTTTTCTGGAACAGCGGTAGCGCCGCAACGGAGCATCTCGGCGCGTTTGAAGCTCACATTTTAGCTCGCGGTCCACCAAGCAGGAATATGGAAGTGTCACGCTTAGTTTGAAAGTGGACACTTAAGGATGCAGGAGAGGGGCTGCGAAATATGGATATTCCAGAGCAGCAGCAACCACCTTCTCCAGGAGCCGATAGCCATGTTTGACGCAAGATTTTCTACGATGGATGACGCGCAGTTGGCCAAACAGCTGTGCCAGGAAATCGATTCCCGATGGAGACAGTGGCAGATCGAACTTCTTGTGTTGGCCAACAATCGTAACTGGGATGAACTGAAAGAACAGATCAAACGAGGACCTACTGTCGGCCGCAAGTCTAAAAATGGGGTCAAGCTCTAAGAGGGAATTTTCAGAGAGTCGTTGATTTCCTGGACGTATGCTCTTTTCCATCGTGTCTGCGCCTGACAACCCACCTCCCAAGAAGACAGAAGAATAACCGCAGTCAATTCACTGACATCTGCAAAGTCCAACCCCAGTTCAGGAAGCCATCTGCCTAAAAATAGGACTTTGTGCTAGATATCAAACAAAAGCTTTATTTTCAATTAATAAGTGGCGTGCAAGTGCTTACAAACTTTGATACTATTAGCGGCCCATAAAGCAATGCATAAGGCAGTCGTAGGAGCAGTCTACTGCGAGGGGTCGCGGTCAGTTTTGCGGTCGCTGCCGGAGATGACACCTATTGGCATGAAAGCTTTTCCGGTCATTTGTCATTAAGAAGTAAAGCAGTCAAATCTGTGCCTTAACAAGGTTTTCAGGCAGTTCCAAAACTGTGTCCAGGCGGTAGCGAAGAGCTAAGAGCTAAAACTGATAGGAGCGCAATCATGATGAAACATATTTCTCAGGCGGCCGTTTTAATAGCTGTACTTGTAATCTTTCCTTGGCTGGCGTTCTCGCAAGTTGCCACCGGCATTCCTCCCTTCAGCAGCATCTCGGGCGGCCCAGATACCATCAATCTGGCCAATCTAAATGCGCATTGGAGCTTTCCTATTCTTGCCAAGGCGGGGCGCGGCCTGCCATTTCACTACGCGCTTCAGTTTGACAATTCTGTTTGGAAGGTGGGGGACGACGGGAGTGGCAACAGCATTTGGCAGCCGGTCAACAGCACTCAGGGCTGGGCGCGCCAGACCGAGGTGCTGAGCGGCTACATGACATATGACGCGTCCGTGATGTATGACCCGGCTATATCTGGGAACTGTACCGTTTATGGACAGTGGGTTTACCACGACCCAGCAGGAACTGCCCACCCATTCGAAATCAATGGGGCACTCATGATTTCGACCCCCAGCGGTTGTTACGCGCACACCGCAAGCTCCGGCACTGGTCACGCCATGGACTCCTCAGGTTACACGATAGCGGTGACTGCCACTCCTCCCAGCGCAATCGTCTACCCTCGTTCGGGCGGAAGCATTGTTCCCCCGCTGCAAAATCAAACCGGTGCGGCACAAATTACCGATGCCAACGGCAACTCGATTACCACCAGCGACGGGCGTGCCTTGTTTGATACAACGAGCGCCAGTACTCCTGTGCTGACTTTGGCTGACACTGGCGGAGGCGTGGCCTTTCCCACCAGTTTCACTTACACGGCACCAGGTGGCAGTAAGACGATCACGGTTTCTTACACGGGGTACAATGTCCAAACTAATTTTGGATGTTCGACCATCTTGGAATACGGCCCCACTTTTATTCCACTACTGACCTCAATCACCTACCCCGATGGCTCGTCGTATCAGATTACCTATGAAGATACGCCTGGATATCCAGGCAACAAGACGGGGCGGCTGGCGAGCGTAACCCTGCCCACCGGAGGCAGCATTTCTTACAGCTATTTTGGCGGGTGCAACAACAGGGGCATAACCGCGGATGGAGCCACTGCCGGCTTTACTCGCACGGTCAACGATGGCACGAACAGCTATAACTGGACCTACTGGATCAGCGGCACCGGACAAACCTACGTGGTTGATCCCCAGAATAACGAGACCGACATAACCTTCTCAGGCAATTTCGAGACGCAGAGCAAGATCTACCAGGGACGGGCCAGCGGGGGCACGCTGCTCATGGCGACACAGAAGTGTTACAACAACGATCCCAATTGCAACCCGACTTCAGAGGTAACGGCGCAGATCACCTCAGTGGATGCCTACAGCAATGTTGGTTCCATGACCTCACGGGTTTACACGAGTTTTAACGACAACGAACTGCCCACGGAAACCGACCAATACGACTTTACCAGCACGACCTGGAGCAATCCGGTCAAGAAAACCATCATCAGCTATGCCAGCCTGGGCAACAACATTGTGGACCGGCCCAGCAGCGTAACTGTGACCGATGGCAATAACAATACCCTGGCGCAGACCAGTTATGCCTACGACGAAACCGGTCTGGGGTCGCTTGCGGGCACGCCGCAGCATGTAGCGGTGAGCGGCGCGCGCGGCAATGTGACCACCATCAGCCAGTGGGTGCAAGGGACAACCTATCTGAGTAAGACCTTCAGCTATCTTGATACCGGCAACGTGCTCGATACCTACGACATCAACGGCGCGCGAACGCATTATTTCTACGATAGCAATCCCGCTGTCTCCTGTGGCAACAGCTTTCCCCAGGCGGCCGGCAATATGGATCTGGGAGTCTATACCTGGACCGATTGGAATTGCGCGGGGGCAGTTTCCAGCGTCACGCGCGATCCTAACTACCAGCCCACAGCCACAGCCTGGAACGACCCGAATTTTTGGCGGCCCACCGGCGTTACCGATCCATTAGGTAACACAGTGAGTACGGGCTATGGTGGCGCAACCATTACTGAAAGCAACATTGTCTTTAACGGTGGCAATTCTATTGTTGATTCCGCCAGCACGCGGGATGGATTAGGCCGCCCCCACTTCAGCCAACGCCGGCAGGGAGCGACCGGAACGGCACTCAATACCTTTGACTCGGTTGAAACCGACTACGACAGCGACGGCCGTCCGTATCTGACTACCGTAGGGTATGTGGGCGGCGGTACCCAGAGCTATTGTTCAAGCCATGGTATGCCAGCGAATTGCACTCCGCCGGGAACCAGGACCACCTACGATGCCCTGGGCCGGCCCTTGCTGGTCACGGATGCAGGCGGGGGGACAGTACAGTCCGTCTATGTCAACAATGATGTCTGGGTGCAACAACAGCCGCGCAACCCTGAGGGAACCATGCCAACACGGCAGTACGAATATGACGGCTTGGGGCGGCTGACTTCCGTGTGTGAGCTTGTGACTGTAACCGGCATCGGCCGAGGGACCTGCGCCCAGACCAATCCCCAGATCGGCTATTGGACCAAGTACAGCTACGACACCACCACTATCAACAGTGTTCTCTACACTCGCATGACGGTGACGCAGAACGCGCAACTCAATCCTGACGCTCCCACCACACAGCAGACGCGCAGCTTTACCTACGACGGTTTGGGCCGCATGACATCGGAGAACAATCCGGAGTCAGGGACAACCACCTACGTGTACGATTCCAGGTCAGGATACAGCTCTCCCGGCGATCTTGTCCTGAAAGTGGATGCCAACGGGAACAACACGCCCTATTACTACGATGCCCTGCATCGAATCACGGACATGGCTGAAGTTACTCCTAATACTCCTGATACTCCTAATGGGGTCGTTTGTAAGCGCTTCCGATACGACAACTCTACCGGGGTTACGGGCTCTATTCCGTCTGGCGTAAGTATCAGCAACCCACTCGGGCATATCGTCGAGGCCGAGACGGATAACTGCGCCTGGCCGGTCACGGCCCCGATCACCGACGAATGGTTCAGCTACTCGGCGCGTGGTGAGCTGACCGATGTCTACGAATCCACGGCACACTCGGGCGGTTACTACGACGTGAAGCAGAGTTATTGGGAAGATGGGGCAGCGAAGCAGTTGAGCAACCTGCCGGGGCTGCCTTCCATTACTTACGGTGGCTTGGATGGAGAGGGCCGGGTTACAACAGTCACGGCCAGCACGGGAATATCGCCGGCGAACAGCGTGAGTTACAACAACACCGATCCCAGTACATCCAATGAGCCGCTGGGAGCACTGCTCTCGGTTAGCGTGGGCACGACGACCACCGGACAGTACGACTCGGATTCGTTTACTTATGACAAGAACACAGGCCGTCTGACGAACTATACCTTCAACGTGAACGGCCAGACCGATGTGGGCGCGCTAACCTGGAATGCCAATGGCAGCTTGCAGAAGCTACACATCACTGATGGCATCACTGGGACGCAAGACAGCCAGACCTGCAACTATAGCCATGACGATTTAGGCCGCATTGCCGGCGTGGACTGCGGCACGGCGTGGAACCAAACCTTCGCCTACGATCCCTTCGGCAACATCACCAAAAACGGCAGCGTTACCTATCAGCCTGCTTATAATCCGGCAACCAACCGGGTTACAAACACGGGTTTCACCTATGACAGCAACGGCGACTTTACCAGCGACGTGTTTCGAAACTACAGTTGGGATGCCGAGGGAAATATGACCTCCGTGACCAACGGAGCGGCCACGGTGAACCTGACCTATGATGCCCTGGGCAGAATGGTGGAGCAGCAGCGTGGTTCGAGCTATACGCAGATCGTCTATGGGCCGGACGGCGGTAAGCTTGCCTTAATGAACGGGCAAACCCTGAGCAAAGCTTTCGTGCCACTGCCCGGTGGGGCGACGGCGGTATATAACTCTTCAGGCTTGCAGTATTACCGGCACTCCGATCACCTGGGCAGTTCGCGGTTGGCCTCAACCCCTTCTCGTGGTCTCTCCTACTCGGGAGCGTATGCGCCTTTTGGTGAACCCTACAAAGAAGCAGGAATCACCACAGACCATGCGTTCACTGGGCAAAACGAAGATACGATTACCGCGCTGGCAGACTTTACGTTCCGCGAGTACGGCTTCACCCACTCAGGCCGCTGGATTTCGCCCGACCCGGCAGGGCTGTCGGCGGCAGATCCAACCGACCCGCAAAGCTGGAACCGCTATGCCTATGTCCGCAATCGCCCCTTGCAGAATGTTGATCCGCTGGGACTGGACTGTATTTATTTCACCGATGACGGCAACGGTGTTGAATCTGTTGATGGGAACAGTAACTCAAGTGAGTGCGCAGATAACGGTGGGACGTGGTGGGAAGCTTGGTCTTACTTAGGAAGTTGGCTAGACCAGAGGTACGTGGGGAATGACGGCGCAAACCAGTACTACTACAGCATCACTGTCACGGCTTCGATTGATCCGATTAATCTTTCGTTGTTTGTTGCATACGACAGTGGTACGCCAATTCAACAACCGCCACTCTCATCAGCGCAGTGCGATGCCCTTCAAAAGGTGCTTGATAGGGAAGCTCAGAAAGGCACGCATCAGGCAGCTCTTGCGGCAAATTTGGATTTGCCCGGCACTGAATACTTGCTGAGTCCTTTTAACAGCGACGCCCCCGGCTACCAACCTCTCCAGACGGCTTACGGCTCGCTAGATATTGACTGGTTCAGTACGCTTAAAGCCAGCACAATACCGGGTAGTGGTCATGCTTTTTATGCCTATGGGGCGGAGAAGGTCGTCTCGATCTTGAAAAGAAAGTACTCAGGAGAGAAGGTTACGAACTATGTGCCCTATTCGAAGGCCGACGAGACAAATGCGGCATGGCAGGCCTCAAAACCATGGGTTGGATACAAGGAATTACTTCCTCCCGGCTGGATGAAGGCGAATTGTTCTTCGAACACCCCCCAGTAGCGGCGGTGCTGGTTGGTAGTGTTGTTTGACTACGAGCCGGAGAAATACACGTCGATTTGGTTAGTTTTAAGAATATCGGGCAACGTTACTAATTATCGGCGTTATACTGATCGAAACGAGCGCAATGCAGGATGGCAGGCCACAAGTACCATGAGGTTGGCTTGGATAAAACGGATTGCGTTCCTCCCGACTGGATGAACCTAAGAATTGTCCCTTGAAGGATAAATAACGATGATCGCAATAATTTTCAGAGTAATGGGTGGAATTTTGCTTTTCTTGGGTGTTGCGTCGGTGTTCATTGGCATTTTCACCATAATGCGCTATCCACAGCATTCGGCGCTAGCGGTCTCAATTCCAGTGTTCATCGTTCGGGTTATCACGGGTGTTTTGGTGTTTGCCGTAATTGGGATGGGATTACTCCTGCTCAGAAAGTGGGCTGCCTTGGCAGCGTCCATTCTGGCGCTCTATCCCGCGTATTGGTGTTTCTTGGCAGCGATTCATCCTGTTGATGCGAAAGCTGGGGATGCGAACTGGTTAGGGTTCGTGTTTGGAACACTGCTAATCGCTCCCCTGATCCTTACTGCAAAGGGTTGGCGTACCCTAGTCTGGCGTGGAAAGAAGAGTGACGCTTGAGAAGCGAGAACGAGTTATGGGATCACGGTGATATCAGAATCTTCATTTCTCTGGCATTGGCCGGGTGGGCGCGTGGCTCGGGCAAAACAGTTGATCTATAGTTTAATATCGAGGGGGGTGTCTGCCCTAGCTTGCTAGGTCGGGGTTTTCTGCAGTCGCTGAAAATTTCGCTGGGCACACGCCCATCCCGGCGTTCGTCGAGAAGCATTTCGCGCCCATCGAGGACCGTGATTCCATTGTGGTATCAAAACCTTAATTTCTGAGCAACCTTGGATTATCATCGTTCCCGGAATCCCGTCCCGGCGTGCCGCTGGTGTATCCGCATCCGCGAATGGGGGCTGGTTAGAAAAATACCCCAAAAGGGTTCTTTGAAAATTCGTTACCCGAAGGGATTCATGAAAATCCCCACTCGATTGCGTGCAGAAAGCAGCCCTTTATGGATCAAGACATCAGCAAGTGAGTACACATGTTTATTTAATTTCAATGACTTAGCACTGAAATTAACCATCCAGCAAGTACCCCCCTCAAGCGGGCCCAAAATTGCGTCTGTCGGTAGTAGGGAATCCTAACAAGACAGAAGAATAACCGCAGTCAATTCACTGACAGCTGCAAAGTCCAACCCCAATTCAGCAAGCCATCTGCCTAAGAATAGAACTTTGTGCAGATATCCAATAAAAGCTTTATTTTCAATTATTTGACAATGTTGGGTTAACTCTGCAATTGTTAGATTTAACCCTATGAAACTTGACTCCTGTTGGTGCCAGAAGGACAATCAGCCCCGCGTTCAAGCTATGCGACCACTTGGTCGTACTTGGTCGTACAAAAATACAAAGTAATCGAAAACGGAGGGTGAGAGCCACTGTCTGTCCGCATTTTGCCGAGACCTTCTGATCATCGGTTGGCTTGCGGCTCTTCAAATGTAAGCATCCACGGGCACTCAGATATTGACCAACTTCAGATATCTTCGCGGACGCTGGAGCGATAGCAGGTCTAAGCCAGCAAGGAAGGAGGGTAACCAGAAAATGAGATGGGAGAAACCAAGATGGGAAGAGATCCTGCTCAATTGCGAGATCAACTCCTACGCACCGGCTGAATTATAAGCACGTCATGGTACTTAAGACCAGGGGAGGGTATTCGAGTGGATACTTGCCAAAGCCCTCCTTTGGAATGCTCAATGTAATTACACCGCCGCATCAAGTCATCACCGTGCTACTGCGAAGTTGAAAACTTCCAGTAAAAGCTCCCCGTGCAGGTCTCAGCGCGGGCGGCTGCACGATAGCCAAGAGACCATAATTTAGAAAGCTCATGGAGGGAGAGCATCATGAAAGCGCATAAAAGCTGCAGTATATTCTGCCTTAACGCATCAGGGGTAAAGATCTTAGTACAGAAGAGAATTGCGCAACGTTTAGTGACCTGTCTTCTCGTGGTATTTGTGGCAGGAGCGCTTTACGCGCAAAGCATCAGCAGCACCATCACCGGTGCGGTTGTTGATCCGCAGGGCTCCCTGGTTTCGAATGCCAAGGTAACGGCCAGCAACGTCAGCAAGAATGTGTTGCTGCAGACCAACACAGACATGCAAGGCCGTTTTGTCTTCGCGCAAATCGAACCGGGACGCTACAACATCACGATAGAAGCCCCGGGATTCAAGAAGCTCGAGAAGAAGGACATCGAGCTTAGCACCAACACCAACCTCCCATTGGGCGAAATTAAGCTGCAAATAGGCGCAGTTGGCGAGACCGTCGAAGTGAACGCCGTCGGGCAGCAACTGCAGATCGAGAGTGGCGACCGGTCCGACACATTAGTCAACAAACAAGTGAACAATATTGCGCTGAACAGCCGCAGTTATTTGCCCCTGGTGGTGCTGGTTCCGGGAGTCACAACGTCCGCACCGCAAGGTGGTATAGCGGGCAAAGGAGGCCTGGGCAACATCTCGGTCAACGGCGTACGCTCCAACGAGAACAACCTCGAGCTCGATGGGCTCAACAACGTCGATACGGGAGCGAATAACTCCCAAAACGCCAGCATCAGCCTCGACTCGGTGGAGGAGTTCCGCGTCCTGACCAACGCCTACCAGGCCCAGTACGGGCACTCAGCCGGCGCACAGATTCTCGTTCTGACCAAAAGCGGAACGCCGCAATATCACGGCAGCGGATATTGGTTTCACAGAAACGATTCCCTGAATGCCAATACTTGGACTAACGGCCTGACCCGGGGTAGAACTTTTTCTCCGGGTTCGAACAATCCTGATGGTACCGGGCTGAAGCCAAAGTTCCGATTAAACGATATTGGATGGACCTTTGGCGGCCCCGTCCAGATCCCCAAGGTATGGACCGGAATGAAAGAAAAGATGTTCTTCTTCGCCAGCCAGGAATATCAGGAGCAACTGGCGCCCACCGGGAACCACTTTGTGACTGTGCCAACCCTGGCCGAACGCAACGGCGATTTTTCACAGAGCAAAACCAAGACTGGCGCTCCTATAGGTACACTCAAGAACCCCAATGGTGGTACTTTCCCGAACAATATGATTCCCCAAAATCTGTGGAGTCCTTACGGCCAGGCCATCTTGAACCTGTTCCCGCTCCCCACCAACAACACAGGCAGCTTGAGTTCCAACTATAATTCCTCGATCTCGAACCCTTCTCCACGACGCGAGGACTTGGTCCGGCTGGACTACAATATTTCAGATAAGTGGAAGGCCTTTGCACGGTATATCAACAACTACGATCAACAAGTGAACAACTATGGTTCTTTTACCCTGCAATCCACGCTCCCACGGCCTATCTCAATCAGTTCGCCGGGCAACGCGCTCACACTCGGACTGACCACCTTCTTAAACCCTACAACCAACAACGAGCTGACCTTCGGGTGGAGCTTAAGTAGGATCTCGATTACTCCTGACACACCCGATCTCACCCGGGCGAAGAACGGGTTGACCGGCGTGCCGCTGCTCTTCCCGGGGTCGGTGCAATCCGACGTGCTGCCATTATTCGAGTTCGATGTTGCCGGCAGCAGCAAGATTGCTAACAGCAAAACTCTCGGCGCAAGCAACAACGCCGCTGGCGTGTTCCGCAATGGCAACACCACCATTCAGGTGAATGACAACTTCAGCAAGTCATGGGGTCAGCATCTGTCGAAGGTCGGCATTTTCTTCGAACGCAGCCGCAAAGACCAGACCAACTTCGGGCCGATTGACGGCAGGTATGACTTTTCCAACGATCCCACTAATCCCCTTGATACCGGCTTCGGATTTGCAAATGCCCTGCTGGGGGTCTATCGCACCTTCACCCAGGCATCGGCCTATCTGGATGGCAAATATCGTTATACGAACGTCGAGTGGTACTTGCAGGATAATTGGAAGATAACGCGCAAGTTGACGCTCGACTACGGTATTCGCTTCTATTGGATGCCACAGCAATTCGATGCCGGGCTGCAAACCTCGAACTTCCTGCCCTCATCCTATGATCCCACCGTGACGCCTCGGCTCTACCAGCCGGTCAAGCGAACCTCGGGACACTGCACGGACCCAACGATTCCTGCGACTGCCACTACTTGTGCCTTTGATCCAGTAACAGGCCAATCTCTACAGGCCTTCGCAATCGGCCGCATTGTGCCCGGTTCGGGCAACATCACCGATGGAATCTTCCAGGCTGGCCATGGAATCAGCAAATATCTCACCCAGAACCGTGGCATTCAATTTGCCCCGCGCTTCGGCTTTGCCTATGACGTCACCGGCCGGTCCAACCTGGTGGTACGCGGCGGGGGGGGAATCTTTTACGATCGCTCACAGGGCAACATCATCTTCGATGAGCTGACCAATCCGCCCTCGATCTTTACCCCTGTTTTCAACAATGGCCTCATGAGTCAGATCACGCCGCTCACGAATGTCAATAATACCCCTCTTGGACCTCCAGGCATCTCCTCGCTCCTGACCTCCGCCAAGATTCCGGCAGTCTATGCGTTCAATTTTGGGGTTCAAGCCAAACTGCCTTATTCGCTGGTGCTCGATACCGCTTACGTGGGCACCACTTCCAGTCACTTAGTAGAGAAGATCAATCTGAATGCAGTACCGTATGGCGCGGCCTTCTTGACACAGAACCTAGACCCCACCAAGCCGGCTAACCCAGCTATACCCGGCAACAGCTCTTTGCCGGCTGATTTTCTGCGGCCTTACCCAGGCTATGGAACCATCACCCAATACCGAAACGCCGGATCGAGCAACTTCCATTCACTGCAGGTTTCGTTGAACCGGCGCTATGCCAAGGGCCTCTTCCTGGGTGTTGCCTACACGTATGGCAAATCGCTGGGCATCACTACCAACGATACCGATTTTATTCGCATCGACAACCTTAACCGGCAGCAGAACTATGGGCCTCTAGGCTTTGACCGGCGCCATACTGTAGCCATCCAGTACATCTATGAGATCCCCGGATTATTTGGAAAGAGCAGTTGGTTGCATTCCGCGCTGGATGGCTGGCAGATCTCAGGTGTGACCCGGTTACAGTCCGGAGCGCCTTACGAGGTAACATTCTCGTCGGACTATCAAAACCAAAATATCACCGGTTCTTTTACAGAAGGACCGCGTATATTGCAGGTAGGCGATCCATTTGCCGGGATCAACGGCGACGTCTTCCATCGCATCAATCCCTTGGCCTTTGCCCCACCGCCGGTAGGCAGCATAGGGTTGGGCGAGAAGCGCAATCCGTTTATCGGCCCTGGCATCAACAACACGGACCTGTCACTACAGAAAACATTCGCAATGAGCGAGCGCTTTTCGATAGAGCTCCGGCTGGATGCCTTCAACGCCTTCAATCACCCGCAGTTTACCGGGATCAACAGCAATATCCAGTACATCAGCTTTACGGGTGGAAATGGTTTAAGCAATATCGGGAACCTGGCTGATCCAGTTAACAACCAAAACGGTTTTGGTTCGGTCAACGGCGCCCGCGATCCACGGATTTTGCAGACTATGATTCGCATTGTGTTTTAAAGGCAGTTTTCATCCCCCAGTGGACAGATCTTAATCTGGCGACTGGGGGATGATTTTCCGGCTTCGGGATTTTTGGTTGTAGATAGAGCCTTGGAGAGATTGGGGTCCCCCTTTATCGAGCAAGATCAGAAGAATGGTTCGATAACATTTGTTCCGAGCGCCCTGAGGTCTGCGGATTGTTTTTCAGACGTCCATGACCCGCGGACAACATGGGCAATGAAAGCAGGAACGACATTTGTATAGACTCACAGCCGCAGAGTCCGACGTGATCACGTTCACCAGCATGACCGATAACGCGCTCATCAACGGTATAGAAACAGAAATTGACTAGCGTGGGCCGAATGGGGCCGCAGCTTTACTCAGGATGTTTCCTGGGTCTCGTGCTGGCTTGTGCGTGATGTCCAACGCGGCGCATAAAGAAAAAATCAAGCCAGAGAGGATCGCAATGAGAAAAGAAAGATTGTGGTTCGTTGGTATCGCCTTTGCTGCGCTCGCCTTGCTCGCGCCTGCGGTCGCGCAGAATTCGTCGATTTTTGGTCCTAACGTGTACGTTTTCACTCCCGGCATGTCCGCGTCGTCGATTTCTTCGACACTCTCGAGCCTGGCCGGCAATTCGCAGTTCAGCACCAATCGTTCTGCGGTGCTTTTCATGCCGGGCACCTACTCGGGCGTCCAATCCGAGGTGGGCTACTACGAATCCATCGCGGGCCTCGGCCAGACACCCGCAGCGGTCGCCATCACCAATGGTTTCCTGGAGGCGAATCAGAGCGGCGGCAATTCGACTTTGATCTTCTGGCGCTCGCAGGAGAATATGTCGATCACTCCGCCGTCGGGCACGGTGTTGTTTTGGGGAGTTTCGCAGGGCATCTCGTTTCGCCGAATGGAAGTCAACGGGGGGATGCAGCTCACCACTTCCTCGTGTGGATTTGGGAGCGGAGGATTCATCAGCGATACCGTGATCACAGGGAAGCTCAATTCCTGCGATCAGCAGCAGTGGTATACGCGCAATAGTTCCATTGGCAGCTGGTCAGGCGGCTCTTTCAACATGGTTTTCTCCGGCGTCGAGGGGGCCCCCGCTCAGTCATTCCCTAAACCTCCTTACACCACGCTCAGCGAGACTCCGGTGAGCCGGGAAAAACCTTTTCTGTATGTGGATGGCAGCGGCAATTACTCGGTGTTTTCGCCCACTTTGCGCACAAACTCGTCAGGCGCTAGCTGGTCCAGCGGCGGCATGGGACCGGGGAATTCCCTGGCGATCAGCACCTTTTTCATTGCTACGCCTTCCAGCACGCTCTCTGAGATCAATTCCGCACTCGCCTCGGGCAAGAACCTCATCTTGACGCCAGGAATCTATAAATACAGCGGCTCAATTGACGTCGTGAACCCAGACACGGTCGTGCTTGGCCTCGGCTATGCGACTCTGGTTCCGCAGTCGGGAACGGCCGCGATCACCGTGGCCGACGTGGACGGCGTTCAGCTCGCTGGATTGCTGATTGACGCAGGGCCGGTGAATTCGCCAGTGCTCCTCCAGGTAGGTGTTGCAGGCGGATCGCGCGTAAGCCATCAAGCCAATCCCACATCTCTCAACGATGTGTTCTTCCGCATCGGTGGAGCAACTGCAGGCACAGCTACGACTTGCCTGGAGGTCGATAGCGACAACGTTATCCTCGACGACATTTGGGCGTGGCGCGCCGATCATGGGACAGGAGTCGGTTGGACGAGCAACGTTTCCGATCATGGCTTGGTTGTAAACGGAGACAACGTCACCGCATTGGGCTTGATGGTCGAGCACCACGAGAAGAACCAGGTAGTGTGGAACGGCCAGGGTGGCGAGACCATCTTCTTTCAGAGCGAACTACCTTACGATGTGCCGAGCCAAAGCGCTTGGATTGACAACGGCGTTGATGGCTATGCGGGGTATGCGGTCTCGAGTGCGGTGACCTCTCATCTGGCTTATGGTCTTGGCGTTTACAGTCTTTTTAACGACGCTCCCATCGTCGAAACCAGCGGGATTACGGTCCCGAATGTCACGGGTGTATTGGTGACTGACGCTATGACCTGGCATATCGGCGCCATGGGCTCGATCACGCACATCGTCAATAATGTGGGCGCAGCCGTAAGCAGCAGTAATAGAACGAGCTTTCTTACTTCTTACGGTAGCGCGGGCTCAGGCTGCACTGCGGCACCCTCTGCGCCAAGCGGGCTGACTGCGGCAGTGGCATCGTCGAGCCAGATTAACTTGAGCTGGACGGCAAGCACCGCCGGCTCGGGCTGCTCGATCACCTACAATGTGTTTCGCAGCACGACGAGTGGCTTTACGCCTTCGAGCAGCAATCAGATCGCGAGTGGCGTAACCTCAACGTCGTTCTCGAATACCGGCCTCGCTGCATCCACTACGTACTTCTATCTCGTCGAGGGCGTGGATTCGGCGGGATCATCCGGGGCATCGAACCAAGCCAGCGCGATCACCAGTCCTGCAGGCTGCACCGCGGCACCCTCGGCGCCGAGCGGACTGGCGGCCACAGCGGCATCGTCGAGCCAGATCAACCTGAGCTGGACGGCAAGCACGGCTGGGACGGGTTGTACGGTGAGCTACGCGGTTACGCGTAACGGCTCGCAAGTGGCCACGGGGTTGAGCGGCACGACATTCAGCGACAACGGCATCACGTGCAACACCTTCTACACTTACACGGTGACCGCGTCGGACGCGGCGGGCTCTTCGGCAGCGTCCAGCCCGGCCAGCACGAGCGCCAATTGCGGCATTCCGCCATCCGTGCAGATCAATGCGGGCGGCCCGGCGGTGAACCCGTTCGTGGCCGACGCGGATTTCTCGGGCGGCGCGACGATTAACCATGCCAATACCATCGACACGAGCAAGGTGACCAATCCGGCGCCGGCGGCGGTGTATCAGACGGCGCGCGTGACGGCCACGACCGGAGCGGGCACCACGTTCAGCTACACGATTGGCGGCTTCACGGCGGGCTCGAGCCAGTTGGTGCGGCTGCACTTTGCCGAGACGTTCCACACCACGGCAGGGTCGCGCGTCTTCAACGTGAGCATCAATGGGACCCAGGTCTTGACGAACTTCGACATCTTCAAGACTGCGGGCGGCGAGAACATCGCCAACATCCAGGAGTTCACGGAGGCGGCGAATTCGAGCGGCCAGTACGTGATCGTGTTTACCACGGTCACCGATAAGGCTCTCGTCAGCGGTATCGAAGTGATTGCCGCCGGCGGTGGTTGCAGCAGCGCACCCACAACTCCGACCGGATTGACCGCGACGACGATTTCCAACAGCGAGATTGATCTCGCTTGGACCGCCAGCACGGCTCCGTCGGGTTGCACAGTCGCCTACGCGATCACCCGCAACGGCACCGATGCGAAAACGGCTCTGAGCGGCACGACATTCAACGACACTGGCCTCGCGTGCAACACAACCGAGACATACGCAGTGTCCGCGTCGGACTCGGCAGGGTCGTCGTCGGCGTCCAGCCCGGCCAGCGCCACAACTTCGGCGTGCCCCAGCTTGCAGATCAACTCGGGCGGACCGGCGGTGGCGCCCTTCGTGTCCGACGAGGACTTCTCGGGCGGCGCGACGATTAACCACGCCAATACCATCAACACGAGCAAGGTGACGAATCCGGCCCCGGCAGCCGTGTACCAGTCGGCGCGCGTTGCCACGACGACGACTAACGGGGTCACTTCGTTCACCTACACGATTCCCGGCTTCACCTCCGGATCAAGCCACACGGTGCGTTTGCATTTCTGCGAGACGTTCTTCACGACCACGGGCTCGCGGGTATTCAACGTGACGATCAATGGGACGCAGGTGCTGACGAACTTCGACATCGTGGCGGCGTCGGGTGGGCAGAACATCGCCAACATCCAGCAGTTCACGGAGGCGGCGAATTCGAGTGGCCAGTACGTGATTACGTTCACGTCGGTGACGAACAACGCGCTTATCAGCGGCATCGAGATCAACTAGCCGCTGAGAAGCACAGACCTCGGATGGAAGAGATACTCGGATCCTCCCATCTCAGCTTTCCGAGGTTGTCGCTATCAACAAGGATGAGGAGACGGGCTGGAAAGAGGAGACTATGGCACGCCTGCGGTGCGCGCGTTGGATATGGGAACTATGGGAACAAGGGTGGTTGCTCATCCTGGCAGTCCTGATGACGGTTTTTGCCTTGGGAGGCGCGGAGACGCCCCGTGTCGCGGCGCATGAACGAACGAAGGTCAATCGGGTTGACGGCCTGACGTACATCTGGATTCCTCCGGGCACTTTTCGGATGGGCTGTTCACCGGACGATTCCGAATGTTTCGATAACGAAAAGCCCGCGCACACGGTGACCCTTACCAGAGGGTTCTGGATCGGGCAGACCCCTGTCACGCAGGAGGCGTACAGCAAAGTGATGGGCAGCAGCCCGAGCGCCTACCACGGAGCGCAGTTGCCAGTAGAGGAGGTTACTTGGGACGACGCCAAGGACTACTGCGAACGCGTGAAGATGAGGCTCCCGACAGAGGCTGAATGGGAATACGCGGCGCGGGGCGGCACCACGGGAGCGCGCTATGCCGCGCTTGAGCACATCGCCTGGTATAACGCCAATGCCGCATCTGCAACCCACGTGGTCGCGCAGTTGCAGCCGAATGCCTTCGGTCCGTACGACATGCTGGGGAACGTACGGGAGTGGGTGGGGGATTGGTACGGTCCGTACAATGCTGCGGACGCAGTTGACCCCAAGGGGCCTCGAACCGGGCAGTTTCGAGTGGGGCGCGGGGGCTCGTGGTACGACAGCGCACAGATCGCTCGCGCTTCGAGCCGTGGCAACAACGGCGCCGGATGTGGTCCCGCCTGCCACGGTTTCCGGTGCGCCGCCAATTGAACTTAGTGCGTGCAGGCGAATGCGTCTTGAGATTCTTCGCGAGGGTGCGCATCTCGGGACGCGGGTGCTCACCGACTTCGAAATTGTTGCGGCTTCCGGAGGCATCCAGCAGTTCACGGAAGCGGCCAATTCCACTGGCCAACGCGCTCATAAGCGGTATTGAGATCGACTAGAAGTTCGATTTGGCGCAGGGCGGGGGAGGGAATTGATGTAAAGCTGTTTATCGGCAACAACAGCGGTGCCTTGGCGTGGCGGTGATCGTACCAATCCCAAACCTATCAAGCCCGGCGAGAGGGATGAGATCAGATTTTCAGTTTGAATGAGTATTTCATTTTCGATGACTTGGAGCAATAACGTGAAACCAAAAGACACACTTCAGGATGCCGGTAACCAGAACCGGCGGGATTTCATTAAATCAGGCACAGCATCGATAGCGGCTCTGTCGGCAGGGGTGATCGCTTCGCCCGCGTCTGACGAGGCGATGTCAAAGGACAAGACTCCAGATATGGAGGCAAAGGCCGTCAAGGACACGATGCCGACGCGGAATCTAGGCAAGACAGGATATCGGGTCGGTATTTTTGGCCTCGGAGGCCAAGCAGCACTGGACAAAGCCAATAACGAAAGCTTAGCCCTGCAGATGATCCACCGCGCGCTCGAGTTGGGAGTGAATTATTTCGATACATCCGCCATCTACGGGGGACATGATCGGTGGAGTGAACGTCATCTAGGGAAGGGTCTTAAGGGGAATCGGGATCAGGTTGTTATTGCAACCAAGACCAAAGAACGAACCCGCGATGCCGCGCTTAAAGATCTCGATGTTTCCCTGAAGCTGCTGGATACCGATCACATCGACATTTGGCAACTGCATGATGTTGGAATTCAGGAAGACATTGACCAGATATTTGGCAAAGGTGGCGCCATAGAAGCTCTGGTTCAAGCGCGCGACCAGAAAATCGTGCGCCATCTTGGCGTCACAGGCCGCTTCCGTCCCGAAGCACTCATCGAATCCATAAGCCGCTTTCCCTTTGACACAATCCTGATGGCTGTCAATGCGGCCGACAAATATTATTACAGTTTTGAAAAGGACCTTCTTCCGTTGGCTGTCGAAAAACAGATGGGGATTATCGGAATGAAGGTAATGGCGCGCGGTCGTATTCTTTCCAGTTGGACGCCGCCGCCGGTGGATCAACAAAAGCATTCGTGGGAAGGCAGAGGCGCAATCACCACGGTTCCGGGTACGCTAACCAAGCGGGAAACTTTTTTCTACAACCTATCGTTACCCATCAGCACTGCAATCATCGGGTGTGACTCAGTCGAGCAGGTTGAGGAATGCGCGGAACTCGCCCGTTCCTTTACCCCATTAAATCAGGCTCAGATGGCTGCTCTGGAAGCAAAAGTAGAACCTGTTGCAAAACAGGCCCTCTTTTTCCGGCTTATGCCGCGCTGAGGATTGGCTGAGTGACAGAACCTGCGTTTATGTACAACGTTCTGAAATAGAATGCGGCGCGGGCGATAGAAGTTACTAACTGTTTGAGACCCAAACCATGTCTCGTTTGTGCAGATAATCTCACGGTCTATTGGAGAAATTCGATTTTACGCATGGCACCGATCGGTGCCGAGGGGAGTTGGAGAGTGAACCGGAGAGTGTTTTCCTTATGCTTCATAGCGGCATCGATATTACCGACAACTTCGTTTTCCCAATCATTTTTGAGCCAATACAAAGGCTCGCCTTATCACGACAGCCGTTATCGGGGCGGTCCACAAAAAATACCAGGGCAGGTATTGTGCGCTTACTATGACCTAGGCGGAGAAGGAGTCGCGTATCACGACACCGATCCCCAGAATCACGGTAGCGGGGAGTTGAATAAGGTTGATGGGACGTACCTCAACGAATTCCGTATCCATGAGGGAGTGGATACTTCATATACCAAGTTTGACCGGAAGCCGAATCCGATTGACGACAACCCCTTCGACAAGGTTGTTCCTCCTGCAGAACTGCTCTATGTTGGCTGGACCGAACCGGGTGAGTGGTTCAACATCACAGTCAATGTGAAACGCTCGGGAACATACGCGGCCGATTTCCTTTACACATCGAATCGTGGCGGAACAATATCAATCGATGTGAATGGAAAGGACGCAACCGGACCTCTGGAGATTACGTCTACAAAGGATCCCGCAGACACAGTGGCCTGGCGGCAATGGCACCACTGGAATCTGGCTTCGCAACTTTTCAAAGTTCGTCTCAACAAAGGGAAAACTGTTCTCACCGTACACATATTGACAGGCGGGAACATGAATCTGGCTTATTTCGACTTCAAACAGGTCCACGAATGAAATGGAAGCTGCCCGGGGTATCGAGCGAACAATGCACTTCAAGGCAATCGTAAAGCGCCCGCTGCTTCTTTTAATCTTCGTAATCGCTCAAGTGATGCCGTTGGCTGGCGCATCTTACTACCCTCTTCGTCTGGACGACCCAAAGGCCGTATATGTTCTGCGGGACAATTTCCCTGTCCACGGAGACGGGGTCCAAGATGATTCAGAGGGAATTCAGCAGGCTATCAACAAAGTTCAGGAGACTGCCGGGCAGGGAATTATTTTTCTTCCTGAAGGGCGATACCGGATCACGAAGACAATCTACATCTGGCCCGGAATCCGGGTTATCGGTTGCGGGGCCACTCGGCCCGTGCTCTTGCTGTCAGCAAACACGCCCGGTTACCAGGACGAAGAGCACGAAAGACTAATGATATTTTTTGCCGGTGGCCGGCCCGGATATGGCCCCCGCGATCTGCAGAGACCGCGTGATCCAGACAACGATCAGCCGCCAGACGCGAATCCGGGAACGTTTTATTCAGCCCTAAGCAACGTGGACCTCGAAATCGGAGAAGGCAATCCCGGAGCAGTAGGAATCAGGGCTCACTACGCACAGCACTGTTTTCTAGCCCATATGAATTTCCAAATTGGTTCCGGACTCGCTGGCATTCATGAAGCCGGCAACGTCGCCGAAGATGTGCATTTTTATGGCGGGAAATATGCAATCTGGACCGGCACGCCCTCGCCAGGCTGGCAGTTTACCGCAGTCGATGCCACTTTTGAGGGTCAACGAGAAGCCGCGATTCGGGAGCACGCCGCCGGGCTCACCTTGATTCGGCCGCAGTTCAGCAATCTTCCAACTGCCATCGAAATCGAGCCTGGCTCGCATGACGATCTTTGGATGAAAGATGCCTTGCTCGAAAACATTTCCGGTCCCGCTGTCATCATCAGTCAGGAGAATAGTGCACGTACCGAAATCAACATGGAGAATGCAGTCTGCAAACAGGTACCCGTCTTTGCGCTGTTTCGCGAAAGCGGGAGGAAGGTTGCCGCACCAGGGACCATCTATGCGATGAAGGTATTCTCTCATGGCCTGAACTTCGCCAGTTTGACGGCGACTCCTGAAATCAAGGACGTAGCGGAGACTGCGATCCTGGATGCTCTGCCTGCTCCCGTAAAGTCTGATCTTCCTGATTTGCCGCCACGAGACACATGGGTGAACATACGCTCTCTTGGGGCAAAGGGCGACGGAGCATTCGATGATACTGAAGTCATTCGCAACGCCATCGCGCGCTATCGCACGATCTATTTTCCCACCGGAAGGTATGTGGTAAGCGATTCGATCATTCTGAAACCAGATACCGTACTAATAGGCCTCCATCCCAGCACTACGCAGATCGACCTTCTTGATTCCACACCTGCGTTTCAAGGTCCTGGCTCACCCAAGCCGCTCATTGAAGCGCCGCCAGGTGGAACGAACATCATGATTGGCATCGGACTTTACACGAATGCAATCAATTCCCGGGCGGTGGCCGCGAAATGGATGGCCGGCAAAGATTCGATGATCAACGATGTTCGATTCCTTGGAGGACACGGGACTTACACGGCCGAGGGCATCCGCGAGGATCCCTATAACAATACGCACACCGCCGATCCGGACTTGAACCGACGCTGGGATAGCCAGTATCCCAGCCTCTGGGTTACCCAGGGAGGCGGGGGCACATTTTTTGACATCTGGACCCCCAGCACTTTTGCCCAGGCGGGCATGCTCGTTTCTGATACCTCCACCGAAGGGCGCGTCTATGAGATGTCCAGCGAGCATCACGTCCGCAACGAAGTGGAATTGCACAACGTGGCAAATTGGCAGATTTATGCCCTCCAGACCGAAGAGGAGCGCGGCGAAAGCGGTTCCGCATTACCGCTGGAAATCGACGGCTCCAGCAATATTACGATCTCCAATTCGCACATCTATCGTGTCATCAGCAGTTATCAGCCATTCCCATGGGCAATCAAGGTTTCCAATTCGACGAATATCAGGTTGCGTAATGTTCACTGTTACAGCAATAGCAAAGTGGCCTTCGACAATACCGTCTATGATGAGACACACAATATCGAAATCCGACAGCGGGAGTTCGCGTGGCTGGATTTATCGAGTGAGCCGCCGCCGCCGGTTCCTCGGCGTCCTTCGGTTGTCCTGGCGCAAGATGCGAAAATCAAAAAACTGTGCGGCGGGTTTTACAACATCTCGGGCGGAGCGACAGCAGCGTCTGGAGATTTTTACTTCGTTGATGCGCATCTGCAGCGCATTTACCGCTGGAATGTGAACAAACAAGAGGTTTCTCTGATACGAAACAGCCCGCTCGATCCAGTGAATCTGGCCTTCGACAGCGCTGGAAACCTGATGGTTCTCTCCAATGCGGGAAACGGGACTGTGTATTCTTTCAAGCCGGGAAAGTCGGAAGACGAAATTATGTTATTGAAACCCACATTGGTTGCGGTAAGACCAAATCTGGCCGTGATCTTACCTACCGACGATTGGCGTATGGATCCAAGCAGATTTCAGCAGCCATATCGACAATATCTGTCGCCTGACGGTACCGCATTCCTGCCGGCAGACGAAGATTTTGTCAGCGGAACGGTTGCCCGGGGCATCAAGCGCAGCTCTTTGCTGCGCGCCTTTGGGTTGGCGCCGGCCGTTCCGGGAAAGCCTTTCTACATGACAGACGAATCTGAAATCAACACCTGGGTCGGAACAGTTCAGCCGGACGGAAGCCTGGTCGACATGAAAATTTTCGTGAATCAGGGCGGCGAAAGTGTCACCACCGACTCGCAGGGAAATGTCTACGTGGCGGCTGGACAGGTCTTTGTCTACAGTCCGGCGGGTAAGCTGATTGATGAGATCGATGTTCCAGAACGGCCTCTACAAGTGATCTTCGGGGGCAAGGATGGGAGAACCTTGTTTATTCCCGCCCATACAGCTTTGTACGCTATCCGCACCAGATTCGCGGGACAAGTGAGACCCAGCATGAGCAGCTCCGAACCTCTACATTGACTCCCTGGCCAGCATGCGCGGGGCGCGAGCGGGCCCCCAAGAAGGGGGCGTATATGCCCGTGAATGATATCGAAAGCAGTCGACAGGCATATCTTAACGTCAGCGTGCGTCCAGAAATGGCGCCTCCTGCTCTTGAACAAGCGATAGCCCGTAACATCGCGCAAAACAAAACCGCAGCAGCGGCTGAAAGATAAATCTTGTCGAACCATTTTACGGGTCCCTTGGGTGTGGCCGCCGGAATCGATTCGCGCCTCGCGGCCCTTCTCAATATAGAGAGATAAGGACGCATGAGAAAACTGGAGAAGTTCAGCTAGTTTAAACTGTTCCCGTCCCACCTTGACGAGTGTGAGCGAAATAGAGGTGATATCGTTTCGCCGACTTTACGCAAAACCGCGTATAACTCTTCGAACGAGAGCAGGGTAGAATCGTGTGCGGTTGTTACAGCGTGAATTGCCAGCTAAGCGGTTCAGCAGATGCTTTTTCCAGAGAATTAACGAACAAAACTTATGTAACCAATACTCACAGCAATGACGTGACCGTCATCGATGGGGTCACGAACAGCACAAGCAGCGTCGATGCGCGAGGAAACAATCCGTTCGCTGTAGCGGGCGAATTCACGAACCAACAAAATTTATGTGGCCAACCAATTCAGCGACAATGTGATGTTTTTTGACGGTAAAACAAGAAGCAGCAGCCTGTTGCATGTGGGAGTCCACCCGCAGGCGCTGGCTGTGAACGAGACGACCAACAAGATTTATGTCGTAAATTATGATTGCTATACAGTGACAGTGATTGACGGCGCCGCTAAATCCAACCTATCCACGACTCCACCGAGCCATCAACTGCAGTAGAGCACTTCGCACCGATATCCGAGTAAAGCTTTTGTTTTCAATAGTTTCATATTGTTATGCCGCCTTTGCAGTTGTTAAATTAACACAATGAAACTTGACTACTCTCTCTACTCGGACAGAGAATTTCCGCGCACTAAAGATCGACGACCGCTATTAGTTCAATCCGAAAAACTAATCGAGAGGCAGCGACGCCATGACAATTACGCAAGTCCGGAAGTCTGTGTTTTTTTTGAGTTTCGCAGTATTTATGTTGCTCATGTATATAGGGGCATCAGCGCAGGTGAGCGTATTGACGCAGCACAATAACAACCAGAGGACCGGCGCCAATTTGAACGAGACCGTACTCAACACCTCGAACGTCAACGTAAACCAGTTTGGTTTGCTGTTCGCTCTGCCGGTTGATGATCAAGTCTACGCGTCGCCGCTCTATGTGGCCAATCTCAATGTGGGCGGAACAACACGTAACGTGGTGTACGTGGCGACAGTGAACAATACCGTCTATGCCTTCGACGCCGACAGAGGCACGTCGCTCTGGACACGAAACTTCAACAACGGGGGCCGTCCCACCAACCACACAGAGGTCGGGACCGGCGGATTATGCGCCGTATACACCGACTACACCGGGCATATCGGAATCGTTGGCACGCCGGTGATTGATTCCTCCACGAATACCATGTACTTCGTGGCCCGCACGGTTGAGAGCACCGGCACTGTGCAGAGGCTGCGGGCAATCGATATCACAACCGGCAATGACCGGGCGTCGGTTGCCCAAGTCGCCATCCACGCGAACGGGTTCAATCCTGTCATCCAGAACCAGCGCCCGGCGCTGACCCTTTCCCAAGGCATCGTCTATATTGCATGGTCATCGTTCTGCGACTTTGGGTCGTATCACGGCTTCGTCATGGGCTATGACGCCTCGACATTCCAGCAGGTTCATGTTTTCAACGACACCCCTAGTGGCACCCAGGCAGGTATCTGGCAGGCTGGACAGGGGGCCACTGTGGATTTCAATGGCGACCTCTACTACATGACCGGCAACGGAACTTTTGACGACAACTCCAACTTCGGAGAAAGCTTCATCAAACTGAACCCAAGCAATGGTCTCAGAGTGCAGGATTGGTTTACGCCTTCGGACTTTGCTGCCCTGAACGGCGGCGACCGCGACTTAGGTTCTGCCGGAGCGCTGCTGATTCCGAACACCAGCCTGATCGTCGGTGGGGGCAAAGATGGCATCTTCTTTCTTCTGAATACCAATAACATGGGCCACGAGGTAGCCAACGATACGCAAATCGTGCAGAAGTTCCAGGCCACGTTTGTGCACAACGGATGCGCAACGCTGCACATTCACGGCGGCCCGGTGTACTGGGACAGCAACAGCAGCGGTCCGCTGGTCTATGTGTGGGGAGAAAACGACTTCCTGCGGCAGTTCCAGTTCAACGGCTCAACCTTCAACACATCGGCGATTCATACCAGCACCATGACGGCGGCCACGTGCGGCATGCCGGGTTGCATGCTCTCGGTTTCGGCCAATGGCGCCGCCACCGGCAGCGGCGTCCTGTGGGCGAATTGCGTGCTCAGCGGCGATGCCAATCACAACACGAGTCCTGGCATCTTCCGCGCCTTCAATGCTGATAACGTCAGCACCGAACTCTGGGATTCGCAGCAGAATGCAGGCCGTGACAGTTGCAACAACTTTTCCAAGTACAGCTATCCCGTAGTCGCCAATGGGAAAGTCTATCTGAGCAGCTTTGGCACCGCGGCCAGTAACAGCGGCAAGCTCTGTGTGTATGGTGAACTTCCTACAAAGATCCACGTCACCAACATCAATGCAGGTGGGCCGGCAGTAGGCTCATTCGCCGCCGATACCGACTTCAATGGTGGCGTGACGATCGATCATGCCAACACGATTAATTTGACCGGGGTGACCAATCCGGCGCCGATGGCGGTGTATCAGTCAGCGCGCGTAACGGCGACGATCGGCGCGGGCACCACGTTCAGCTATACGATTCCCGGCTTCACCTCCGGATCGAACCACACGGTGCGGCTGCACTTTGCTGAGACCTTCTGGACGGCGGCGGGCAATCGCGTCTTCAACGTTTCGATCAACGGTACGCAGGTGCTTACTAATTTCGATATTTTCGCGGCTGCCGGTGCTATGAACAAAGCGGTAATCCGGCAGTTCGCGACCACTGCCAACAGCAGCGGTCAGATCGTAATTCAGTTCACAACTGTCACCAACAAAGCTCTCATCAGTGGAATTGAAATTCAGTGAGCCGCAGTGAGTGTGCGACAGTTGCATAAAATCGACCGCCTTGATTGGCCGTGAAGGGTGGCCTGAAAAAACGAAAGTTCCTGGTTGCTCTTACCACCAGAGATAACGACTTCCAGCGGGAACAGGAGGCTGCCGCTCGAGAGGCAGCCCGCCGCTTGGGAGTTGATGTCGATATCATCGACGCCAACAACGATCCTATCAACCAAAGCCAGCAGTTGCATTGATAGATACCGGTTTGTTGTTACTCTCTCTTGCGGGGCTTGCCGGTGGCCTGGATTATTTTCAGGCCCGTCTTCCATCAGGCGCCTGAAGACGCGCGCACTTCGCCGTGCAATATGTGTATGAGCACGCGCAAACCCGCGCCCATCGAGTTCGGGGTCACACTGGAACGTGCCAACATGCAGACCAGAGTCCCCAAAAAAAGCCGCCCCCATAAAAAAGTCCCGGCAGGAGGGCCGGTAGACGACACTTAGGACCCCTATGTATGGAGGCGGGGAAAGAGTTCTGCAAAGAGTCCTGTAAGCCACCTTTTGCTTACAGACATGTAAAATCAACATAGTCTGCCATTCTTCGGTGGTCAAGTTTTATTGGGTTAACTTTGCCACATTAAACAGTTGAGTTAACACATGTAACGTGATTTGATCCGGAAGAGTAACGCTATGGTTATTCGCATGAGCAGAGAGAAAGATCTTACGATGTGCAGGCATAACACCTATCAGGCTCCAGCGAAAGGGCAAATGACAAAAGCTACGATGCTCACCACTCATTCCGCGAAACGAGTGGCTCACACCACAAACGCCCATACCGACAATCGATCGCAAGGCAAACTAGGCAATCGAGTTTCGCTCTGCCGGGAGTATGCGGTCTTGGTGCCGTCCAAGCTGTCGCCTAAGGGAGAGCGGCGCCAGTCCCAGGCCCGGCCAACAATAGGTAGTTAATATTCCAGCCGCCATTGTCTTCGTTCACCGTCAGCACCTGCTGGCCTGCAGGCAGCGTGACGTTCACTTTCACTGTCGTCCATGTTTGCCAGCCTCCTGTGGCCCTGGCAATCGACTCTTAGGAGAATCACATGAAACGGCATTTTTCCAGTCGCCATCTATTTCGCGGATCTTATGCCATCACGAAGAGGTCTTCGGCCAGTCACTCGCGAAAAGGCTCAGCGAAGGATGAGTTACGTCCTTCGCTGAGTCTGTTCATGGGATGCCGATGGTTCGGCCCCACATGCTGCGTGGGATGCTTGCCGGAGAAGCTGTGACCTCGGCATAAGGCAGAGCCGTGGTTGGCGACGATACTCGCTCTATGACATACGCATGACCCGATTGTGCTGGAATCGTGAAGGTGGAAGCAGTTGTCGCGGCAACCACGACTGCCCCGCTCGATCCGTCTACCACCTGCACATTCTGCGTTCCCCATGGATTGCGGGTGAGATAGT
>Ga0210384_10000945_pt1 | contig 41669 bp, 34 predicted proteins | sample IncBWH2MmetaG_FD_160574 | JGI IMG/M metagenome (GOLD analysis project Ga0210384, IMG submission 160574) | Forest soil microbial communities from Barre Woods Harvard Forest LTER site, Petersham, Massachusetts, United States - Inc-BW-H-2-M | ecosystem: Environmental > Terrestrial > Soil >... | reverse complement strand
CAGCGCGACCATGTAGTAGCGTTCAGGCTGCAGCCACAGCTCCTTAAATTGAGCGTCCTCAATAAAGACGCTTGGCGCGCCGGGCGCGTAGGAGCCGTATTCCAGGTTATTGAAGCGCCCATTCAGAATCAGCGCTGTCCGGTTCGTATAAAAAAAGATGGAAGAAAAAGTGTAATAAGCACGGCCGGAGATCAGTTTTCCCTCAGGGGCCCGGAGCAAGGCTTCCGCAAGCGGGCGCGAAGAAAGGTAGGGATCGAAAACGACCATAGCCAAACGAGCGGCGTGAAAGAAAAGCACCATCATTAGCGCCGCGGAGAGAAAGGCGCGCAATCCAGCGGATCGGAACGCGCCAACAGCGCCAACCAGAAACGCCCCAGTCGCAATCAGAAGCGGTACGCGCAGGTACGCAAAGGACTCGATTGTGAGGTCCTCCATGTGTCCAAGAGAGAGCTTGTAGGCCGAGGGATGTTGGCTGAGCGCCGAAGAGATGTCTCCCGGTGCGGGAACATGGCGCACCAGAAAAAACAACGTTAGCGTAACGATGGCCGCGGCGGCCGCGACTCCGCAGAGAACATACGTGCCGCGCCGTATCCAGCTTCCTCCCGCCGCCATCGCGGATCCGAGCAGCAAAGCCAGCGCTGGATAACAGGGCATCGAGTAATACTCCTGTGTCGTCGAAAACGTGAAAAAGATCAGCAGAAAACCAATCCAGCAAAGAGCCATGAGCCGCATTCTGCCAGCACGGTCGATTGGCTTAAAAGAAAGCTTGGCGATCGCCGTGAAGTACACGCTCCACGGAAACAGCCACAAGAGATGGAAAAGCCAAAAATAGAGCCGCGGAACCGTATCGTAATCGCGGGGATAGCGAAGATTCAAGAAACGGAGAAGTTGCTCGTTGATCAAGAAGAACCAGAGAAAACCATGGTACTGCCCCGGGCCGCTGTGCAGGCCGAAATAAAAGTAGGGCGGATTGCGGAGCGCGGCGAGAATGTGCCAAGGCGCAGCAATCAGGAGGGTGATGAGAACTCCGCTGAACGGATGGAGCCGCTTCCATGTCCGCGCGTAAAACAACCGGCGCGTTAGAAACAAATAGATGATTCCGCCGGCCAGCGGGAAAAGCACTCCGACGAGACTTTTGATCAACAGTCCCGTGCCCAGGCTCGCGGCGAGAACACCGGCCCAAAGACGCGGGTGCTGTTCATCCTCGTCGAGAGCCCGCAGGAAGGCCCAAAAAGCAAGAGCGACGGTAAACGTAAGCATCACATCAGGAATCAAGATGCGAGTGAAGAGAAATAGCCCAATGCACGTGGCCATGCACAATCCCGCATAAAATCCCGCGCGCTTGCCGAAAGCCCACACCCCCATCGCCGCCGTCAGCCACGCAAGCCCCATGGCGCACAGCGCAAATGGAATGCGTGCCGCCCAATCGTGCACGCCGAAGATTTTGTAGGAAAGAATCATCGGCCAGTAATACAGAGGTGGCTTTTCGAGGTAGGCGACTCCGTCCAGCCGCGGCGTCACCCAATCGCCAGTCTCCATCATTGTTCTGGCGGCTTGCGCCAGCACGGCATCCGAATCGTCCATCAACGATGGTGGCGAGACGATGCAACCGAGATAAATGGCTCCCGCAAACACCAGGACCGCTAAGTAGATATACTTGTTTTTTCCTGTATCCAAGAAGCTGGCGCCGGAGAAGGCGCCGCCTGAATTCGCCATTTTTTCATCCATAAGAATAGAAGCAGCAAACCCCACAAGTGGTAACCGACATTTATACGGCGCTCCAGGTGCAGCCGAACTAGCTCCTGCACCACGCCCGGCTGGAAAAGTGATTTTTGCTCCGCAAGCCCTTCCCGGATTGTGTCCAACAGAAGCTCACGCAGCGGCCCGCGAAGCCACTCGTGCGCCGGAATATCGAAGCCGACCTTTTTGCGTCGCAGGATCATCTCGGGAAGCTTGTCCTTCATCAATTGTTTGAGAACGATTTTCTGCCGCGAGCCTTGCATTTTGAGCGATGGCGGCAGCGTTGCTGCAAATTCCACGATGCGATGATCCAAGAAAGGCGGCCGCACTTCCAGCGAGTGCGCCATGCTCATGCGATCGACTTTGTTCAAAATGTCGTCGGGAAGAAAATATTTTTGGTCAAACCAAAGATACGGAGACACTCCATCCTTGTCTGCAGGCGAATTGCGTAACTTATCCAGAATGTTGTCGAGAGAATTTGGCAATGGACGCGCCGAAAGCGAGCGCGCCTCGGCATCGGAAAAAGTTCCGTTCCAATAAACGTGCGCGCGTTCCGCGGGCATGAGACTCCCCGCCAAAAAGCGCTTCACCATATATTCGCGGCTGATCTTGTCGTCCGAGACCGGCCACAGCCCGGCAAGCGCGATCCCCGCGCGCAGCGACCACTTTGGCAACCACCGTATCGGGCGCGCTAGCTGGTTCGCCCGATATGTCAGGTAGCCGCCGAACAGTTCGTCCGCCCCTTCCCCGCTCAGAGCAACAGTCACTTCGGTCCTGCTCATCTTCGAGAGAAACCAGACCGGCAAAGCTCCAGCGTCCGAACTGGGCTCGTCCGAGTAATAGGCAAATTCCTCAATCGCTCCGCATAGGTCAGCCCCGGGATTCAGGTCGAATTCCTGGTGGTCCGTGCCATATTTCTTCGCGGCGCTCCGTATGTACGCCGTCTCATCAAAACTTCTTCCGAGAAAAGAAACGGAGAGCGTCTTTATGGGACGCGATGAGGCGGTTGCGGCATAGTGCAGCACCGTCGAAGAATCAATTCCCCCGCTCAACCACAGCCCTAGAGGAACGTCCGAAAGCAAATGCTCGCGGACGGATTGCTGTAAAAGCGAATCCAGCTCCTCGCACGCTGAATCGAGCGGCCGCTCGCGAATGGGGCCCGCGGGCAAACTCCAGTAAGTCTCGACCCGCACTTTCCCATCGAGCCATTCGAGCCACTGCCCTGGCGGCAGCTTCTCGATACCCTCCACCAGAGTCCATGGGCAAGGAACATAGTTGAGCGAGAGGTAGCAATCGAGCCCGGCAAGGCTCATGCGCCGTTCGAACTCAGGATGCACAAAAATAGTCTTGAGCTCAGAACCGAAGAAAAGATCTTCCCCGCGCCGCGCGATGTAAAGCGGCTTGATGCCCATGCGGTCGCGCGCCAGAACGAGCCGGCGCGACGATTTGGTCCAGAGCGCAACAGCGAACATGCCGCGCAAGCGCGAAAAACATTGCGTATCCCACTCAACAAAGGCGTGCAATACAGTCTCTGTGTCGGAATGTGAATGAAACCGGTGCCCCAGCTTCTCGAGCTCCCCACGCAATTCTAGGTGATTGTAAATTTCTCCGTTGAAGACAATGGCGGTGTCGCCGTCATCGCTGATGATGGGCTGGTCGCCGCCCTGCAGGTCGATAATTTTCAGACGCGCCGCGCCCATCGAAAGGACGCTCGAGCGGAACACTCCGCGTTGATCTGGTCCGCGATGGGCCAGCGTAGCGGTAGCGTGTTCTATGCGCTCAGGTTCGGGCGCCCAATTTTTATGTGTAAACCCGGCTATGCCGCACAAATTCGCGCACCTTTCGCCTGCCGGCGCAATCAGCAGGCGCTCCATCCGGCTCAGCTCGCTGCCGCGCCCTGGCAGGATACCTCGCCTATCCCAGTGCAACCAGCGCCACTCCCGCACACACCAGCACGACCCCGGCCCAGCGCGCAGTGCTCACCTCTTCGCCCAAAATATATTTCGCGCCAAATGTTCCCACCACGTAGCTCAAAGCCGAAGCGGGAATCACAAAGCTGATAGGCTCCCAGGAGAGAAGCACGAGCAGTGCGTAAAACGACAGAGCCATCAGCGGCACACCCGCCCAAAACCAGCCGTTGCACAAAGCCCTGCCGAGGAATTGCAGCATCTCCTTCGGCCGCAGCCTCTCCGGCTCTCCCGTAGCCTTCATGCCTCGAGTGATGGCGATCTCTCCACCAGTGCTCCCAAATATGAGGAAGGAAAGAAACAGAGCGACGTGCATTATGCCAGCGCCTCACGCGCCACTGGCGTCGTGCGCGGTTTCGTTTGCCCGACGAGTAGCACTCCCACGCAAATGAGAACCACCCCTACCCACCGCCGCGGCGAAACCGCTTCGTGCAGAAACACAACCGCAAAAAAAGTGAGTAGCGCGTACCCAAAGGCTCCCGCAGGCATGACATAGCTATAGTCCGCCCAACTCAAAACCGTCATGTAGCTGAGCATGAATCCGCAAAGAAAGAATATGCCGACCCACAGAGTGCCGCTGCTCACCGTCATCCGGAATGCGTGGGCAATCCCAGGCTCGGACAGCTGCACCGCGCCAATCTGCAGCATGGCGCGTTTCAGCATTAGGTCACCGGCGTTGGCGCACACCACCATTGCGCACACCATGACCAGGGTCTTGACCCGTAGCCTGCCCTCAGTTGCCATCTTTTTTATGCTTTAGTCGTTTCCAGAAGCTGACGGCGTCTCCGGCACGGAAATCATCGGCTTCGGCGCGTCGCCGCCCTGCCGTACCCACTTCCATCGTTCGGAGCGCAGTTTCAGGAAGCTTGTCGCTTCGTGATACAGCCGCTTACGTTCATTCGAATCCCACAGCGCTTCACGCACGATGCGCCACACGACGCGCGGCCGGAAGTAGTACTCATCATAGAAACGGTTCACGCCGCCCATCATCTCGGCTTTCGAAAGATGCGGGTATTCGATGTGCGGCAACTGATGGCCGCCGGAGTCCGCCAGCGCTTCCACCTTCAGGAAGCCTTCCTTCGCCATTGAGTCATACAGCTCTGTGCCTGGCATGGCATGCGCCAGCGAAACTTGGATTGTCTCGCAATCCAGTTCCTTGGCGAAATCAATGGTCTTGTTGATGGTCTCTTTGGTCTCGCCCGGCAATCCGATAATAAAATCGCCATGGACCTTGATCCCCACCTTTTTGCAATTCTTCATGAACTCGCGCGCCATCTCTACGGTCGCGCCTTTTTTGATGTTTTTCAGAATCTGCGGATCGCCGGACTCGAATCCTACGATGAACAGCCGCGCTCCCCCATCCGCCATCGCCTTCAACTCTTCGTACTTGCTGTGGCACCGCGCCGTGCACGACCACTGGAATTTCAGTGGCTTGAATTTTTGGCTCAGCTCGATGGCCCGGTCTTTTCGAATATTGAAGGTGTCGTCGTCGAAGAAAATCTCTTTCATCTGTGGGAAATACTCTAGGGCCTGCTTTACTTCCCGTGCAACGTTATCCGTCGACCGTGTCCGCCACGCATGGCCGGAAATCGTCTGCGGCCACATGCAGAACGTGCAGAGCGCCGGGCACCCGCGCGTCGTGTAGAACGAAACGTAAGGATGCAGCAGGAACGGAACGTTGTAGCGTTCAATTTGCAAATCGCGTTTGTAAATATCGGTCGCGAACGGCAGGGCATCCAGCTCCTCCGTGTGGAGCTGCGGCCGAGGCGCGGTGTGGACGACTTTGCCTTCCTTCCGATAGCTGACGCCCATGATCTGCTCAAGAGGCTTGCCATGCGCGTATTCCACCACGGAGTGATCAAACTCGCCGTGTGTCACAAAATCGATGTCCTCACTCGCCATCAGCGTTTCAACCGGCTTGATGTGCCCGTGCGGGCCGACAAACGCGATCTTAAGACTGGGATTTGCTTCTTTAATCTTGCGGATGAGCTTGACGTCGCTCCCAAATCCCACCGTCGAGGTGAACAAAATCAAAAACTCGTAGTCTTTGCAAATTTCAACCGTCTGCTTCCAATTCACCTTATGCGGCGATGCGTCCAGCAAACGGCTGCCCGGAATCATTCCGGCGGGATACGTCAGCCACACCGGGTACCAATAGGACTCAATCTCGCGCGTCGCGGGCCATCGCGAGCTCGCTCCGCCATCGAAATTCTCGAAACTTGGCGGGTTCAATAACAGCGTTTTCATTACATCCGGCATTCTTCACCCTCAGTTCATCTGCAAATTTCTTCGTTTTCCGCCCGGACGACAACATCTGGGGCCGCGCCTGCGGCTCACCCAGAGGAACCCTTACATCTAGATAACAGTTTACCTGACTTGGTTGCATGCGCTCAATTGTTTCTGCGAACTGCCCCTTTTCTACATCGAAACGTCAACTACAGCATTAAATGGCTGTCCGCACGGGTGATGTTTCGCGCCCGACGGCGGGATGCTTCGTGCCGTTCCTCATCCCCTATACCGCGGCGATTCGCCTAGTTCGCCGCGCCCCGCGCCAAAAGGGTTCTTATTTCGCTAATCTGCTAAGATCCGCCTTCCAAACCCTTGCCAGCTATCCTCCATTTGATTCGTTTCAACCAACAAAAAACTATTTCATTGTTTACCGTTTCGTAATACACTTGGGCCAGCCTCACAGATCATCCGAAAACCATCCAGGAGAATCGAGGTGGGGATGCCCGGAATGAAGTCCCAATTCACCACTCATCCTGTCATTCTCGTCGTCGAAGACCTGGAATCCCTCCGCCAGACCATGCTAGAGATTCTGGAAGACGCTGAGTACCTCGTCCTCCCTGCGGCAAACGCGGGCCAGGCCCTCGAGCTGGCTCAATCGTGCGCAGGTCCCATCAACTTGCTGATCACCACCATGCATCCCGACGGGATGCCGGGACCAGACTTAGCTTTCTGTTTGCGTAAGCGTTCTCCAGAGATGAGCGTCCTCTATAGTTCCGCCAATCCTCTGGCGGTCTTGGAAATTCCAGACCCTGCCGAAGCCGTTTCTTCCATGCTCCCCAGGCCTTTCAGCAAAACAACGCTTCTTAGTCGGATCAATACTCTGCTCGGGACCCACACCTGACCTTCAGAAATTCCTAGCGAGCAGAGTGTGTCGCGCCTTCCACTGCGAGGACTTCCGCTGTTGCCGCCGATAGTTCGTCCCATATCCGCGGAATCCAGTCGAGGTGTTCTGGTTTCATCAGTACGGAGCGCAGGCATGTCATGGTTTCCCGGTCGCGCTGCATCGATCCCAGATTTGCTCCCCAAAAAGCCGTTGGCAGTTCCGCTACAGCGAGGTGTAAATTCCTCCCTGCGGCCGCGGCGAAAATCCGTCTCGAAAGGCCGGATGCTTCACTCACACTTCTTGCTCGTGGAGCGAAAATCACGATGTCCAGGTCCGGCGCAAACGCCGTCGCGAACCGTTCCTCTTTCTCGAGTCTCTCGTAAAGAGCCAGCGCCGCAGCTCTTCCTCGTTCGAGCCCTCTCGCGAACTCCCCGCCCCGTTCCAGAGGCAATAGTTTTTGCGTTGTCCACAGAGCCGCCGCCGCGGCGCCCGGCCGCGAGCACTCCAGGCTGATCTCTCCCAAATGCAATTCCCCGGAACTGAAGTAAGTGTACGGCGAATCGTGCTTGTAAAAGCGCCCTGCCGACGGATCGCGAAACAAAACGCACCCGCAACCGTACGGCTGCAATCCATGCTTGTGCGGATCAATCACGATCGAGTCCGCCTCGCCGATTCGGGCAAAGCTCCGCGTAGCTTCTTCTCCCAAATTTCCCGCAAGCCCAAAATAACCGCCATAAGCTGCGTCCGCGTGAACTCGAAAACCGTGCTTCGTGCGCAGCGCAAGAATCTCCGGCAGCGGATCGATAGCCCCCGTCGCCGTGGTCCCCATCGTTGCAACCACTGTGCCCGCATCGCCGCGCGCCACGCTTTTCGCGAGCGCGTTCATGTCCATTCGCCCGCGCGCATCGCAGGCCACGCTCTCGCATTGCAGCTGCAAGACAGCGCTGATTCGCTTATGCGTATAGTGCGCCTGCTCGCTCGCCAGAATTTTCTTCCCTGGATGCACTTGCGAAGCCACCCAGAGCGCTTCGAGATTCGCCATCGTGCCGCCGCCGCACAAATGGCCGAGAAACTCTTTCCAGCCAAACATCCCTGCGATGTGCGCAACCGCTTCTTTCTCCATAGCGGAGGTCGCCCGTCCTCCATCCAAAGCATGATTGTTGGGATTGATCCACATCGCCAGCGCATAGGCCAGACGCGCCACAGGATGCGGCGGCTTAAGCATCTGTCCCGCGTAAAGCGGGTGAAAGTAAGGATAATTATCGTGTAACCGCTCAGCAGTAGCCGCCAGTGCCTCTGCGATTCCCGCGCTGCCCGGCGCCTTCGATTCGAAAGCGGGCAACCCAGCAAAACCCGCGTCCAGCTTCTTAACCGCCTCTAGAAACGCATCCAAACTCTTCTGTTCGAGTTGCACCAGTCACCAATGTGAGGCACTACTCACTATCCACTTCTCACTACTCACTGTTCTTCACTGCCACACCTTATCCAACTGCCCCGCCGTCTTCAGCAGATCAAGCTGTGCCTGCTGCCTCTGAAAATTTGCATCCAGGAAAGCCATCCATTTTTCGCTCTCTTCGAGCCGTGCTCTTTCGAGCTCACGCAGATTCACTTTGCCCTCGCCGAATTGTGTTTGCAGCACTCCGATATTCTGCTGCGCAAGTTGCAGCTCCAGCCTCGCGACTTCCTTCGCCGCATCGCGTTCCCGTAAGTGCCGTGTTTTCTGGCGAACTTCGGCGCTCACTTGCGTCTTTTTGCTTGCGAGCGTCGCCTGCGCCGTCTGAAGATTGATCTGTGCCAGTCCGATATCCTCTCTCGTTTTCGCGCTGAATATCGGCACTTGCACCTGCACACCGGCGTTAAAATTGTTTCTCTGGAATTTTTTGTAGAACTCGCTGTAATTGTTGAAGCTGGCCAGCACGCTGTAAGTACTGACCGCCTCCAACGTCGGCAAATTCCCTCGCTTCTCGCCCTTCAGCCGAAACTGTTTCGCCCGCACGTCGGATTCCGCCAGCAATAGCCCCACGTTATTCTGCATCGCAACGGCTATCAGATTTGCGCCTTCCTGCTCCGCTTCCCCTGGCAATTCCTCTGGTGTAACTTCGATCGCCTGCTCTTGCCCCAGCCCAAGTTGCCCCTGCAAAAAAACTTCCAGCTCGTCTTCCCGCCCTTCAAGCTGCAAGACTCTTTGCGTCACTTGCGCTTTCGTGAGCTGCGCCTTCGTTACTTCCACCGGCAGTTCGTATCCTTCTCCCTGCCGCTCCTGCGTCACCTGCAAAATCTTATCCGCGCTCTCCTGTTCTGCACGCAGCAATTCCAGCGAATGCCGCACCTTGCCCAGTTCCAGATAAGCCATGGCTGTCCGCACGATCACGCTATTCTTCACATCTTCCAGGACAATTCTCTGCGACCGCGCCTGTTCCTCCAGCTCCTTTCCCTGTCCCTTCAGCGGCTCGTTAAAAACTTCTTCTGTGTATGTCAGACTGAAGAGCGACGGTGCACGGCCGCCCGGTGTCTCCGGAATTCCATACGTATAACCTGCGCCAGACCCGGCGTACACATTCGGCAAAAACAACGCTTTGCTGACCTGCGAAGCGTGCTGCGCCATGCTGGCTTGCAATTTCGCGATTTGGATGTCTTTGCTGTTTCTCAAAGCCATCTCAATCGCGCTCTTGAGCGTCAGCGCCACGCGACCTCCCTGCTGTCCCCCCGCGGCCGCCGCCGAAGGTTGTGTCGCTGTCTGTCCGCCAGGCGCCTGCAACACCCCCACGGTTTGGGCGGGCACCGTCGCGCCCGAAAGCAACGCCCCGGCTAGCAAAGCAAATCCCGCGCTACTCAACGTCACAGTAGTTCTTCGCATTCCCCCGCTCCTTCTTTTGTTGCCCACGCGCGCTTCCGATCTCGCTCGCTAAAACTCGCCTCACTCATATCGCAGCGATTCAATGGGCTGCAATTTAGCCGCCTGATTCGCCGGCAAATACCCAAAAAACAATCCCGTCGAGCACGACACCACAAACGCCAGCACCACGCTCAGCGGCGATACCGGCACGCGCAGGTTCCCCGGAAGAAACATTTGAGCGACCGCCGGCACCAGCAACCCGATCAAAATTCCCAGCACTGCCCCGCCCCCGCTGATCAAAATTGCTTCCGTCAAAAATTGATACATGATCTCCTTGCGCGCCGCTCCAATCGCCTTCCGAATCCCGATCTCCCGCGTTCGTTCCGTCACCGTCACAAGCATGATGTTCATGATCCCGATCCCGCTGATCAATAGCGCGATGAACGCAATCACGATCAGCACAACCGTCAGCGCCAGCGAAATATCCTTCGCCGCCGTCAAAATCGCCGCCAGCGTCTGCACGTGATACTCCGCGCCGCTTGGATGCCGGCTCGCGAGCAGCTCCGCCAATCGCCGTTGTACGCCCGGCACGTCCTCCGGGGTCGCGGCCTGCGCGTCCAGCACCTTCAGCGTATTCACGCCCGTGTAGTATTTGATCAGTCCAAATGGTATCAGCACGGTTTCCGTCTGAATGTCGGAAAGCCCGAAGGTTTCCACGCGCTCGTTGAAGACCCCGATGATCGTGAAGATCAGCTCTCCCACGTGCAAATCGCGGCCCACCGGGTTGTCCTGTCCGAAAAGCCTTTTCGCGAGTTGCGGCGTAATAACGCACGTCTTGCTCCGCGCTTCCAGATCCAGGGAATCGAGATAACGGCCACGCAAGACCACCAGCCTCCGAATCTCCCGATATCCCGAGGTCACCCCAATCAGGGTAACTGGCCTCACCGTTCCCTGAGCCACGACGGTCATTTGGACGTCCGTCGTTCCAGCCACCTGCACGATTTCCGGAATCGCGTTCTTCGCCGCCTCCATATCGTCCAACGTCAGCTCGTAGCTCAGCGGTTGGGCCTTTTCAGAGCTTCGGACCAGTTCCGCCCACACGACGTTGGAGCCCACCGCTTCAATTTTCGAAATAACAAATTTCTTGCTCGTCAGCGCCACCGTCACCACCAGCACGATCGACGCGCTTCCGATGATGACCCCCAGCGATGTCAGCATCGCGCGCAGCTTATTAGCCCGCAGCGCGTCGATCGATACCGACAACGTTTCTTTCAGATCCATCATGAAGGTTTACTCGACCGGTTTTATTCGCCCAAGTTTCACTCGCCCGGAACCGCCGAACCAGCCCGCGGCGCGCAATCCGAACGCAACACTATCCCCGCTCCCCTCTAATTCTTCTCGACCCGCTTGAGCGATTCGCGCACGCTCTTGTCTTTCGGATCCAGCTGGAGCGCCGTCTGATATTCTTTCTCCGCCAATTTCTTGTCGCCCTTGTTCTCATACAGGCGGCCCAGCCATTCATGCGCGGTCGAATACCTCGGAAACTCCGCGCGTTTTGGCGCTTTCTCCAAATACTCTCGCAACAGTCTCTCGGCTGCTTCCGGTTTCTCGTTTTTGAGTATCAAACCCACCGCTCGATAGAACATGCCTCGCGGGTCCGCAGGAGCCGCTTGCTCTCCAATTTCGGCAACTTCCATCAATCGCTCGGCCTGGCCATGTCTCATCGCGTAGTCCCCAATGTCGTAGATCAAGTCTGCCCTCTTCGGATGGTTCTCCAGAGCCAGCTTGAACTCTGCATCGGCCGCCACGAAATCCTTTTTCTCTTTCCGGCAAATTCCGGCCGCGAAATGTCCCTCGGAGGCGTCCAGGGCCTGAAGTTTTTCAATCTCTGGCTTGGCTTTCTCCTCTCCCCCACCCACGATTCCGGGGGCCGCGCAATCGAATTCGATCAGGGCCTGCCGCGCCGTAAAATTCTTCTCGTCAAGCTCCACGGCAACCTCAAATTCTTTGTGCGTCTTCCTCGCCAGTCCAAGCGCGGAAAACATCGACGAATGATCCGCCTTCTCCCCGTAAGCTCTCCCCAGCCATTCGTGATAAACCGAACTCTTTGGGTCGATCGCCACCGCTCGTTCCGCACTGATGATCGCCGCGTCGCGCTCCTGTAGCTCTAGATAGGACTTCGTCAGCAGCAGCTGTATTTCCGCGTTCTGCGCCTCTTTTGCCGCCGCCATCTGCAATTCCAACACGGCTTTCGAGTAATCACCGCTTTCGAAAGCTCGCCGCCCCGCTTCCATCACGTCGCTCTGCTTGACTGCCGCCGAAACATTTGCTGCGCGAGCCAACAGCACAAACAGCAACGCGGCCAGCAGCCCCTGCCATTTAGTTTGCCTGCGTATCCCCATTACCAAACTACGCCGCATTCGTATTCACAACCTGAACGGCCATGCCATCATGCAGATCCGTATCTCCCGGCAGCGCGACCATTTCCCCTTCCTGCAATCCGCTCATCACCTCGTAGCTGGTCGCGTCCGCGATTCCCACTCTGATCTCTCGTTTCTCAAGCCTCGACTTACCGACTCCCAACTCATTTTTCTTCACCACAAACACGTACCGCCGCCCGCCCTCCGAAGCCACCGCTCCTCGCGGCACCGCCAAAACATTCAGCCGCTCCTTCGAATTGATTCGCACGCTCACGTTAATGTTCGGCAGCAGCTCCAGCTTGTCGTTATTCACCGCGCAGAGAAGTTCCCCCACGCTGCGTGTCAAGTGCGGAACCACCTGTTTCGGAATAATCTCGGTTTTTCCCACCCACGTCCGGTTCGGGAACGCATCCCACGTGATAACGACCGGCTCGCCCGCCTCAAGCCCTCCCAGATCCGGCTCGTCGATAAACGCTCGCACGCGTACCTTGTGCAAATCCGCCATCTCCGCCAGTAAATCGCCCAACTTCACGAAATCTCCCGCCCTCACCGGCAGCGAATACAGCGTCCCATCCGCCGGCGCCGAGATACTCCCACTGTTCACCTTATCTTCGAGCGCCGCCATTTCGCTCAGGGTCTGCTGCACTTGCAACTCCCCGCGCTCCGCATCCAGCCGCGCCTGCCGGTCGAACTCCTGCTTTACCGCCAGCAATCGCGTGACTTCCGCTTTCGCGTTTGCCAATGCCTGATCGTTCGCCGCAAGGTCCTCTTTCGTCGCTGCTTGTCCCGCCGCCAACCGCGTCAGCGAATCATGATTCCGCTGCAACCTCTCGCTTGCCGCCTCCGCTTTGGCCAAGTCAGCAGCCACCTTGGCCGCTTCATCCGCTTTGCCGCCCGCTCTTGCAGCTTGCAAATCGTCCTGCGCCCGCAAAAGTTTTGACCGCGTTTCCGCCAATTGCGCCGCCACTTCCTTCACATTCAATTCCAGCAAAAGTTGCCCCTTCTTCACCGTCTGCCCTTCGGTCACATAAATCTTTTTCACGAACGTGTTCAGCTGCGCCCGGATCACATAAGGTGAAATCGGCTCCACTTTCCCGTTGCTGCTAATCGAAGACACCAGATTCTCCCGCGTAGGCGTCATAGCGGATATTTTCGCCGCAGGCTTTCTCCCGCTCAGCCACACCAGGAAAATCGCCGCGACTCCCGCCAGCAGCAGGAAGATCACGATCCGGTTTCGCAGCCTACGATCCATGTTCTCCTATTCCAAACAGTCCCTGACCGGGCACGCACCAAGGCACACATGCCCGACCGCCCCATGGCCTTCTTCAATCTTGTCCGTGGCTTGCTGCCCTACGTCTGGAGTGCCCCGAAGCGTCTCATTCTAACAATAGCCGCGCCGCTTTCTCTACCTTGGTGCCTAATAAGTGTCTCATCTCCAATACAATACAGATGCGCCGCCCACACTTCTGGATGCGCGCTGCGCCCCCTAAACTCGGTCGCCTGTGCGCATTACCTATTGCAACGCCACCAACTCTAACTACGGAAGAACCTATCCGACTCATTGACCCCAGTCGCGAGCCGCCAGTCACCACAACACAAACGTAATATTTCTCCCTCCCCGTCCGTAGTAGACTCAGTTGCCTTATTGCCCTGTCTTCATGATTGCTGCAACCGAGGGGTCCATTCATGATTGATGCTCGTGGCTTGTCCAAGCGCTTCCAGGACAAGAAGCGCGGGGAAATCCGCGCCGTCGACAACGTCAGCTTCACCTGCCAGCCCGGCAAAATCTACGGCCTGCTCGGCGCCAACGGCGCCGGCAAAACCACCACCCTCCGCATGCTGGCCACCATCCTCGAACCAACAGACGGCACAGCCATCGTTGCCGGCTACGACGTCATCGAACACCCCGAAAGAGTCCGCGCCAACATCGGCTTCCTCTCCACCGCCACGGCCCTCTACCCGCGCCTCACCGCGCAAGAAATGGTCGAATACTTTGGCCGCCTAAACGGTCTCGACGAAGCCACCCTAAAAAAACGCATCGACGATATCTTTTCCCGCCTCGACATGAACAGTTTCCGCGACCGCCGCTGCGATAAACTCTCCACCGGCATGAAGCAGAAGACTTCCATCGCCCGCACCCTCGTTCACGATCCACCCGTTATGATCTTCGACGAGCCCACCACCGGCCTCGACGTCATGACCGCTCGCACCATCATCGGCTTCATCGCCGACTGCCGCGACCGCGGCAAAACCGTGATCTTTTCTACCCACATCATGTCCGAAGTCGAACGCCTCTGCGATCACATCGGCATCATCCACGGCGGCAAACTCCTAGAAGAAGGAACGCTCTCCGAACTCCGCGCCAAACACAACGAACACAATCTCGAAGAAATCATCGTCAAAGTCGTTGGCCCGCTCGCCAACGCGGAGGCCTAATCGTCATGAATCTTCACGCCGTAGGCGTCGTCTATCGCAAGGAACTCAGGGAGTGGCTCCGCGATCGCCGCACACTCATCTCTACGGTCCTCGTCCCTCTGCTCGCTTTTCCCATTCTCATCTCCGGGATGATTTCGCTCTCAGCGGTCTTAATCGGCGGCGCCAAAAAAGAAGTTCCCAAAATCATGATCATCCACGGCGAAGATTCCCCCGCCGTCGTCGATGCTTTGAAGGCGAACAAGGAGATCGAAGTCGTTCCCTTTGCGGCTAATTGGCAGGATCAAATCTCTGAAAAACAGATTCGCGCCGCTGTCGAAATTCCCGAAGGCTTCCAGGCTTCCCTCGACAAGGGCACTCCCCAAACCATCCAAATTCATTACTACGAAGGTGAACTCAAATCGGAATTTGGCGCAGAGCATGTTGAAAAATCTCTAAAGGCGTATCGCGACGACCTCGTCAAAAAGCGCCTGGAAGCGAAAAATCTGCCTGACTCACTCATCGCTCCCTTCGACACCAAACAGCACAACGTCGCTCCGCCCGAGAAAGTCGGCGGCGCCAGCATCGGCAGCATGATCGGCTATATGGTCATCATTCTTTCCATGACCGGCGCCATCTACCCCGCCATCGACCTCACCGCCGGCGAAAAAGAGCGCGGCACCATGGAGACCATTCTCTCCAGCCCCGTCTCCCGCCTCGACCTCGTCCTCGGAAAATTTCTCCTCGTCTTTTCCGCTTCCTTAACCACTGCAATCCTTTCCGTCACGTCCATGGGCCTTTCCTTCGCCTACATGGGCCACGCCCTCTCAAATTCCGCGAACACATCCGGCGCGGGCATCCACATGAATCTCGGTCTCACCTCCGTCGTCGCCGTCTTTCTAATGGCGCTCCCGTTGTCGGTCCTCTTCTCCGCTGTCCTAATGACCGTCGCCCTCTTCGCCAAAACTTACAAAGAAGCCCAAAGCTATCTCACACCCATGACCTTCATCGTCGTCATTCCCGCGGTCGCCAGCGTCCTCCCCGGCGTCGAACTCAACCCCAAACTCGCCTTAATCCCCATTCTCAACACCAGCCTCATCTGTAAAGAAATTATCACCGGCACCTACCACTGGGGATCCATCGCCATCATCTTCGCCTCCACCTGCGTCTACGCCGCCGCTGCCATCTTCATCGCCGTCAAAACCTTCCAACGCGAATCCGTCCTCTTCCGCTCCTAATTCGCGCAACCGCACCCGGACGCTCGTAGGGGCACGGCATGCCGTGCCCGTCTTCTTTTCCTTTGCAGCCGACCGTCTGTATGTAGGGGCGCAATTCATTGCGCCAATCACGGCAGCCATCATGCCGGTAGTAACGAACACTGCCTTCTGGTTGAACTCGTCGTAACTCTTTTGACCGGTCCACGTATTTGTTTGGGCCGCTCTCACCCCGTCCGGTGTCCAATAAGAGGAGGCCCTTCAACCGTCTAATCGCTGCTGCTCCACGGATTCCGTTATGAGATTTATCAAGCGCCAATGGACCCCGTCAGCCAGACAGAGACGAGCCCGTCTCCGTGGCGTGATTGACGTTTCCGGATTTGCTGGTGTAATGCTTGCCTTACTTTTCCTGATGATATTCGGCGAGATGTATCCTATGCACCCGCTGTCGCTGCCCGTCGATATGGCCTTCGCGCGGCATTCCACGTTGCAGCCGAACGCTTGGCGCGAAGACGCCGTGATCGTCACCATAACGCGAGACGGCAGCCTCTACCTTTTGAACACGCGCGTTACTCCTGCCGACGTCCCGCCTCAGCTGCGTGATTTAATGGGTAGCAGGGAAGACAAAACCGTTTACGTGAGAGCCGACGCCCGCGTCAAATATGGCGGCGTCAAGGTCGCCCTAGACGCCATTCGCAGGGCAAACATAACGAACATTGCCTTCCTAACCGACCGCCCATACCCGCTTTCCACCCCATAGGAACCAATGCATCGCATAGCCCAATTTGCCTCTTGCGCCAATTCTAGAAATGAGGTAATCTGACAGTTAGGGAAATTCCCGAGAACGGCAGCCATCGGCTGCCGTTTTTGTTTTAGGTAGCACAGGCTTTAGCCTGTGCGCCTCTCAGACGCCCACGCCGGCCATGAACTATCGAGCGTCAGCACACGACCGTCGTCGGACCTAACTCCTTTATCAGCAACGTTTACAAAAAACAGGGGAGGGGGCCCGCCTCCATTCGAGTGGTACAGACCGGGCACATCCCTAACACTTTGGACCGGTGGCAGTTCTGACACTCTTACGCGAATGCCTCCGAACTGCGCGGCCCCTTCACCCGTATATTAAACAAGACCATGGCCATAACCTTGCGCCGCCGAATCATCCGCATCCTGCTGATCCTTTTGCTCTTGCCGCCTATCCTGGCGGGCATCGCCGGATGGCTAGTCGCACCAGGCTTCCTCCATCCCGTGCGCCGCGAACTCACTCCCGACCTCATCCGCGAAGCCGACGCCTCCTTCGCCCACTCCGGTGGCCACCGCGAAGACTTCAACGTGCGCGCCCCCGACGGCATCCTCCTCCGCGGCTGGATCGTCCGCCCCGACCATCCCAACGGCAGCTGGGTCCTCCTCTTCCACGGCGTAGCCGACAACCGCATCGGCGTTATAGGCCAATCCGAATTCCTCCTCCGCGCCGGCTACAGTGTCGTCATGATGGACGCCCGTGCCCACGGCGCCAGCGAAGGCCAGCTAGCCACCTACGGCTGGCTCGAACGCAAAGACACAACCGCCATCATCGACGCGCTCGCTATCCGCGAGCGGCCCAGCGTCTTTACCGGCATCATGTCCACCATGCACATCTACGCTCTAGGCGAATCCATGGGTGCAGGTATCGCACTGCAATCCGCCGCCGTAAATCCACACATCGAAGCCGTGGTCGCCGAAGCCTCTTTCGCCACGCTGCGCGAAGCCTCTTACGATTACGCGGGTTTACGCCGCTCTCCTCTGCTAGGCAAAACGCTCTTCGCACCCTTCAGTTGGATGCTCCTCTATCGCGGCGAAAAACTAACCGGCCTCCCCGTCGCTGAAGTTTCTCCAGAAAAAGCCGTCGCCACGCGCGCCGTCCCCGTCCTCTTAATCTGCGACGAAAAAGACGAAGCCCTCCCCTGCCGCCACACGCAACGCATCTACGCCGCCGCAATCGGCCCCAAACAAGTCTGGGAAGTCCCCGGCGCATTCCACACCGCCGCTCTCGGCTTCCAACCCGCCGAGTTCCAGCGCCGCGTCCTAGATTTCTTCGCTAACGTTGCCCAAGCCAAGCCCGTCCAATAAGTGGCACAGGCAATCGTGCCTGTGCAGATTTTGACAGGAGCCTCGCCTGAGTTTTGCAAAGTTAGTTGGGTGGGACAGGCATTCCTGCTTGTTAGTTTTTCTACAATCTTGGTAGCGCAGTTGCGACATAAACTAATCTTTGTCGCCAAAGTGAGCCACTCACGCCAAAAAGGGCGCAGCGCCGGTCTTTTCTCCCCCGCGTGCTAAAATTATCAATTCATGCCGGACGCTCCCCTCATCTCGGTCCACGCCCTCTCCAAGCACTACCGCAGTTTCAAGAGGCGCGAAGGCATACTCGGCGGCCTGCAAAATCTTTTTCATCGCGAATACCAAACCGTCAAAGCCGTCGAAAACGTAAATTTTGAAATCGGCCGCGGCGAAATGGTCGGCTACATCGGCCCCAACGGGGCCGGCAAATCTACCACCATCAAAATGCTCACCGGTATCTTGGTGCCAACCTCGGGCGAGATCCAGTCCAACGGTTTCGTCCCTTGGAAGCAGCGCGCCGCTTACGTGAAAACCATCGGCGTCGTCTTCGGCCAGCGCACGCAACTCTGGTGGGATATCGCTGCCGTCGAATCCTTCAAGCTGCTCCGCCGCATCTACGACGTCTCGCAACGCGACTACGACGAGCGCATGGAACTTTTCAATCAGGTCCTCGGTCTCAAAGAACTCCTCGACGTTCCCGTGCGCAAACTCTCTCTAGGCCAGCGCATGCGCTGCGACCTAGCCGCCGCACTGCTCCACAACCCGCCCATCCTTTTTCTCGACGAGCCCACCATCGGCCTCGATGTCGTCGCCAAGGATCACATTCGCCAATTCCTTCGCGCTATCAATCAGCGTTATAAAACCACGGTCCTTCTCACCACCCACGATCTCGACGACATCGAAGAGCTCTGTCGCCGCATCATGATCATCGACCGCGGCACCGTCCTCTACGACGGCCCGCTCGCCCGCCTGAAAGAACAATTCCTCCGCACCAAACAAATAAAATTCATCCTGCGCGACGGCGATCAAAGCGCGCGCCTCGCCGCCTTTGAGCAGAACTTGCCCGCCCTCGCGCCCAATGGCGACAGCGGCGCCGCCACTCTGCATCTCGAGCGTCTCGATGAAATGACATGCCGACTGCGCTTCGACCGCGCCCGCGTCTCTTCCAGCGATCTGATCCGCCAGATTCTCGCCGCCGTCGATGTACGCGACTTCGTCATCGAAGATGAGCCTATCGAAGAAATCATCAAACGCATCTATTCCGGCGAAGCCGAAATCAGCTCCGGTCAACCAGAGGAGAAAAATAGTTCGCCGGTGAGCCGATGACCGAGCAACTCACAAAAGAGAAATCTCACCAGCGATGGTCCGAACTCCGCGATCTCCTGAACGAATGGGACTTCATCGGGGTGATGGACGACCCTAACTGGCCACGCGACGAGTACGAGTGTCTGATTGACCCGCTTATGAACAGGCTGGAATCAGGACAAACGGTGCCGGAACTCACTCAATTCTTAGAGGACAACTTGCGGGATCATTTTGGAATGCATCGTGTCGAAAGTCTGGACGATTTCGCCAAGCGCGTAAAATCTTGGTTTGACGAAAAGTGGTCTGGTTCGGTGAAGTAGTTCATGGCCGCCACGCAAACATTTTTGCTTCCTGTTCGCAAGCCTTCGCGGCTCGCTGGCCTCAAGGTTTACGCCGAATTCATCCGCATCGGCTTCGTCAACATCCTTGCGTTCCGTTTGCGCTACTACACGGGAATCATCACCTACCTCATCAACGTCACCGTGTACTTTTTCATTTGGCGCGCGGTCTTCGCCAACGCCACCGGACCCATCGCGGGGTTTTCGCTGCCCCAAATCCTGACATACGTCAGCGCTGGCTGGATTCTGCGTTCCTTTTACTGGAATACGATCGACCAGGAAATGGCCTATGAAGTCATCGACGGCAAAATCGCCATGGATTTCATCAAGCCTGTCTCCGTGCAGGGCATGTGGCTCGCACGCGCCATGGGCGAATCCGCCTTCCGCCTCATTCTTCTCACCGCGCCCACAGCCATCATCGTCACACTGCTGTTCCCTGTTCTGCCGCCAGCCTCAAAACTGAATTTCGCGCTATTCCTGGTCGCCGCCATCGGCAGTTTCTTCATCATGGGCGCGCTAAATTTCATCATCGGCACGTGCGCCATCCCGCTCACATCCATCCTCGCCCTGATTCGCGCTAAGTTCTGGCTCATCGAACTGCTCAGCGGCCTCCTCATCCCGCTGAACTTCTTTCCGCGCCCGATCCAAGTTCTTTCCTCGTGGCTGCCCTTCGAGCACATCGCCTACACGCCTCTGCAAATTTATCTCGGCCGCCTCTCTCTCGCCGAATCGCTCCGCCTCCTCGCCATCGAATATTTCTGGGTCGGCGCCCTGCTCTTTCTCGGCCATCTCTGGTGGATCCGCGCAACGCGTAAAATCACCATCCACGGCGGCTGAGAGGAACAGAAGGAAAATGAATTTCCTGATAGACAAATTCGGAACGTGGGACGCAAGCAACGTCGAGGAGTACTTCAAGGCCTACGCCGAGTACCTCGAAACCGTAAGAAGTTCTCTTCCCGATTCCGCGTTTAGCTTTGCGGCTGCGCCCTGGCACTACCAGTTCCAAGACCACCATTGCCCACATGACGGTTGGGTAGAGCACATGAAGGTTTGGGAGTTGGCTTCCGGCGAAAGAAAACAACATCGGCAAATTCAGATTGATCTGCGCGTCCTTGGAGCTTTTCATGACGGATACTTAGACCTACGGTACAAGAACGTGAGGAGCTACGCGCTCAGCGGACAGCCTCACGGAAACCATCATGGCCCTACACGCCTTGGGCACGGTGATTGGCTTATCGACGAAGTTCGGCTTTCGGAGAACCATTTGGTCCTGCACGAAATCCTGTTCTCCGATCGCGGCCGTTGGCTGATCGAAGCATCAGACATTCTATGGGAATGGAAGCCTTTGAATTGACATTCGGATTTGTACTCAAATGACTGCTGGACTCTTTTCTCAGATCAAACGGCACTTAGCCCTGCTCGGCTCTTACTTCGCGCAATATGCAAAGGTGCGCGTCAGCTATCGCGGCGACTTTTTTATTTCAGCAGCAACTTCCATGGCAGCCACCATTTTCTCGCTCGGATTCGTCTTCGTTCTATTCAAGCGTGTTCCCACGCTGTCCAACTGGCGCATGGAAGAAGTCGTCTTTCTTTACGGCTTCTCGCTCATCCCCTTTGGGCTCTTCAACGTTTTTTCGCTCAACCTCTACGAATTTGGCGCCACTTACATCATGGAAGGAAAGTTCGATCGCGTTCTGTTGCGTCCGCTCTCCTCGCTCTTCCAGGTAGTCTTCGACGCGTTTCGCATCGAGTCCCTTCAGGAAGTCGTCGTCGGCCTTGTCGTAGTCGTGTGGGCCTCGCGCCGTCTTCAGTATCACTGGAGCGCGCTCGATATTCTTCTCCTGGCTTTCTTCGCGCTCTGCGGCGGCGTCATTTATCTCTCCGTCTTTCTCTTCCTTTCCACGTTTTCTTTCTGGTTCGAGGACCGCATCGGTATCCATCCGCCCTTCTGGAATCTTCTCGCCTTTGGCCGTTATCCGCTCTCCATCTACTCCAGCTACATCCAATTCCTGCTGAGCTGGATCATTCCGTTCGGCTTCGCGACGTTTTATCCAGCGTCGCGCCTTCTCGGGCGTTCCGAATTCCGCATCTATGCGTTTCTGATTCCCCTCGTCGCCGCGGCAACCTTCGTGCTCGCGGTCACGTCCTGGCGAATCGGTCTGCGCCGCTATTCCTCTACCGGCTCATAGGGAAAGAAAGAAAGGAATTGCACAGAGAACAGGGAGAGCGCAGAGGACACAGAGAAGAGAAGAAAAGAACACAGAAGTGAAGGCGGAGGTTCAGCAGGCCTTCATCACCATCAAAATCCGGTCGTCTTCATACATTCCGTTGCGCGAGTGCGTCTCCACTTCGGCAAGCACCGCGCGCATGACTTCCTCGGGACCGCGTTCGCGCACGCCGACGACGAGTTCCGCCAGCCGCTGGCGGCTGAATTCGGTTCCAACCGTGTCCATCGCCTCGGTAATTCCGTCCGTGCAAGCCACGAGCAAATCTCCCGTCGCAAGCGCAACGGCACCGCACTCGAACTGAATATCCGGCAAAAGCCCCACGATCATGCCTCCTGCTTCCAGCCACTCGACGCGGCCATCCGCGCGGATCACCGCTGGCGGCACGTGCCCGGCGTTCACATAACGCAAATTCCGCCCACCGCTCTCCACCAGCGCGAGGAACATGCTCAAGTATTTGGTGGGACGTCCCTGCGCCATGGAAGCCCGCGCCCCCATCAGAAGTTTGTGGTTGATTGTAGCCGGCAATTTTTCAAGAGTCTCGACGTGATCCGCCAGCGCATGCAAAGTCGCCTGCACATTGGCCATCACCAGCGCCGAAGCCGCGCCCTTCCCCTCCACGTCCGCCACAACCAGCAACAGCGATTCTCTTCCGTCCACCTGCACGGGAAGAAAATCGTAATAGTCGCCGCCGACCATCTGCGAAGCGCGGTGCGACACCGCGATTTCGATTCCCGGAAACGCGGGCGGCGCATCCGGCAAGAGCCCTGCCTGAATCTCCCGCGCCAGCGCCAGGTCGCGCTCCATTTTTTCTTTCTCGACGCGTTCGCGGTGCAGCTGCGCTTTTTCCAGCGCCAGCGCCACGTGCGCCGAAAGCGCATCCAAGAAAGCTTCATCCTCGTCCGTGAAACCTTCCGTCTTGTTCAGCAACTGCAACACGCCGATGATCGCGCCGGCTTCATTCCGGATCGGCAGGCAAAGCAGTTGCTTGGTCTTGAATCCCAGCTTGCGGTCGATATCCGGCTCGAACCGCGGATCTTCGTACGCATTTTCCAGCCGCACTGCGGAGCCCTCGCGCGCGACCCAGCCGGCGATGCCGCGATCCGCCGGCAATCGAATCACTTGTTGTTCCAGCCCCAGCCCTACCAGCGACCAGATTTCGTTGCGCTGGCGATCGACGAGAAAAACCGTTCCGCGCTCCGCGCCGGTTTGCCGCGTGGCAATCTGCAAAATAATGTGAATGAGTTCGCCAAGATCCAGCGTGGAATTCAGCTTCTTGGTGGCTTCAATGATGCTGGAAAGCTCTTTCATCGCGCCGCGGCGCTCCGCCAGCGCCAGCACCACGGCGGAAAAGCGCGCGAGCAAATCCATCTGGCTGCGGACACGCTCCTCGAGCGGGCCCGCGCCACGAACCTCCAAAACGCGCACGCGGAAATCATCACTCCCCAGCGCGCCAGCCCAAATCGACGGATCCTTGCTGGTGTCGCTGGGCAATCCCGGCTTCATGCCGGAAGAAGTCGACGCGGGAAGGGTTCCCGCTTCCGCCCATACCTCCGCTTCGCCGCGGTCCGCGCGCCAAAGCCTCGCGCCAGCCACGCCGGGCTGGCCCATCGCGGCGCGCACCACGCGCGCGGCGATCTCATTTGCGGGGAAGCGGCCTTCGAGCATTCGAAGCCCATCGAGCAATTCAGGGAAGAGTTCGTTCACTTTCTGACGAGCGGGCGATTCACTCATGGCGTACAGGGTGCAAAAACAGCCACCGCGATGGAGGTAAGCCTAGCAGGAGTCCCATGGGTTGAAAAGAGCAGGTTCCCAGGAGCTGGTGAAGAGAGAATCCAAGAGCCGCGCTATCCTGCGCGCAGAAATGGCCGATTCCTTTGCGCGCTAAACGAAGTGGTACGATTTTTTCGTTTTGACTCGCACTAAGGAGAATGCACGGGATTCTGGCGCGAATCCCACTCCGTGCTGAGCCGGCGCACCGATTCGCGCAGACGAACCGCAAGCGCCGCAATGGTTTCGAGGCGCTGAGGAGCGCCCTGCGGGAGGCGGTCATCATTTTTCCGCCGTATTTCGGAGAGAAGCAGTTCCGCGTTTCCCAGAATGCCGGTGAGCGGATTGTTCAATTCGTGCCGCAACACTTCGCCGAAATCTTCGCGATCCAAGTCTGTGAACACATCGGGTGGGCGCGTTTCGAGCAGTTCGCCCCCGGCGGGGAGCGTCTGGGCATCTTGCAGGGCCTTGCGCAGCCGCCGTTCGACAAGACCGAGCGCCACGGTCAGGCACCCGCCCGTGCGCACCACGTAATCCGCTGCCCCGGCCGCCACGAGGCCGGAGAGTTCCCTCTGGTGTTCCGCATCTCCGATGACCACGACCGGAGCGTAGGTGGCCAGCGAAGAGACCGCCAAATCCAAGTGCCTCGCGCGTTCGCGCAGATCGCCGGCTGCCAGCGTCACAGAGGCTTCCGTAAGTAAAATAACGGCGGGCGCGGCATCTTCGACGATGCGCCGCGCGGCGTCAAGAGTGCTCACAGAGGAAATGTGCCGCCGCTCATCGATGGCCTCGAGTTCATGGCGCGCCGTGGCACGCAGCGCCGCGTCATCGCTTACCAGAAGAATCGTGTATTCCCGGGGAGTCATGTCACCTTACCTTTCTTCGAAGTTCTTAACGGGCTCAATGAGCTTTTTTGGCAGCCGCGGCGCGTCCTCCGCGCGCGAGCTGGCTATCCAGAAGACTAAATACTTTCTCCGTCAGCTCCTCGACGCGGAACGGCTTGGCCACGTGTGGCAACCGGTTTCGCTCCAAAAATTCCTGGGTTTGCTGGCCAATCACGTCGCCGGTCACAAACAAGAAACGCTCCTGAAGAGGATTTCGCGCACGCGCCAGCGACTGGTAAAAATTCTGGCCGTCGAGTCCGGGCATTTTCATGTCGCAAATCACGAGGTCGAAGCGCTCGCGCCCGGCGCGATCGAGCGCTTCGCGCCCGTCCAGTAGCACGTCGACGTGCAGTCCTTCGTCCTCCAGCACATCGGCAATCAGGCGCGCCACGGTGGGCTCGTCTTCGACAACCAGGACGCGCGTTCCGCGGTGGCTGGTCCGCAGCGCAGGCTGAGGCAGAGCCGGTGGACGATTCTTGCGCCCGGCCGACCCAGGCGAGACTGGCAGAACTTGCTGGCCCTCCTCGAGGAAGCGCCGACCGGGTTCGACGGAGGCCTCGGTTTCCACGGGAAGCTCGACGGTGAAGACGGAGCCGCCGTCCGGCGGACTCGACACGCTTACCTGGCCGCCGTGTTCTCGCACCACGCTAAGCACGATGGCGAGTCCGAGCCCTGTGCCGACGCCCGCGGGCTTGGTGGTGAAGAAAGGATCAAAGATGCGCGCAAGAATTGCCTGAGGAATGCCTGGCCCGTCGTCGATGACCTGGAGAACCATTCGGTAGTCTCCGTTCCGCGCGGTGCGCAACCGGATGGTTCCTGCTCTTCCCGCCTGGACAATGGCTTGCCGTGCATTTCCAATCAGATTCATCAGCACCTGCTGCAACTGGCCGGCGTCGCCGGTGACGAAAGGAAGCGTGGGGTCGAGGTCCAGCTCGATGCGAATTTTTTCCGAAGCCGACCCGAAACGTTGCAAATCCATGGCGCGCTGCACCACTTGATTGAGCGCGACGCGCTTGCGTTCCGGCCGGGCCTCCCTGGCGCTCAGCAAGAGCTGGCGGAGAATGGTGCCGGCCCTCTCGGCTTCCTCGTAAATCTGGCGCGCTTCCTCAGTGCGGCCTGCAAGATCTTTGCGTACGAGGAGCCGCTGCGAATAGCCCAGAATGCTGGTCAGGGGATTGCTCAATTCATGCGCTATGCCGGTGACCATCTGGCCAAGCGCCGCAAGTTTTTCCGTTTGCAGCAGCTTGGCTTGAAAAACGCGCTGAGCGGTGAGGTCGCGGTAAATCTCGACGCGCCCGAGACGGTGGCCTGCCTGATCCAGAACCGGACGAACGGAACGCTCCAGCACGCGGGGCACAGGCCGCGCCAACTGCAGCTCCTCGCGGCTGCCGCCCTCGGCGCCGCGCGCCAGTTCGCGCCACCGTTTTGCAAAATTTTCCGGCTCCGCAGCGCGTTCCGCAAGGCGGCCGATGAGACCGTCCAGCGTGGTGCAGGCCGCGGCTTCCTCGGGAGAAAGACCCGCAATTTGCGCGAAGCGCGTGTTCATGGCGCGTATGCTGTGGTTCGCGCCGAACAGCAGAATGCCTTCTTCGACCCACTCGAGCACGTTGTGAAGCTCCGCCTCGGAGCGGCTGCGCTGCTGGACGGCCTCGTCCCCCGCCGCGGGAGCAAACACCACGGCGGCAAGATCCTCTCCAGCAAATACCGGAGCGTGCAAGCGCACGCGGACGCCATTGACGAGTTCTCCCTCGCAAACCTCCTGAACCTCGATGGCTTTGCCGCGCTCGCCAGCGAGTGCGCGGCTCGACCATTCTTCGATGCGCGGCTGCTCCCGTGCACAGAATAGATAAGCGAAACGGCCGCCGACCGCCCAGACGGGATCTTTGCGAGCCCCTTGCGCGTCTTGCTCTCGCTGCGATTCGGCCGTTGGCCCGCTCCGGGTTTCCTCGAGCAAAATTCTTGCGCTGCGATTCAGGTTCGCGATGTTGCCGCGTGCGTCGAGAAGAACCGTAGGCTCCGGGCTGAATTCCAAAAGCGCGTGGCGGCGAGCGGTGCGCCGGATTTGTTCCGTGCGCTGACGCCGGCTTTCGAGAGCGGAGACGGCCAGCGAGGCGCGGAGCTCGAGGCGCTCGAGCGTGGCCAGCGAAGCGGTTTTTTGCGAGATGCCGGCGACCAGTACGCCCAGCGTCTCTGTGGCGGACAGAAGCGGGACGGCCACCAGCCGTGCCAATCCTGCTTTAGTCCAGGAAGCGGGAGGTTCCTCTCCCAGGACTTGCCCCGCATCGAGAGCCGCTCGCCACAAGCTTGAAAGGGGTTCGCGAGCGATCGCGTGGGTCCAGTCCGTATCTCCGCTCTCCCAGGCAAACTCCATCTCCGGAGGCGATCTCAGGATCGGCGCTCTTGCAGGGCGGTGTCCGAGGACGGCAAAGGAGGCGCCCGCTCCAGATCCATCCGCGGACTCTTCGGTGCAGCTGGCGACGAGCTGCGAGAGAATCTCCTCGGCAGACGCGCTGCCTGCAAGAGCACCAAGGATTTGTTTGCTCAGGCGCACGTCTGCCTGGCGTTCCCGGGCAAAACGCTGCTCCATCTCGAATTCAAGCGCCAGCGCAAGTTCCGCGGCGACCGATTGCGCTAAATCACGGGGCATGGCGGCCTGTTTTCTTCGCGTTCCGGTGAGCAGCACGCCGCGCAGATGGCCTCTTCCTTCGATCGGAGTCCAGAGCGCGTGGCGCAGTCCTACCAGAGGGCCGATCATCGGTTGGTTCGGGGGCCGATCCTGAGAAACGTCGAGCTCCTGCTCGACGCTCTTGCCGGCAGCGAGTAGCTCCTGAGGCAGAGGAGCCTCAAGCGACAGCTTCTCCCATTCATCCGGCGTGTCCTCTCCCTCTGCTTCCCAGATCATTCCTCGAAGGCAAGCCGCTTCATGGCCATCCGCGCCGGTGGGCGAATCCTGCTCCAACCAGACGCCGATGCGGTCGGCGCGTCCATCTTTGGAGAGAGAGTGAATCGCTTCGCGCATCAGTTCTTCGCGAGGCGCGCCCGCAAGTCCGGCGCGTGCCGCGCCCCGCCAGGAGCGTTCATCCACTTGTTTTTTTTGTCGGGCCCACATCTTTGCGCCTCGAATTTGTTCCCGCTGGGAGGGTGGCGGCGATATTCCGCCAAGGGCATGCTCCTTCCGCGATGACGTACATGCACTGGTAGGCCCAACCGAGAACCTGCGTAATGCTTTGTAATCAGCAATTTGCGGGGGACGAGAGAGAGGCGTAAGAAGGGCCAAAGTCCCATGCCGAGACTGGCACCGCTCTCATTCCCAGAGTGGACCGAAGGCAGAGCGGGTCTGGCAGTTTTTTATCTGTTGATCAGTTCGGGCGCAAAAGGAAGGGGCGGACGTTTACTGGTTGGCAGACGCAGGCGCGGTGGAAAAGAAATGGCCATTTTTTCTTGAGAAATCCGGAGGGAGAACAGCTCGCGTTATGGACCCTTACTCAAACGGCTTTTGCCCTTTTATGGTTGGGCCTGCTCCATCTGGTACTGCTTAAGCTTGCGATAGAGCGTGGTTTTTCCAATGCCGAGCATGCGCGCAGCCGCCAGCTTGTCTCCGCCCGTTTCGCGCAGCGTACGGAGAATGGCCCGGCGTTCCAGCTCTTCCATGGGCAGCAGTTCATCCTTTTCGGGAACGCGCTCGCTGCTCGGGTAGTGCAGGTTCGAGGGCAAGTCTCCCACGTGAACGATGGGGCCGGAGCCCATGGCTACGGCCCGCTCGATGGCGTTCTCCAGTTCGCGCACGTTGCCGGGCCAGTCGTAAGCGATCAAGCGTCGCATGGCGTCATCGGAAATGGTCCGCGGTGGGCCATGCGGATCGGAGAATTTTTCCAGGAAAGAAATCACCATGAGCTGGATGTCGCTCTTGCGCTCGCGAAGCGGCGGGAGCTTGACCTGCACCACGTTCAAGCGGAAATAAAGGTCCTGGCGGAAGGCGCCGGTGCGGATAGCGGATTCCAGATCGCGATTGGTGGCGGCGATGATGCGTATGTTGATATGCCGGCGCTCGGTCGAACCGACCGGTTTTACCTCGCGCTCCTGCAAAGCGCGCAAGAGTTTGGCTTGCAGATCCACCGGCATGTCTCCGATTTCGTCGAGGAAGAGCGTTCCGCCCTGGGCGGCTTCGAGCAGGCCTTGCTTCGATTGCATGGCGCCGGTGAAGGCGCCCTTAACGTATCCGAAGAGCTCCGATTCGATGAGCGTGGGCACCAGCGAAGAACAGTCCACGGGCGCGAAAGGCCGTTCCTTGCGAATTCCGGAGTAGTGAATGCTCTTGGCCACGAGTTCCTTGCCGGTGCCGCTTTCGCCCAAAATCAGTACGGGATACTCGTGCTGGCTGACCTTCTCTATCATTTTATACACGCGCTGCATCTTCGCGGAAACGCCGATCATTCCGCCGAAGCCCGGCTTGGAGCGCAGTTGCTCGCGCAAAAGCCGGTTCTCGCGGTCGAGATCCATGTCGCGGGCCACGCGCTCGAGACGCGCGCGAAGATCATCGATGTGGAAAGGCTTGGTGACGTAATCCACGGCGCCCATGCGCGTGGCGGCGACGGCGGAGTCGATGGTCCCGTATTGCGTCAGCACCAGGACGGCGACCTGCGGGTACATTTCATGAACTTGTTTCAAAAGATCGAGCCCGCTCGAGGGAGGCAGGATCAGGTCAGTGACAATGATATCGACCGCGTGAGTCTCCAAGCGCCGGAGCGCTTCTTCCACCGAGCTGGCCAGGAGAGCTTTCATGCCGCAAGATTCCGCTACGTCCGCGCAGAGTCTCCGCGTGCTCTCTTCGTCTTCCACGACGAGGACGCTGATAGGGATCGTGGCGCGCTGTACTGCAGCTTCTTCAATCATCGGCTCTCACCTCGCGGAAATCTTGCGCGGGTTTCAATTGCACACTCAGTACCAATTACGGAAAAGAGTACGATTCATTCATGATTCAACAAGTTAGCTATTCTAGCATTTATAATGGAGTTCGCATTTGGGAATTACGCTTCCGTTAATTTTTCCGGTGCGGCGCTGAAATGGACATGTAAGTTATTATTTTTCATCCGCTTACCAATTCAGCCTGCCAGGAGTTCCCGTTTCGGGAACGGGGTGTGCGGAATTGCCGGGCAGGAAAGACACGCGGCTTGGGAATTCTCTAAAAACGCGGTTCTCCCTTCCTTGGACTTGCCCGTGTTCTCTTCGCGAAGATTTTCTTCACAAATCGGGAAGGGGATTCCCTCGTGGTAGTCACGAGCCAAGTCATAAAAGAGAAATGGGCTCTCCCGGATGGTTTCCGGGAGAACCCGTTTTTGCGCAACGTTCGGTGAATCGCCAAACTCGGCGAGTTACCTTGCCACCGTCAAGGCGAGCCTACCCATCCACGGAGATGGTTTGACTAGCCCGATTACGGCTTGGGAGCCGGCTTCTTGGCTGCCGTGCCGGCAGGCGCCGGGCCTCCCCTGCTGAGCAGGGTCAAGGCATCCTTAGCATTGAAGGGGAAGCGCCTTACGGACTGTTCGCCTGTCGTGCTAAGGGTGATGTCCACACGCCGGTTGTTGGCCAAGCGGATGGTCACCAGGTTCTTAATAAACTTCTGCTTTTCGTCGGGTGTCAGGTCGGGATCTTCCTCAAGAAGCTGCTTGACCTGCGCATCGGTCATGTTCTGCTCATCGCCATACGCCTTGGTGTCGATGTGGTCGGCGGGAATGCCCTTTTCGATCAAATAATTCTTGGCGCGTTCCACGCGGCGCTGGGAGAGCAGTTGGTTGTACTCTCTGCCTCCACGGATGTCAGCGTGGCCACCCAGGATCAGGTGGGCGTCCGGTCTGTAGGTCAGATATTGCTTGAAGTCGGCTGCCAAGGTGTCGAGCGTGACCGCCTGGCTCGACAGCAATCCGCCGCTGGGCTTCGTTACCGTCGGCAGCGCCGTCGGGAAGTAGATGCTGTGCAGAGCCAACTTCATTTCCAACTGATGAATCTGCGGAGGCTCCTTAACCTCGACGTTACCAGAAGCATCGGCCGTACCGCCGCGCCCGTCGCTTACCGTGCATTTCACGGTGTACGTCCCGGGTTGCAGGCCAGTGGCATCGAACGAAGCATTCTGGCCCGTGCCGGTAACCTGGCCGCCGGAAGCGGTGTAGCTATAAGTTAGCGGATCGCCATCCGGATCGCTGCCCGTGCAGGTGATTCCAGTGTGCTCGGCCGGAAGAATGGGGCTGCGCTCGACCGACAAGGTAGCTGTTGGAGGACGATTCGGGCGCTCTTCCACTTTGATGTCCGTGGCGCAAGATGCCGTGCCGCCCTTGCCGTCGTTGACCTGGGCAGTAACGGTGTAGTTGCCCGGTGTAACGCCGGTGGAGTTCCAACGCGCCTCAGGACCGGTGCCATCCACCGCGCCGCCGGTCGCCGTGTAGCTGTAAGTGAGCGGATCGTTGTCCGGGTCGCTGGCATTCACGTGAACCGCGACGGTATCGCCCGAGCCGGCGAACACGGAGGTGGGAGTCGCGGAACATGCGGCCACGGGCGGATGATTCACGGGTGCTGGAGGGGCCGCGTGGGGCAAGCCAAAACGCAGAACGATACCGGTTCCCAACCGTAAGCTATTCTCCCTGCCGCCAGCGGCGAGAGAGTTCCCATAAAAAGAGGTCGAAAGGTAGTCGATTTCCGCGAAGCGCCAGGCGATGTTCCTCGTCAAGGCGATGTCCACGCCTCCGCCGGCCACCAGGGCAAACGCGGTTTGGCTGTTGCTGCCTGTCATCTCCGGGCCGGAATGGGCTGCACCGACCATCAATTCCACGAAAGGCACGAAATAATCAAATTTGCGGTAGTTGAGACGGGGACCAACCATAAGTGTCGTGATGCCTCCGTGCAAGGACGTGCCGTTGACGATGCGGTTGTAGCTCAACCCGCCGAGTTCCTCGGTGAGCCCCAGCCATCGCGTGGGGTTCCAGGTGAACGCCCCCGATCCGCCGTAATTGTTAAACGAAGCGAAGCCGCCTCCCGGATTGAAACTGACGTAATCAAACATGCCCGTGACTTCAAAACGGGGCACAAGTTGTCCTGGCGCCGTGTTGTCGTTCGATTTGGCATCGGACGGGAGAGGCTTCGGGCGCGGAGCGTCCGGAAGCGCGAAAAGGTTCCGCGAAGCAGGCGTGATGTCGCCTCCATTCGTTTTGGCGGGGCTCTTCTCCGCCGTTGTTGCCGCCGCGCCCGCGCCGTCACCATTCTGCTGGGCGCACAAAGGCAAAGCCAATAGAGCGCTAACCGCCACTGCCACACACCAAGTACGCATGATTCGTCTCCCTAAGTTATCTGTCGCGGAACCCAAGTCGTGATTTGTCTCCACTGCGGCGCGGTTTGTGGCCTTACCACAAATTCGCTTGGACCTACTTACTCATTGCGTCAAACAATCTGATCTTGCCGCGACACCGCCGATACCTTCCCCCACTTTGTTCCTACAGGGGGGAAAATTCAGGAAGTGACACTACGCGGCGCTGTAAGCCTATTCCAGGTTTCCCTTTATCTGCAAGTGTTTCCTTCCGACAACCGGAACGTCAAAGGCAGCTCTCGCGGCGCCTGCTGATACGATCCAGCCCGAGGCCATTCTTGTTTGTAGATGCTTTGGAATGCGAGAAAGGCTGACATGCGCTCGACCTCCGGCGAAGATTTTTGCTCGCGGGAATTATTCTGTTCCTGGTGTTGCAGTCCGGCGATGGCGGCAGTAGCTACACACCAGCCCCACCGCCAACTGGTACTCCGGCGGGAGATTATACGATTACAGTTCGGCGTCTCGCCCATGACCAACACCACGCACATCGCGACCTTGCAATTGGCCGTCAACTGAGCGTCTCGCAAAACCTGACCCGCGATTCGCACCCGCGTTACACTACTGCCCTCATGTTTTCGACAACGATTCTGGACACCAACTGGCTGGGGCGTCCGCGATCGATTGCGGCGGTGCTGCTCGAATCCGACGGGCATCGCGCGATCATTGACCCTGGGCCGGCTTCCACTCTTCCGGTGCTGCGACGGCATTTGGAATCGCGCGGCGTTGGCGTTGCGGACTTGAACGCTATTTTGCTCACGCATATTCATCTGGACCATGCAGGTGCAACCGGCGCTCTCATCAAAGAAAATCCCAACCTTGAAGTGTACGTGCAGCAGACGGGCATGCTGCACATGGCTGATCCATCAAAGCTGCTGGCTAGTGCGGAGCGGCTTTGGCCAGGGGAACTCGGGCACTTGTTTGGCGAGACGCTGCCTGTGCCGTTTGGGAATTTGCGCATGCTGAAAGGCGGAGAGACACTGTCGCTCGGAAGACGCAACCTTGATGTTGTTTTCACGCCCGGCCACGCCTCGCATCATGTCTCTTATTTCGATTCGTCGGATGGGACGGCGTTTGTCGGCGACACGACGGGGTTTCACATCGAAGGCGAGCCTTACGTGGTTCCCCTTGCGCCGCCACCGGATATTGACCTGGAAATATGGAACGCTTCGCTGGATGCGATCGCAGAGCGCGCTCCCGCTCGGCTTTTTCTCACGCACTTCGGGTATTCGAACGATCCGGCAACGCATATCGCGGAGTACCGAAAAAATTTGCGGCGCTGGGCCGCGCTCGCAGCAGACATCGTACGTTCTACTCCGGATCCGCAAGCTGGGTTGGAAGCATTTGTCGCGGCCGCGAGCACGGAGATCAAGCAACGCCTCTCTGCTGCCGAAGCCGAGCATTACATCTTCAACTGCGGGCTCAATCTGACCTGGCTGGGCCTCGCACGTTACCATCGCAAGCGCGCCGAAGCGGCCGCTGCATCGCAGGCATAAGCACGCGTAAGCAGGCCCTCCCTCAGAGCCGCCCTGAACTGACTGGCTAGTTTTCGGCAAACCATTCGGGGCGTGGTGGGAAAGAGATTTCGACGCGGGAGGCGAGCGAGCCCTCTGCGTTTGGGGGCAAATCGAAAAACTTAAGCGGAAGTTTCTGAGGAAGAGACAGCCGGCGAGTCGGTCGCAGCAGGCTCGACGGCGGGTGATGCCGGAGCTTCGAGGCGCGTGGAGAGCGCTTCCACCAACAGATCAACGAGCTTTTTTGCACCGCTGCCGTCGGGATCTTTGTCCGGGTTGTACTGTGCCACGACCAGCCCGAGAAGATTTTTGTGTTTTACAAATTCGCTGAGGGCCGCGCGCACCTCGGCCATCTTCAGTCCATCGGCGCCGGGCACGTTGACAGCGGGAAATTCGTCCGCGGCGATCACGTCCGTATCGAGATGGAGAACAAATTCGTGCGCATCGGCATGAACATAGTCGAGCCCCTTGTGGGCCGCGGCGCTTCCACCCTTGGATTGAATTTCCGCCGCATCGATATGCCGCATGGGTGATTTGCTAAGAAATTCCTGTTCGGGAGGATCGAGCCGTTCCAGGCCGAAGAGCGTCACGTCGGGTTCGCGCACCAGCGCGGACTCGCCAAAAAAGCGCACCAACTCTGGAGCGCCCTTGCCGATTACATGGGCGACAACCATTCCGTCGATGCGTCCAGAAGGTGTCGAGGCAGGCGTGTTCAAATCGGCGTCGCGGTCGAACCACAGTAGGTTTACGTGCTTGTAGTAACGACGCGCTCCAGTGAGAAGCCCGATGACTTGCGCGCAATCGCCGCCCAACACCAACACGAGCGCGCCACTTTTCACGGCAAGTTCGGCGCGAACCTTAACGTCGTTCAGTCCCGCGACAATTTCCTGCAAATTGCGCGCGCGCTTGTGTTCATCGTCGTCTGCAAAAAGTCTGGGCGCGCAGTCACCGTGATCGATTACTTCGTAGCCCTCGCTTTGCAGTCGCTCGACCAACCCCGCCGCTCGCAACGCCGCAGGCGCCTTCTCGCTGCCCGCCAAAAACGCGGCCGCGCTCGACGGCGCGCCAATCAAGGCAATCTTCTTCGGCTGACGGACGATTTTGACCGCCAAGGTTAAGCTCCCTGTTTTGAGTGTCCCGCCTACCGCGTTGGTCTACTGCAAACCTCGCGGGCATAACGCCCGCCCTGGCTTCCTGCAAAACGATGATGCCAAAAATCTTTAACGCCTCTCCTTAACGGCGCGGTGCCGGCGCAATCGTCGCCAGCTCCGGAGGCAGCGTGAAGCGCACGTCCTCGCGGATCAAATCGAGGTCGCGCTGATCCGTAAATCCAAACTCCGCCAGCCGCTCGCTGACTTGCTCGACGAGCACCTCGGGAGCGGACGCGCCGGCAGTCAAGCCCACACGCTTTACGCCTTCGAGCCACTTCACGTCAATATCCTTGGCTGAATCGATGAGCTGAGCTTTCACGCCGCTCCGCTTCGCCACTTCGACGAGGCGGTTCGAGTTCGAGCTGTTGGGCGAGCCCACCACGAGGAGAAAATCCACGTCTTTCGCTACTTGCTCGACGGCTTCCTGGCGGTTCTGCGTGGCGTAACAAATGTCATCGCTCGCCGGGCCTTTAATCAACGGATACTTTTGCCGCAAGCGCGCCACGATCTCTTGCGTGTCGTAGAGGCTCAAGGTGGTCTGCGTCAAAAACGAAAGCTTATCCGGCTCGTTCACTTCCAGCGCGTCCACCGCCGCCACGGAATCCACCACGATGGTGCGGTCCGGAGCTTCGCCCGACGTGCCGACAATTTCCTGGTGGTCCTTGTGGCCAATCAAAATGATGGTGCGCTTTTCGCGCGCGAATTTTAGCGCCTCGAGATGAACTTTGGTCACCAGCGGACAGGTCGCGTCAATCACTTTCAGCTCGCGGTCCTTGGCTTCCTGGCGGACCGTCGGCGGCACGCCGTGGGCGCTGAAAACCAGCACCGCGCCGTGTGGCACGTCCTCGATGGACTCCACAAAAATCGCCCCGCGGCGGCGCAACTGCTCCACCACGTAGGTGTTGTGCACGATTTCGTGATGGACGTAGACCGGCGCGCCATACGCTTCCAGCGCCAGCTCGACGATATCCACCGCCCGCACCACGCCCGCGCAGAACCCCCGGGGCCGTACCCTCAGCAATACCTTCCCATTTGTCGCAGTCTGCATCGTTATCCTAAGTGAGTAATTTCCGAAGACTCTATCATACCCTACGCCGCGCCTTGGCCGCACCGGGTTTCGTCATCTAGTAGCGGGTCGATTTCCGATTGCGGCGTTTAGCAGAACATACGCCACATCGTCTGCCGCAACCCGGCAGGCTCGAAGCCTCTCATCAGTGCGCTGAGTTCGTAAGTGTCATATTCTCGATCGCGGACTGCAATTTTTCCGGTTCAGACATGGCCGTTCCGAGAAGCATAAAGACTCGGCCGTTTGCGTCAGCGACATAGAGGAATCCCTTCGCTGTAACTGTCCGTTTATGATGAAGGAGAAGCCTATAGGCGGGTCTTCCTCCAAGTTGGATTGCCGTCAATTCACTGTCGGGAACCCAGTTCTCTCCCAGGCTGCCCAAGGTCATGACCTCGGCAAATTTCTTCAAGGGGTGTAGCTGACGATTCTGATATTCAGAAGATAACGGATAAGCAGTCAAGTATATTGCGTGGACGAACGGCGTAACGGTTTGCAGGGCGACATCAATTTCTCCAGGTCCGCAGAGAGGTCCTCGACATGTCTGCCTGTTCCGCTCGACCATTTCCTTCTCTTTCTGTTTCGCTTCAGGTCTGGAGTACATGGTCCGATCGAAGAAGCGCCACGCCCCAGGAAGGGGGATTTTCATTTGGAGCGTGGGGTTGTGGTAGATGTTTTCACTTTCGAGGCTTCCTTTGTTCTCCGGCAGCTCTTGGGCCTGCGGGGCCTGGCCAAGAAGAATCAAGGAAACAAAGAGATAGGCGCTGCAAAACAAGTGAGAGAAGTTCATGAGATGCCCCCGCAAAGAAATTGTACAATGCGACCTCACCGTTTGGGATGGGCACAGGGCGAAAAAACGGGAATGTTCCGGAGAGGGCGCTACTGCCCGAAGTAATAACCGTCGCGGGCTTGGACGACTAGGTCTTTTGGTTTGGCGACGAGATGAATCTTGTGATAGCCAACCGTGTTGCCCTTGTCGGGGGTGTAGGCGAGGCTGTACTGGTTTCGCAGGTCTTCCTCGATTTCGGCGTAGATAGCGTCAACCGTGTCCTTCTTGGAGACTTTGAACATGCGGCCGCCGGTTTCCTTGGAGATTTGTTCGAGGATTTTCTTGCCGTCGGGGCGCTGCTCTTGCGGAGGATACCTGCCGCCGCCGCGGCCGCCGCCCATGCCGCCTCCGTGACCGCCCATCCCGAATCCGCCGGGGCGGCTGTAATTTTCCTCTTCGTCGGCAAACAAAATGGAGTAAATGATCGTGTCCGAGCGCTGGGCGGTGGCGATGGCTTCGGCCATGGTTTCTCTGCTGCCGTGATCGACGCCGTCCGAAAGGATAATTAGGGCCTTGCGTCCCTGTTGCTTGCTCATCAGTTCGTCGGACGCCAGGAAAATCGCGTCGTAGAGCAGCGTTCCTCCGCCGTGTGATCCTCGGCCGCGTCCTCCACCACCTCCGCCGCCATTTCCGCCGCCGCCTCCGCCGTTGCTCCCGCCGCCGTCGAACTGCGGAGTCGATAGCTTTTGCAGTGCGGCCTGCAGCTGGGGCCGCGAGGGAGTGAAATCCTGCAACAGTTCCACTTCCCTGTCGAAATGAATCACGAACGCCAAATCCTTGTCCTGGCGCAGAAGCTTGTCGAGGAAGCTGTAACTCGCGCTGCGCTCCTGATCGAGCACGCGCCGCTGGCTCAGGCTGGTGTCCACCAACAGGCCCAGACGCAGCGGCAAATCGCTTTCGTGCGCAAAATAATTGATGGTCTGCGGACGGCCGTCTTCATCCAGCTGAAAATCGTCCTTGGTCAGATTCGAGATGATCTTTCCATGTTTGTCGCGAACGGTCGCCAGCACGCTTACGGTTTTGACCTCGACCGCGATCGTGGGCTGCCCTTCCTGTGGGCGCTTCAGTTCCGGCTGCGCTTGCCCTTGCGACTGTGACGGCTGCTGGGCCGGTTGCTGAGCGGGCGGCGGCTGTTGCCCCGCCCGAAAATCACGTGCCGAAAGTGTTAGAAACAAAATCGCGGCCAAACCCATGAACCAGCCAATCGAGCGCGGTCCCCCTATCGAACGATGAGTTAAACAGCGTGTTGCACCATTTGCAGGAGAATTCTTCATGATTATCCAAGCTCAACCACTAAAGGAGGGCCGCCTCTAACCACTAGTTCATGCATTTGAAGCGGAAAGTTCCCGTATGTGTCAGAAGATAGGACGCGGGACAGCGCGTTTTGGTTGACCCGCCAGTTTGCGGCGCTCACTTTTTCGGGCAAGCCGAATTTTCCGCCGCCCGGACACCAAGTCTTTGCCAAATTGGCGCTCACGAAAGGTGCGCCGGACGCTGTAGCATGCAATCTGCGTCCACACATCGTATGTGCACAGAGATGATCGTCGCGCCTGTGACCCTTGAAGGCCGCCACGTGCGTCTCGAACCCCTCTCGCAGGCGCATCAGCCTGGTCTCTCCGCTGTCGGCCTCGACCAAGAACTGTGGCGCTGGATCCCCACTCCCGTGCGCACGCCAGAGGAAATGTCCGCTTACATCGCCACCGCGCTCGAAGAGCAAGTTCGCGGCGTTTCGTTACCCTTCGCACTAATCGAGAAATCTAGCGGCCGCTCCATCGGCTGCACGCGCTACGGCAACATCGATCGAACACATCATCGCGTCGAGATTGGCTGGACGTGGGTCGCCCAGCCCTGGCAGCGCAGCGCCGTAAACACGGAAACAAAGTATCTTCTGCTGAGGCACGCCTTTGAAACGTTCGGCTGCATCCGCGTGGAACTAAAAACCGATTCTCTCAACGAAAAATCCCGCGCCGCCATCCTGCGCATCGGCGCGCGCGAAGAAGGCACCTTTCGTAATCACATGATTACCGCCAGCGGCCGCATTCGCCACACTGTTTACTTCAGCATCCTCGATTCGGAATGGCCGGCCGTGAAATCCCGCCTTCAAACCATTTTGCTCCCTTAGACCCACGAGATTTCCCTCACGCACGCGACTTCCCTGAATCGCCCCTTAGTGAAGCCGTTTACCAATGCACGCCACAGTTCCTCGCAGGCCGGATTACTCGCACGCGCCTAAGTTAAACTATTAAACAGGACATGATCGGCTGATCCGCTCGTGCCCTGTGTGCCGGCCCGGCCACGCTGCCGCTGCACAGGTGTCTTCGGGAACACAAGCAGGCATGACCTGAATGCCTCCCAAAGACTTGCAGGAACGCGGCCACTTAACGGAGAGTCTGGTGCCCCCTTCCGAAGCCGCCAATCGGCGCCGCAGCGAACGCGTGATGCTGCAGATACCCGTCAAGGTTCTCGCGGAGACGCCCGACAGCGTCCATGTAGAGGAATCCACGCATACGCTGGTGGTCAATGCGCATGGCGGCCTGATGAAATTGAAAGCGGAGCTTCTCGTGGGCCAGCCGTTCATTCTGGTGAGCCCGCAAAGCGGCATCGAGCAGAGCTGCCGCGTGGTGCGCGTCGACCAGCCGAGCGCGGACTACTTCGCGGTAGCTTTCGAGTTTGATCTCCCCGCACCGAAATTTTGGCCAGTGACTTTTCCACCAAAGGATTGGGGAGTTCCGGGGTCTTGATGGTTTGTCCTTCTGGCCCGGAAGGCGCGCCACGGCACAACCCTTTTTCTCACCGCAACTATCCAATAAGTGTTGGGTTCAACAAGGCAGAGGAGAAATATGCCTTTGGAGGCTCGTCAGATGCGGCTTTTACGTCCAGTTAGCACTACCAAGCGGCTTTTGAGCGCTTTTGCTTGTCTTTCTTTGATTTTCGTCGCCGGATGCAATGAGTACGTCACGTCCGAGCGCAATCCCGAAGTTCCTATCCCCAAGAAGGCCACCTGGGCCTGGCGCCCTGCGGAGGCGCAACCCGGTGCCGCGCGTGAGTCACGGCCTGTCATCTCTCGAGACGAACCAAATCGAGGTGCAAAGCCGGTGCCGCAAACCGAAGCGTCAACTGAGATCCTGCGAGGACAGATTCGGGTAGCGATAACCAAGGCCCTGGCAGAAAAAGGTTTCAAGGAAGTGACTGATCCGAACGCTGCTGCCTTTTGGGTCGATTATCACATCGCCGTGAAGGACCAGAGCGCGGCCGTGCCGGTCGGCTACCCCGGCGGATATCCCGGAGTTGTTTGCGGTCCTTACGGTTGCGTGCAGTCTTGGGGTTGGGGTCCGCCAGCGTACGGCTACCAGAACATCAAATTCCGCACCGGGACCATGGTATTCGACTTCCTGCAAGCGCCGACGAAGAAGCTGGCGTTTCGCGCCATCGGGAACAAACCCGTGAAGGCCGGCTTCACTACGTTTACGCAGAGCGATGTCAACTCCCTGGTGAATGCTGTGTTGTGGAAGCTCAGCGCGGGCAAGTAACCGATAGTTTGTCTTAATTCCAGAAACCTGCGGAAGCGCATGTTGCTTGGCGAGAGGCTTTGGGCCTCTCGCTTTCACTATCTCCCCTTATGGCTGCGTCGCGTCTCCGAATGCGATAAAGTCCTTACGTCAAGATGGGCTTCTCAGCGGCAATCACCAATAAATTCCGTTGCTGGTCCTTCTATGCGTTTGCCTGCTATCGCGGGACTGGCGGAAGAGCGCGGTACGTCGCGGAAGACTGGAGCGAGGTGCATCTCGACCTGCCGCTTTCCCGGCGCACGCGGAATTATGTCGGCACCATATTTGGCGGCAGCATGTATTCCGCTGTCGATCCTATCTACATGGTCATGCTGATCCGGCGTCTCGGGAAGGACTACATCGTGTGGGACAAGTCCGCGTCGATTCAGTTCAAAAAACCGGGGCGCGAAACATTGCACGCCCGCTTTGTTGTCGCTGACGAGGAGTTGGCTGCGATTCGCGCGGCGCTCGAAACACAACGCTCCATCGACCGCACCTACTTGATTGAGCTGAAAGATTCTTCGGGAACCGCCTGCGCGACAGTGGAAAAACTCATTTACATCCGCAAGCGGTAGCGCTCTACAGCAAGAAGCGCCCGCTCTAGCAAACGCTCACGGCAGCAACCCAAAAACCACGACGCTATTCGGCGTGCCGACGTACACCTTGCCGTTTGCCACCATCGGCGTGACGTACTTGTTGTCGCTGAACTGATCGCGGTTATTGGCCGCCTGATTCGAGTTGTAAAGCTCGCTCGTCAAGTTCGCTGCGTTGTACGCGTGCAGCACGCCAGTCGAGCCATTCTCCACCGCCCACACAATCGCATTCGAGGTGCCGTTTGCTGAAATACTTGGCGTCGTCCCCGGGTAAGCGAAGCTGGCGGAGCTCTGCGTCGCGGGGGTAGCCGCAAGTTTTGCGCTGGCGATGGGGAAGGCTTTCAGGTGGTCACCGACTGCACCGTAGTAGACGGTATTATTAAAGTAGCTGGGCTTTGAAAAGACGCCGCCGATCTGCCCGTTGATCTGCTGATAGATACTGTCCGTGCTGCTGTTGAACTTCCCCATGTTGTCGCGGTCGACCACGTAGATGATCGCGTCCTTGCCGGAGCCTACTGCGAGATGGCGCGTATTTCCGTTGGCGTCGACCAGGTCAGGCAAAAGTAGCGGCCCGCCGGAGCCGAAGTCCGTGTCGGCGTTCGATTCCGAAACTGTATTCGACGGAGTGAAGTAATCGAGCAGGGTGATCGGCGCGCTGGAGGTCAGCTTCACGTAGCATTGTCCGCAATTCGCATTCGCTGGAAAACCGCTCGCGTTCAGCGTTGTGTCGAAGTCTCCGTTTCCCACCATGAAATAAATATTCCCGGAGGCGTCCGCGGCGGGAGCGGTCCCCGCCATCCAGATGCCACCTTCGCTGCCGTTGGGCACGAGGTTGAGCACGCTCGTTTGCGACAGCGTGTTCGCGTCATACGACATCACCCAGGATGTATACGGGCGCGCGTCGCAATGCGAAGACCACGTGGTATAAATCGTTCCGCCGATCTGCAACAATCCCGGGCGTTCCTTGTATTGTTTCGCGTCGAATACTACGTTTCCCCCAGTGCTGTTGTCGCCCGAGCCCGGATAAGTAGCTTGCACAAGCATTGGCCCGCCGAAAAGCTCCGCGCCAGTCGTTAGATCCAGAGCGTGCAGGCGATGGAAATAGTTTCCGTTGGCGTCCTTGGACATCGCCACCACGTAGATAGCTCCATGCGCGCCACGCGAGCGGTCGATGACTGGCGTGGACGTCACGCCAATCTCTGGCGAGACTTGGCCGCATCCTCGGTTGTCGCTGGACGTTTCGGCACTGCCAAGCAGAGAAACCTTCCACAGAAACGTGCTCGTGTTGACGTTGACGGAGTAA
>Ga0210384_10000944_pt1 | contig 41676 bp, 37 predicted proteins | sample IncBWH2MmetaG_FD_160574 | JGI IMG/M metagenome (GOLD analysis project Ga0210384, IMG submission 160574) | Forest soil microbial communities from Barre Woods Harvard Forest LTER site, Petersham, Massachusetts, United States - Inc-BW-H-2-M | ecosystem: Environmental > Terrestrial > Soil >... | reverse complement strand
GCATCGCGCTCAGCAGCAGCTGCGGGATCTGCTGCACCGCCAGCACCCACGCGACGACCGCGGCGGTGCCCAGGAGAAAGCAGACCGTGGCGGTCACCACCGCGCTCTGGATGAGGATGCGCGGCAGGTCTGCCCAGGCGATCTCGCGGTACACGAACACGCCGACGATGAACGCGTAGATGACCGCGAGCACCGCGGCTTCGGTGGGCGTCACTACCCCGCCCAGGATGCCGCCGAAGATGATCGCGGGCAGGCCGAGCGGGATCAGCGCGTCGGCGAACGCCCGGCCGATGTCGATCCAGGACGCCCGCTCGCGCGCCTCGATGCCGCTGCGCCCAGCGTCGTACCAGATGTAGACCATGATGGCCAACGCCAGGATCACCGCTGGCAGGAAACCGGCCGCGAAGAGCGCGGCCACCGAGACGTTGGCGACCGAGCCGATCACGATCATCAGGATGCAGGGCGGCACGAGGATGCCCATGGCCGAGGCGGCCGAGACCACCGCCACCGCCTGCTCCGGACGGTAGCCCGCGCGCAGCATCGGCGGGATCATGGTCGAGCCGATCGCGGAGACGTCCGCCACCGTCGAGCCGGAGATCCCCGAGAAGATGTACTCCGCCACCACCACCGCCATCGAGAGCCCGCCCCGGATCCGGCCCACCAGCACCTGGGCGAGCCGCACCAGGCGCACCGCGATCCCGCCCGTCTCCATCAGGGCTCCGGCCAGGATGAAGAGCGGGATGGCCAGCAGCACGAAGGAATCGATCCCCTCGAAGGTCTGCTTCACGATGACGGTCAACGGATACTGCCCGCTCCACCACAGACCCACGAATCCGGACACCCCGATCACGAAGGCCACCGGCACGCCCAACCCGAGCAGGACGAGGAACGAGATCGCGATGAGCAGAATCATGCCGCGGCGTGGTCGGCGCCGCCGCGCAGCGCGCGCCAGAATAGTGGCAGGCTGTAGAGGATGATCAGGGCGCCGCCCGCCGGGACCGACGCGTACACGTACTGCTTGGAGAGGCCCATCACCGGCGTCCGCTGGAACTGGCCGAGCTCCACCAGCTTCCAGCCCTGCTGGATGAGCAGCAGGCCGAAGCCCATGACCACCAGCACGCCCAGCACGTGCACGCCGCGGCGGGTCCCGGGCGGAAACCGATCGACCAGGAGGTGCAGGCGAAAGTGGGCGCTACGCCGGACTCCCACCGCCGCGCCCAGGAAGACGATCCACGCGAAGAGCAGCCGGGCGATCTCGTCGTACCAGGTGAAGGTGCGGGCGATGACGTAGCGCGAGAAGACGCCCAGGAACACGTCCAGGCACAGCACCACCATCATGACGAGGAGCAAGCCTTCTACGAGATGCGCCAGCGCGCGGCGCAGCACGGATTATTTCGACGCCGCCTGGACTGCCGCGCGGAGCCGCGTCATGAACTCCTTGCCCACCTGGCCCTCCACGTAGTCGTAGGCGGGCTTCATCAGCGCCTGGAACGCCTTGATGTCCTTCACGTCGTTGATCTGCACGCCCGCCTTCCTCATCACCTCGAAGTCGTTCTTCTCCTTCTCGACCTCGAGCCGCCGGTGCGCCTGGCAGGCGTCGCGCATCGACTCGTCCACGATCTTCTGGATGTCGCCGGGCAGCGCCTGGTACTTCTTGAGGTTCATGAACCAGGCGATCGGAGGGTAGGAGTGACGGGTGAGCGAGTAGTACTTGGTTACCTCCTGGAACTTGTCCGACGTGAAGGTGAACGAGGGTAGCTCCATCCCGTCGATCGTCCCCTGCTTCATGGCCAGGTAGACCTCGACGTAGGCCATCGGCACCGGGTTGGCGCCCATCGCCTTCATCATGGCCACGTAGGTGGGCGACTCCTGCACCCGGATGGTCAGGCCCTTCATGTCCTCCGGCGTCACGATCGGCCGCTTGTTGACCATCATGTTGCGGAAGCCCCACCCGCCCCCGAAGCAGAAGGCCTTCAGGTTCTTGCTCTCCATCTTCTTGAGCAGCTCCTGGCCGAGTGGCCCATCCATCACCTTCCACACCTGCTCGCGCGTGGACCAGAGGAAGGGCAGATCGAGCGCCTGGTAGAGCGGCTCGAACATACCGCCCACCGGGGCGCTCCCGATCGCGACCACGTCGATGGCACCGAGCTGCACGCCTTCCAGGTGTGCGCCCTCGCCTTTGGCGAGCGCGTTGGCGATGTGCACGTCGAGCTTGATCCGACCTCGGCTCCGCTCCGCGAGCTGCTTGGCGAAGAGCTCCATCGCGTCGTTCAGGGGATTGCCGCCCGCGGTCGCCGTGCCCGCCTTCCACACGAACTGCGGCGTGGGAGCCGGGGCTTGCGCGGAGGCGGTGGAGGTCGCGCCGAGGACGGCGACCACCCACAGGGAGGCGGCGAGAACCAGGCGGCGGGGCATGGTCAGTTCTCCTCGAAATTGGCTGGGAAATCGGCTGAGAAATGGGCTCGGGAGTCGCTGGGCACGGCGTGGGAGCGCGGTCGCGTCATCGGGAGCCGCCCCTGTGTAGCACGCCGGGTCTCGAAGGGTCAAGGAGCCGACCCGCTGGACTTCGTCCGCGCTCCGAGGCAGGCTGGGGCCGAGGCCGCACCCTACCTTCAGGAGGAGCACTAATGAGCGAGCCGACTCTCGATCGCCTGCACACTCGCCTGGACCGTCTCGAGCGGGAGCTTCGCTGGTGGCGCCGGGCGGGCATCGCCGCGTTGGCCGCCGCCGGCCTGCTCGGCGCGGTGGCCGCCACCGTCACCACCAATCCGGACGAGGTCAAGACGCGGCGCCTCGTGATCACGGACGGTGACGGCCGCGGCCGCGCGGTGTTCACGGTCGACGAGAGCGACCGCACGCGTCTGTCGCTCGTGGATCGCGACGGCACCACCAGCGCCGACCTCACCGTGATCCCCGGTCAGTCCGCCGCGCTGTCGGTGGTGCGCGCGGGTGCCCAGGCGCAGCTCGCGGCCGCCGGCGACAACGGACAGCTCTCGGTCAGCGCGGGCGGCCGGCGCGGTTGGCTGGTGGCCGCGCCGAGTGGCGCGAGCTTGGCGCTCGGCAACGACGCGGGCCGGGCTCAAGTCTCACTCATCACGAGCCCAACACTGAGCCCCGCGCTCCAGCTTTCCGATCAAAGCGGCAATACCGTCTGGAAGGCCCCGTGAGGACGAAAATCGTCGGTTCTCTCGACAATTTGTAAACCCCTGGACGCCGCCCGGGTAGGCAGCTCCGGGAGGCGCGTTTTTTCAGCCTCTTAGCACCCCCACCGCGTGGCATTGCTCTTGCTCGATTTGAGCCCGCTGGAACCCCCGATGAGCCAGGAACCGATCAACCGCGAGGTGGCCTTCGCCGGTCAGCGAGTCCGGCGCAAGGTGATCCTCGCGCTCGTGCTGTGCTCGGTGATCCCGCTGCTGCTCTTCGTCTACGCGTTCCACGCGCCGGTGCGCGCATTCCTGGGGCCGCTCGCCGGCATCGCCGACGCGGTGACCATCCCGGCCATCCTGGTCTTCACCGCGCTCTTGATGGCGGGCGGCGCGGTCGTGGTCTGGGACATCGCCACCGCGCTGTCGCGGGCCGCGCAGCTCAGCAATCAGCGGAACCCGGAGCTGCCGGCCGATTCCGGCCGGAAGGACGAGATCGGCACGCTGATGAGTTCCTTCGCGCGCATGCTCGCCACTATCGAGCAGCAGGCCGAGGAGATCAACGAGTTCCCGCGCCGGCTCGACCAGCTCATTCGCGAGGCCTTCCGCGACTCGCTCACCGGCCTACCCAACCGGGCCCTGTTCATGGACCGGCTCACCCACGCGCTCACGCGCGCGGAGCGCCGCGGGGTGAACCTCGCGGTGGTGTTCCTCGACCTCGACCGCTTCAAGATCCTGAACGAGACGCTGGGGCACGAGGTCGGCGACCGGCTGCTCGTGGAAGTCGGCCATCGCATCGCGTCGTGCCTGCGTCCCGAGGACACGGTGGCCCGGCTCGGCGGCGACGAGTTCGCGCTCCTCCTCGAGGACACCTCCGATCTCACCGGCGCCACCGCGGTGGCCGAGAAGGTCTCGGCCGAGATCCAGCGCCCGTTCGTGGTCGAGGGCCGCGACGTCCTGATCTCGGCGAGCATGGGCATCGCCCTCACCGCGGGCGGCTCGATGCAGCCGGACGAGGTGTTGCACAACGCCGACCTCGCGATGTACCAGGCCAAGGCCGAGGGGCGCGGCCGCTACGAGCTGTACCAGCCCGGCCTCAGCGTGTCCACCCGCGAGCGGCTCGATCTGCAGTCCGACCTCCGCACCGCGGGAGCCCGCCAGGAGCTCAGCCTGCGCTACCAGCCGGTGGTCGCGCTGGCCACCGGCCGCGCCATCGAGGTCGAGGCGCTCATCCGGTGGGATCATCGGCGGCGCGGTGCGCTGCTGCCCGCCGACTTCATGGCGCTCTCGGAGGAGACCGGGCTGATCGTGCCGATGGGCCAGTGGGTGCTCCGCGAGGCCTGCCGTCAGGCGCGCCTCTGGCAGGCCGAGTGGCCCGGCGCGGCCCCCCTCATCGTCGGCGTGAATCTCTCGGCGAGCCAGTTCGAGCGCGACGTGCTGCCGGCCGAGATCTCGGGCATCCTGCACGAGACCGGGCTCGAGCCGCGACGGCTGCAGCTCGAGATCAGCGAGGCGGTGATCATGCGTGACGATCCCCGGACCCTCGATCGCCTCGATGCCCTCAAGGCGGCCGGAGTGCGCCTGGCCATCGACGACTTCGGCACCGGCTACGCCTCGCTCTCGTATCTCAAGCGGCTGCCCGTCGACTGTCTGAAGATCGACCGCTCCTTGATCCGCGGCGTGGGGCAGGACATGGAAGACACCGCCATCATTCGCGCGGTCGCCTCGCTGGCGCGCAGCCTCGGCATCGTCGTCACCGCGGAAGGCGTGGAGACCGCCGAGCAGGTGTCGCAGCTCAAGATGGTCGGCTGCGACCAGGGCCAGGGCTACTACTTCGCGCGGCCGGTCTCCGCGGATCGCCTACCCGAGTTGCTCGGGAGCCTCGGCGCCGACGACCGGCATGGGAGCCCGTCATGGCTTGGCTGAGCGTTCGCGGAATGGTGCGCGCCCTGCTCCTGCGACTGGTCGGGATCGCGGCGGGCACGATCGCCCTGGGCATCGGGCTCTCCTGGCTGCTCGGCGTCGCCATCTCGGAGCCCGAGTGGACCGAGACCGCCGCCATCGCCCAGCGGGCCGTCGACCGGAGCGGGCTCCCCGAGCTGCTCGCCGGCCAGAGCGCGCGCAGTCCCAAACGGTGGGCCGACGAGAGCGCGCGCTTCGTGCGCGACCTGCCCGGGGTGGTGCACATCAAGGTCTGGGATCCCCAGGGGAGCGTGGTGTGGGCGGTGCAGTCGGCCATGATCGGCCAGCGCTCGGACGGCCAGGAGCTGCGCGACGCGCTGGCCGGGCGGGTGGCGGTGCGCTTCGCCGCGATCGCCCCGCCCAACGCGGCGGCCGAGAGCTTCACGGCTCCCGCGGTCGCCGACCTCTACGTGCCGGTCTACAGCCCCGGCACCGCGCGCGTGGTGGGCGTCGTCGAGCTGTCGCAGGTGCCCCTGCGCACCGACATGGCGCAGGAGCACTGGAATCAGATCGCGTGGAGCATCGCGCTGGCCGCGGGCGGCCTCCTGTGCCTGATCTTCCTGCCCGCGGTGTGGCGGAGTCACCGGCGCACGCGCCTCGAGGCGAGCTCGACCGCCCAGCGGGCGGCCCAACGCACCAACGAGCTGCAGCGCACGACCGAGCAGCTCCGGGACGCGCTGAAGGCGGTCAAGCAGCGCGCCGAGGAGACCGACCGCATGCTCGAGGTGACCGAGGCCATCGGCTCCGCGATCGAGCAGAAGGAGCTGTTCGAGGTCATCGCCCACGGCGCCGCGCGCGCCTGCCGGGTGGACCGCAGCTCCATCTTCCTGCGCGACAAATCGGGCCAGCTCATGGTGCCGGTCAGCTCCCAGCTCGCCGATCGCAGTGCGGCCGCCAAGGGCGGCGACGGCGCGGAGACGCTGCGCGCGCTCGCGCTCGAGGAGATGCCCTCGTTCCTCCTGGAAGCGGTGCGCCGGCAGGAGCCGGTCGTCATCTCGGATCCGGGCAGCGATCCGCGCGTACCGCAGGGCTGGGTGGGGCTCTTCCAGGCCAAGTCCGCTCTCGTGGTACCCCTGATCCACCAGGGCCGCACCGCGGGTGTTCTGATCCTCGATCATCTGAAGACCCTCCACGTCTTCACCGATGAGGAGATCCGCCTCGCCACCACTCTCGCCGCCCAGGCCGCGGTCGCGCTCGAGAAGGCGCGCCTGTACGACGAGATCCAGTCTCGCCTGCAGCAGACCGAGACGCTCCTCGCGGTGAGCCAGGCCATCGGCTCGGCGCCCGATCTGCCGGAGGCGATCCGCCGGACCACTCGAGAGATGGTCCGCATCTTGGGCGCCGACACCGGGGTGGCCTGGTGCGTGACCCGCGGCGGCGACCGATTCATCCCGCTCGCCGGCTATCACCTGCCACGCGATCTGCGCGAGCCGCTCTCCGCTCTCCCGCTGGCTCCCGACGATCCGCTGATCGACCTGGCCAAGCGACTCCGCACCGCGCTCCATTCGAGCAACAGCAAGACCGACCCGCGTTTCAACCAGCCCGCGCTCAACCTGCTGCCCCACGCCTCGCTCCTGATCCAGCCGGTCCAGGTCAGCGACGAGCTGCTCGGCATCTTCGCGATCGCGTGGACGCGGGAGGCCCACGCCTTCACGCTGGACGACCTGCGCCTGGCCGACGGCATCGCCAAGCAGGCGGCGGTCGCGATCGAGCTCCACCGCTCGCAGCGGCACATCATCGAGCAGGAGCGGCTGAACGCGGTGGGCAAGATGGCGAGCGGCCTCGCCCACGACTTCAACAACGCGCTCGTGCCGATCTCGGGCTACGCGGAGATGCTGCTCGAGCACCAAGAGATCCTCCAGGACACCGCCAAGGCCACCAAGTACCTCAAGCTGATCATGACCGGCGTGGAGGACGCGGCCAGCGTGGTGAGCCGGCTCCGGGAGTTCTACCGCAAGCGCGAGGAGGGCGAGACCTACCGACCGCTCTCGATCAACCAGATGGTCGAGCAGGCGGTGGCCCTCACCCGGCCGCGGTGGCGCGACGAGGCGCTCGGCAGCGGCCGCACGATCCTGGTCGAAGCGGACATGCGTCCGGTCCCGCGCATCCTCGGCAGCGAGTCCGAGCTGCGCGAGCTCCTGACCAACCTGATCTTCAACGCGGTGGACGCGATGCCCGAGGGCGGCACCATCCGCATCCGGACCGGCCTGCGGGAGGCCCCGGTCAACGAGGAGACCCACCTCGCCCCCGCGGCGCCCCAGGTGTTCCTGGAAGTCAGCGACACCGGCACCGGTATGACCGAAGACGTGCGGCGGCGCTGCCTCGAGCCGTTCTTCTCCACCAAGGGCGAGCGGGGCACCGGCCTCGGCCTGCCCATGGTGTTCGGCATCGTCAAGCGTCACCGCGGCACCATGGACATCGAGTCCACCGTCGGCAAGGGCACCACGTTCATCGTGCTCCTCCCGATGGACACGACCCACGCCCGCGAGGCCGAGCCGCGCGCGCAGGCGCCCTCGGGCCCGCTGCACGTGCTGGTGGTGGATGACGAGCCGATCGCGCGCGACGTGCTCACCGAGTACCTGGCCGGGGACGGTCACACCGTGGAGACCGCGGTCAACGGCCGCGAGGGCTTCGAGAAGTTCAAGGCCGGCCGCTTCTCGGTGGTCATCACCGATCGGGCGATGCCCGAGGTGGGGGGCGATCAGCTCGCCGCCATGGTGAAGGAGGTGGCGCCCTCCACTCCGGTGGTCCTCCTCACCGGCTTCGGCGACCTGATGAATGCGGCGGGCGAGAAGCCAGAGGGCGTTGATCTGGTCGTGAAGAAGCCGATCCGCCTCGCCACCCTGCGCGAGGTGCTCGCCAAGATGACCGACGGGCCCGGCGCATCGCAGACTGACCAGCCGGCCCCGACCGCCGCGGCCCGCTAGCTCGTCCGCTCCTCGCCCGGCGCGAAGCGCATCTCAGCCGACCCGGATCAGTACTCCGCCCGCGGCGCTGAGCAGCACCACCACCCACGGGGGCGCCTTCCAGACCACGAGCAGCCCGAAGGCGACCAGCGCCAGTGCGAAGTCGGCCCGCCCACCGATCCCGCCGGTCCAGACCGGGTCGTAGAGCGCAGCCAGCAGCACGCCCACCACCGCCGCGTTGACGCCCCGTACCGCGGCCTGCACCCCGGAGCGGCGGCCCAGCACGTCCCAGAGCGGCAGCACGCCCAGCACGAGCAGCAGGCCGGGCAGGAAGATCGCCACCAGGCACAGGGCGGCGCCCGACCAGCCGCCGGGCGCGGTCATCACCACGCCGAGGTAGGCGGCGAAGGTGAAGAGCGGTCCCGGCACCGCCTGCGCGGCGCCGTAGCCCGAGAGGAAGGCTTCACGGCTCACCCAGCCCGGCTCGACCACCGCCGCTTCCAGGAGCGGCAGCACGACGTGGCCCCCACCGAACACCAGCGAGCCCGTCCGGTAGAACGCCTCCGCCACCACGGCCGCCGGACTGGCGGAGACGATGACCACCGCCGGTAGCCCGACCAGCAGCGCGAGGAACAACGCGAGCGCGCCCACCGCCTGCGCGCGCGAGACCGGCGTGACCAGTCGTCCCGACGGCACCGCCGGCGCCGCGCGGCAGAGCCAGAGCCCGGCGGCGGCTCCCAGCGCGATGGCGGCGATCTGCGCCCGGGAGCCGGAGACCAGCGAGACGACGAGCGTGGAGGCGACCACGATCGCGGCGCGGGGGCGGTCGGGGGCGAGGCTCTGCGCCATGCTCCACACCGCCTGCGCGACCACCGCCACCGCCGCGACCTGCAGTCCGTGGAGGATTCCGGTGCCGAGCGGACCGGTCAGGAGGGCGGCGCCGCGCGCGAAGAGGACGAGGGCCAGTGCCGACGGCAGCGTGAAGCCAAGCCAGGCGGCCACCCCGCCCGGAATGCCAGCCCGCGAGAGCCCGACCGCGAAGCCCGCCTGGCTGCTGGCCGGCCCGGGGAGGAGCTGGCAGAGCGCGACGAGCTCGGCGTAGCCCGCCTCGCTCAGCCACCGCCGGCGCTCCACGAACTCGACACGGAAGTAGCCGAGATGCGCGATCGGCCCACCGAAGGACGTGAGCCCCAGTCGCAGGAAGGCCGCGAAGATGCCGGCGACCGCGCCCCAGTAGCGGTCGGCCGGCACCTGGATCGGGCCCATCGTGTCCTTCTCGGTCCGCGTCGTCGCCATGAGATCTCTACCAAAGATGGCCTGGTCGCGATGGTCTGGCCGCGATAGCCCGGAGCGCCTTGAGCGCGCCCACGCCATCGCATAGTATCGAGCGCCGGGAGGCCATGCCATGGATTGCTGCGCTCACGAAGGGCCCGGCGAGGGCGACGCCCGCTTCGACGTCAAGCAGGTCGCCGACGGCGTGCACGTCGCGGTGGCCGCACCCGCGTACAAGGTCAACTCCAACACCGCCATCATCGAGAGCGAGGACGGGGTGGTGATCGTGGACACCCACTCGAAGCCCTCGGCCGCGCGCGTGATCGTGGACCGGCTGCGCGAGATCACCCCCAAGCCGGTGCGCTACGTCGTCAACACCCACTTCCACTGGGACCACTGGCACGGCAACGAGGTGTATCCCGCCGTCTACCCAGGCGCCGAGATCATCACCAACCAGCTCACGCGCGAGGCGATGGTCCGGAAGGGGCTCAAGCGCATCCAGGACCACGTGCGCCAGGTGCCGGCCGAGATCGCCCGGCTGCGCACCGAGCTGGCCGCCGCGACCACCCCCGAGCAGCGCGCGACGCTGCAGGGGAATCTGAAGATGGCCGAGGCCTATCTCGCCGAGGTGCGGGCGCTCAAGCCCGCGCTGCCCACGATGGCCTTCGAGCGCACCATGAAGCTCTACCGCCGGGACCGCGAGATCCACCTGCTCTACCTCGGTCGCGCCCACACCGAGGGCGACGTCTTCGTCTACCTGCCGAAGGAGAAGGTGGTGATCACCGGCGACGCGGTGATCGGCTGGACGCCCTACATGGGCGACGGCTACCCCGAGGACTGGGTCTCCACCGTCGACCGGTTGGCCGAGCTCGACTTCGACACGATCATCATGGGCCACGGCAATCCGGCCGGCCGGGACTGGCTGCGCACCTTCCGGAACTACATCCACGACATGGTGGAGTCGGTGCGGGAGGAGGTCGCCGCCGGCGCGAGCCTCGACGAGGTGAAGCAACGGGTGCCCGCGCGCCTGGCGCCCACGTACGAGAAAGCGTTCGCGACCTACGAGCACTACCGGCCGTGGCGCGCCGGCCTGCTCGCCAACATCGACCGCACCTACGCGATGGTGAGCTGACGACGACCTACCCTGAGCCGCGCGCCCTCCCTACGGGAGTGGGCGAGTCGGGGCGCGTCGTCGCGTTCTACTTCAGCGCGTCCACGCCGGCTTTGGCCGCCTGCCCGTCCTGCTGCGCGGTGGCGCCCGAGACCCCGACCGCGCCGATGACCTTGCCGTCCACCACGATCGGGATGCCGCCCTCGACCGGGCTCGCCCCGCTCAGCTTCAGGATCCGAAGATTGGCGCCACCCTGCGCGAGACCATCCTCGAACGCCTTGGTGGGCCGGCGGAAGGCCACCGCCGAGTAGGCCTTGTCGCGGGCGACGTCGATGCTCCCGAGCAGGGCGCCGTCCATCCGCTCCGTCAACACCACGTGCCCCCCGGAATCGAGGACCGTGATCACCATGCTCCAGCTGTTCTTCTTGGACTCGGCCTCGGCGCCGGCCACGATCTTCTTGGCCTGCTCGAGGGTGATCGGCGCACCGTAAGACAGCGGCGGCGCCGGCGCCTGCGCGCTCGCGGAGCCGGCCGCGAGGACCAGAATGCCGCCGATGGCCATGGACAGCAGTCGTTGTCTTGTCATGGGTCTCTCCTTAGCTGGGTGCCTGCGCTGTGGTTGGGGCGCCGCGGCCACGTAACTCGGGCCGGGCCGCGCTGGTTCCCGCAGGCCGTCGGGACCATAGCACACACCCCCAATGGCACCCGTGAGGCCTCTTCTTGAAGTCGGCTAGAGGAGCGTCCCGCGCAGGATGAAAAAAGCCACCGTGAAGTAGATGACGAGCCCGGTGACGTCGACCAGCGTGGCCACGAAGGGGGCCGACGCGCTGGCGGGGTCGAAGCCGACGCGGCGCAGGATGAACGGGAGCATCGAGCCGGCGAGTGAGCCGAACATCACCACGCCGACCAGGGCCGCGCCCACCGTCAGGGCAACGAGCGGCCAGTGCGGACCGTAGTCGTAGAAGCCGAGCATCTGCCAGCTCGAGATGCGGACCATGCCGATGGCCCCGAGGATGGAGCCGAGCGCGACGCCGGCCGGGATCTCGCGCACCGCGATGCGCCACCAGTCCCGCAAGCTTACCTCCCGGAGGGCGAGGGCCCGGATGATCAGCGACGTGGCCTGCGAGCCCGAGTTGCCCCCCGAGCTCATGACCAGCGGGATGAACAGGGTGAGTACCACGGCGCGGCTCAGCTCGCCCTCGAAGTACTGCATCGCGGTGGCGGTGAGCATCTCACTCAGGAACAGGGCACAGAGCCAGCCCGCGCGCTTGCGGATCATGGTCCCGAAGCCGATCTTCGTGTACGGCTCGTCGAGGGCCTCCACGCCACCCAGCTTGTGCAGGTCCTCGGTCTGCTCCTTGACGATCGCGTCGATCATGTCGTCCACCGTCACGATGCCGAGGAGATGCCCACCCTCGTCGACCACCGGAGCCGCCAGCAAGTCGTATTTGGCGATGAGCCGGGCCGCTTCCTCCCGATCGGTCCAGGGGCTGACCGTGACCGGCGCGCGCCGATCGCCCACCTCGAGCAGGGTCAGGGTGGGATCGGCCATGACCAGCTCGCGCAGAGTGACCACGTGGATGAGCCGTCGGTTCACCGGATCGAGCACGTACACCGCGTAGACCGGACGGTGCGGATGCCCCGAGCCGCGGATCTGAGCGAGGGCGCGCTCGACCGTCCACGTGCTCGGCGCCTCCACGTGCTCGGTGGTCATGATGCCGCCCGCCGTATTCGGCGGGTAGCTCAGCAGCGACTGGAGCGACGCCTGGGTGGAGGCGTCGATCGTCGGCAGCAGTCGCGCGCGGGCGCGGTCGGAGAGGCCCCGAAAGACCTCGGTGCGCTGGTCCGCCGACATCGCGGTCATCAGGGCCACCGCCTTGTCGGTGGGCAGGTGCTCGAAGATGTGGGCGCGATGATCGAGCTCCGGCTGGTTGACCGCGCGTACCGCCAGATCGAACGGCAGCGCGGCGAGTACCCGCGCGGCGGCGGCATGGTCGATCGCGTTCAGCGCTTCCGCGACATCCGCGTCGTGCGCGGTCTGCAGCGTACGCGCGACATCCACCGCTTCGTGATGCTCGGTCTGGCTGTCCGCCATCGTGGGCCCTCCCCCGGCGCCGATTATTGTCGGAATTTGCAGAAAGCCAACGACTTTCTCGACGCGGGCCGCGGCTATACTCTCTGGCTCAAGGAGGCTCGACCACCATGGACACGATCAAACCGCTCTTCACCGCCACCGCGACCGCCAGCGGCGGCCGCAACGGTCACACCGAGTCCAGCGACGGCATCGTGAAGGCCGACCTGTCCGTGCCGAAGGAGATGGGCGGTCCCGGCCGGCCAGGCACCGCGACCCCGGAGCATCTGTTCGCCGCGGGCTATGCCGCCTGCTTCGGAGGGGCGCTCGACTTCGTGGGCAAGAAGCACCGGAAGGACGCGTCGAAGGCCCGGATCACGTGCGCGGTGTCGATCGGCCCGCGCGAAGGCGGCGGGTTCGGGCTGGCGGTCAGGCTAGGCGTCGAGGACCGGAGCCTGCCCCAGGCGGAGCTCGCGACGCTCGCCCGCGAGGCGCACGAGCAGATCTGCCCCTACTCGCACGCCACGCGCGGCAATGTTCCGGTGGAGCTCACGGTGGTGGGGGCGTAGCAGCGGTCCAGAGCCGGACGTCGCGCCGCGGGACCGGGAGGGCGATCCGGGCCTCGGTCAGGGCGGCGTAGACCGAGCCGGCGAGCTGGCTCTGGATCGTCTCGGCGTCGCCGAAGCGATCGGTCCACACCCGCAGCTCGAAGTCGAGCGAGTTTTCCCCGAAGCCCAGGAACACCGCGGCCGGCGCCGGCTGCGCGACCGCCTGCGAGTGCTGCGCCGCGACCGCGACCAGTAGCTCGGTCACGCGCTGCGGCGTGGCCCCGTAGGCCACCCGGACCGGCAGCACGATGCGACGCCGCATGTCCGAGTAGGTCCAGTTGGTGAGGGTCTGCGCGACGAGCTGGGCGTTGGGAACGAACACCTCGGCCCCGTCGGCGGTGCGGACCACCGTGGCGCGGGCCCCGATGTGGCGCACCTCGCCGCCCACCCCCGCGATCTGCACCACGTCGCCCAGGTGGATCGGACGCTCGAAGAGCAGGATGAGCCCGGAGGCGAAGTTGTTCACCAGGTTCTGCAGGCCGAGCCCGGCGCCCACGCCGAAGGCCCCGGCGAGGATGGTGAGCTTGGTCAGGTCCACTCCCAGCGCGGCGAGGGCGAGGGTGACGCCCGCCAGGAGCATCACGTACTGGATCACCACCGAGAACGCCAGGGGCAGGCCCCGCGCCAGGTGCACCCGCGGGAAGACGTCCTCGGCCAGGAGGAAGCGCACCGCCGCCGCCAGCACGAACGAGAACCAGATGGTCAACCCGAATATCCCGAGATCGCTCAGCGACACCCGGATCGCGCCCCACCCCCACTGCGCGCCGAGGGCGACGCGCAGGGCCGCCCACACCGGGTCCCAGAGCGTCAGGGCATCCAGCGAGGCGGCGATCCAGATGAGCACGCCCATCCAGCGCAGCGCGCGCACGAGCCGACGCTCGAGCGGGGCCCGATGCTGCTGGACGGCCGTGAGCAGCCCGAGCGGTCGGCTCCGCAGCAGGACCCCCACCAGCCCCGTGGCGACCTGCACCGCGGCCACGATGGCCAGGCCGTAGTAGCTGCTGCCGAGCGCCCCGCCCCCGATCAGCCGCGCCAGCTCCACGTACCCCACGCCGCCGAGCGTGAAGGCCGCCACGAACGCGGCGAGCAGGAGCCGCTCGAAGTTCCGGAGCGCGGTGGCCTCCATCGTCTTCACGTCCGGCTCGGGCGCGGCCAGCCGGCGCTTCGCCGCGAGCAGCCAGCCCATCACCACGGTGGCCGCGAGCATCTCGGCGAGGAACAGCGTGTGCTCGACAAGGTGGGCGGCGGCGAGCGCCGAGCGGATGGCGTCGACCAGGTACAGCGCGCCGAAGGCGTACAGCGCGGCGGCCAGCGCCCGGTCCATGGACGGGCGGATGAGCCGGATGACCGGCACGATCGCCACCAGGGCGACCACGTGGAGCAGAGCCGGCGTGGCCGCCGGATGGATCCACGGCGCGGCGAGACATGCCAGGACGAGCGCCGAGGAGATCGGCCGGTTGAACACCTGGGCCATCGACGCGACGCCCGGATCATCCGCCATCCACCGGCGCGCCGCACGGCGTCCTCGCCAGAGCAGCGCGACCAGGATCAGGAAGAACAGCACGTGCAGCGGAATGCGCGCCGCGTGCTGCCGGGCCGCCTCCGCGACGATCGACCGCTTCGCCTCCAGCAGGTCGCCCGCCGCCGCGGGCGCCTGGCTCACCGCCCCCGCCCACAGCGCGGGACTCCACAGTGGTGGCCCGTCCCGCTCCCCCAACCGCCTGAGCCGATCCGCCTTGACCTGGGCGGTGCGGGAGAGGGCCTCGTCGCAGCTCCGCTGGAGCTGGGTCAGCCGGTACTGCGCGGCCAGTAGCGCGGCCAGGCGGCCCTCGACCCGGGTGCGAGCCACGTTGAGGCCGCTCAGGATGCCGTCGATCTGATCGAGCACCACCTTCGGGGCCCCCGCGCTGGCCGCCGCCTCACGCGATCGCTGCCAGCTCTCCCGCAAGGTGGCGAGCCGGCCCCGCTCCTGCTCGACCCGCGTGGTCCACTGGGTCACGAGGTCGGTCCACGTCCGCAGCCTGGCCTTCGTCGCCTCCCACGTGCCGGCGAGCTGCTCGAGGACCGGCAGCGGCGGGTCCGCGTCGAGCCGGGCGCGGGTCTGCTCGAGCTGGACGCGCAGCTCGTCGCCGACCGCGGGGAGCCGGTCCAGGATCGCCTGCACGTCCCGGCTCGGGGTGATGGCCGCGTCCTGGCTCTCGAGCAGGCTCCGGATCTCCGCGGCCCGGGCCGCGACGTCGGCGAGCGGGACCGGGCCGCCGGCGTCGGCGGGCTGGTCGGCGGACTGCGCGTGCGCGCTGGCCGCCGCGAGCACGACCAGGCCGAGCGCACAGACGAATCGGCGGTCGAACGGGTGGACGCTCACCCGGCGAGCTTGTAGAGACGGGCGCAGTTGTCCCAGAGGATCTTGGCCTTGCTCTTGTCGCTGACGCCCTCGAGGCGGACGAACTCCTCGATGGCCACCGGGAAGAGGCCGTCCGAGTGCGGGTAGTCCGTGGAGACGACGATGTTGTCGTCCCCGATCGCCTCCACCACCTGGCGGAGCGGCTTCTCGTCCGCGTCGGTGGCGATGTAGCACTGGCGGAAGAAGTACTGGCTCGGGAGCTGGGAGATCTGCACCTCCGAGCCCGGCCCGAACTTCTCCCAGGCCTCGTCGAGTCGCCACAGATACCACGGCAACCAGCCGCACGTGCCCTCGAGGAACGCGCAGCGAAGGCCCGGATGGCGCTCCAGCACGCCGCCCGCCGCCATGCTCCCGAAGGCCATCATCAGCTCGATCGGGTTGCGGCCGGCGACGCCGATCACGCGCCCGTTCGGGGTGTCGACGTAGCGCCGAGCGATGTCGTCGCGCAGGGATGACTGGCCGGTGGGGTGAAAGCCGACCGGCACGCCCAGCTCCTCGATCGCGCTCCACAGCGGCTCGAACTCGGTGTCGTGCACGTGGCGGCCGCGGATCGGGTTCGGGTTGCCGATCACCGCGATGGCCCCCAGCTCGCGCACCGCGCGCCGGGCCTCCGCCACCGCGGAGGGCACGTCGTGGAAGGCGAGCTGGGCCGCGAACTTGAGCCGGCTCGGATCCAGCGCGCAGAAATCCCGCGTCCAGTTGTTGTGGGCGCGCGCCAGCGCGGCGGCCACCTGAGGATCGAGGTCGTCGTGCATGAGTACCTGGCGGCCGCGCGTGCCGTAGATGACCGCCACGTCGATGCCCTCGATGTCCATGGCCTGGAGGTGGCTCGCCGAGTCGAAGCTCCGTGACTGGGCGACCGCGTAGTGGGGATGGCGGGCGAAGGCCCGCTCCTGCAGGCTCTTGCCGACCACCGCGGTGCGGCGGCGCTTGGACATCTCCGCGATGTCGATGTCGCCGATCCGGATGATCGGCTGATTCGGCGCGCCGTCCACGCTCCGGATGAAGCGCGGCGCGAACTTCTTGAAGGGCTCCTCCAGGTATCGGTCCCAGAGGCCGTCCGGCTCCATGGTGTGGAGATCGCTGTCGAGGACCCGGAATCCGTTCTTCATCGTGGCCTCCCGTAGCTGCGGGCCAGGTAGTCGGCGATCGTCTTGGCGTCCGCCTCGCCGAGCGGGGCGCGGAAGACCTTGATCATCTTCGTGAGCCGGTCACGACCAGCGCGCCCACTCTCCCCGCGGCGGCGAGAAAACCCCGACGAGTGAGACCGGACATCCTAGTGGCCGCCGACGAACCGGACCGGCTCCCGGCCCTGAAGCGCGGCCGGCGTGATGGCCCACGTTCCGCCGCAGGCCCGCGTGGCCACCTTCTCCGCGGTCCGGGGCCCGCCGAACGGCAGCGCGAGCCCGCTCGTGACACCGCCGAGGATGCAGAAGCTCGCCTTCACCGGCGCATACACCAGCGTGGTGAGCACACTCCCGGTCCCGTAGGCCACTTCCTGAGACGTGCTCCCGGCGGACGCCGGAGCGACCGTGGCGAGCCCGACCAGCCCGATCCCCATACACCACGCGAAGATCTGTCTCATCGGCGCGGACCTCCCTTCCGCTGTCCGAAACGATACAACAAACCGTTCGCGATCGGCGCGCTCTCAGCGGCCGGGCGCCCAGCTCCGGTCCCCGGTGAGATCGCGCGGCGCGAGCGCCACGAAGGCCAGCCGCCCGAGCAGCGTGATGCCCGCGACGTGAAGGAAGGCGAGCCCCCAGCCGATCGGCGACATGCCACCCGCGAGATCGAGGATCCACCCGATCATGATCGGTCCCACGAAGCCACCCGCGTAGCCGGCCATCGAGTGAACGGCCAGCGTGGCGCCGCGCCGCTCGGGATCGGCGCTCCCCGCCGCTCCCGCGGTGAGCGAGGACGAATCGAGCCAGATCAGGAGCCCGTAGACCAGCACGAGCCCGGCCGCGAGCGAGTAGGAGCGCGCCCCGACGAAGCCCACGCCCGCCGCGCAGACCGCGCAGGCGGCCATGGCCAGGCGCACGAGGCGCTGGCGGCCAAGACGGATCGACAATTCGTTGCCGGCCACGCTGGCCCAGGTACCGACCAGGCCCATGGTGGTGGCCACGACGGTGGGCGCGACCCAGGGGCGCGCATCCCCGGTCGCCGCGGCCACCGAGGCGAGGAAGGCGACGGCCCAACCCCGCAGGGCGTTCATCTCCCAGGTATGGGCGCTGTACGCGATGGCATAGGCCATGGCGGAACGATTGCGCAGCACGGGTCTGAAATCGAACAGCCCGCCGGCGGAGGAAGTCCCGCGGCGACGGTCGCGGGTGGGCGCCCACCAGAACACGATCAGCCAGGCGATCGCCGCGGCGAGCCCCGCCGCCCCGAACGCCCCCCGCCAACCCATCCACCGCTGGAGCGCCCCCGCGCAGGCGAAGGAGAGCGCGCCGGCGACCCCGATGCTGGCGGCATGCCCGGCCACGGCCCGGGACATCAGCGCCGGTTCCACCCGATCCGCCAGCAGCTTGAGGCCCGTCATGTACGTGCCCGCCCAGCCCACGCCGGCGAGCACGCGCGCCGCCGCGGCGGTGGCGGGGCCGTCCACCAGGGTCGCGAAGCCCACGTGGCTCAGGATCGTGATGGCCACGCCGGCCAGATAGACGGTACGTGCGTCCACTCGATCGGTGAGCGTGACCAGAAATGGAACCGATACGGTGTAGGCCAGGTAGAAGAGCCCGGTGATCCAGCCTGCCTCGCGGTTGCTGAGGTGCCACTCCGCGAGGAAGCCGGGCAGGAGCGCGGGCCACGTGTACGCTCCGATCTGAGCGCACACCTGGGCCGCGCACACGCACGTCACCAGGCGGGCCTCGGTCAGACGCGGCACGAACGACCTCGCCGGGCCCCGGGCGGCCTACCCGGTCCGGAGCCAGTCCGCGAGGCGCTGCTCGATCTGATCGCGCACCCGGCGAAAGACCGCGAGCCGCTCCGCCTCGTCTCCGATGGCGCGCGAGGGATCCTCGAAGGACCAGTGCAGCCGCTTCACCGACCCGGGCACGAACGGACAGCGCTCGTTGGCGTCGTCGCACACGGTGACGAGATAGTCCCACCGTGCCGGCGTGAGCGCGTCGTAGCGCTTCGACGTGTGCCCGCTGATGTCGATCGCCCGCTCGGCCATGACCCGGATCGCCAGCGGATTCACCCTGGTCTGCTCGGTGCCCGCGCTCTGGGCCTCGAAGCGATCGCCCGCCATCGCCCGCAGGAAGCCCTCCGCCATCTGGCTCCGGGCCGAGTTGTGGGTGCAGAGGAAGAGGACGCGCGTCTTGTCCATGCCGCCCTCCGATGCCGCGCTCATTCGAGGAGCCGCTCCACGATCACGCAGTCGCGCCATTGCCCCTCCAGCCTGCCGTGGCGATGATAGACGCCGACCACCCGGAACCCGCAGCGCTCGTGAAGGCGCAGGCTCGCGGTGTTCTCGGGAAAGATGCGGGAGACGATCTTCCAGAAGCCTCGCTCGGCGTAGGCTCGGCAGAGCGCCTCGAGCGCGGCCTTCCCGGCCCCGGTGCCCCGGGCGGCCCGCGCCACGTAGACCGAATGCTCGGCCACCCCGGCGTAGGCGGGCCGGTTCCGGTAGGCGCCCGCGCCGGCCCACGCGACGACACGGCCCGCCCGCTCCGCCACCACGGTGGGGAACCGCTCCGCCTTCTCCGCCAGCAGCGCGGCGATCTGCTCCGGGGTGCGCGGCTCGGTCTCGAACGTGGCGACGCGATCCGCGATGCCCTCGTTGTAGATCGCCGCGATGGTCGCAGCATCCGCCGGCGTCGCCAGCCGCGTGGTGACTCCCGCGGTCATCGTGAGGTCGTGGTCACCGCGGCGAGACGAACACCGCCGGAGCCCGTCCGATGCCCCCTCGACGGAGCGCGCCCGCTTCGGGCGTCCGGTGCAGCAGGACCACCGACACCACGGCCCCGACTCCGGCGATCCCGAGGCTCACGAACGCCCAGCCCCAGGCCCCCGCGTTCCCGACGCCATACCAGTCGAGGATGGCGCCGAACAGCAGAGGGGCGATCGCACCCGCCCCGTAGCCCAGGAGCGAGCGCAGCGCGAGGGCGGATCCCCGGTAGGCCGGGGCCACGACCTCGGTGATGGCGGTGGAGTAGATCGGCGAGTCTCCGAGCGCGGCGAACCCGTAGAGGAGGCCGACGCCCACGATGAGCGCGAGCGAGGCCCCGATCAGCCAGCCGAAGACGAGCGAGCAGGCGGCGCTGATCGCCGCCATCACGAGCATCACCGGCGTCCGGCCGAAGCGGTCCGCGAGCAGACCGGCGAGCAGGGACGCCATCATTCCGGTCAGGTGGAAGAGGGACGTCAGGTACGCGCCCAGGCCCGCGCCGCGCGTCAGCTCCGCTCCCGCGGCCACGAAGCAGGCAGCCAGGAACGCGGGGGTCCAGGCCCACATGCCGAGCAGCTCCCAGGAATGGAACGTGTATCCGGCGATGACCAGGATGGCGGGCCGATTCTTCAGCACCTCGGCTCCGAACTTCTGCCCCACCGCTCTCGCCGGGATCACGTTGGCCGTCGCGCGCCCGGCGACCCACGCGAGCGCGCCCCCGAGTACCGGCCCCAGAGCCAGGAGCCAGAACGCGAGCACGTAGCCGCCGCGGGGAATCGCCATGCCGGCGAGAACGAGCGCCAGCGCCAGTCCCAGGGAATGGCCCGCCAGGTACGACCCCATCGCGCGGCCCCGCCGCTCCACCGGCACGTTCTCGGCCACGAGCAGGATGCCGGTGGTGTAGGTACCGCCCAGGGCGAGCGCGAGCAGCGCGTAGAGCCCGAGGCCGGACAAGTAGCCGCGCGCGAACATCGCGAAGGTCACCGCGGCGCCCGCGGAGGCCACCGTGCCCATCAGGAACACGCGGCGGGCGCCGACCCGATCGGCGAGCGCGGAGCATCCCATCAGCGACACCGCGTAGGCCACCTGGAACGCGGAGGCGATGCTGCCGGCCGCGGTCCCCGACAGATGCCACTCCCGCTGCAGGACCGGCAGGGTCGCGGCGTACGCGATGTAGACCATGTAGGCGCCGATCCGCGAGGCGCAGATCGCGAGGAGCCAGCCCGAGCCGCCGGGCGCCGGTCTCTTCATCGGGTCTCCGGGGCGAGCCACCGGAAGAGGCCGGTGGCCGCACCGGCGCCCAGCAGCTGGGCCACGATGAAGACCGGCGCGTCCGCGGGCCGGATCCCCGCGAAGGTGTCGGTCGCGGATCGCGCCAGGGTCACCGCCGGATTGGCGAACGACGTCGAGGCGGTGAACCAGTAGGCGGCCGTGATGTAGGCCGCGACCGCGAACGGCACCGCGGTCGATCGCGCCCGCGCGCAGCCCCAGATGACCGCGAGCAGCCCGAACGTCGCCACGAACTCGCTGAAGGCCTGAGCGGGACCGGAGCGCGCGTGCCGCGAGGCGAAGAAGAGCGGCAGCTCGAACATCAGATGCGCCGCCCCGACGCCGGCGAAGGCCCCGACCACCTGCGCGCCGATGTACGGCCCGACCTCGAGCCAGGCGATGCCGCCCTGGACGGCGTCGGCCAGGGTGACCGCCGGATTGAAATGCGCGCCCGACACCGGCCCGAACGTCAGGATCAGCGCGACCAGGGCCGCGCCGGTCGCCATCGTATTGGCGAGCAGGGCCACCGCGACGTTGCCGCCGGCGAGGCGCTCGCCCATGATGCCGGAGCCCACCACCGCGGCGAGGAGGAAGGCGGTGCCGACCGCCTCCGCGGCGAGCCGGCGGCCGAGCGTGGGCCGGTCGCTCACGCCGTGAGCGGCTTGCGCGCCCGCACGAAGGCGCTCATGAACTTCCCGTCCACGACCGGCGCGATCGCGGCCGCGTCGATGCCCTCGCGGTCCAGGAACTCGCGGGCGTCCTCGGTCCGGTAGATCCGGGTCGGCTCGACGTCGATGGCCTCGAACCCGGCCTTGGCCAGCTTGGCCCGATAGTCGTGCTCCTCGAGCGCGCCGGCCACGCAGCCGATCCACAGCTCCACGCTGCGGCGAATCTGGGCCGGCACCTCCCCGCGCACGACCACGTCGGAGACCGCGAGCCGCCCGCCCGGCCTCAGCACGCGGAAGGCCTCGGCGAGCACCCGATCCTTGTCGGCCGAGAGATTGATGACGCAGTTCGAGATGACGACGTCGACCGACCGGTCCGGCAGCGGGATGGCCTCGATCTCGCCTTTCAGGAACTCGGCGTTGGCCAGGCCCGCCTTCTGCTGATTTCCCCGCGCGAGCGCCAGCATCTCGTCGGTCATGTCGAGGCCGTACGCCTTGCCGGTCGGGCCGACCCGCTTCGCCGAGAGCAGCACGTCGATGCCGCCCCCCGATCCGAGATCGAGCACCGTCTCGCCGGCCGATAGCTCGGCGAGCGCGGTCGGGTTGCCGCAGCCGAGGGAAGCCGCCACCGCCTCGCTGGGAAGCTCCGCGGTCTGATCCTGCTCGTAGAGATTCGACGTGACCGGATCGCAACTTCCCCGTGCGGACGCGGTGCCGCAGCAGGACGTCCCGCCGCCGGTCACCCGCAGCGCCGCCTGCCCGTACTTCTGCTTCACCAGATCCTTGATGCTCTCGTCGCTCATGGCCCACTCCTTTCTCATCAAGAAACGTTGATGGCTCCGGGCAAAAAAGGGGGCATCACTCGCAGCGGGGGGCGATCAGCCGCAACCCCTTGCGCGGCTTCCGGAACGTCTCGAGCTCCTGGATCGTCTTGTCGAGCGCGTCGAGATCGAGCGAGTAGTACACCCATCGCCCTTCTCGACGGTCCCGCACCAGGCCCGCGTCCTTCAGCGTGCGCAGGTGGAACGACAGGAGCGACTGGCGGATATCGAGCGGGCCGGTCAGGTTGCAGACACACTCCTCGCCGTCACGGAGGCGATCGACGATGCGCAGCCGGGTCTCGTCGGCCAGGGCGTGAAAGCGACGCACGGTCTCGCTCTGCTTCACGCCCGGGAATATATCATTCTGCTCGACGCCTCGCATAGGGTCCGGGCAGCGTGTTACAAGTCGTAGGCGAGAGGAGGCCTTGGATGGCAATTCGGATGGAGCGGAGCGAGGCGGTGGCGACGATCGTGATCGACCGTCCGGAGGCGCGGAACGCGGTCGACGGCCCCGCGGCGCGGGCGCTCGTGGACGCCTTCCACGAGTTCGAGCGGGACGAGCGCCTGCGCGTGGCGGTGCTCTGGGGCGCGGGCGGCGTCTTCTGCGCCGGTGCGGATCTCAAGGCCCGAGGGACCGAGCGCGGGCTGCGTCTCTCGGCGGAGGGCGCCGGGCCGATGGGCCCGACCCGGATGGCGTTCTCCAAGCCCACGATCGCCGCGGTCGAAGGGTACGCGGTGGCCGGCGGGCTCGAGCTGTCGCTCATGTGCGATCTCCGCGTGGCGGGCGACACCGCCGTCTTCGGCGTCTTCTGTCGCCGCTGGGGCGTGCCACTGATCGACGGGGGCACGGTGCGGCTGCCGCAGCTCATCGGTCTCTCCCGCGCCCTTGACATGATCCTGACCGGTCGCCCGGTAGAGGCGCGAGAAGCCCTGAGCTTCGGGCTCGCCAACCGCGTTGTGCCGGCCGGCCACGCCCGCGAGGAAGCGGAGGCGCTGGCGCGTGACATCGCAGACTTCCCGCCACGCTGCGTCCGGAGCGATCGGCGCTCGGCGTGGGAGAGCGTCGGGCTGCCGCTCCCCGCCGCCATGGCCAACGAGTTCGCGCTGGGCAAGGCGACGCACGATTCCGGCGAGAGCCAGGCGGGCGCCCAGCGCTTCGCGGCGGGCGAGGGCCGGCACGGACGGTTCTGACCACCTACTCGCGCCCACTTGCCCCCACTCACCTGAGGACCGACCATGGCCGACCGACCGCTCAAAGTCTATGTGATCCAGGGACGCGGGCAGCGCGACTACGCCGACTGCCAGAGCGCGCTCGACCGGGTGCCCGCGATGCTCGAGAGCCTGCCCTTCATCGGCGAGGCCGCGGAGGTGATCGCGCGCGCGCGCGACGCCGACGCGCTCATCACCTCGTCCTCGCCGGTCACCCGTCGCGTCATGGAAGCCCTCGAAGGCCTCAAGGTGGTGGTGCGCACCGGGGTGGGCTACGACGTGATCGACGTTCCGGCCGCGACCGAGCTGGGCGTGGTGGTCGTGAACGTGCCCGACATCTGGGTCCGCGAGGTGGCCAACCACGCCCTCGCGCTGCTGCTGGCCTGGAACCGGCAGATCGTCACGCTCGACCGTGAGATCCGCGCCGGCGTGTGGAGCGGCCGCGTGCCCGGCGCGACGACCGGCGCGCTGCACGGCGAGACGGTCGGCGTCGTCGGCCTCGGCAACATCGGCAGTGCCTTCGCCCGGCGGGTGGCCGCGCTGGAAACCCAAGTCATCGCCTGCGATCCCTACGTGGACGACGCCCGCTTCAGGGCGCTGGGCGTCGAGCGCGTCGATCTCCTCACCCTCGCCGCCCGGGCGGACTACGTCTCGGTCCACACCCTGCTCAACGACGAGACGCGCGGCCTGATCAACGACGCGTTCCTGGGTCGCATGAAGCCCACCGCCTGCCTCGTCAACACCTCGCGCGGCCCGGTGGTGGACGAGGCCGCTCTCGCGCGCGCCTTGAAGGAAGGGAGGCTGGCCGGGGCCGCGCTCGACGTCTTCGAGCACGAGCCGCTCGCGGCCGACAGCCCGCTGCGGCAGATGAGCAACGTGATCCTGACGCCGCACGCCGCCTACTTCTCCTCCGCGGCGGTGGCCCAGGTTCCGCGCCGCTGCGGCGAGGAGGTCGCCCGCGTGCTCACCAAGGAGCGGCCCCTGCACGTGGTCAACCCCGAGGTCTATGCCCCCGGCCATCGCCGGCGCGGGCCCTGAGCCCGGAGGACCGCGTCATGCACCTCGGCATCTTCAGCTACAACGTGGAGTACGGCGCGCGCCCCGACGAGCTGGCCCGCGCCGCCGAGGAGCGCGGCTTCGAGTCGTTCTGGGTGGGCGAGCACACCCACATCCCGGCCGCCCGCCAGACGCCATACCCGGGCGGCGGCGAGCTGCCGAAGCCCTACTACCACATGGCCGATCCGTTCGTCTCGCTCATGGCCGCGGCCGCCGCGACCCGGACCATCAAGCTCGGCACCGGCATCTGCCTGGTGGTGGAGCACGATCCCCTCGTGCTGGCCAAGAGCGTGGCCACGCTCGACTGGCTCTCGAACGGCCGGGTGCTGTTCGGCATCGGCGGCGGCTGGAATCGCGAGGAGATGGAGCACCACGGCACCCCGTTCGGCCGCCGCTGGGAGGTGCTGCGGGAGCGGGTGCTGGCCATGAAGGCGCTGTGGACCCAGGAGGAGGCGTCGTTCCACGGCGAGTTCGTGAACTTCGACCGCGCGATCTCGTTTCCCAAGCCGGTCCAGAAGCCGCACCCGCCGATCCTCTTCGGGGGCGCCACCGCCCACGGCCGAGCGCGCGTGGTGGACTACTGCGACGGGTGGATCCCGATCGACGTGCTCCTCGACGATCTTCCGGCGGCCATCGCGGACCTCCGCGCGAGGGCGGTCGCCGCGGGCCGGAAGGCGGAGAGCCTGTCGGTGACCGTCTTCGCGTTCCAGCCGCCCGCGCCCGACGCGCTCGCGCGTATGGAGGAGATGGGCGTCGAGCGCGTCACGATGGTGGCGCCGCGGCGCCTCGCCGACGCCCTGCCGTTCCTGGACCGGATGGCCGCGCGAGCCCGGTAGGCGCGCCTACCGGCACGCCGGGCGCTTCGAGAGACCGATCCGGGCCGCTTCGCCCGCGTCGCCGGTCCAGTTGATCCGGGTGAGGCGCAGGTCGCCGACCGTGAGCGCGTCGCCCGCGAACACGAGCACGTAGGGGCTCTCGTTCGCCTCGGTGCCCGGCCGGGTGCTCAGCCCGGCGACGATGCCCTCGGCCGTCCGCATCTTCTCGTCCCACCGGAACTCCCAGTGCATGTTGAGGTCGAAGCGGCGGATCAAGTCGGTCAGCGGCATGCCGAGCCTCACGCACTCGCCGCCGACCTGGACGGCGGGCAGATCGCCGAGTTTGGGCGGCTTCGTTGCGATCGCGACCGGCTGCGGGCGCGGCTCGGCCGGCTGTGCGCGGCGCTCCGCCACGGGCGCCGGTGACGAGCCCAGCGCCTGGCGGGCCAGACCCGTCTTGCGCACCGCCTCGGCCCACGCCTCGCTCACGCGCGGCCACGCCTGCGACGCCTCCTGCCAGCAGACCAGGCTTCCCTTGATCGCGAGGGTAGGCTCATCCTGATCGTCCGCCACGCTCGTGAGGTACTCGCCCGCGGCCGCTTCGACCTTCGCGAGCCGACCGGCGTAGTCCACGCGATCCTTGGGCTGCGGGTCCCCGGTCCACGCGCTCAGCGCGTCCAGCGCCGCGATCGCCTGCTCGGCCTTCTGCCGCTGCGCCGGCGAGAGTGGTCGCGGCCGCGTGACGGCAACCAGGCGATCGCCGCACGCCGTCCCGGCCGGCTGCTCGATGCGGCGCGCGGCGGTCTCGAGGGCCACCGCGTCGTCCTCCTGTCCGAGAAGGCGCACCGCCCGGGCGCTGCCCCGGAAGCGCTCGGCCATGTCCCGGTAGCCGGGCTGCCGGAACGTCTCGGTCAGCTCCACCATCTGGTGCGCGTAGCTTCGCGTCTCGCCAACCTTGCGCAAAGCGACCGAGAGTCGGATCAATGCCTGGAGCGTGAGCGCACGCGCGCGGGGTGCGTCCTTCGCCTCCAGCAACGCCCGCTGGAGCAGGCGGTCGGCCTCGCCGAACTGGCGCTGCTCCGCCGCGCGGATCGCCGCCCGCGTCAGCTCCTCCCACCGGCCGCCCTCCGTCGAGGCGACCGCGGGAGCCAGGAGCCCAAGAGCGAGGCAAAGGGTAGCCACCGTGGTCCGCATGTCCAGAGCAACGCGAGCAAACCTCGGGCCGAGTCATGATCTCAGGAGAAACGGATACTTAGAATGCCGACCCTGACACGGAGCCTCCACAAACTGTCAGCCAGGCGGCAGGATTGTTCGATCCTCAGGCGGCCAGCCGGGCCAGCTCGTCCGCGGGAAGGGAGACCTCCAGGATGGAGTACCGACCGTCCCGGTCGAGCATGGCGATCGTGTGCTGGATCTCCCGGCGCTCGACCTGGAGCGACCCCGCCAGGTAGTACTCCAGCTCGCGCCGGTTGTCGAAATGGCGCGGGTGATCCGTGCACGGCACGCCCAGCGGCGCGCAGGTGAGCGAGTAGCTCAGGTCCTTGTGCTGCGTGAGATGCGCCCAGCCCTTGATGTCCATGACCCGTTCTCCTTTCGTCCCGGCGGTGCTCCTGCGCCCGCCTTCACCAGAGCAGACGTCCGGCCGATCGCCCGCGTTTACGAAGGGTCGACGGCACGCAGACGGTGCGCTATCGTAGCGGCGGTCGATCGGCCATGCACACGCTCGCGTTCCTCGATCCCGGCCACTTCCACGCGGCGCTCACGCTCGGTGAGCGGCACGCGGGGGTACGCGACGACATCGCGGTCTACGCGCCGCCCGGACGGGAGCTCGACGATTTCCTCGCGCTGGTGGAGGCCTTCAACCGACGGGCGGAGCGGCCCACCGCGTGGCGACCGGTCGTGCGCACCGGCGATCGATCGCTCGAGCGCCTCATCGCGGATCGGCCGGGCGACGCGGTGATCCTCGCCGGACGGAACGATCGGAAGGCCACGAACATCCGTCGGCTTCACGACGGCGGCTTTCACGTCCTCGCCGACAAGCCCTGGCTCGCGGGACCGGACGGCCTCGACGATCTCCGCCACAGCCTGGCCGGCGGGCCGCTCGTCGCCGAGATCATGACCGGACGTCACGAGATCACCGCGATCCTGCTCGCGAAGCTCGCGGCCGACCGCGAGGTGCTGGGCGACCTCGACGGCGAGACCGCGGGCGAGCCCGCGATCCGGATCTCCGGCGTCCACCATCTGGAGAAGATGGTCAACGGTCACCCACTTCGCCGGCCGCTGTGGTACTTCGACGTTCGCGTCCAGGGCGACGGGATCGCGGACATACCCACCCACATGGTGGATCAGGCCCAGCGCCTCGTGAGAGCCGCGTTGCCGCCGGAGGCGACCGGGCCGCTTCCCGCGCCCACCCTGGTGACGGCTCGCACCTGGGCCACGACGGTGCCGCGCGCGCTGTTCGCGCGCGTGACCGGGATCTCCGAGTTCCCGGCCGAGGTCGCCGGCGCGGTCGCGGGGTCCGAGCTCTCGTACGAGTGCAACGCCGAACTGTGCTTCCGCATCGGCGCGGCCACGGTGGTCCTCGACAGCCGCTGGGACCTGACCGCGCCGGCGGGCGGCGGCGACACGTCTCGTACGGTCGTCCGCGGGCGCCGGGCCGAGCTGCGCCTCGAGCAGTCTGCCGCGACCGACTTCCGTCGCCGGCTGTCGGTCCTCCCCCGTCGCGAGCCCGACCGAGTTCGGGCCGCGCTCGCGCGCGCCGTCGCCGCATGCCGGGACGTGCACCCCGGTTTGGCTCTCGCCGAGGCCGGCACCGGCTGGGAGCTCCGGTTGCCCCGCGCGCTCGACTCCGGGCACGAGACGCACTTCTCGCGGGTCCTCGCCGACTTCCTGGTCCGGATCGACGGCGGCGGGCTTCCTCCGCACGTCGCGGCCGACACCCTCGCCAAGTACGCGCTGCTCGCGCGCGCCGCGACCGCCGCGCGCGGGCTCGTGGCCGGCGCCCCTCGATGAGCGAGGACGTCCGAGTCGTCGAGGCGTACTGGGGACGCGAGGGCCTCGCGGAGGCGATCCTGGCGGCCCTCGTCGCGCGGGGCGTCGATCTCGACGCGCTCACCGTCGATGCGCTCGCGCCGGTCGACCAGTTCCACGGCGGCGGCAAGCCCGCGACGGAGCGGCTCGCGCGGCTGGCGAATCCAGCCCCCGGCACGCGCGTGCTCGACGTGGGCGGCGGCTTCGGCGGGCCGGCCCGCACGCTCGCCGTCGAGTTCGGCTGCCACGTGACCGGCATCGACCTGACCGAGTCCTACGTGCGCGCGGCGCGGATGCTGACCACCCGCATGGGCCTCGACGACCGCGTGAGCCACCAGGTCGGCAACGCGCTCGAGCTGCCCTTCCCGGACGGGGCCTTCGACGTGGTGTGGACCCAAAACAGCGGAATGAACATCGGGGACAAGGAGCGGCTCTACGCGGGCTTCCACCGCGTGCTCCGCCCCGGCGGCTTCCTCGCGATGCAGGAGCCGATGGCCGGCCCGGTGCAGCCGATCGTCTACCCGGTCATGTGGGCGCGCGCCGCCTCCACCAGCTTCCTGCGGCCGCCCGCCGCGATGCGCGCGCTGATCGAGCGGAGTGGATTCGCGCCGCGCGCCTGGGACGACGTGACCGCCGAGACCGCGGGACCGACCACCGGCGCGGCCGTCCCGGCGCACAGCATCCAGAGGCTCGTGATGGGCGACGCGATCGACGAGATCATCCGCGCGGGTCACCGCAACCGCGACGAGGGTCGGCTCGTGTCCATCCAGGCCATCTGGGAGCGCCGATGACACCGCGGGCGGCCCTCGACAACCCGCGGGCGGCTGGCTAGGATACCGACCCATGAGCGACGCCCTGACCGGCCAGACCGTGGAGCTGCTGCAGCAGATGATCCGCAACCAGTGCGTCAACGACGGCACGGTCGCATCGGGCCAGGAGGTCCGCACCTGCGATCTCCTGCGCTCCTATCTCGAGGGCAGCGGCCTCGACATCGAGATCTACGAGCCGGTCGCGGCCCCCGGCCGCGCGAGCCTGGTCGCCCGCATCGAGGGGAGCGACCCCGACGCCCCCACGCTCTGCCTCATGGGCCACACCGACGTGGTGCCGGTGACCCCCAAGAACTGGACGCGCGATCCCTTCGGGGGCGAGCTCGTGAACGGCGAGGTGTGGGGCCGCGGCGCGCTCGACATGCTGAACCTCACCGCCTCTCAGGCGGTGGCGCTCAAGGCCCTGGCCCGCCGCGGATGGCGGCCCCGGGGCACGCTGGTCTACCTGGCCTGCGCGGACGAGGAGGCCGGGGGCACGCTCGGGGCCGGGCACGTGTGCGGGCAGCACTGGGACGCGCTCGAGGTCGACTACCTCCTGACCGAAAACGGTGGCACGGTCAGCGCGGGGCCGCACGGCGACGGGCTCAACGTCACCGTGCACGTCGGCGAGAAGGGCGTGGCGTGGCGGCGGCTCCGCGTCAAGGGCACGCCGGGTCACGGCTCCATGCCGTACGGCGCGGACAACGCGCTGGTGAAGGCGGCGCACGTCGTGAGCCGGCTGGCCGACTACCGGCCGTCGCCCTACGTGGACGAGCTCTGGCGCGGCTTCGTAGGCACGCTCGACCTCGACCCGGCGGTGAAGGCGGCGCTGGTGGACCCGGCCCGTGTCGACGAGACGATCGCCGGGCTCGCCCCCGGCATGGCGAAGTACGCGTGGTCGGCCACCCACACCACCTTCTCGCCGAACGTGTGCGGCGGGGGCGTGAAGACCAACGTGATCCCCGACGTGGTCAACGTCGAGGTGGACATCCGCACCATCCCGGGCGACAGCGAGGACGAGGTGCGCCGGCATCTCGACAAGGCCCTGGGTGGCGACCTGATGGACGACGTGGAGATCGAGAAGCTCTTCTCCAAGCCCGCGTCGGCGTCGCCCATCGGGACGCCGCTCTGGGACGTGCTGGGCCGCGTCGTCGGCTCTCACTATCCGGGCGCCCGCCTCATGCCGCGCATGATCGTGGGCTTCACCGACGCGCCCTACTTCCGTGAGAAGGGCGCGATCGCCTACGGCTTCGGCCTGTTCTCGCGGGCGCTCACCGCCGAGACGATGGCCGGGCGCTTCCACGGCAACGACGAGCGCATCGACGTGGAGTCCCTGGCTCTCACCACCCAGGCCTGGCTCGAGGTCTGCGAGCAGTTCCTCGGCTGAGCCCCGCGGGGACGCTCCCGTGATCCCGCTCACCGGCTACACCGACCGGCTCTCGGCCGCGCCGGGGGAGCGCATCGCCTTCAAGGTTTCGAGCACCGCGGCCGGGCCCTACCGCGCGAGCCTCGCGCGGGTCGTGCACGCCGATCCGAACCCGGCGGGCCCGGGCGTGAAGATCGAGGATCTCGCCCACCGCTTCGCGATCGAGCAGCCCTCCCGTGCGCAACCGCTTGCCCTGGGCTCCTACGCCCGTGTCGATGCCGCCGCGACATTGCCAACCACGGGGCCAACCACGGGGCCCACCGCAGGCCCCCTCACGGTGGTCGCTCTCGTCTGGCCGACGCTCGCGGCCGCCCGCGAGCAGTGCGCCGTCTCCCGCTGGGACGAGTCCTCCGGCGCGGGCTGGGCCCTCTCCCTCGGGCCCGGCGGCGTGACCGCGCGCATCGGCGGCTCCGGCGGCGCTCCGCTCGTGCTCGCTACCGGTCGCGCGCCGGCGCTCCGGCGCTGGCATCGGATCTGGCTGGTAGTGGATCCGGACGCGGGCGTCCTGCGCGTCGGTCAGGCCGCGCTGGACGGCGGCGAGCGCCTCGAGACGTCGGCTCCGCTGCTACCCGGGGCCCGCCCCGGTGCGCCCGCTCCCCTGCTGCTCGGCGCGCGCCTGGCCGGTGGGGCCCGCGAGCACTTCAACGGCAAGATCGAGGATCCCCTGCTGCTCGCCGTGGCGGTCGCCGCGCCCGAGGCCGTGGTGCTCGACCCCCTGCTGCCGCCGGCCGGGCTCCTCGCCGGCTGGGACTTCTCGCGGGGCATCGACGGGCTCGACGTCGTCGACGTCGGACCCCGCCACCTCGGCGGCCGGCTGGTGAATCTGCCCACCCGCGCGGTCACCGGCGCGCGCTGGACGGGGCGCGAGATGTGCTGGCGGCACGCTCCGCGCGAGTACGCGGCGATCCACTTCCACGAGGACGACTTCCACGATGCGGACTGGGCCACCGACTTCGAGTTCACGGTGCCCGAGGACCTGCCGAGCGGCGTCTACGTCATGCGTCTCGCCGCGGACGGCCACGTCGACGAGCTGCCGTTCTACGTGCGGCCGCCCCGGGGGCGGCGGAGCGCGGACGTGCTCTTCATCGCGTCCACCTACACCTACCAGGCCTACGCCAATCACGCCCGCGGCAGCACCGACGCCGCCTACCGCGAGCGCGTCGCCGCGTGGGGCGCCTACCCGAACAATCCCGACGACCATCCCGACTATGGGCGGTCGACCTACAACCGCCATCGCGACGGCAGCGGCATCTGCTATTCCTCGCGCCTGCGCCCGGTGCTGACGTTCCGCCCACGGTACCTGACCTTCCTCGACGCGCGCGGGTCGGGCATGCGTCACTTCTCGGCGGACACCCACCTGCTCGACTGGCTCGAGACGCAGGGCATCGCGTACGACGTGGTTACCGACGAGGACGTCGAGGCCGAGGGCGCGGCCCTGCTCGCTCCGTACGCGACCGTGCTCACCGGCTCGCACCCGGAGTACCACACCGCGCGCACCCTCGACGCCCACGCGGGCTACCTCGCGGGCGGCGGGCACCTCGTGTACCTGGGCGGCAACGGCTTCTACTGGCGCATCGCTCGAAACCCGGCGGTGCCCGGCGTCATCGAGGTGCGGCGGGCGGAGGGCGGTATCCGCACCTGGGACGCGCAGGTCGGCGAGTCCTACCACGCGCTCGACGGCAACTACGGCGGCCTGTGGCGCCGCAACGGGCGCCCGCCGCAGCAGCTCGTGGGAGTCGGCTTCTCGGCCCAGGGCCCGTTCGAGAGCTCGTACTACCGCCGCCAGCCCGGCGCCGACGACCCGCGGGCCGCCTGGATCATGGAGGGCGTGAAGGACCACGTGATCGGCGACTTCGGCCTCTCGGGCGGCGGCGCGGCCGGCTTCGAGCTGGACCGGGCGGACCCGGCCCTCGGCACCCCCGCCGGCGCGGTCGTGCTGGCCAGCTCCGAGGGGTACGGCCCGGCCTTCATGGTGGTACCGGAGGAGCTGCTCTCCCACATCTCGACGGTCACCGGCGAGAAGCCGGCCCGGATGCTGCGGGCCGACATGACCTATGCGGAGCTGCCCGGCGGGGGCACCGTCTTCGCGGTGGGGTCGATCACCTTTTGCGGCAGCCTCTCGCACAACCGCTACGACAACAACGTCTCGCGCATCCTGCGCAACGTCCTGGACCGCTTCCGGTCGCGGAGCGCTTAGTGCTCGACGTCCCTCGCCTGCGGGCGGATACGCCCGGCGTCGCCAACGTCCTGCATTTCAACAACGCCGGCTCGGCCCTGCCGCCGCGGCCGGTCGTCGAGGCGGTGACCGGCCACCTTCAGCGGGAGGCCGCCATCGGCGGATACGAGGCGGCCGCCGAGGCCGCAGACCGGATGGCCGACGCCTACGACGCCATCGCCGCCCTGATCGGCGCCACCCGGGACGAGATCGCGTTCGTGGAGAACGCCACCCGAGCCTGGGACATGGCGTTCTATGCGGTGCCGTTTCGCCCGGGAGACCGAGTCGTCACCGCGCGGGCCGAATACGCCTCGAACTACCTCGCGTTCCTGCAGATGAAGCAGCGCGTCGGCATCGAGATCGACGTGGTGGACGACGACGCCTCCGGACAGGTGGACGTGGCCGCGCTCGAGCGCGCGATCCGGCCGCAGACCCGGCTCATCGCGATCACCCACGTCCCGACCCAGGGTGGGCTCGTGAACCCGGCGGCGGAAGTGGGTCGCGTCGCGGCCCGCCACGGCATCCTCTACCTGCTCGACGCCTGCCAGTCGGTCGGCCATCTCGCGGTGGACGTGGGCCGGATCGGCTGCCACATGCTCTCGGCCACCGGGCGCAAGTACCTGCGCGGCCCGCGCGGTACGGGCTTCCTCTACGTGAGACGTGACACGATCGGCACTCTCGAGCCGCCCTTCATCGATCTGGAGGCGGCATCCTGGGTCGACGCCCAGACCTACACGATCCGCGACGACGCGCGCCGCTTCGAGAACTGGGAGCGGTTCGTGGCCGGCCAGATCGGCCTCGGCGTCGCCGTCCGCTACACGCTCGCGATCGGCATCGACGCCATCGAGGCGCGGGTCAAGGCGCTCGGGGCCCTGCTCCGTCGCGAGCTCGCGAAGCGGCCGGGGGTGACGGTCCACGACCTCGGCGTGGAGCGATGCGGGATCGTGACGTTCCTCAAGGCCGGAGAGGAGCCGCAGGCGACGCGGGAGCGGCTCCGGGCGCAGGACATCAACGTCACCCACACCCGGGCGCGCTCCTCGCGCCTCGATCTGCCCACGCGCGGGCTCGACGCCCTCGTCCGCGCCAGCGTGCACTACTACAACGACGAGGCCGAGGTCGAGCGCTTCCTGCGCGCGGTGGCGGGATGACGCTCGGGGCCGGCCGGAGGTCGCCATGACGACAGTGGAGACGGCACTCGGCCCGGTGGCCACGTCCGAGCTCGGCGCCACGCTGATGCACGAGCACATCGTCACCCGCTCGCCCGGAGTGCAGGAGAACTGGCCCCACCTCTGGGACCGCGCGGCCATCCTCGCGATCGCCGAGCGCAAGATGACCGATCTCCACGCCCGTGGCATCCGGGCGATCGTCGACCTCACCACCGTGGACCTGGGCCGGGACATCGACCTGATCCTCCAGGTGGCCCGGCGCTCGCGCGTCCACGTGATCGTGGCCACCGGGGTCTGGTGGATGCCCCAGCGGTACTTCAGCGGACACGGCGTCGACGCGGTGGCCGAGCTGTTCATCCGCGACATCACGCAGGGCATCGGCGCCAGCGGGGTCAAGGCCGCCATCATCAAGTGCGCCACCGACACCGCCGGGGTGACCCCGGTCATCGAGAACATCCTGCGCGCCTCCGCGCGCGCCCAGATGGCCACCGGGGTGCCGATCTCGACCCACACCTGGGCCGCGGGCCGGACCGGGGAGGCGCAGCAGGCGATCTTCGCGCAGGAGGGCGTGGACCTCCGGCGCGTCATCATCGGCCACAGCGGCGACAGCGACGACCTCGGCTACCTGCGCGGGCTGATGGAGCGCGGGAGCACGATCGGGATGGACCGCTTCGGCCTGGAGCACTTCCTGCCTACCGCGAAGCGGGTCGAGGTGATCGCCCGGCTGTGCGCCGAGGGGTACGCGGGCCGGATGGTCCTCTCGCACGACGCCAACTGCTGGAGCGACATGCTCTCCGAGGACGACAAGCGGCGGACCCGCCCGCTCTGGCACTACAACCACATCCCCGACGACATTCTGCCCGCGCTCCGCAAGGCGGGGGTCAACGAAGACCAGATCGACCAGATGCTGGTCCGCAATCCTCGCGCGATCTTCGAGACGCGATATCCGGCCGGCGCGTGATGCCGGTGGTCCTGGGCTCGGGCGCCTATCGCTACGAGGTCCACGACCGGTGGGCGAAGCTGCCGCCGGGGCGGGAGTTCAACGCCGACGTGGCCGCGGTCGGGGTGGACGGGCAGGACCGCGTGTACGCGTTCAACCGCGGTCGCCACCCGATGGTCGTCTTCGACCACGACGGCAACTTCCTGCGCTCCTGGGGCGAAGGGGTATTTCACCGTCCGCACGGCGTCCACGTGGCGCCCGACGACACCCTGTGGCTGACCGACGACGGCGACCACACGGTCCGGCACTGCACGCTCGACGGCCATGTCCTATTGACCATCGGCGTCCCGGGGGCGCCGAAGCCGTACATGAGCGGCGAGCCGTTCCACCGCTGCACGCACACCGCGCTGTCGCCGCGTGGCGATCTCTACGTCTCCGACGGCTACGGCAACGCGCGCGTGCACAAGTTCGCGCCGGACGGCCGGCTGATTCTCTCGTGGGGCGAGCCCGGCACCGACCCCGGGCAGTTCAATATCCCGCACAACATCTGCTGCGACTCCGACGGCTGGGTGTACGTGGCCGATCGCGAGAACCATCGCGTCCAGGTCTTCGACGGCCAGGGTCGGTTCGAGGCCCAGTGGCACGACATGCATCGGCCCTCCGGCCTGCACCTCGAGCGCGGCGGCGAGGGGCGCTTCTACGTGGGCGAGATCGGCGGCGCTCTGCCGGTCAACTACGACGTCCCCAACATCGGGCCGCGGGTCAGCATCTACAGCCACCGCGGCGAGCGGCTCGCGCGCCTGGGCGACCGCCTGGCCGGCCTCGAGCCGGGCCAGTTCATCTCGCCGCACGGCCTCGCCGTCGACTCCCGGGGCGACATCTACGTGGGCGAGGTCTCGTTCACCAACTGGGGCAACCGCTACAAGGGCCAGCCGCATCCGCCCGGCCTGCGTAGCCTGCAGAAGCTCGTCAAGGTAAGCTGAAGACAGGAGGGCCCCATGACCGAGCCCATCACCGTCCAGGTCTTCTCCGACTACGTCTGACCCTGGTGCTATCTCAGTACCGTGCGTATTGAGAAGCTCCGGACCGAGCACAACGTCAAGATCGAGTGGGTGCACTTTCCCCTGCACCCCGACACTCCCGCCGAGGGCCGCTCGCTGGCCGACCTCTTCGCCGGGCGCAACGTGGATCGCAAGGCCATGCACGCGCAGATGAAGGCGCGCATGGACGCCGAGGGCCTCCCCTACGGCGAGCGCACCATGACCTACAACAGCCGGCTGTCCCAGGAGCTCGGCAAGTGGGCGGACACCCAGCCGGGCGGTGAGGCCATCCACGACGCGCTCTTCCACGCCTATTTCGTGGACGCGCGCGACATCTCCCAGCCCGCGGTGCTGCTCGAGATCGTGAAGCAGGTGGGCCTGCCGGTCGAGGCCGCCCGGGACGTGCTCGAGAAGCGGACGTTCAAGGCCGCGGTGGACGCGGACTGGAAGCTCTCGCGCGATTACGGGATAACCGGAGTCCCCACGTTCGTGGCCGGCGGGTACGGCGTGGTCGGGGCGCAGCCCTACGAGGCGCTGGTGCAGCTCGTGCGGAAGGTCGGCCCGGAGGGAGACGCCGAAGAGTAGCCGGCGTACCCTCAGGACCTTCGGGCGCCGGCTCCGCGAAGCTCCGCCGGATCACGCCGGCAGACGTCGAGCGCGGTCACGGCCAGCACGCGCGCGACCTTCACCATCTCGCTCACGAGGACACAGGCGTCGTCCTCTTCCTCGCCGCCGCGGATGACGCCGGGGCCGTACAGCAGACAGGGGATGCCGGCCTTCCAGAGGTGGCAGGTGTCGTCGGCGCTGTACGAGTGCGGCAACACCGTACCGATCGCGTGCGGCTCCTGCCCGGTCACCGCCCGATAGCTCCGGGCGACCGCCTGCACGATCGGCGCGTCGACGGGAATATCAAGTGGGTCCATGACGAGTCGCCGGCGGCCCTTGAAGCGGGCGGGCGGCGGGATCTCGATCTCGTACGAGAGCTCCGGATCGCGCGCGGTCACCGGGTCCAGCGCGGCCCGGATGTCGGCGACGATCTCCCCGACGGACTGGCCCGGGACGAAGTGCACGTCGACCAGGATCGTACAGAGGTCCGGCACGTACGGCGGCTCCACCAGGACGTAGTCGCGGCCGCGTCCGCCCAGGATGCTGCCCACGTTGAGCCGCGGGAACGCGGGCAGGTCGGGCCGCGGCGCGTGCCGGAACTTCACGCGGGCGAGCGCGTCGATGATCGCGGTCATCTTGGCCACCGCGTTCACGGTGCCCTCCAGATGCCCGATGTGGCCGGTCACTCCGTAGGTGTGGATCGCCATGTGCACGATGCCGGAGTGCACGGTCACGAGGTGGTCGGCGCCGAAGGGCTCCGCCACCACCGCGGCGTCGGTCCGCAGGCCCTGCTCCATCAAGTAGTGCGTGCCCTCCCCACCCTGGGTCTCGCCCGCCACGCAGGCGATCACCAGATCGCCGGCGAGCCGCACCCCGGACCGGCGAATGGCCTCCGCGGTCATGATGATGCTGGCCAGCCCGCCCTTCATGTTCTGGACGCCGTGGCCATACAGCCGGTCGCCCTCGAGGCTGGGCGTCCAGGGATCCCGCTTCCATCTCATCGTCAGCGCGTTGATGTCGGTGTGGCCGTTCAGCATGAGGCTGGCGCCGCCGCCGGTGCCCCGCAGCGTGGCGATCGTCTGAAGCCGGCCCGGCTCGATCTCCTGGAGGTCGACCTCGTAGCCGCGCGCCCGGAGGAAACCGTCGAGGAAGCGCGCGACCGGCGTCTCCTCGGTCTTGAAGCTCGGAATGCGGATGAGCGCGCTGGCCAGATCGACCAGCTCGCCCGCATCGACCTGATCCACCACCGCGCGTGACCGCGCGTCCATCTTCTCGATCGGCAGCGGGACCGAGCGCGTCATGGCGCGGATCCTATCACGAGGCGCGTTGACGGAGCCCTGATCGCCCTGCTAGGCTCCGGCCGTCATGCTCCCGGCGCCGGGCTTCCATCACCTGCACCTGAACTCGGTCGATCCCGGCGCGGCGATCGACTTCTACCTCCGACGGTTCCCCACCAGCGTGAAGACGAGCTGGGGTGGGCTGCCCGCGCTCGGCGCGCCGAACAACGTCCTGGTGCTGTTCAACCGGGTCGCCACCCCGCCGCCGACGTCGCCGCAGACCGCGATCTGGCACTTCGGCTGGCACGTCCCCGACACGCGCCGGGCGCTCCACGGGTTTCAGGCCCAGCCCGATGTGGCGCTCCTGCCGCTCTACACGGGCGACGCCGGCGGCTCGGTGCTCATCAGCAGCGATACCTGGCCCGGCACCGGCGGCGTGCTCGGCCGCACCAAGGCGCAGATCGCGGAGGCCAAGGCCACCGGGGTGCCGCCGGCCCGCTCCGGCGGCTTCGGCTACATGCGGGGGCCCGACGACGCGCTGGTGGAGTACGCGGGCAACCATCCGGCCGAGCGCTTCAACCACGTGCACCTCTACCACGAGGACCCGTTCTGCGCCCAGCTCTGGTACCAGCGCCACCTCAACGCCCCAGTGGTTGCAGGACGCACGCCGCCTGTGCCGATGACCGAGGCGACCTGCCGGGTGCCGCGCGGACCCGATCGCACCTTCCCGGCGCTCGACCGCGACGGGATGCTCCGGACCCCGTCGGCCGCGGTCGTCTTCGGCGACGTGGCGCTGCCCTCCTACATGCGCCAGGGTGATCGGCCGCTCACCGGCACGCGGGGGCATCTGTACGACCACATCGCCCTCAGCGTGCGCGATCTCGACGCCTGGGTGGCCAAGCTACGCGACGAGGGTGTCCCGTTCCTTGAGAAGCCCTACCGGCTCGGCGAGACCCGCGCGGTGATGATCGAGGGCCCGAGCCGCGAGGCGCTCGAGCTGGTCGAGGTACGGTAGGCCGCTCGTCATGGTCGCCACGCCGCGCGCCGTGGGTTTCATCGGACTGGGCCAGATGGGCTTCGGCATGGCGCGCAATCTCGTCAAGGCCGGTCGCGACGTGCTCGGCTACGACGTCGCCGCCGCACCCCTCGCCCGCTTCGTCGCGGCGGGCGGCCGGGCCGCCCGCCATCCGGCCCAGATCGGCGCCGAGTGCTCGAGCGTGATGGTCATGGTGGTGGACGGCGCCCAGGTGGACGCGGTGCTGAGCGGCCGCGACGGCCTCCTCGACACCATGACCTCCGGCACCGTCATGGTGTGCAGCACCATCGCGCTCTCCGAGCTGCTGCCGATGGCCGAGCGCGCCCGCGCACGCGGCGTGACGGTGATCGACTGCCCGGTGAGCGGCGGCGTGAGCGGCGCCGACGCGGGGACGCTCACCCTGCTCTGCGGCGGCGAGGCCGCCGTCATCGAGGCCGAGCGGTCGCTGCTGGAGGCGGTCGGCGCCAACGTCTTCCACATGGGTCCCGTCGGCGCGGGGCTCATCGGCAAGGTCGCCAACAACCTCATCATCGGGGTCGGCCGCCTGGCGATCGGCGAGGCCTTCGCGATGGCCAAGCAGGCCGGCGTGCCGCTGGACCGCCTCTACCACACCCTGCGCACGTGCACCGCGGACAGCTGGATCCTCCGCTCGCTGGAAGGCGCCATCCTGCGTGGCGAATATCCTCCCGCCACGTTCCTCGGGCTCAAGGACCTGACCGCCGCTGTCGAGAGCGGGCGCTCGGTCCACCAGGCGATGCCGGTCACCTCGCTGGCGCGCGAGCTCTACCAGCTCATCGACGCCAAGCTGGGCGGCCTCCGCGGGTCGAACGAGGTGATCCGCTTCTACCTCGACCCGTGAGCCGGCGGCGGGGGCGTCAGACGCTCCCGGCACCCACCAGCGCGGACATCGCCCGGTAAGCACGCCTGGCCCGCTCCAGGGCGGGCAGCTCCACGGTCGCCCGGGACGGCGCCTCGATGGCGAGCGGCACGCCGGCCGGCAAGGCGGCCACCAGCTCGGCCAGCGGCAACACGCCCTCGCCCGGGAGCAGCCGGCCGGTGCGGGCCTCGCGGATGAGGTTGGGCGTATCGGTCGGGCCCGGCATATCCGGCGACGCGTCGCAGATCTGGGCGTAGCGGAACAGCGACGGGTCGGCCGCCCGGATGTGAGCCGGGATCCCACCCGACCGGCTGAAGTGGAGCGCGTCCACCAGCACCGACGCGTTCGCTCGCTTCGCCTTCCCCACGATCTGGGCCGCGTGGGCGAGGGTTCGCACGCCGGTGTAGACCGCGAACTCCAGCCCGACATATAGCCCGTACTGAGCGGCCCGATCACAGAGATCCCCGAATCGGTCGATCGTCCGCGCCTCGTCGGGCTCGGCGCTCATGACCAGCACGTGCTTCGCGCCGAGCCGCGCCGAGATGTCGAGGAAGCCCTCCGGAATGCCCACCGGCTGATCCGGCTCGAAGCGCAGGAACTCGGTGTCGAGCACCGAGACCCCGGTGTCAGCCATGCGCTCCAGCGTCTCCCGCAGCATCGGGCCCTCGTGCAGCATGTCGTAGGGTGGGACGCCCACGCTCGGCGTGGCGGTCAGACGGATGCCGATGCTGCGGAAGCCGGCGGCGGCGGCCACCGTCACCAGCTCGGGCGGCGTGGTGTCCAGCACGGTGAGGTGCGCAAGGGAGATCGGCCGGGAGGTCGTGGCCATGGCGGAGATGGTACCTCAGCGCCGGCGCGACGCTTCCAGAGACGAGCGGTGGCGCGGCAGCCCCAGCGCCACGAAGATACCCAGCGCGTTGCCGGCGCCCGCGATGAGAACCGCGGTGCCATAGCCGTGGGTCAGGTCGAAGAGCCGACCCGCGATGATCGGCAGGACGATGGCGGCCGCGCACCACGCGATGTAGACCCGGCTCGCCATCCTTCCATAGAGCGCGCGCCTCCAGTAGACGGCGACCGCCGCCGCGGTGAGGCCGGAGACCAAGCCATAGCCCACCCCCACGAGGGCCAGCGCGGCCACCGCCACGGCCGGGCCGGGCCAGAGCGTCAGCGCCACGTTCCCCGCAAGGGCGATGGCGTTCGCGCCGGCGGCGACCGTGGGAATCGCGAGCCAATCCACCATCCATCCGCCGCCCAGGCGCGCGGCGGCGATGGTGGCGGTGATGGCCGTCGTCCCGTACACCGCGAGCGGGGCCGCCCCGCCGTAGGCCGTGATGATCCCCGCGGCCTGACTCAGCACCATGAGCCCGGCGGAGGCCGCGAGGAAGAACACGAGCGAGAGCCGCCAGAACACCGGCCGGCGCCGCTCGTCCTCGCGGAGCGCGACGCTCTCGGTAGCGCCCGCAAGCCCGATCCCGGCGGGCGCGGCGAGCCACGCGCTGACGAGCCCGGTCACGGCCAGCGTCGCGGCGAATCCTCCGAGGGCGGCGCGGACGCCGAACGCGGGGATGGCCCAGCCGAATGTAGGCGCCGCGATCACCGCGCCGGCGGGCAGGAGGCTGACGATGTAGCCGTTCACCAGCCCCCGTCGGCGCGTGACCGCCAGGTTGACCATCTGCTGCATCACGATGTAGGCCGCGCCGCCGCCCACGCCGAAGAGCGCCCCGTAGCCGATCGCCAGCTGGACCAGGCTCCCCGCGGTGGCGGCCAGCGCGATGCCGAGCGCGTTCGCGGCGGCGCAGGCCAGCACCAGCCACCGGGTCGAGGCAATCCGGTAGAGGGCGGGCGCCAGCATCATGCCGACGCCGAACCCCGCGGCGGCCAGCGCGAAGACGAGCGCGAGGTCGGCGCGACTCAGTCCGAGGAGCGCTTCGAGCGGCTGCAGGAGGACACTGAACGCGTAGAGCGCGCCGAACGGCGCATTGAGCGCGGTCGCCGCCGCGAGCACGCGCCACGAGTCATACCGGACGTCGATGTCGGTCACGATGATCGGACG
>Ga0210384_10000943_pt1 | contig 41686 bp, 47 predicted proteins | sample IncBWH2MmetaG_FD_160574 | JGI IMG/M metagenome (GOLD analysis project Ga0210384, IMG submission 160574) | Forest soil microbial communities from Barre Woods Harvard Forest LTER site, Petersham, Massachusetts, United States - Inc-BW-H-2-M | ecosystem: Environmental > Terrestrial > Soil >... | reverse complement strand
CATCGCACCCGTGCGGACGGATCGAGGCCGAATTTGACACCCGGGCGCGGCGGCCGTAGGCTCGGCGCCATGGTTGGCTGGCGTCCACTCCTGGTGCTCCTGCTCGCGTCGTTCCATCTGGGCTTCGCGGGCACCGCCGCACTGTACCCCGTCGACTTCGCGTGGGTGCCCAGCTATTTCGACGACGACGACGGCGACTTTCTGCCGCTCCTGCTGTCCGAGCAGATCCCGGCGCTCGCGGTGCCGCCTCGTAGCTTCACGCCGGTCCTCACCTTCGTCGCGGCGGTGGTCGCGCAGGAGCCGACGGGTCGAACGTGGGTCGCCTCCGAGCGCGCGCGCCTGCGGGCGCCGCCCCGATCATAGCTTCCTCTCCACGCGGCGCAGCGCGGGCGGCGAGCCGCCCGTATGTTCGTGGAGACTCCATCTCGCCGGAGGAGGACACCTATGTTCGGATTGGGTACGCAGGAGCTGGTGTTGATTCTGCTCATCGCGCTGGTGTTGTTCGGCGGCTCGAAGATCCCGGATCTGGGCCGCTCGCTGGGGCAGGCGATTCGCGAGTTCAAAAAGGGCGTGGAGACTCCCGACCCGCCCACCGAATCCAAGGACGTCGGCGGCAAGGACCGCAGCGCGTCGGGCTAGGCCACCACGCGCCGCGCGCGCGCCGATTGCTTGGCACCCGGGCGGCGCCGCCCCTAGCGGACGTGGCTCAGAGGCCGCCCGGGTGAAGATCAGCGCCGTCAAGAAGCTGTTCGTCGGATCACCCCTCGCGACGGCCCAGGCCCGGCACGAGCGGCTCACCAAGAGTTCCGCGCTCGCCGTCTTCTCGTCCGACGCGCTGTCGTCGGTGGCCTACGCCACCGAGGAGATCCTGCTCGTCCTGGTGCTCGCGGGCAGCGTCGCGCTCGGCTACTCCATCCCGATCGGGATCGCGATCGTGGTGCTCATCGCGGTGGTGGTCAGCTCCTACCGGCAGACGATCCTCGCCTACCCTCAGGGGGGCGGCGCGTACATCGTCACCAAGGACAACCTGGGCACCCTGCCGGGGCTGGTGGCGGCGGGCGCGCTGCTCATCGACTACGTCCTCACGGTCGCGGTGAGCGTCGCCGCCGGCGTGGCCGCGCTGACCTCCGCCTTCCCGCTGCTGTACGACTACCGGATGCTGCTCGGCGTCCTCTTCATCGCGGGCATCGCGACGGTGAACCTGCGCGGGCTCCGGGAATCGAGCAATCTCTTTGCGGTGCCCACGTATCTCTTCATCGTCAGCTTCTCGGGCATGCTCGCCTACGGGATCGTGCGCTGGATCGCCGGCTGGGAGGCCCCGCCTCCGCCTCCCGCCCACCTGACGATGAGCCAGGACCTGACGATCTTCCTGGTGCTCCGCGCCTTCGCTTCCGGCTGCGCGGCCCTGACCGGCGTCGAGGCGGTGTCCGACGGAGTGCCCGCGTTCAAGCCGCCGGAAGCCCGCAACGCGCGGATCGTGCTGGCGTGGCTCGGCGTCATCCTGATCACGCTGTTCATCGGCATCACGTTCTTGGCCCGCCACTACCAGGTGACCCCGCGTCTCGAGGAGACGGTGGTGTCGCAGCTCGCCCGCTTGATCTTCGGCGGCGGCCTCCTCTACTACGAGGTCCAGGCGGTGACCATGCTGATCCTCGTGTTCGCGGCCAACACCGCGTTCGCGGACTTCCCGCGCCTCGCCTACTTCCTGGCCCGCGACGGCTTCATCCCCCGTCAGTTCAGCACGCGCGGTGACCGGCTCGTATTTTCCAACGGCATCCTGATCCTGGGCGGGATGGCCGCGCTGCTCATCCTGATCTTCGGCGGCGCGACCCACGCCCTGATCCCCCTCTACGCGGTCGGGGTCTTCGTCTCGTTCACGCTGTCACAGGCCAGCATGGTGAAGCGCTGGCTCATCCGGCGGGAGCGGGGCTGGTGGTGGCGGTGGGCGCTCAACGCGCTCGGAGCCGCCACCACCGGCCTCGTGATGCTGGTGATCGCGGCCACCAAGTTCGCCCACGGGGCCTGGATGGTCGTGCTGCTGATTCCCCTCCTGGTCGCGCTCTTCCTCATGATCCACCGCCACTACGACGACGTGGCCCGGCAGCTGTCGCTCGACAACTACGGCGGCCCCCCGCCCATCGACCATACGGTGCTAGTCCTGGTCGGCGACCTGCACCGCGGGGTGGCCGCGGCCCTGCGGTACGCGCAGGCGCTCTCGGCCTCGGTGAAGGCGGTATACGTCGAGCTCGACCCGGATCGGACCCGGAAGCTCGAGGAGAAGTGGGGCAAGTTCGGGCTCGGGATCCCGCTGGTGGTGCTGACGTCCCCCTACCGATCACTGCTCACGCCGTTTCTCTACTACGTCAACCACTTGCTGGCCCTGGGCGACAACCACGTGGTCACGATCGTGATCCCGGAGTTCGTGCCCGCGCGCTGGTGGCAGCACCTCCTCCACAACCAGACCGCTCTGCTGATCAAGGGCGCGCTGCTGTTCCGGAAGGGCGTGGTGGTCGTCGACGTGCCGTTCCACCTCCGCTGAGCGGCCGAGGCCCGTGTAAGGGCACCCTGGGCTTGCGGACGGCCAGAAGCTGAGTATCCTTGGCGCCACATCATGACTCCGGCGCCGGCCCTGCACACCGCGGACGTCTCGCTGAGGGACGCCACGCCGACCGATCACGATACGCTGCAGTCGCTCGACGGGGCCGCTCCCGACGCCGGGGCGGCCCTGATCCAGGCCCGCCGGAACTTCTTCGCCCGCACCTCCGCCTACAGCCGCTGCCGCACCATCGTGGCCGAGCAAGACGGCCGCATGGTCGGGATGCTGTGCGTCGCCCTGACCTCAGTGCGAGTGGCCGGGCGACCGTGCTCGGCCGGGTACATCTTCAACGTCCGTGTCGAGTCGGGACAGCGGACCCGGGGAGTCGGTTCCCTGATGATGCGCGCGGGGGCGGACTGGCTCGAGCGAGCGGGAGCCTCCTACGTCACCGGGTTCATCGGGGTGTCCAACGTGGCGTCGATGAGGATGGTGACCTCGCTGGGTTGGGAGGCGGTCGCCCGCTTCGACTATCTGGTCCTCGATCTCGATCGCTTCGCCTCCGACCGGGAGGTGAAGATCCGAAAGGTGGACGCGCTCGGTGACCATGCCCACGCGGCCTGGCGCTTCGGGGAGGTCTTCCTCCACCACTTCGTACCCCGCTACCTGGTCTCGGAGCTGTTCCGGCCCTATCCGAAGGGCCCCTACATGGGGAGCCTGACCGCGTTCGGTCCCGGCGGAAGCGCCTGGCTGTCCATCTGGGATGATCGCGCCCGGCGGGGCCTCGATCCGGATCGGATCCGAGCGGTGAAGGCCTACGACGTGACGCTTAAGGGGGCGGGCGGGTTCCGCGCCTTTTCCGCGATCGCGGCCACCCTGCGAGAGGCCGGCCTCGCCCATCTGCTGATGCCCCTACCTCACGACACGACCGCGCGGGCGCTACTGGAGCCCTATGCGAGCGATATCGTGGAGTTCAACTTCTGCGTGAAGCGGCTGAACGGAGCCGACCCGCTTCCTTCCGGACCGGTCTACTTCGACATCCGGCACTGAGCCGGACCGCTCTGGTACACTGTGGCGCCGTCATGGAAGCGAGCTTCGTCGTCCCGGGCCCGCTGGACGTGGCCGGGACGCTATCGCGGTTCCACCTCTGGGGTGAGGATCCGGCCAACCGGCTGTCAAAGGGGGTATTTCGCCGCGCCATCAAGTGGAACGGGCGATGGCGCGCCTACGAGCTGCGCTGGGCCGGCGGCCCCGATTCGCCCCGATTGACCGTCTCGGTGCCGGGCGCCCGCCGGGCCGCGATCGTCGATGCGGCGGTGGCGGAGGTCCGGCATATCTGCGGCCTCGACCTGGACCTGCCGTCGTTCTATGCCCGCGCCGCGGGCGATGCAGTCTTGGGGGGCTTGGCCACGCGCCTGTACGGGCTGCGCCCGACCCTCTCGCCGGGCGCGTTCGAGATGCTGGTCGGCTCCGTGTGCGCCCAGCAGGTCAATCTGGCATTCGCCTTCACGGTGCGGGCCCGGATCGTCCGGCGGTTCGGCGAGCCGCTGCTGGTGGGCGGCGAGGCGGTGTACTCGTTTCCCGAGCCGGCGGTCCTGGCGCACGCGGGCCTCGCCGAGCTGCGGCGCATGCAGTTGACGGTGAGGAAGGCCGAGTACGTGGTGGGGCTGGCCCGCCGCGTGGCCTGCGGAGAGCTCGATCTCGACCGGCTTCGTGGTCGGTCCAACGACGAGGTGATCGAGGAGTTGACCGCGGTGCGCGGTTTCGGACGATGGAGCGCCGAGTGGTTCCTGGCCCGCTGCCTCGGACGGGGCGACGTATGCCCCGCGGGAGACCTCGCGGTGCGCCGCGCCTTCGAGCACTTCTACACGCGCGGTCGCGCGCTGGGTGAGCCCGCGATCCGGCGCCGCGCCACTCGCTGGGGCGCCCATCAGAACCTGGCCGTGCACTATCTCCTGGCGGGGCGTCGGCTGGCCGCGCGCGCCGCCGCGGGGGGCGGGGCATGACGCCGCTGGGAAAGTTCCTTCCGATCGTGGGGCAGCCGGATCCCTCGCAGCCCAAGGACATACACCTGGTGGGTCGCTACGCCATCGGGGTGACGTGGGCCGACAACCACGGGAGCATCTATCCGTTCGACCGCTTGCGCCTCGACGACCCGGAAGGCGGCAACGCGACCGGCGAGGCGGTCCTCACCCAGGAGATGACCTGGCCCAAGGCGATCACGAAGCTGCCGGAGGCGCTTCGCGTGTCGTGGCTCGATGGGCGCGAGAGCGTCTACCCTTACGGGGCGCTTCGTGCGCTCTGCCGCTGCGCCGGCTGCACGGGCGGCCACTGATGATCCCGCCGATCGAGTCGCGGGCACGGCGGGGCCTGGTGGTGGGCGGGGTGATGGCCGCCATGTTCCTGGCCGCGATGGAGTCCACCGTGGTGGCCACCGCGATGCCCACCGTGATCGCGAGCCTCGGCGGCATCCGCATCTACTCGTGGACGTTCTCGGCGTTCCTGCTGACCTCGACGGTCTCGATGCCGATCTGGGGGCGGCTCGCCGACCACCTGGGCCGGCGGCCCGCCTACCTCTCGGGCCTCGCCGTTTTCCTGCTCGGCTCGGCGCTCTCCGGTCTCTCGCAGAGCATGGAGCAGCTGATCGCGTTCCGGGCGCTGCAGGGGCTCGGCGCGGGCTCGCTGATCACAATCGGCATGACCATCGTGGGCGACCTCTATGGCATGGAGCGACGCGCGAAGATGCAGGGCTACTTCTCGAGCGTCTGGGGTGTCGCGTCGCTGGTCGGGCCGCTGGTGGGCGGGCTGCTCACCGACCGTGTCTCCTGGCGCTGGGTGTTCTACATCAACCTGCCGTTCGGGCTCGTCGCGGCGGCCGCGATCACGGTCGGGTTGCGCGACGAGAGGCGGGGCACCGCGCGGGCCTCCTTCGACGTGCTCGGGATGACCGTCTTCGTGGTCGCCATCTCCGCCTTTCTGGTGGGTCTCGTCGAATTGGGGGTAGGGGAGTCGTGGTTGCGCTCCCCGGGGACGAGCCTGCTCGGTCTGTCGCTGGCCCTGCTGTGCCTGTTCATCTACATCGAGCGGAGGGCGGTCGAGCCGGTGATCCCGCTCCGCCTGTTCCGCAATCCGATGGTGCGCGCGGCCGCCGCCACCGGACTGCTGGCGGGCATGGCCATGTTCGGGGCCATCGCTTACGTGCCGCTCTATCTCCAGGCGGTTCTCGGGAGCAGCGCGACCCAGGCCGGCTGGGTGCTGATGCCGTTCGTGTTCGGCTGGGTGGTCTTCTCGGTCCTGTCCGCGCGGCTGGTGCTGACGATCGGCTATCGCCCTCTGGTGTTCGCCGGGATGACCGCGTTGGTGGCGGCGTTCGTGATGCTCGCGAGCTGGAACGAATCGCTCACCACCTGGATCGCGGCGCGCGACATGACGGTCGCGGGGATCGGCATGGGCCTGATCTTCGTCCCGATGTTGATCGCGGTGCAGAGCGCGGTGCCGCGCTCGCTGCTGGGGTCGGCCACTTCGCTGACCACGTTCTTCCGGACCATCGGCGGGGCGGTGGGCGTCGCGATCATGGGCGCCGCGATGTCGTATCGCCTGGAGCGGGGTCTCGCCGGGGTGGTCATGACCGCGCCCGTCGGTCTGCGGGAGCGGTTGCAGTGGCTCGCCGCCCACCCCGATCTGGTGGTCAATCCGGTCACCCGGAGAACGCTCGGTGGCGATGTCCTGGGCCAGATGCGCCCGGCGCTCGCCCACGCGCTGGCCGGGGTGTTCCTGGTCGGGCTGATCATCGCGGTGACCGCGCTCGTCTCGGCCCTCCTCGTGCCGGCCGGACAGGCGCGCGACCTCGCCGTCTCCGGCGAGGAGGCGGCCCCGTCCTCCTCTCGATCGTGATGGGGCGATCGTGATGGAGACATCCGCGTGACCGCCCCGGGGGGCTCCGATCTCCCGCTGCTGGAGCGGCTGGCCGGCCTGCCGGCGGTCTCGGTCGCCGAGCTCATGGCGGTGCTGGAGCAAATGCCCGACCTCTCGAAGGAGCCGCTCTTAGCCGGCCTCGTCGGGACGGACGAGCAGGGCGAGCCGGCGGCCCATCCGCTACTCGGAGCGGTTCTCCAGCATCTCAAGGAGCGACCGGACGGAACCTGCTACGCGGTTCTGCTGGAAGCGCTGACCGGGATCTGGAACGCGGCGGTGCGGGGTGCGGTGGTGGCGCGGCTGCGGGCCTCCGGGCTGCCCGCCGACGACCTGCTGCTGCGGCTGCAGGCCCTGTCGCCGACGCTCGGATTTCACGCGGAGAAGCGGGAGTGGGCGCGACAATGGATGGCGGATCCCACCGCCCAGGACGCGCAGCTGGTCCAGCAGTGTCTGGTGCGGCTGTTGCTGGCGGTTCGCGGCCTCGCGGAAGCCCGCGCCCGGCTGCTGACCGACAGCGGGTCCGGCGGATCCCCCTGAGGGAGCTGGTTCTACGGACCGAAACGACCAAGGAGAAGAGCGATGGCAAAGATTCCCGATGGATTCACGGACATCCTGACCAAGAAGGCGTTCGCCAACCTGGCGACGGTCAACTCCGACGGGACGCCCCAGGTGACCCCGGTGTGGGTGGACTACGACGGCACCCACATCCGGTTCAATACTGCGAAGGGGCGGCTCAAGGACAAGAACCTCCGGCGCAATCCGGCGGTGGCCCTCTCGATCCTCGATCCCGACAACCCTTACCGGTATCTCCAGGTGCGAGGTCGGGTGGCCGACGTCACCGAGTCGGGCGCCGAGGCCCATATCGATTCGCTCGCCAAGAAGTATCTGGGGCAGGACAAATACCCCTACCGTCGGCCCGGGGAAGTGCGGGTGATCTACAAGATCGCGCCCGACCGGGTGCAGACGATGGGGTAGCTCCGACGGCATGATCGCGCTCGATTCGGTTTCCAAGAGCTACGGCGGACAGGAGCTGCTGCGTGGCACCACCTGGCGCATCGGTCGGGGCGAGCGCATCGGGCTCGTGGGGCCGAACGGCGCGGGGAAGACCACGCTCTGCCGCATCCTGGCCTCCGTCGAGGAACCCGACGAGGGTCGGGTGCATCGCGATACCGGGGTCACCGTCGGCTATCTCCCGCAGGAGGTGACCACCGGTGCCGATCGCACCGTGCTCGCGGAGGCTCTCTCGGGCTTCGACGAGGTCTGGCGACTCGAGGCCCAGCTGGAGTCGCTCGCCGCCCGCATGGCCGGTCCCGGCGCCGAGCCGGGATTGATCGACACCTACGGCGAGGTCCAGCACCGTTTCGAGGCGCTCGGCGGATACCGGCTCGAGGCCGAAGCCAAGATCATCCTGGGCGGGCTCGGCTTCGCGCCCGACGCGGTCCACGGACCGCTCGCGGAGTTCTCGGGTGGCTGGCGCATGCGCGCGGCTCTCGCTCGCCTGCTGCTGCTGCGGCCCGACCTCTTGCTACTCGACGAGCCGACCAACCACCTCGATCTCGAGTCGCTGCAATGGCTCGAGGACTTCCTCGCCGCCTACGAGGGCAGCGTGGTCATCGTCTCGCACGACCGCTACTTCCTCAATCGCATGGTCACCGCCATCGCGGACCTGGGGGGCGGTTCGGTCACGCTCTACCACGGCGACTACGACCACTTCCTGTTGGAGCGCGAGGCCCGACTGGCCCTGCGCGAGGCGCAGGCCCGCAACCAGGCCAAGCGAGTGGCCGAGATCGAGCGCTTCATCGAGCGCTTCCGCTACAAGGCCACCAAGGCCCGGCAGGTGCAGAGCCGGGTCAAGATGCTGGAGCGGATCGACCGGATCGAGGTCGACGCGGCGGCGCGCCGTATCCACTTCCAGTTCCCCCAGCCGCCGCGCACGGGCCGCCTGGTGGGCGGCCTCGCGGGCGTGTACAAGGCCTACGGCGACAACGTGGTTTACGCGGGTGTCGACTTCCAGGTGGAGCGGGGTGAGCGCGTCGCGCTGGTCGGGGTAAACGGGGCCGGGAAGTCGACGCTGCTCAAGATGATGGCGGGTGCGCTCCCGTTCGACGCCGGCGAGCGGGTGCTGGGTGCCCACGTCGAGGTGCAGTACTACGCGCAGCACCAGCTCGACGCGCTCGATCCGACTCGGACCGTGCTGGAGGAGCTGGAGCGGGCCGCGCCCGACGCCCCGATCACGCGGCTGCGCACCATCCTGGGCAGTTTCCTCTTCAGCGGCGACACGGTGGACAAGAAGGTCTCGGTCCTCTCGGGCGGTGAGAAGGCGCGGCTGGCCCTCGCCAAGATGCTCGCGCGCCCGGCCGCGCTGCTGTGCATGGACGAGCCCACCAACCACCTCGACCTGGCTTCGAAGGAGATCCTGGAGGAGGCCCTCGCCGGCTTCACCGGCACCATCGTGTTCATCTCCCACGACCGCTACTTCATCAATCGCATCGCGACCCGCGTGGTCGAGGTCGACCACGGTCGCCTGACCACCTATCTCGGTAGCTACGACGACTACCTCACTCACAAGGCCTCGACCCCCGCTGAACCGACCCCCATGGCCGAGCCCCCCGCCCGGAAAGCCACCGCCAAAGGCAGCGTCAGCAGCGCCGGGCCTGGAGTGTCCGCGGCCGGGGGAAGCGCGGGGGCCATTTCGGGGCCCCCGCATCCAAGGAGCTTGAAGAAAGAAACGGATGCCTCCACCCCGAGCCGAAAGAAAGACAAGGCGGTGGCCCGCGAGATCAAGGCGATCCAGGTGCGGCTCGGCGTGGTGGAGAAGCAGATCCACGAGATGGAGGCCCGGATGCAGGAGATCGGGCTGGCGCTCGCCGATCCGGATCTCTACCGCGACGGGCCGCGCGCCCGCGAGATCGCCCAGGCGCGACGGGACACCGAGGAGCGGGTGGCGTGGCTGATGAAGGAGTGGGAGGAGCTGTCGCTCCGGCTCTCCGCGGTTTCCGGGAACGAGCCATGAGCGACGAACGCTACGTGCGCGAGGTCGACGACGACACGCTGCGCCGCGAGAAGGCGCGCGCGCGAGAGCTTCGGCAGACCGCGTGGTGGCGCCGGCGCATCGCGGCCGGCCTCTGCCACTACTGCCGTCGCGCGGTCGGGCCCAAGGCCCTGACCGTCGATCACGTGGTGCCGCTGGTCCGCGGCGGCCGCTCCATCCGCGCCAACATGGTGCCCGCCTGCAAGGACTGCAACAACAGGAAGCGATCGCTGCTCGCCTGGGAGTGGCAGGCCTACCTGGACACGATCGATCCCTCCGCCGAACTCTAGATACATCTCGCCGTCTGAAATTGTCCGCATTGATTGCTCCGCGCGTGCGGAGTGGAATCGGTCCAGCAGCTCATCTCATTCGAGGAGGATCCGCATGATGAGGCGTTGGATCGGTGCGGCGGTGGTGGTGATGTGGTGCCTGAGCGGCGGCGCCGCGATGGGCGAGGACAAGCCCGCCAAGGTAAAGGTGGACAGCAAGGTGAACATCAACGAGGCGTCCAAGGGCGAGCTCGCGAAGCTCGCGGGCGTCGGTCCCGGCGGCGCGCAGAAGATCATCGAGTACCGGGAAGCGCACGGGCCCTTCAAGCGCGCGCAAGATTTGGAGAAGGTCGACGGCATCGGCAAGAGCGTGATCGAGAAGAACGCAGGACGGATCACCGTGAAGTGAAAAATGCTTTCCCGCCGACTTCCGCTCATGTAGGATGGCCTCGAAATCGGTCGGAGCTCACACAGGCTCCTTTGAGCGCTCCCTTTCGGCAATTCCGCCGGAAGCGACGTGACCGAGCCTTGCGGCGGGAGTCGGCGTCCGCGGCAAGGTGAGTGGGTTCTGGGCCCTGGACTGGGCCGCGCCGAGAAAGGGAGGTGATCCAGCCGATGTGTACCCCTACGGTGATCTGTGAGGTGGTCGCCTCCTAAGGCCCGGTTGTAGCAGTTGCAGGTGGCCCTGGAGGACCCAGGAACCACCGGCCCCGACGGACCCGCTTTTCACCAGCGGGGCGGTACGGCAGCGAGACTGAAGTCATGCCGCCGCAGCGTCCGTCGGGGCTTTTATTTTGTCCGGCTCGCGCCCGCCGAAAATACAGCGGCCCGCCGGGGATCCCGGCGGGCCGTCAAGTGGTCGGCGACGCCTACGCCGACTTCCGAACGTTGGAAGCCTGAAGCCCCTTGGGCCCCTTCGTCACCTCGAACTCGACCTTGTCGCCCTCGGCCAAGCTCTTGAAGCCCTGGGCCTGAATGGCGCTGTAGTGGACGAAGACATCCTCCCCGCCCTCGACCTGGATGAAGCCGTACCCCTTCGCGTCGTTGAACCACTTGACCGTACCTTGTGCCATACGTCTGTACCCTCTCTCCTTGGGCGGGGATGGGCCGCCCGCTAAGCCCCGCGCCACCATGGCTGGGGTTTCCCCCCGGGACCGGGGGGACAAAAAAAGCGCCGCTAAGGGCCGCAGGCCCTCACGACGCTGCCGTTCCCTGGAACCGAGGCTCGCTCACGTACGAAGGAAACAAACCTTAAGGATTCCTGAATTCGCGCGCAGGTTAGCAAAGGCGCAGAACGGCTGTCAAGGCCGTTTCCTGGGGGCGCTTCAGAGGGTGGTTCGGGGGCAGGGGCAGTAACCGGGCCCCGGATCGACCGGGGCCCGGCGGGTGTGACGCGCTAGACCTTGCGGACGTTCGCGGCCTGGAGGCCCTTGGGCCCCCGCGTGACCTCGAACTCGACTCGATCGCCCTCGGCCAGGCTCTTGAAGCCCTGGGCCTGAATGGCGCTGAAATGCACGAACACGTCCTCGCCATCCTCCTGAGAGATGAAACCGTACCCCTTCGCGTCGTTGAACCACTTGACGTTACCCTGAGCCATCTACTTACCTCTTTCCGTGAGGCGTGCGCCTCGGTGATTCCCCGTCACCATGACGGGGGCGCCCTCCTGAATCGGAGGACAAACAAAAACGCCGCTGGACTTGAGGTCCTCGCGGCGTTGGTATCAAATGCCTTAATCCGACTACCGAGTGAACCTACAACCTGCCGACAGGGTAGCGGAGCGTCTTCAGGCTGTCAAGGATTTTCCCGGATCGGTACCGTGATGGGCCGGGAGCCGTTTCGCGTTCCCAGCCAGCCGGGAATCGCCATCGAGAACCGGCCCGCGGTGCCCCCGGCCACGATCACGTGCAGCTCTTCCGGAGAGGGAAACTTCGGGATCATCTCATCGGGCGCGGGCACGCGGTCCTTCACGAAGCGGAGATTCGTGCCCTCGCCGTTGTCGTCGTCCGGTTGCAGCTGCCGGTACGGCACGCGGATCGTCTCGAAGAGATGGCGCTTGAGATCGGCCTTGCTCCAGCCGTCGTCCGCGAAGGTCCGAGCGTGCTCGGGGCCGACGACCAGCATCGTGTGGGAATAGAGCGGGAAGTGCTTCGCGTTCCAGATCCCGACCATCGACCAGCCGAGCGAGCCGGCGAGCGAGCGGGCCGTGCGGCTGGAGTGATCGGAGACACCGTGAGGCGCCTCACCCGCGAAGACGGTGACCGCGCTGTCGGTGAGCGCGAGCCCGCGCTCGGCGTGATAGGGCGGCCACGGGCTCGCCTCCTCGAACTCGCCGATGCAGTAGGTGTAGCGTCCCGGGTGGCCGAAGGTGGACATCGACGTCTCGCCCGGCTTGACCCCGCCGACGTTGATCATCAGCAGGCGCAGCGCGCGCCCGATGGTGGCGTTGGCCCGATGGCCAGGTCCGAACACCCCGAACGAGCAGTTCAGCCCGATCCGGGAGCGGATCGGGCCGTGCACCACGATCAGCGGCCCCGAGAAGTGCGTGGAGGTCGACACCCCGTGAAGGTTGAAGGCCGGGTCGGTGGCGGCCTCGACCGCCGCCAGCACGACGGGCAGGTACTCCGGGCGGCACCCGGCCATGACCGCGTTGATGGCCACCTTCTCGACGGTGGCGCGCCCGTAGTTGGGCGGTACCTCGCCCACCAGCTCGCGCCGATCGCGGGTGGTGGCCGCGAGCATACGCTCCACCCGGTGGCGGGAGGGAGGGATGACGGGCAGGCCGTCCGTGACGCCCTTGTCGAACCAGACCTCGAGGTCGTCCACCGGCGCCATCCTCACACAACTGCCGCGCGGCCACCAGGGACGCCCCGCCCCCGGGGCTATACTCGCAGCGTGAACCCCTGGCACGACGTGGAGCTAGGCGAGCACATCGAACGGCACTTCCAGTGCCTGATCGAGATCCCGAAGGGCTCCAAGGTCAAGTACGAGCTCGACAAGAAGACCGGGTTCCTCTCGGTCGACCGGGTGCTGCACTCGGCGGTCCACTATCCCGCCAACTACGGCTTCCTTCCCCGGACGTACTGTGGCGACGGCGATCCCCTCGACGTGTTGGTCCTCGGCCAGGAGCCGGTGGTACCGCTCTGCGTCCTGAGGGCCCGCGCCATCGGCGTGCTCGCGATGAGCGACGAGAAGGGCCCCGACGACAAGGTCATCGCGGTCCACGTGGACGATCCCGAGTACGCCCACTACCGGGACGTGGCCGAGCTGCCTCCCCACCGCCTCCTGGAGATCCAGCGCTTCTTCCTCGACTACAAGGTGCTCGAGCACAAGGTAGTGGACGTCGACCGGATCCGGGGTCGGGCCGAGGCCGAACAGGTCATCCGGGACGCGGTTCGCCTCTACCGGGATCGCATCGCGCCGACGCGTCCTGGCTCGGGGACGGCCTCGGGCTAACCCTCCGAAATCCCGCCCGTTTTGGGGGCGGTCGCGGTTGCGGCGGTGGGCTGCGCTTCCAGGGGGCGCCGGTGCCGTCCATCCTCTCGAAAAGCCTGGGTTTTCCTTGTTGCGAAAAATTCCTGGTGCTAGACTCGGTCGTGAGTTCAACCCGTCTCCAACAACCGTTCACTAAGGGTGCCGCGTATGCTGATTAGCCTTCTCGCCGGGCTGTTCTCCAACGACCTCGCCATCGACCTGGGCACCGCCAACACGCTCGTCTACGTTCGCGGGGAGGGCATCGTGATGAACGAGCCTTCCATCGTCGCCATCCATCAGGCCGATCACTCGGTCCTGGCGGTGGGCCACGAGGCGAAGGCGATGCTCGGGCGCACGCCGGGCAACATCACGGCCATCCGGCCGTTGAAGGACGGAGTCATCGCCGACTTCGACGTCACCGAGAAGATGCTTCACTACTTCATCAACAAGGTCCATCGGCGTCGCACGCTCGTACATCCCCGCATCGTCATCGGGGTGCCCTCGGGCATCACCCAGGTCGAGAAGCGCGCGGTGCGCGACTCGGCGATGCAAGCCGGCGCTCGTGAGGTCTACCTGATCGAGGAGCCGATGGCGGCCGCGATCGGGGCGGGCCTGCCCATCCAGGAGCCGGGCGGCAACATGATCGTGGACATGGGCGGCGGCACCACCGAGGTCGCGGTCATCTCGCTCTCCGGCATCGTGTACTCGAAGTCGGTCCGCATCGCGGGCGACGAGATGGACGAGGCGATCGTGCAGTACATCAAGAAGCACTACAACCTGCTCGTCGGCGAGCGACGCGCGGAGGAGATCAAGATCAAGTTGGGCTCGGCGTACCCGATGGGCGGTGAGCGCATGACCATGGAGGTGAAGGGCCGCGACCTCATCGACGGGATCCCGAAGACGATCGTGGTCACCGACGAGGAGATCCGCGAAGCGCTGCGGGAGCCGGTGATGGCGATCGTGGACACGGTGCGGACCTGCCTCGAGCGGACGCCGCCCGAGCTGGCCGCCGACATCGTGGACAAGGGGATCGTGCTCACCGGGGGCGGCGCGCTGCTCCGCGGCCTCGACCTGCTCCTGCGGCAGGAGACCGATCTCCCGATCACGGTCGGCGACGATCCGCTCTCCTGCGTGGCCCTCGGCACCGGCAAGGTGTTGGACGAGCTCGAGCTCCTCAAGAAGGTGGCGATCCCCGCCTGAGCGCCGGCTACTCGCCGGCCTTCCAGCGCGGATCGACCGATGGTGACGGAGCGGTGAGAGTCCGCAGATACGGAATCCTGCTCGCGGTGGTTCTGGTGTCCCTCGTGCTACTGACCGTGCAGACGCGGGGCGGCGGCACCGGGCGGGCCGGGGAGCTGGTCGCGATCGCGGTCACTCCGGTACAGAGCCTGCTCGTGCGGATCAACCGCGGGGCGGTCGGCTTCTGGGCCAACTACCTCGACTGGAAATCGGTGCGGCGTGAGAACACCGTGCTCCGCGGCGAGAACGAGAGGCTCCGCGTGCAGGCCATGCAGGTGGGGGAGACGCACGAGGAGAACGCGCGGCTCCGTCGCCTGCTCACGCTTCGCGATCGTCTGCCGCTGGCGACGGTGGCGGGCGAGGTCATCGGGCGCGAGGCGGGCGGGTGGGTGCGGTCGCTCACCGTGAACCGGGGACGCGGCGACGGCATCGGCCAGCAGACTCCGGTCATCGTGCCGGACGGCCTCGTCGGGCGGGTGGTGCAGGTACATCGGGGCGCCGCGGTGATCCAGCTCCTCAACGATCCGGCCTCGACGGTGGGCGCGGTGGCGCAACGGACTCGGACCGCGGGGCTGGTGGAGGGTGACGCGGGCGGCACCCTGCGCTTCAAGTTCATGGCCCGCGACGGCGCGAGCGTCGCGCCCGGCGATCTGGTCGTCACCTCCGGCCTCGGTACGCTCTTCCCCAAGGGCTTGCCGGTGGGCCGCGTGCTCCGGATCGAGGACAAGGGCTCGGCGCTCTTCCACTTCGCGGTGCTGACCCCCGCGGTGGACTTTTCCCGCGTCGAAGAGGTGCTGCTCGTCACCGGGCAGACCACCCAGGACGTGGCCGGGCTCTTCCCCACGGACGGCTGAGCCATGTGGCGACTGCTCCTCCTGCTCGTGACGGTCGGCGGCGGTGTCCTGCAGTCGACGGTGGTCGCGGTGGCGGGAGTGGGCGTGGTCACCCCGGACGTTCCCCTCATCCTGACGGTGCTGATCGCCCTGCGCCACGGCCCCGAGTCCGGCTGTCTCGCCGGCTTCGTCGCGGGCCTGCTCCAGGACGTGACCGGGGGCGGACTCGTCGGCGTGCAGGCTCTGACGAAGGGGCTGGCCGGCTTCGCCATGGGCCTGTCGGTGGGGCGCTTCTGGGTCAGCAACCCGCTCGTGCAGGTGCCGGGGCTCGTGCTCCTGAGCGTGGCGGAAGGGCTCGGGCGTTTCCTCCTGCTCCAGCTCTTCCACTACCCGGCCGCCTTCGGTGACCTGATGCTCCACGTCATCCTGCCGCAGGCCCTCTACAACGGGCTGATCGGTACTCTGTGCATCCTGGCCGAGGCCGGTTTCGAGCTGATGCGGAGACGCACGTGGATCTGAAGCCGTCGCCTTCGAATCGGCGCGAGGCCTGGGGCCGCCGCGTGCTGGCACTGGCGGTGGTCACGTCGGTCGGGTTCATCGCGCTCCTGGGCCAGCTCTGGTATCTGCAGGTGCTCGAAGGCGGGCGCATGCACGAGCTGTCGGAGAAGAACCGCATCCGGATCCGCCCGGTCGCGGCGCCGCGCGGCATCCTCTTCGATCGCAACGGGCTTCCCCTGGTGGACAACCGACCCGCGTTCACCCTCTCGCTGATCCCGCGCGAGATGGACGATCGGAACTCGGTGCTGGCGCGGCTGTCGGTACTCCTGAAGATTCCGGTGGGAGAGCTCCTGGACTCTCTCGACCGGGTCCCCGCGGACTCGATCCGGCCGGTGCGGGTGCGGCGCGGACTGTCGCTCGAGGATGTGACCAAGGTAGAGGAGCGGAAGCTCGAGCTTCCCGGGGTCATCGTGGAGGTCGAGCCGCAGCGCGTGTATCCGACGAGCACGTTCGCAGCCCACCTCCTGGGCTACGTGCGCGAGGTCAACGACGAGCAGATGAAGCAAGGCCGCTACCGTCGCGGCGACATGATCGGGCAGTCCGGTCTGGAGCGGTTGCTCGACGAGCATCTCCGCGGGCGGGACGGGGGTGAGCGGATCGAGGTCGACGCGATGGGCCGCCCGGTGCAGGTCATGCGGCGCGAGGAGCCGAATCCGGGCGCGCAGGTGGTGACCACCGTCGACCGCCGCATCCAGGAAGCGGCCGAGCAGGCGATGGCTGGCCGCCCGGGGTCGGTGGTGGTGATGGATCCGCGCAACGGCGACGTGCTCGCGATGACGTCGAGCCCCGCGTTCCCGCTCGACCGGCTGACCGGGAACGTGGATCGTGACGAATGGTCGCGGCTGGTGCGCGACCCCATGACCCCGTTGATGAATCGGGCCCTGCAGGCGCAGTATCCGCCCGGCTCGATCTTCAAGATCATCGTGGCCGCCGCGGGACTGCAGGAAGGCACGCTGACCCCCATGGACAGCGTGTACTGCAACGGCGAGTTCCACCTCGGCAACTGGACCTTCAAGGACTGGAAGTCGGGTGGGCACGGGCACACCGACCTGCACGGTGCCATCGCCCAGTCCTGCGATATCTTCTTCTACCAGGCCGGGCTCAAGGTGGGCGGTGACGCGATGGCGCACTACGCGCAGGCCTTCGGGCTCGGGGCCCCCACCGGCATCGACCTGGGCGGAGAGCGCTTCGGGCTGGTGCCGCTGTCTCCCGCGCAGCGCCAGCGCAGCAAGCGCGCGTGGCAGGCCGGCGACACCGTGAACATGTCGATCGGCCAGGGCCAGCTCCTGGTGACTCCGCTACAGGTCGCCCGCATGATGGGAGCGGTGGCCAACGGCGGAATTCTCTGGAAGCCGAGACTGGTACAGCGGGTCGAGCGGGCGGACGGCACCCTGGCCTACAACTCCTCGAGCAAGATGACGGAGCGGGTGGAGCTGTCTCCGGTGGTATGGGCCTTCCTTCGGCACGCCCTGACCGCGGTGGTCCGGGAGGGGACGGGCACCGCCGCTCGCCTTCCCGGCCTGGAGATCGCGGGCAAGACCGGCACCGCGCAGACCATCGCCAAGAGCGACTCCGCCAAGGGACAGGATCACGCCTGGTTCGCGTCCTTCGCGCCCGCCGACGACCCGCAGGTCGTGGTCGTGGTCATGGTGGAACGGGGTGGTCATGGCGGGCAGGTGGCGGCCCCCATCGCGCGGGCGATCTACGAGGCGATCTTCCTCCAAAAGGTGGCCCAGGTGACCCTCGGCGAGTCGGGCTGATGCTCCGGCTCGATCGCCGCCTGCTGCAGAACGTCGACTGGCCGCTCCTGGGTGCCGCGTTCTTCATCATCTGCCTGAGCCTGGTCTGTCTCTCGAGCCTGAACCCCGGCCGGGGCATCTCGGCCCTGGTCTGGCGTCAGGTCTCCTGGATCGGCATCGGCCTGGTCTGCCTCATCGTGGTGGTCAGTGTCGACTATCGGAACCTGGTCCGGGCCGCCCCGATCCTTTACGTGATCGGGCTCGGTCTCCTGCTCTCGGTCTTCGTGCTGGGCCGCACCGTGTCGGGGGCCCGGCGCTGGATCCACCTGGGACCGTTCACGGTGCAGCCCTCGGAGCTCTTCAAGTTCATCTTCATCCTGACCCTGGCGTGGGCCCTGACCTCGGTTCGGGGCGAGCGCCTCTCGCGTGCCGCACTCGTAGGCACCTTCGTGCTCCTGGGGGTACCGTTCCTGCTGGTGGTCCGCCAGCCGGACCTCGGCACCGCGCTGGTCCTGGTGCCGGTGCTGGCCGCGACCCTCGTGGGCCTGGGCATCCGGATGCGCGTGCTGGGCGGTCTCGTGCTGGCCTCGGTCGCGGCCATGCCGCTCGGCTGGTTGGTGCTCAAGCCCTACCAGCGGGACCGACTGCTCGTCTATCTCGATCCGTTCCGCGATCCGCTCGGAACGGCCTACAATGTCATTCAGGCGAAGATCGCCATTGGTTCGGGCCAGCTCCTGGGGAAGGGTGTGGGCGGCGCGACGCAGAGCCGCCTCTCGTTTCTCCCCGAGCGGCATACTGACTTCATTTTTGCCGTATTCGCGGAGATGTGGGGATTCCTTGGCTGCCTGGTGCTGATCGTGGCCTACGCGCTCCTGGTGTTGCGGGGGTTCGAGATCGCGGCCGGCGCCCAGGAGCCCCGGGGGCGCATTCTGGCCCTCGGAGTGACGACCGTCTTTGCGGCCCAGGTCCTGATCAACATCGGGATGGTGACGGGCCTGCTCCCCATCGTGGGGATTCCGCTGCCGCTGATGAGCTACGGCGGGTCCTCCATGGTGGTCTCGTTGACGGCACTAGGGCTTCTGCTCTCGATCCGAATGCGGCAGTTCCACTAACCGCATAACTGCCGGCCGGGTCTCCCTGGAGACCGCGGATCGAGGTAGGCCGTGGGAAAGCGCATCGTCGTCAACGCCGGTGTGACGGAAACCCGTCTCGCCGTCCAGGATGGAAATCTCCTCACCGAGCTGTACATCGAGCGCGCGGATCGGCGCTCCATCGTCGGCAACGTCTACAAAGGCGTGGTCACCAACGTGCTGCCGGGCATGCAGGCGGCCTTCGTGGACATCGGCCTCTCCAAGGACGCTTTCCTCTACGCGGGTGACTACACCGCCAATCTCGGAGAGAGCGACCGGGTCCCCGCGGTGGAGGACGAGACCGCCGACGTGGACGTGGGCGACGCGGAAGCCGAGCCGCGCCGCGAGGCGGTGGCGCCCATCGAAGAGATGCTGCGCAAGGGCCAGGAAGTCCTCGTGCAGGTCGCGAAGGAATCGCTCGGCACCAAGGGCGCGCGGGTGACCTCGTTCGTGTCGATTCCAGGACGCTACATCGTCTACATGCCGCAGGCCCACCATGTCGGGGTTTCCCGCCGCATCCACGACGACGCCGAGCGCGACCGCCTGCGCGCCATCGTCAAAGAGTTGCCCCCGCCGCCGGGCGGCTTCATCGTGCGAACCGTCGCCGAGGGCAAAGGGCAGGAGGATCTGGTCGCCGACGTGCACTTCCTCACCCGGCTGTGGGCTCAGGTCCAGGCGCGCTTCGAGTCGGCCAAGGCCCCCGCGCTGCTCCACGAGGAGATGGACGTCACCTTCCGCGTGGTGCGGGACCTCTTCTCCCCCGAGGTCGACGAGTTCCTGGTGGACAGCGAGGCGGCCTATCAGAAGTGCCTCCAGTTCGCGACGTCTCTCGTGCCCCAGCTCGCCCCCCGGGTCAAGAAGTGGGACAAGGACACCCCGATCTTCGAGGCGACCGGCATCGAGCGGGAGATCGACAAGGCGCTGCGCCGCCGGGTGTGGCTCAAGTCGGGCGGCTACATCGTCATCGACCACACCGAGGCCCTCGTGGCGATCGACGTCAACAGCGGGAAATACGTGGGCAAGCGCGATTTCGAGGAGACGGTGCTCAAGATCAACATGGAGGCGGTGACCGAGGTGGTACGACAGATCCGCCTCCGGGATCTGGGCGGGATCATCATCATCGACTTCATCGACATGGAGCGGCCCGAGCACCGCGATCAGGTCTTCAAGGCGCTCACGCGCGTCCTCGCCGACGACAAGGCCCGCACCAACGTGCTGGAGATCTCGGAGCTCGGCCTCGTGGAGATGACGCGCAAGCGGGTCCGGCAGAGCCTGCAGTCTCTCTTCTGCGCGCCGTGCCCGACCTGCAAGGGCAGCGGGGTGGTGAAGTCTGATGCGACGCTGACCGCGGAGATCTTCCGGAAGATCCAGGCCCACGCCGGGGCCGGCGCGGAGGGCAACGGGCACGACGTCGTGGTGCGCGTCCATCCCGAGATGGCCCGGCACCTGGAGACCGACCAGCGCGACGGGCTCGAGCGGCTGCAGGCCCTGATCGGGCGCAAGGTCTCCGCCCAGGCGGTCCCGTCCTATCACCGCGAGCAGTACGACCTGACCTTCAAGTAGAGTGCGCGTGACCCGGCCCTCGCGCATCAGTCGCGCCGTGATCGTGGCCCAGCTCCGGCTGGCCGCGACCAAGGGCGACCGCTCGGCCCTGACGCTGGCGGTCGATCAGATGAAGACCTGGGCCTACTCGCCGCGCTACTGGCAGAAGTACCTGCAGCTCCTCGCCCATCCGCTCGCGCGCCTGGTCGACCTCACCGTGATCAAGCAGGGCGACAAGATCGCGCACCAGAAGGGCTGGGTGAAGCCCAAGCGCGAGCCGCGCAAGGGCAAGCGCGGCGCGGATCGTCATCCCGCCCCCCGCGCGCGCCGGGCTCCGCGACCGGGCGCGACCACGCAGCCTTCCCTGTTCCCCGAGCTCTAGCCCCGCGGCTCGAACCGATCGCTGGATGTCTACCCCGGTAGGGTATATCCTTTCATTCGGGAGACCTGCATGGGACCGCGAGGGGTGATCGGGCTGATCGGGGGACTGGCCGCGCTGGCGGTCGGTGCGGCGCTCGTGCTGCCGCCGATTCCCCAGGAGCCGGCCTATCATCGGCTCGCCGACGCCCGACCGTGGCTCGGGGTGCCCAACGCCCTCAACGTGCTCTCCAACGCGGGGTTCCTGCTGGTGGGCGCGCTCGGCCTCTTCTTCTTGCTGGGAGCCGGCACGCGATCGAGTCAGGCGTTCGAGGACGCGGGCGAGCGCTGGCCCTACGCGGTCTTCTTCGGCGGTCTGCTCCTGACCGGTGTCGGCTCCGGATACTATCACTGGGCGCCCGGCAACCAGCGGCTCGCCTGGGACCGATTGCCCTTGGCCATCACCCTCATGGGCCTGCTCGACGCGACGATCGCGGAGCGGGTCGGCGTCCAGCCGGCGCTCCGCCTGCTGGGGCCGCTCGTGGCGCTGGGCGCGGGCAGTGTCGTCTACTGGCACCTGACCGAGGCGGCGGGGGTCGGCGACCTGCGTCCCTACGCTTTGGTCCAGTTCTTTCCGCTGCTGGCGATCCCGCTCATGCTGTGGCTCTCGCCCGCACGCTACACCCGGGGCGGCCTTCTGCTCGGGGCCGCGGCCACGTACGCGCTGGCCAAGGTGGCCGAGTGGCTGGACGCCGGGATCTTCTCGGTGACCCGCGCGGTGAGTGGGCACACGATCAAACACCTCCTGGCCGCTCTGGCGGGGTACTGGATCCTCTCCATGCTCCGCCACCGCCGGCCGGTCTGACGCGAGGAGGGCGCCGATGGACGGTCAGATGAAGACGAAGGCACTGGGCCGGCTTCGCCGGATCGAGGGCCAGGTGCAGGGTATCCAGCGGATGGTGGAGGAGGAGAAGTACTGCGTGGACATCCTCCTGCAGTTGACCGCGGTGCAGGGTGCGGTGGAGCAGGTGCAGAAGCTCCTGCTGGGCCAGCACCTCGAAACCTGCGTGGCCGACGCGGTGCGTTCGGGCAACGCGCGCGACCGGCAACGGAAGATGGACGAGCTGCTCGAGGTCTTCTCTCGCTTCTCCGGACGCTAGGGAGCGCGACGGTGAGTCCGAAGAGCGCCTCAATCGAGCGGCTCGACCTTCCGGTCAAGGGGATGCACTGCGCGGCCTGCGTCGGCAAGGTGGAGGACGCCCTGCGCTCGGTGCCCGGGGTGACCAGCGCCAACGCCAATCTCGCCACCGAGCGGGCGACCGTCGAGATCGGTCCCGGGCCATCGCCGCTACCCGCCTTGCGCGCGGCGGTGGCGGCGGCCGGCTACCGCATTCCCGAGGACATCGCGGTGACGCCGGAGAGCCGCGGGCGGGAGCAGGCCGAGCGCGCGGCGGACACGCGACGGCTCCGCATGAAGCTCGTGGTCGGGGCGATCCTGTCCGTGCCGGTTCTGGCCGGCAGCATGCCCGAGCTCGTTCCCTGGGCCCCGGCCTGGCTCGGCGCCCCCTGGCTCCTATGGGCGCTCACCACGCCGGTGCAGTTCTGGGTGGGCGGGCAGTTCCACTCGGCGTTTCTCCGGGAGCTGCGTCACCGCAGCAGCAGCATGAACACGCTGGTCTCGATCGGCACGAACGCGGCCTACTTCTATAGCGTCGCCGTGACCCTCTGGCCGCACGCCTTCATGGCGGCCGGCGGCATGCCGTACTTCGAGGCCTCCGCCCTGCTGATAACGTTCCTCGTGCTCGGGCGCTGGCTCGAGGCCCGGGCCCGTGGCGGCACCTCGGAAGCCATCCGGCGCCTGCTCGCGTTGCAGCCGCGAACCGCGCGCCGCGTGGATCCGGGGGGCGAGCGCGACGTTCCCATCGACCAGGTGGTCCCCGGCGACCTGCTGCGCGTGCGGCCGGGCGAGCGGGTCGCGGTGGACGGCGCGGTGGTCGAGGGCGCCTCCAGCGTCGACGAGTCCATGCTCACCGGCGAGAGTCTCCCGATCGCGAAGGGGCCGGGCGCGACGGTAATCGGCGGGTCGATCAACCGCACCGGCACATTCACGTTCCGGGCCACGCGGGTCGGGCGGGACACCGTGCTTGCGCAGATCGTGCGGCTGGTCGAGGAGGCGCAGGGCTCGAAGGCTCCGATCCAGCGCCTCGCCGACCGTATCGCCGCGGTATTCGTTCCCATCGTCTTGGGCGTCGCCGCGCTCACCTTCGTGGTCTGGCTGCTGTGGGGGCCCGAGCCCGCCTTCTTCCACGCGCTCACCAACGCGGTGGGCGTGCTGGTGATCGCGTGCCCCTGCGCCATGGGCCTGGCGACCCCGACCGCGGTCATGGTGGCCACGGGTCGTGGCGCCCAGCTGGGCGTGCTGATCAAGAGTGCCGGAGCCCTCGAGGTGCTGCATCGCGTGCAGGTGGTCGTGCTGGACAAGACGGGCACGCTCACGGTAGGTCGACCCCGCGTCACCGACGTGATCGCCGCCGCCGATCTGGAGCCGGACGCGGTGCTGGCGCTGGCCGCCGCGGTGGAGCAAGGCTCCGAGCACCCCCTGGGCGAAGCGATCGCCGCGGAAGCCAAGGCGCGCGGGCTCGCGCTGCCGCCGGTCGGCGAGTTCCAGGCGGTGCCGGGCGAGGGCGTGGAGGGCGTGACCGAGGCCGGCCGCGTGCTGCTCGGGAACCGGCGCCTGATGGAAGGCCGCGGTGTCGAAGTCGACGCGCTGGAGGCGCGGATCCAGGCGCTCGCCCGGGACGGCAAGAGCCCCGTCTACGTGGCGCTCGCCGGCCAGGTTCACGGGCTGATCGCGGTGGCCGATGTGCTCAAGCCCGAAGCCGTCGAGGCAGTCGCGGGGTTGCGGGGCCTGGGCCTCGAGGTGGCGGTGCTCACGGGCGATGCCCGGCCGACCGCGGAGGCCATCGCGCGGCAGGTCGGCATCGATCGGGTGCTCGCGGAGGTGCGGCCCGACCAGAAGGCCGAGGAGATCAAGCGATTGCAGGCGGCCGGTCGACTCATCGCCATGGTCGGTGACGGGATCAATGACGCGCCGGCGCTGGCCCAGGCCGACGTGGGACTGGCGATGAGCTCCGGCACCGACGTGGCGATCGAGGCCGCGGACGTCACGCTCATGCGCGGCGACCTCCTCGGTGTGGTCAGCGCCGTCGAGCTGTCACGTCGGACGGTCTCGATCGTCAAGCAGAATCTCGCCTGGGCCTTCGGCTACAACCTCGTGCTCATCCCGGTGGCCGCGGGTATGCTCTATCCGATCTGGGGCTGGCAGCTCTCGCCGATCCTGGCCGGGGTCGCCATGGCTCTCTCGTCGGTCTCGGTGGTCGCCAACAGCTTGCGGCTCGGCCGCTTCCGCCCGAGCGCACGGTGACTCCATCCCACCGTGACTCGCGCCCAGGGTGAAAGGAGTGTCGGCATGGCGCAGGATCCGGTGTGCCACATGGACGTGGACCCCAAGCGGGCCGCGGCCCAGTCCAAGTACGAAGGCCAGACCTATTTCTTCTGCGCGGTCGGCTGCAAGGTGAAGTTCGACGCCGAGCCCGGGAAGTATCTCGGCAAGTGATCGGCTCGCCGTTCCTCCACGGGCGTGACCGGTACGAGCGGGTGATGGAGGGCTGGGTGGACAACACCCACGAGGTGGCCTTCACCCACACCGTGCGCCTCGGCGATGACGACGCCAGCATCGAGATCGCGGCGGTCTGCACGGCCTCGCCCGACTACGAGGTGCGCGAGGCGCGGGCCCGCGTGCTCTCGGGCCCCGTGGATGAAGCGATCGCGACGGACTTTCCGCGGTTGGCCGGGGCTCGGATGGTCGGGGGCTTCACCAAGCGCCTGGCCGAGCTGTGTGGTCCGCGGGCGGGGGCGGGTCTGTTCGTGGACGCGGGCATCGAGGTCGCGCGCCTGGCCCGGCAAGTGGCCAGGATGCCGGCCTCGGCGGTGGCCGGGCTGCAGCCGGGCGACGCGGCCGCCTGCTGGCAGCTCGACACGACGGGCTGGGCGGACCTGCCCGACTCCTGCTTCACCTATCGCCCGGCCGGCCGGGCATTGTTCGGGACCCGCCCGGTCAGCACGCCGATGACGCCGGATTTCTACAGCCCGCCCGCCGGCGCCCGGAAGGTCTTCAGCCGGAAGAAGGTCGCGCGGCTGGTGCAGACAGGTCGGCGCCTCCATCTCTTCCACTCGATGCACGACAACGTGCACGGCTTCGACGTGCACTACGAGATCGACCTGGACACCGCGACGCTGGTGGCCGCCGACTCGATCACATCGAGGCTTCCCTACGCGGGCATCTGCACCGAGCCCCAGGGCCGGATCAAAACCCTCGTGGGCCAGCAGGCCGATGCCTCGCTCCGCAAGCGGATTCAGACGCTGATCGGTGGGTCTGCAGGGTGTGCGCAGCTCTTCGACCTGACTGCAGATCTTCTCAAGCTACTGGAAATAAAGTAATTCATAGCTTCGATTGACAGGCTTCTTCTCGCCGCTATAATCTGTACCGACTAGTCGGTAAACACGTCTGGCCGTAGAGAGCGAGGAGATCGAGCGATGCCGGCATTGACCGTGGTGGCGACCGAGACGAAGAGCCTCAAGGGTGCGGCCACCCGCGACCAGATCCTGGACGCCGCCGCCCGGCTGATCCACGTCAAGGGGTACCACGCCACGTCGCTCGACGACGTCCTGCGGGAGAGCGGGGTCGGCAAGGGGAACTTCTACTACTACTTCAAGAGCAAGGAAGACCTGGGCCACGCCATCCTCGATGGCGCCACCCGGGCGCTCGTCGAGCGCAGCCTGGGGCCGGCGTTCGCGGACCTGGAGGCGAATCCCCTGGAGCAGATCCGTTTCTTCCTGAACCTGGTGCTCGAGGCGCAACGCCAGCGCAACTGCGTCGGCGGCTGCGTCATGGGCAATCTCGCCTCGGAGCTGTCGGACGTGCACGAGGGCTTCCGCAAACGGTTGGCCGGGATCTTCGATATCTGGCGAACCCACCTGGCGGACGCGGTGAGCCGCGCTCAGGCGCGTGGCCAGATCCGGATGGATACCGACGCCTCGCGGCTGGCCCAGTTCCTGGTCGCCGGTCTCGAGGGCGCCATTCTCCTGAGCAAGGTTTCCAAGGACATCACGGTCATGGAGAGATGCGTCGAGGAGCTGATCCAGCACCTCACGCTCTATAGGACATGAGCACGGTACACGCATCGAACGGTCAACAGCATCAGGACGAGACGGCGAGCGCGCCGCGGAAGCCGGATCGCGACGCCGAGCTGGTGGAGCGGCTGCGCCGCCAGGATCCGGGCGCGCCGGAGGCCCTCATCGCCACCTACGGCGACCGGGTGTATCGGCTCGCGATTCGCATCACCGGCAACGAGCAGGACGCGGAGGAAGTGGTCCAGGACGCGCTCTGGACGGCCGCCCGCAAGATCGACACCTTCAAGGGCGAGTCGGCGTTCGGGAGCTGGGTCTACCGCATCACCGCCAACGCGGCCTACCAGAAGCTGCGCAGCCGCCAGGGCCAGCGGAACGAGGTCTCCTACGACGCGATGACGCCGGGCTTCGACGAGCTGGGGCAGCACGCCGAGCCCATGCGCGACTGGTCCGCCCGGACGGAGGAGCCGGCGCTCCAGACCGAGCTGCGCACGGTGCTGACCACCGCGATCGACGATCTTCCGGGCGACTACAAGACCGCCTTTCTCCTGCATGACGTGGAGGGGCTCTCGAATCCGGAGATCGCGGAGGCGCTGCACATCAGCCTGCCCGCGGTGAAGTCGCGGGTGCACCGCTCGCGGCTGTTCCTGCGCCAGAGGCTGGCCGACTACATGCGGGCGGCCTGAGCGCGTCTAAAGCCCCGTCCGGCTTGACTTTCGGTCGAGGCGTGTGGTCAGATAGGCGCTCGCGGCAATTCCAGGTGACGCACGCTACGCGCTAGGGCTCACGCGAGAGGAGAAAGGTTGCAGGCATGGAAGCGGTGATCGCGACAGGTGGCAAGCAGTATCGCGTCGCCCCGGGGCAGGTCATCCGGGTCGAACGGCTCGGCAAGGACAAGGGGGCCTCGGTGGAGTTCACCAAGGTGCTCCTGGTCAATCGGGATGGGCAGGTGACGGTGGGCCCGCAGGCGCTGGGATCCGCCAAGGTGACGGGGGAGGTCGTGGCGGAGCGCAAGGGCGACAAGGTCCTGGTCGTGAAGTTCAAGCGGCGCAAGGGCTACCGGCGGCACCGAGGGCATCGGCAGACAATGACCGCGGTGCGCATCACCAAGATCGAGGTCTAGTCCCATGGCTCACAAGAAAGGTGTTGGCAGCTCCCGAAACGGTCGCGACTCCAACCCTCAGATGCTGGGGGTCAAGCGCTTCGGCGGACAGTTCGTCACCGCCGGCAGCATCCTGGTGCGCCAGCGCGGCACCCGCTTCAAGGCGGGCGTCAACGTCGGCCTGGGCGTGGACCACACGCTCTTCGCCAAGGCCGACGGCTACGTGCGGTTCGAGCGCCGGGGCGACGACAAGTACATCAGCATCGCGCAGCAACCCGCCTGAGCTGGACCGGCACCGCCGCACCTCCGGGCAGGACACGCCATGTTCGTCGATGAGATCGACGTGTTCGTCAAGGGGGGCGATGGGGGCGCCGGGTGCGTGAGCTTCCGACGTGAGAAGTACGTACCCCGCGGCGGCCCCGACGGCGGTGACGGTGGCGACGGCGGCAGCATCGTCCTCGTCTCGGACCCCGCGATCACGACCCTCCTGGACTTCCACTACCAGCGGCACTACACCGCCGAGCGTGGCCAGCACGGGCAGGGCTCGAACAAGCACGGACGGAGCGGCGCCGATACCGTCCTTCGCGTCCCGCTCGGAACCATGGTCTCCGAGCGAGACGGGCGGCTACCGCTGGGCGACCTGACCGGGCCCGGCCAGCAGCTGGTGGTGGCGCGCGGGGCCCGAGGCGGGCGCGGTAACGCGCGCTTCGCGACCTCCACGAATCGCGCTCCCCGACGGGCGGACCTCGGGCGCGCGGGCCAGGAGCGCTGGATCCACCTCGAGCTGAAGCTGCTGGCGGACGTGGGCGTGGTAGGCTTCCCCAACGCGGGCAAGTCCACGTTGGTGTCGCGGCTCTCGGCGGCCAAGCCGAAGATCGCCGACTATCCGTTCACCACGCTGCAGCCCAGCCTCGGCATCGTGCGCGTGGACGAGGAGAAGAGCTTCGTCATCGCCGACCTCCCCGGGCTGATTCCCGGCGCGGCGGTTGGCAAGGGGCTCGGCCACCGGTTCCTGCGCCACACCGAGCGCACCCGATTGCTCGTGCACCTGATCGATCTCGATCCGTCCACCGGCCGCGATCCGCTCGCCGACTACCACGCGATCCAGGACGAGCTGCGCGCTTACTCGGAAGAGCTGGCATCGCGTCCGCAGATCGTCGCGGTCAACAAGGTGGAGCTGCCCGAGACCGCCGACCGCCGCGCCGCCGTCGAGCGCTTCTGTCGCGAGGGGGGGCTCTCCTTTCACGCCATCTCCGCGGTCACCGGGGAAGGCCTGCCCGCGCTCGTTCACGACGTGGCGCGACGACTCGCGAGCGAGCCATGGGTGCCCGTCGCCCGCTGAGCCGAGTCCGCCGCGTGGTGGTGAAGGTCGGGAGCGGGCTCGTCACCACCCCGGGGGCCGGCCCATCGGGCGAGATGATCGCCCGCCTCGCGGCGGACCTGGCCGCGCTCGTGCGCGAGCGGCGAGAGGTGGCCCTGGTCTCCTCGGGGGCCATCGCCACTGGAGTGGCGCGCCTCGGCCTGAAGGCCCGGCCGCGCTCCATCCCGGAGAAGCAGGCGGCGGCCGCGGTGGGTCAGTCGGCGCTCATGTGGGAGTACGAGCAGGCGTTCAAGAAGCACAACATTCCGGTCGGTCAGGTGCTGCTCACCGGCCAGGACATCAGCGACCGGTCTCGGTACCTGAACGCCCGCAACACGCTACTGGCCCTGCTCGAGTTCGGCGTGCTGCCGATCGTGAACGAGAACGACACGGTGGCGGTCGACGAGATCAAGGTGGGCGACAACGACAACCTGGCCGCGGTGGTCGCGCACCTCATCGACGCCGATCTGCTGGTGCTCCTGACCGACGTGGACGGTCTCTACACCGGTGATCCCCGGCGCGACCCGACCGCGCGGCGGCTCGAGACGGTGGAGGCGGTGACCGAGGAGATCCAGCGCATGGTCTTCGACGGCTCCGCGGCGATGTCGGTGGGCGGCATGTCGACCAAGCTCCAGGCGGCCCAGAAGGCGGGCGCGTCGGGCATTCCGATGGTGATCGCGAGCGGACGCGAGGCCGGCACGCTCCAGCGCCTGCTCAAGGGCGACTCGGTGGGGACCTACTTCCAGCCCCGCGACGACCGCCTCGCCGCGCGGAAGCGGTGGATCGCCTTCGCGGTGCCGCCCCAGGGCCGCCTCATGGTTGACGCGGGCGCGAAGAAGGCCTTAACTGAGAGGGGCAAGAGCCTGCTTCCCTCCGGCCTGGTGGAGGTGGACGGGCAGTTCCACGCCGGCGAGGTGGTGGCGCTGAGCGAGTTCGACGGGCCGGAGTTCGCGCGCGGACTCGTGAACTACGACGCCGACGAGCTGCGCCGGATCCGGGGAAGCAAGACGAAGGACATCGAGAAGGCCCTCGGGTACAAGGGCTTCGACGAGGTCATCCACCGGGACAACCTGGTGATCCTGTGACGGACGGGAGAGCGAGCATGGACGCGGCGGCACACGTCGAGGCGAAGGCGCGGGCGGCCCGAGAAGCGGCGCGCGTGCTCGCCCTGGCCCCCACCCGCGCCAAGAACGAGGCCCTCGCCCAGATGGCCCGCGGGCTCGAGGAGCGGGCGGCCGCGATCCTCGACGCCAACCGACACGACCTGGAGCGGGCCCGTACGTCCGGCCACGCGCGCGCCTTCATCGAGCGGCTGACCCTCACCGAGGGGCGCATCGAGGAGATGGCCGCCGGGTTGCGCCAGGTGGCGGGCCTGCCCGACCCGGTGGGCGAGACGGTCGAGACCTGGCGGCGGCCCTCCGGGCTCGAGATCGCGCGGGTGCGCGTGCCCCTGGGCGTCATCGGGTTCATCTACGAGTCGCGTCCCAACGTCACCGCGGATGCGGCCGGGCTCTGCCTGAAGTCGGGAAACGCGGTGCTGCTCCGGGGCGGCAGCGAGGCGCTCGAGTCCAACACGATGCTGGCCCAGATCCTGGGCAAGGCAGCGGAGAAGGCCGGGCTGCCGCCCGAGGTGATCCAGGCGGTCGAGACCGCCGACCGCGCCGGGGTCATGGCCATGCTCACCCTCGACCGCTATCTCGATCTCATCATCCCGCGGGGCGGGGAGGAGTTCGTGCGCCTGGTGGCGGAGCGCTCGACGGTGCCGGTCCTCAAGCACGACAAGGGGCTCTGCCATCTCTACGTGGACGAGGGCGCGGACCTCGACATGGCGGTGGCGGTGGCGGTCAACGCCAAGGTCCAGCGGGTGAGCGTGTGCAACTCGCTCGAGACGCTGCTGGTGCACGCGGCGGTCGCAGCCGACTTCCTGCCGCCGCTTCAGGCCCGTCTCGCGGAGGCGGGGGTCGAGGTCCGAGCCGACGAGCGCGCCCGGGCCCTCATGCCGGGGGCCCGGGCGGCCGAGCCCGCCGACTGGGACACGGAGTACCTCGACTACATCCTGGCCGTGCGCGTGGTGGCCGGCTTCGACGAGGCGGTGGCGCACATCCGGCGCCACGGCTCGGGGCTCGCCGAGTCCATCGTCACGCGCGACCTGCGGCGAGCGCGTCGCTTCACCCAGGAGGTCGACGCGGCGGCGGTGCTCGTGAACGCCTCGACCCGGCTGGTGGACGGTAGCCAGTTCGGTCTCGGCGCCGAGATGGGCATCTCCACCTCGCGCGTACACGCCCGCGGCCCGGTGGGCGTCCGGGAGCTGACCACGACCAAGTTCGTGGTGTGGGGCGACGGGCATATCCGGGAATAGCCGCCTGCAACCGCCCGTCGGTGTCTTCGGGGGATCGTTCAACCCGATCCACTTCGGCCACCTGCTCATGGCCGACGACGTCTGCGAGATCCTCCAGCTCGATCACCTGGTCTTCGTCCCGGCGGCCCAGCCGCCCCACAAGCCCCCGAGCGAGCTGGCGCCGGCCCTGGATCGCTACCGGATGACCGGCCTCGCGGTGGGCGAGCATCCGCGCTTCGAGGTCTCCGACGTCGAGGTCCGGCGGAGCGGCCCCTCCTACACGGTCGACACGCTGACCGAGCTTCAGAATCGCGGGCGCCTGCACCTGATCATCGGCTCGGAGACCTTTCTCGATCTGCTCAACTGGAAGGACCCCCGGCGCGTCGCGCGCCTCGCACGCCTCGTGGTCATCCCGCGCACCGGGCTCGACTTCGATCCGGAGACGCCCGCGGCCCACAAGGTGCTGCGGGAGCTCGACCTTCCCGGCTTCGCCCGCGCCGGCGGGGGAGACCCGGATGAGTCCCGGCCGGTGCTGCTGCCCGCCGCGTCCCTGCCGATCTCGGCCTCCGACCTGCGCCGTCGGGCCCGCGAGGGCCGGAGCCTCGCGTACCGGATGCCGGAGTCGGTGGTCTCCTACATCCGCGATCACCATCTCTATCGCCCGGAGGTGTGATGGCCACTCTGTCAGCGGAAGCCGTGGTTCGCGTCGCCGCCCACGCGGCGCTCGAGAAGAAGGCGGTCGACCTCGTGGTGCTCGACCTGCAGGGCCTATCGAGCATCGCCGACTTCTTCCTGGTGTGCAGCGCCCGTTCGTCCACCCAGGCCGACACCATCGCGGAGGCGGTGCGCGCCGCGCTGCGCGGAGAGGGGGTGCGGCCTCGCCACAACGAGGGCAGCGCGGAGAGCGGCTGGCTCCTGCTCGACTACGGCGACGTGGTCGTGCACGTATTCCTGGAGGAGACGCGCGGCTTCTACTCGCTGGAGCGCCTGTGGGGCGACGCGCCACTCGTCTCGGTGGAAGGAGGCCGCGCGCGGGATTGATTTGTGCAGGACCCCATGGTAGCCTGCGCGACTAGCACGGCGGCCGCGTGCCGTAGCGTGCGGCGACCGCGGTGGCGCAAGGAGGTCGAAATGAGAAAAGACCGCTTGGTCCACTTCCGCAAGAAGCTGGAGGAGAAGCATCGCCAGCTCGTGGAGGAGGTGGGCAAGAACGTCCTGTACGGCAAGGGCCCCGAGGACGATTCCATCAAGGACCTGGGGGACCAGGCCTCTTCCGCCTACAATCGCGAGTTCTTCTTCGAGCTGAGCAACGGCGACCGGATGCTCCTGAAAGAAGTGGCGCTCGCGCTGCAGAAGATCGACGAAGGCGGGTTCGGCGATTGCGAGCGCTGCGGCGAGCCGATCTCCGAGAAGCGCCTGGAGGCGCTGCCGTTCGCGCGCTACTGCATCGAGTGCCAGCGCGCGGTCGAAGAGGAAGAGCGCACCGCGGCCCGGTAGCGCCGCTCCGCCCGTGTCGATCCGCTTCGGGCTCATCGTCGGCCTCCTCGTCGCGATCGCCCTCACCTACCTGACCTCGATCAACCCGGCCCGCGTCCACGTCGCCCTCGGGGGTGACTGGTCTGTGGACGTCCCGGTGATGGCGCTCGTGGTGGGCGTCTTCGTGTCGGGAGCCGTTCTCGCGCTCGTTCTCGGGATCCTGCGCGACGTCACCCGCACCTACACCCGGCGGGCGGACCCGCTGGCGCGCCTGGGCGCCTTCGCGCCCGGCGCGGGCGCCGACCCGGCCCGGGCGGTGGCCCCGGAGTCTGCGGCGCGCGACGCGCTGATCGAGCGCCGGCGCTGGGCGGACGCGCTGGAGATCCAGACCCGGGTGCTGCAAGCGACGGCGCGGGAAGACCGGGCCGCCGAGGAGACCACGCTGGCCGGTCTGCACTACGAGATCGCGCGGGAGCGCTTCGAGAAGAACGACCGCGCGGCCACCACGGCGCATCTCAAAGAAGCCCTCCGGCTGCAGCCGAGCTTCGTGCCGGCGGTGCTGCTGCTGGGCGACGCATACCTGAAGGCGGGCGAGCCGCGGGAGGCCCTGCGGGTATGGGAGCGTGCCGCCGAGGTGCGGCCGGCCCTGCCGGTGCTGGCGCGCATCGAGCAGCTCCATCGCGCGGAGGGGCGTCCGAGCCGGATGATCTCGCTCTATCAGGACGCGCTCGCGCGTCACCCCGACAACCCGGCCCTGGCTTTCGGGCTCGGCCGCGTCTACTTCGAGCTGGCGATGCTGGACGAGGCGGCCGAGCAGTTCCAGAAGATGGAGGTCCGGGCCCCCGACCTGTCGCTCATCCACGCCTATCTCGGCGCGATCCTCGAGCGACGCGGGCAGTTCCGCGACGCGATGGAGGAGTATCGGCGCGCGCTCAAGCAGAGCGACGGCATCGAGTGGCCGCATCGATGCGCGACCTGCGGCGCCGCGCACTCGCGCTGGGTGGACCGTTGTCCGTCGTGCCGTCGCTGGAATACCTCCCAGCCGTAGCCCGCTCCGCCGGCCCCTGGCGACAGTGGGCGGGCGCTCTGCTCGATCTCGTCTTTCCGCCCTTCTGTCCGGTCTGCCGGGCCCGACTGGGCGCGGGCCGTCGTGATCCGCTGTGCGCACGGTGCTGGGAGGGCCTCGAGCGGATCGGGCCGCCCTGGTGCCGATGCTGCGGCAGGCCGATGCCGAGCGAGGGTCGACTCTGCGGAGGGTGCCGACTGGATCCACCCGAGTTCTCGTATGCGCGGGCGGCCACACGCTACGAGGACGTCGTGCGGGAGGCACTCCACGCCTTCAAGTTTCGCGGGCGGCGCGCGCTCGCCGCTCCGCTCGGAGATCTGCTGGTCGATGCCCTCGCGGAGGGGCTGCCCGCCGGCATGCCCGACCTGCTCCTGCCGGTCCCGCTTCACCCACGCCGGGAGCGGGAGCGCGGCTTCAACCAGGCCCGGCTGCTGGCCGGGCGCGTGGGGCGGGCGTGGGGGCGGCCGGTCCGGGCCGATGTCCTGGCCCGCTCGCGGGCGACGACTTCCCAGACCGATCTGGACGGGGTGGCCCGGCGGGCGAACGTGCGCGGGGCCTTCCGCGTGCGCCGTCCCGAGCTGATCGCCGGCCGGCACGTGGTGCTGGTCGACGACATTCTGACCACGGGCGCCACCGTGTCCGAGTGCGCGCGGACCCTTCGCGCCGCCGGGGCGGCCACGGTGGGGATCCTGGCGGTGGCGCGGGTGCTCTAGTCGCAGTCTTGCGCCGCCCGGCCCCCGCTCGCTATAATCAGAGGCCTCGCTGAACTGGAAGTATTGGACAAACCGAGACAAAAGGAAAGGAAGCGCCCATGGCAGTGCGCGTAGGAGTCAACGGGTTCGGCCGCATCGGCAGGGTGTTCTTTCGCGCCGCGCTCCAGTCGTCCGACATCGAGGTGGTCGCGGTCAACGACTTGGCCGACGCCAAGACCCTCGCGCACCTGCTGAAGCACGACTCGGTGCACGGCGCACTGGACGCCGAAGTGAAGGCCAAGGGCGAGGCCATCTTCGTCAACGGGCGGGAGATCCGCGTCTGCTCGGCCAAGGATCCGGCCACGCTGCCATGGGGAGAGATGGGGGTGGGGATCGTGGTGGAGTCCACCGGGATCTTCCGCGATCGGGCCACCTCCTCGAAACACCTGCAGGCGGGCGCCAAGAAGGTCGTGATCACCGCGCCCGCCAAGGATCCCGACATCACGGTGGTGCTGGGGGTCAACGAGCAGAAATACGATCCGGTCAAGCACGAGCTGGTGTCCAACGCCTCGTGCACCACCAACTGCCTGGCGACGGTGGCGAAGGTGCTGCTCGACAATTTCGGCATCAAGCGCGGCTTTGCCTCCACGGTGCACTCCTATACGAACGACCAGCCGATCCACGATTTCCCCCACAAGGATCTGCGCCGGGCCCGCGCGGGTGCGGTGAGCATGATCCCCACCACCACCGGCGCGGCCACCGCGGTGGGGCTGGTCCTGCCCGAGCTGAAGGGCAAGCTCGACGGCATCGCGATCCGGGTGCCCACCGCCAACGTCTCGGTGGTGGACCTGACCGCGGAGCTCGCCAAGCCGGCCACCGCCGCGGCGGTCAACGACGCCTTCCGGGCCGCGGCCGCCGGGCAGCTCAAGGGCATCCTGGACGCCACCGACGAGGAGCTGGTCTCGGTGGACTTCAACGGCAACGCCCACTCCTCGATCGTGGACCTGCCGTCCACCGCGGTGGTCGACGGCAACCTGGTCAAGGTGCTGGCCTGGTATGACAACGAGTGGGGGTACTCCTGCCGGGTGCGCGACCTGATTCGCTACATGGCCCGGTCGCTGTAGCCGCTGGCCGTCGCGCGGGCGCCGTGGCGAAGCTCGTCGTCGATCAGATCGACCTGTCTGGAAAGCGCGTCTTCCTGCGGGCCGACTTCAACGTGCCGCTGGACGGCACGCGGGTGACCGACGATACGCGGATCACGGCGGTACTGCCGACCATCGAGTGCGTGCTCAAGGCAAGCGCCTCGCTGGTCCTGGCCTCCCACCTCGGCCGCCCCAAGGGCAAGCCCGATCCGAAGTACTCGCTCCGGCCGGTGGCCGAGCGCCTGCAGGAGAGGCTCGGCCGCCCGGTCACGTTGCTGCCCGACTGCGTGGGGCCCGAGGTGGAGGAGCGCGCCCGCGCGATCCAGCCCGGCGAGGTCGTGCTGCTCGAGAACCTGCGCTACCACGCGGAGGAGGAAGCCAACGACGACGCCTTCGCGCGCGCGCTGGCCTCGCTCGCCGACGTCTACGTCGACGACGCCTTCGCGGCCGCGCACCGGGCGCACGCCTCGATCGAGGCCATCACCCGGTACCTCAAGCCGGCGGCGGCGGGCCTGCTGATGGCCCGCGAGCTCGGCGCGCTCGAGCGCATCTTCGAGCGGCCGGAGCGACCGCTGTGGGCGGTGCTGGGCGGGGCCAAGGTCTCGGACAAGCTGGGGCTGGTCGAGCATCTCCTGGACCGCGTGGACGCGCTCGTGATCGGGGGCGGGATGGCGTTCACTTTCCTCAAGGCCATGGGCCACGGAGTCGGCCGCTCGCTGCTCGAGCCGGATCGGCTCGAGGCCGCCCGCGGAGTGCTGGAGCGCGCCCGCACCCGGGGCATCCCGCTCCGGCTGCCGGTGGACGTGGTGGTGGCCTCGGGCCTCGACGCGACGACCGGGCTGCGGACGGTGGGCATCCGCGAGATTCCCGACGACCTGATGGGCCTCGACATCGGCCCGGCGAGCGTGACCCAGTTCACCACCGCCCTGAAGGCGGCCCGGACCATCGTGTGGAACGGGCCCATGGGTGTCTTCGAGAAGGAGCCGTTCGCGGCCGGGACCCTCGGGGTGGCGCGCGCAGTGGCCGGCTCCGGCGCCTTCTCGGTGATCGGCGGCGGTGACACGATCTCGGCGGTGCAGCAGGCCGGGGTGACCGGGAAGATCGGCTACATCTCGACCGCGGGCGGCGCCTTCCTCGAGTTCCTCGAAGGCCGCGTGCTGCCCGGCGTCGCGGCCCTCGACGACGCGGCCTGATGCGCACGCCGCTGGTCGTCGGCAACTGGAAGATGCACGGCACGCAGGCGATGGCCCTCGGGCTGGCCCAGTCGCTCCGCGACGGCCTCAAGCGCCCCCGCGGCGTGGAAGTGGTGGTGTGCCCGCCCTTCACCGCGCTCCCCGCGGTGGCCGAGACGCTGAAGGGCGGAGCGGTCGCGGTCGGCGCGCAGAACTGCCACTGGGAGGCGCAGGGCGCTTTCACGGGCGAGATCTCGCCCGCGATGCTGGCCGAGCTGGGCTGTCGCTGGGTGCTGCTCGGGCACTCGGAGCGGCGCCACCTCTTGCGGGAGACCGATGAGGAGATCAACCGCAAGGTGGCCGCGGTCCTGCGGCACGGCATGCGCCCGGTGCTCTGCGTCGGGGAGACCGGGGAGGAACGGCGCCAGGGGCTGACCTTCACGGTGGTGGAGGGGCAGCTGCGTGCCGGCTGGGCGGGGATCGCGCCCGACGACCTCGCGCGCTGCGTGCTGGCCTACGAGCCGGTCTGGGCCATCGGCACCGGCGCCAACGCCACCCCGGCCCAGGCGGCCGAGGTGCACGGCTACCTGCGCGGGCTCGTCTCCGAAGTCGCGTCGAAGGAGTTGGCGCAGGCGATGCGCATCCTCTACGGGGGCAGCGTCAAGCCCGACAACGCGCAGTCGCTCACCCAGCAGCCGGACATCGACGGGGTCCTGGTGGGCGGCGCCAGCCTGGAGGCGCCCGGGTTCATCACCATCGCGAAGAAGTCCGCCGCGAAGAGCGGCGCTTCGAAGGAGTAGGTTCTCTCATGTTCATTCTCGTCATCGTCGTCCACGTCATCGTGAGCCTCGTGATCGTCGGGCTCGTGCTGCTCCAGGCCGGCAAGGGGGCCGACATCGGCTCCGCGTTCGGAGGCAGCGGCAGTCAGGCGGTGTTCGGCTCCATGGGCACGCCCACCGTGCTCGGCAAGGCCACCACGGTGGTCGCCATCCTGTTCATGGTCACGTCGTTCACGCTCTCGATGATGGCCCACAAGCGGACCCTCAGCATCATGCCGGCGACCGCGCCGGCGGCTCCCGCGCCCGCGTCGTCGTCGGCCCCTCCCACCCCCACGCCGTCGGCGCCGCAGAAGTAGAGCCGACCGCCGGATGCCGAAGGGGCGCGCGCGGCTTCACCATCTGCTGGCTCTCGCGATATGCGGGGCGCTCGCGGCCTGCAACGGAGATCTCGACAGCCGGGCGGACGAGGTGGTAGCGAGCGGGCCGCCCGCCTACGGCGACACCTTCATCCAGGCGTCCATCGGCGACATCGGGGGTTTGATCCCGAGCCTGACCTCCGATCAGTCCTCCCACGAGGTCGGGGCGATGATCTACGACGGTCTCGTGAAGACCGACAAGGATCTGAACCCGGCCCCCGCGATGGCCGAGTCGTGGACGTACAGCCGTGACTGCCTCGAGCTGACCTTCAAGCTGCGCCGGGACGTGAAGTGGCACGACGAGCGGCCGTTCACGGCCGACGACGTGGTCTTCACCTACCAGACCATGATCAATCCGAAGACCCCGGCGCCCTTCAAGGAAGGCTTCATGCTGGTCAAGGACGTCGTGGCGCCCGATCCGTACACGGTGCGGGTGAGATACGCCGAGCCCTACGCCCGCGCGGTGGAGACGTGGAGCACCTACATGCTGCCCAAGCACCTGCTCCAGTCGTTCGCCGAGGCGGGGACGCTGCGGGAGTCGCCCCAGAACAGCTGGCCGGTGGGCACCGGCCCCTATCGCTTCCAGGAATGGAAGCCCGGCGAGAAGGTAGTGCTGATCGCCAACCCGGACTACTACGAGGGGCGACCGTATCTGAGCCGCATCGTCTACCGTGTGATCCCGAGCCAGGCCACCATCTTTCTCGAGCTGAAGGCCAAGGGTGTCGACTACGTCAGCACTCTCACCGGCATCCAGTACGCGCGGCAGACCGAGTACCCCGCCTTTCGCAAGGCGTACCACAAGTTCCGCTACCCGGCGAGCGACTACACGTTCCTCGGCTTCAACCTGAAGGATCCCCGCTTCGCGGACCGGCGGGTGCGGGAGGCCTTCGCGCACGCGATCAACAAGCAGGAGCTGATCGACGGCGTCCGGCTGGGCCTGGCCCGCGAGGCCAACGGCCCGATCCGACCCGGGACGTGGGCCTACACGGACGACGTGAAGCGCTTCGCGTACGATCCGGAGAAGGCGAAGGCGTTGCTGGCGGAGGCGGGCTGGAAGGACCGGGACGGGGACGGCATCGTCGAGGATCCGGACGGCAAGCCGTTCACGCTCACGATCCGGACCAACCAGGGCAACGACGAGCGCAAGAAGATCGCCGAGATCATCCAGCAGCGGCTCAAGGACGTCGGCGTGCAGGCCGAGATCCAGCTCATCGAGTGGGCCGCCTTCATCAAGGAGTTCGTCAAGCCGCGCCGCTTCGAGCTGATCGTCCTGGGTCTCGGCACCGGCACCGATCCCGACCAGTACGTCGTCTGGCACTCCTCCCAGCGGGGCCCCGACCAGATGAACCGCACCGGCTACGCCAATCCGGAGGTGGACCGTCTGCTGGAGGTCGGCCGCAGGTCGTGCGTGCAGCAGGACCGGCTCCGCAGCTACCACCAGATCCAGCGGATCCTCGCGGAGGATCTGCCGATGATCTTCCTCTACTATCGCGATGCGCTGCCGGTGGTGTCCTCGCGCATCCGGGGGGTGAGCCCGGCGCCCGCGGGCATTCTCCACAACTTCGACGAGTGGTACGTACCGAAGGTACAGCAGCGCTATACCGCCGGCTAGATGGCCCTCTTCGCCCTCCGCCGGCTCCTGCTCTCGATCCCGCTGCTGCTCGGCATCACCTTCATCTCCTACGTGGTGATCAGTCTGGCCCCGGGGGGGCCGCTCGACTTCCTGACCCCGGAGGATCCGAACGCCTCGCCCGAGGTCAAGGAGCGGCTGATCAAGGAGTTCGGCCTCGACCGGCCGGTCTACGAGCAGTACTGGAAGTGGCTCAAGCGCGCGGTCCACCTCGACTTCGGACGCTCGTTCCTGCCCGACGGGCGGCCGGTGCTCACCAAGATCGGCGAGCGGCTGCCGGTCACCCTCTTCCTGAACCTGATCGAGATGGCGATCATCGTCGGCCTGGCGATCCCGATCGGGGTGCTCTCGGCCACCCGCCAGTACTCGCTCTACGACAAGATCACCACCGTCTTCGTCTTCGTGGGGTTCGCCACTCCGGATTTCTGGCTGGCCCTGCTCCTGCTGATCCTCTTCGGGGTGCAGCTCGGCTGGCTGCCGATCTCCGGCCTGCGCTCGCTGAACTGGGAGTACCTCTCGTTCTGGCGGCAGCAGTGGGACTTCTTCGCCCACCTGATCCTCCCGATCACGGTCGCCACCTTCGGCGGGCTCGCCGGCTTCTCGCGCTACATGCGGCAGAGCATGCTCGAGGTGGTGCGGCAGGACTACGTGCAGACCGCCCGGGCCAAGGGGCTCTCCGAGCGCATGGTGATCAGCAAGCACGCCCTGCGCAACGCGCTCCTGCCCGTCATCACCATCCTCGCCCTGGCCCTGCCCGGCCTCATCGGGGGCAGCGTCATCATCGAGTCCATCTTCGCCATTCCCGGGATGGGGCAGCTCATGGTGCAGTCGGTGTTCTCGCGCGACTACCCGGTGGTCATGGGCAACCTCGTCATCGTGGCGACCCTCACGCTGGTGGCCAACCTGGTCGCCGACATCACCTACGGCCTGGTGGACCCGCGCATCCGGTTCGGCGGCCGTCGCGGGAGGCGCTGAGTGGCGGGGCGCGGCTCGCGCGGAGAGATGCGGCAGTTCTGGCGCACCTTCTCCCGCAACCGGCTCGCGATGTTCGGGGGCGCGGTGGTGTCGGTGCTCGTGGTCCTGGCCGTTCTCGCCCCGCTGCTGGCGCCCTGGGATCCGAACCGACCCGACACCAAGAAGATCCTCAGCCCGCCCTCGAGCATGCACTGGTTCGGCACCGATCCCCTCGGCCGCGACGTGCTCTCACGGGTGCTCTACGGCTCGCGGGTATCGCTCTCGGTGGGCTTCGTCTCGGTCGGCATCGCGGCCGCGATCGGGATCATGCTGGGGGCGGCCGCCGGCTACCACGGCGGCACGGTAGACAACGTGGTCATGCGGCTGGTCGATCTGATGCTGGTCTTCCCCCGCTTCTTCCTCCTCCTCGCGGTGCTCGCGTTCCTCAGGCCCTCGATCTGGACGATCATGACCGTGATCGGTCTCACCGGGTGGATGGGGGTCGCCCGTCTCGTGCGCGCGGAGTTCCTCACCCTGCGCGAGCGGGAATTCGTCATCTGGTCGGAGGCGGTCGGCGCCGGGGCGCCGCGCATCATCTTCCGGCACATCCTGCCGAACGCGATCGCGCCGATCCTGGTCGCCATGACGCTCGGCATTCCCGCCGCCATCCTCACCGAGGCGGGGCTGTCCTTCCTGGGACTGGGAGTCCAGCCGCCCTACGCCACGTGGGGCAACATCCTCAACGACGGCCGGGACTACATCGAGATCGCGTGGTGGATGACGCTCTACCCGGGCTTCGCCATCCTCATCACGGTGCTCTCCTACAACCTCATGGGTGAGGGGATTCGTGACGCGCTGGATCCCCGCTTGCGCCAGTCCCGCGTCGGTCGCGTCCTCCGACTCGGCCGATGAATTGACAACCCTCGCCGGCCCGCGGCATACTGTGCGCTCGCCGGCGCCGAAGTGGCGGAATTGGCAGACGCGCACGTTTGAGGGGCGTGTGGGGCAACCCGTGGGGGTTCGAGTCCCCCCTTCGGCACCATCAGAATCCCTAAGCCGGCGACCGGCCGGGTCGGCCCAGGAAACACGCCTCCGCGCTCTCCGCTCAACGTACGGTTGAGCGGTCACGCCCCCCAGGAACATTGCGGCAATGGGAGCAAACAAAGGCAAGATCGGCCCGCTGCAAATCCCGCTGCGCATCCAGCGCATTTCCTGGCGCGACCTCGCCAGCTCGCTGGGCGTGGTCCTGCTACTGAGCGCCCTCTCGATCTGGATCGCGCTCCATTTTGTGCGGCCCGCCCCGCCCGGCACCATCACGATCGCGAGCGGCCCGGAGGGAAGCTCGCTTTGGACCTACGCCGAGCAATATCGAAAGATTCTCGCGCGCAACCGCGTGACGCTCAAGATCCTGCCGTCCGCCGGTGCACTCGACAACCTGAAGCGCTTGAGCGATCCGAAATCCGACGTCGACATCGGATTCGTCCAGGGTGGCCTGTCCAATCTGGTGGATCCGGCCGGCCTGGTATCGCTCGGGAGCATGTTCTACGAACCGCTCGCGGTGTTCTACCGCGGCACGCCGCTCGAGCGGTTGTCCGGATTGAGGGGCCGGCGGATCGCGATCGGTCCCGAGGGCAGCGGAACGCGGAATCTGGCCGCGACCCTGCTCAAGGCCAACGACATCGATCCGAAAGGCGCGACCCGGCTGCTCAATCTCGAGGGAAAGGAGGCGGCGCAAGCTCTGCTCAAGCATAG
>Ga0210384_10000942_pt1 | contig 41698 bp, 30 predicted proteins | sample IncBWH2MmetaG_FD_160574 | JGI IMG/M metagenome (GOLD analysis project Ga0210384, IMG submission 160574) | Forest soil microbial communities from Barre Woods Harvard Forest LTER site, Petersham, Massachusetts, United States - Inc-BW-H-2-M | ecosystem: Environmental > Terrestrial > Soil >... | reverse complement strand
TTACCCCAACTTTCTTGCCAAATCAAGCGGTCGAGTTTGGAGTTGTGAAATTCCAAGGACTCAACGGGACGGATGATGCTTCATCGAAGGAGGGGCTGTCTGTACCATTGCGGACACTTCGATGGCTTTATGAGTCCCGCGAGAGCAAGACCGCGACGATATGAAAATAGCGACCGATGCCAAGGAGCAGGGCAGCAGTAGGACAGAGAAGGTCCTTCACTCATTCGTGAAAATCAAGCGGCCGCTTGCATTTTTAACGGGATAGATGGCAATTCGCTGGTTCCGTGGAAGGACGCACCAGGAAGCTGACTGGAGGGCCGGCTTCGCGGGACAGTTTTCTATTCCGGAAGCTGCGAATTTCGGCACGCCAAACGGATTAGCGAACCCCACGGCATCGCCGGGGGGGAGCTCTCTACGCAGATAGGCATCGATGTTGCTTTCTATTTCTGCAGGAAATCGGGGCGCGGGACCTACAAACTTTTCCTGGTAGACCTTCAGGATAATTTCTCTGAACACCGGAAGCGCGGCTCTACCACCGGTTTCCATACGGCCAAGAGAGCGGTTGTCATCGAATCCGATGCGCACAGCCACGGTAATTCCATCAGGACCGTACGTAGAGCCCACGAAAAGGGCATCCCGGTAGTTGTTTGTGGTACCCGTCTTACCCATCACGGGGATCGGGAAGGAACGCGAGTCGAGCGCGTGGGCAGTGCCCGACGGAATGCGGACGACGCCACGCAATCCTTCCTGGATCATGGATAGCTCCGGTTCGTTCTGGCCGATTGAGCAGCAAACCGAGCGATGGCTGTAGATAACGCCTCCCTCACTTTGCTCGATTCTTGCAATTACATAAGGCTCCGCATGGATGCCGCTAGCCAACATTCGATAAGCGTTCGCAAGTTCCACGAGGGTGACTTCGGATGCGCCAAGGCCCGTAGTTTCATAGCGATGTAACAAAGATTGGATACCAACGTCACGAGCGGTGTTCAAGACAGAATCGATTCCAATCTGTTGAACGATCCAAATAGCGACCGCGTTTCTCGACTCCGCAAGTGCCTGCCGTGCCGGAATGATGCCTTTGAATTGATTGTCGAAATTGGAGATCCATTTGGGAGGCTGATCCCCGGATGTGATGACCGAGATCGGTTCATCGGGCACGGGGGAATCGAGATCCAATGCGCCTTGACGAAATGCCGCCAGATAAACAAACGGCTTCATGGCCGAGCCCGGCTGACGCAAGGACTGGGTTGCCCGGTTATAGTCGCCGTAGTTGGTGTTGTGGCCCTGATATGTGCGCCGCCCACCCGCCTCGGCCAAGATGGCGGAGTCACTGTTCCGCAGAACAACCACAGAGCCCTGAATCAGGCCGGCAGTCGGAGGATGACGCTTCTCATAAAGGCTCAAGCCGTGTTCGAGTGCGGCATTCGCAAGGCGCTGGATACGATCGTCGATCGTTGAATAAATATGGATGTGGCCCTCAAGCAGTTGGTTAACGCTACTGTCGGAGGAGAGGGTCGAGTCGAGCCCTCTAAGTTCATCGAGAACATTGCCCACTGCTGCGGGCGCTTCGATCGGTCCAGCAACATGAGCAGCCAGACGAATGGGGGCCTGTTGGCAGCGTCCGGCCGCCTGTGCGGAAAGAAAATGATTCTTAACCATAAGGGCTAAGATCTGATTTCGTCTGCGTAGTGGCTTTTGATTGTCCGCCACGGTGGGGGCATACTCGCCGGGCGACTTGGTGATCCCTGCCAGAAGTGCCGCCTTGTCAGCATCATAGGAAGTGAGCGCTGACACAGGCGCGCCAAAATAATACTGGGAGGCAGCCGCGAAGCCGTAACGGCCATTTCCTAAGTAGATGAAGCTGGCGTAACGCGCAAGTATTTCTTCTTTGGCCCTGCGCTTGGATCCGCAGTGCTTCTGCATCTCTCCCTCGATCCACAACGAGAGACGCATTTCCTCTACTTTCAGCAAGAGCCTGTTGGCGGCCGGCACGCCGACGACGAAGGCGAGAACGCGCGGAAAATAACCCTGGTGTTGAAGCGTAATACTATTCTTCGTGCTTGTAAGTTCTTGCAAGAAGTAACCGCGCACAAGCTGTTGAGTAATGGTCGAACCGCCTTGTGGAAATACCGAAGCGCGCTCCGCGGCACTCTTGCCGTGTGGGCTTCCGGGCCGGGCAATCAAGGCGCGAAGGTTTGTCTTGCTGAGCAGACGAGGGAAAACAGAATAATCGACTCCCGAATGCGAGAAAAAGTTCTCGTCCTCAGCCGAAAGGATCGCCTGCCGCAGGACGTCGGGAATATCCTTGTATTGAATGATTTCCCGGCGTTGCGTGCCCAGTTCGATGAGGACACGGCCGTTTGCATCGTAGATGTGACCGGTGGTGGGAGGCTCAAAGCGAATGAACCCGTCCAGATCGGGTAGATTTCTTCGGTTGTAGCTGATGTACGTGATTCCGCAGAGGATGATCACTAGTGGGATGGCACCCAGCAAGGAAACAATGCGAAGCAAGCGACTCTTGCTGTAAATCCTCCGCAGCCCGGAAAATGGTTTGAGAACGGTCCGAGGAAACTCTGGAAAAAGTAAATTTGTTTTGAGCATGTGAACTGCGTACAGCCGGAGGCCGGGATGTCTTATTAGTTGTTCCCTCCAGCGCACACGTTCCGAAGAGGGCGTGAATCGGGCGTCCAGGCCGCCCGATCAAGGAGCAGGGGCGTTTTCGATGCAAGGCACATCCGAGAATCGCCACTCTCTCAAGTACATCAATCTCTTATGCCGTGGCGCTTCTACCTCTCAGCAAATGGAGGACCAACAACACAATGCCCACGACGAGAACGAGGTGAATAAATGAAGTGGTGACGTGAAATGCGAAAAACCCAAGTAACCAAAGAACAATCAGAACTGCTGCGATTAACCCAAGCATATTTTCATCTCCTTGCTCCAAAGCACTAGGACACCGTTAATGCAGTTCTCCCGAATTCTCTGGATAGCTTCGAGTTTCCGGGAAAACAATGTCCGCCGAGCATGGTAGACACACGAAAGCATGCCGTCTGTACCGTTATGAACACCTTCGCATACTGAATTCACATTCAAACTTCCACGCGACACGTGAAAAGTTGACCATCCGGGCTGAGATAACCGGGGATTTCTGTGTCGAGGGAAATCGAACGCACGCCTGATCAGACTGCGAACATTCCTGCCGGCTTTTGATAGAGGCCGTGGGGGTTTCAAACAGTCTGGTTTTTACTTGAGGCCATAGGTTTGGACGAAACAGATTGGCGTGGCCAGCGGAGCAATGATTTTTTCATCTCTGACAATGAAAAGGCGTTGATCATGGCAATCCAATCTCTCTTGAAATCAAACATCCAACGCCCCGGCAATACCCGGACCGGAAGCGTCATTTGTCCGAATCCCCGAAGAGCTGCAAGGGATATGTTCGACCATTTTGCCCAAGAAACAGCATGCAAACAGCGATTTACCCAGCGGGAGCTCCACGTTTCCCAGGAAAGAAGCAGCCCGTGAATCGGGATTCGACGGGGGTTGGGAGGAAGCTGGTTGATAGTGTCAAGTGTGAGTTCGCGATTCTCCAAGGCGGACAGTCGTTTACCCTTTGTCGTTGCGAATGGTTCGTTCCGGCCTCCCGGGGCCACCACTTGAAAAGCGGGAATAGGCAACGCCACCGGCAGACTCGGTTTGCTTTCCGCAAGTAGTTGAGCGGCAGAGTCTGAAAGACATGAGGCCGATTCCAAACCGGGCGCTATTTCGTTCTGTTTTGCCACTAACCCTGGCGAATCTGAGATCAAATCATTCAAGGAGACGGATACGTTCAGATTCTCCCCCGAAGCCAATATTTCTGCGCATACCGGAACGGTGGCAAGAGAACTGTTCTCTGGCGTGAGCGCAGGCTCCTCGACAACGAATGCCGCAGCTGGAGAAGGCGACGTATTGAGGAGTGGTTCAGGCAAACTCGCTTCATCCACCGTGAACGGGGGCACTAATTCCTTTGCAAAACTTGAGTACATGACCGCGAGATCGCTGTCCATGTGATTGCTGAAGCTGGGGAGCGCCGGGACGGGGCAAAAGTCGTCCAACAAATATTCCCGTGCGGCTTCTTCGACCATCCGAGCTGGCACCAGCCGGAGTTGTTCCACATGCGCTTTAATGAGGGCGTGTTCGCAGAGTAGATTCATCACGCGGGGAATCCCTTTCGAATAAAAGTGGACCGCGTCCATTGCGTCGGAAGCAAAGATGGGGTCTCCCACGGCGCCGGCGATCCGTAGCCGCTCCGCGACGTACCCATGGGATTCCTCAAGGGTGAGAGGTGCAGTGGTGCACCGGAGCGTAATTCGCTGCCGGAGTTGCCGGAGTTCAGGCCGTTTGAGCTTATCTTCGAGCTCCGGCTGTCCCACGAGCACGATTTGCAGCAATTTTTCGGCGGGAGTTTCGAGATTTAGCAGAAGTCGAATCTCTTCCAATAACTCGCACGACAACCCCTGTGCTTCATCCACGATCAACACTGGGATCTCGCCAGCACGATAGCGCTCGATCAGCCAAGTGTTTAACCGCAAGAGCGTGTTGCTTGTTCCCGCAGAATCAACAGGAATCCCAAAACCGTTGAGTATGAAATCGAAGAGGTGGCTTACGTTCAAATTGGGATTGAAGATAAACGCTGTCGGCATTTTCTGCCGGGGCAGCCAATCGAGAAGGTAGTTGATCAGAGTCGTCTTACCCGTTCCCACCTCGCCCGTCAGCAGAACAAATCCCTTGCGGCTCTGAACACCGTAGGTGAGCTGAGCCAGAGCTTCCAGAGTCCGCGACGTCAAATACAGGAATCGAGGGTCCGGATTAACATTGAAAGGATTTTCACGCAGCCCAAGAAATTTCTTGTACATGGCTATCCGATCGTGGCTCCCACCGTTGCATTGGTGTTACTTTTATCCGGTAGAACATCTCGTCATTCAGTTCTTGGACGGGACCCTTTCGCGAGCGCTTTTCCCTGTCGTGCCGCTCCAGTCTGAGGACAAACTTCCGGAATCATATTCGTGATGGTGGCGTTGAATTGCGAGCGCAGCGAGCAGCGCCGCTCGTTCAATCAGTCTGCCTTCAACGGGGGTTGGAGTCCGGGGAAGGCAACTGTACATCTCCAGTGTGCCGAGAAGTTCCTCGTTTAGCGAAAGAATAGCCATGCAGCAAAAGACAGAGAGTCCAGATTGCGCGGCAAATTGGGCGATTGTGTGTGTGAGGTGTTCAGCGTCATCCGGGAACAAGACCAGTGAAATCACGTTGCCCACCTGAACATCGAGCGCAATGCAAAGTTTATCCAACACCTGAGTGAGCGGCGCCCCCGTGGAAATCAATTCAAGAACGTGGCTTTCCCCGACCAACAGGGTTTGCACGGTGTCAGATTTTTGTCGATACAAACTAACCCCCTTTTGGACTCGTTCGACGTGAAATTTCTTCTCAGTCCTACCGGCAGTGTCACGCCCGATTCTTATCCAACTACGATTTCTACTCTGGTACCTCAGCGCGCCCAAATTGATTGGGCAGTGCCGCGCGTCGAGCTCCTTTATTCAATTCCGCCCTCTTGTGGACAATTCCAGGCAAGCTTTCCCCGAACGCGAGGGAGAACGCTCTTACCCGGACTGTTCATCACATCCAATTGTTCGCGCATGATATGCGTCGAGGGAAAGAGTGTCTGTTCACTTTTGTACACGTTCCCCGGCCAGAAGAGGCTTCCGAAGCCAGAAGATAAGAATGGCTATGGGGCGCACCGATCGATGGCAATCAGTGCGAGAAGTTGGCTCACCCTAAGAAAGTCTTTGGCGTTTACCTGCAAGAATAACGATGAGGACGAGAGCCACGATGACGATCAACCCGATAACGGCAATCAGGACGGGGTGTCCATGATGCGAGATGAATGCGAGCATTTGCCGTCCATAACGGGCGGCCAGGAATGCCAGGAGCGAATATCTAACAATCCGGCCCACGGCCAGCGCGACGAGGAATTTCTTCACCGAATATTGCATGGCGCCCGCGGCGAAAAGGAAAGGAACCATGGGTACCGGGGGCGGCAACAAAGCGGGGACTGCGATTGCGCCAAAGCCCCATCGTCCGAAGATCTCGCAAACTTTCTCGACCGTCTTAGGCGGGAACCTGCGCGCGAGAGTCTCCTTGCCTCCTTTGCGAGCAAGCCGGTAGGTGAGGTAGCCGCCGATCACCGAACCGGCGGTCGCCATGAAAGCATAGTAGGACCACAATTCTCCATGGCGCGCAGCCAAGACAATGGTCAGAACATCCATGCTTCCTGGAAGAGGAAGGATGGAGCTGTCGAGGAGTCCGAGCGGAATGAAACCAATACCGCCGAGGTGGAATAGCCAGCGCCGCACGCTGCGGGCTAAAGTGGGTGCTACGGCCGCGATGATGTGGTGATGGAGCATTTTCTGGAGAAGCCAGCATCCATTCTTACATGCAGATGATGCCGGCAAGGAGAAATTCCCGGCCTACCAACGGTGCCCCGAGAGGCTCCCCGACAGGGTCGGGGCACCGGGGCCCTTCACCTCGTTCACGGTGGACAGCCCCAAGTGATGCTGTGAAATGCGCGAATCAGGGCCGAAGCCCATCAATGCGGCGATGGTTACGGCACGACTAAAAGTCGTGCCCTCCTGTGGTGGCTGCACGGGCGAGGGCAAAACCACGGGTCAGAAGACCCGTCACTACAAGGAGCGGAGGAATTCGAAAAGCGCTTCTTTTTCGGTGCGCGTGAACTTTTCGAATTTTTCGGTGACCTGGGCGGCTTCGCCATGATGGCGCAGGATGGCGTCGGTAAATGTGAGGGAGGCGCCGTCGTGCATCAGGCGGGAGTGGAGACGGAGGCCCCAGAGCGGGGCGGTGCGTATTTTGTTGGCGGTGTTGTTGAATCCGGGGATGGAGAGATTTTTCCAGGTGATCGCGTACATCCGCTTGCCGTAGTGCTCGGTCATGGATTGGACGATGCCGTCGCCGCTGCCAATGTTGTGGAGGAGGAAGTCGCCGTAAGGATGGAAGGTCTTATCGCCGAGGACGGGGGGAACGGTGAAAGTGCCGCCGTTGATCGCAGTGCCCGCGGAAGCGGTGGTGAGCGTGGGGACGTGGCAGGTGGCGCAGCCGATTTTGTCGAAGAGAGCTTCGCCGTGTTTGGCTTGTGCCGATTGGGCGAGTGTCAAGTCGCGCGCGGGCACTTCGGTGGCCCGTATGAAGCGGGCGAAGTGATCGATGTCGGAGAGGCCGTCAGGGCCGGGAGTGTCATTGGGCTCTGAAACGGTGTTGCAGAGATTCGTGACCTCGTCGGGCTGGAGGCGGTTGGTGATGCCCATTTCGTTGAGATAGGCATCGCCGGAGAAGGAAAGCAAGCTGGCATGCTGGTCTTTCCAGCCAAAGCGGCCGATTCCGGTATGGCTGGGCGCTTCGACAATAGGAACGTAGAGAGCCTGGCCGCAAATTCTGTGTCCGCTCTTTGTGCACTGTTCCTTCGCAAGGTCGACGAGGGCCTGGTCAGCAATAGCTTCGACGAAGCCGTCGCCGAGAAGATTGAGGGAGATGCGGAAAGTGCGAATTTTTTCGGTGTCCGGGACGTGCTCCTGGATTTCGATATTAGGGAACGCGCCGCTGGGGCAGATGGCGCGGTCATTTATGAGGGAGCGGCCCTTGATGATTTCCGCGCCATGGTTTATGGGGATATCCGGATTTTGAAACTGGCCTTTGGTATCGCGATGGCCGACGCGTAATTCCGAGACCTGACTCGAGCCGCCGGAGGTGGGGTTCTGGTGGCATTCGCGACAGGATTGCGCGTTGTAAAGCGGGCCGAGGCCATCGGCGACAGCTTCGGTTTCCTCAAACTTGGCTTGGTCGGCGGTGTGGGTGGCGGTGTCAACGAGGCCGTTGCTCTTGTTGTCGAAGCCGGCGGGGGCTTCGGAGAGCTGCGTTGCGAGAGAAACCAGAGCAAGAGACACAAACACGGAGAGGATAGTCAAGGCTTTCATGGGCACCTCAGGAGGGCGGGCTTATGGCGAATGTACTCACTTGACGAATAAAAGCCAAGTGAAAAGAAAGAGAATTTTCGCGACTTCGGGTAGAAGCGAAAATGACGGATTCCGGCGATGCGGCGTTATTAAGAAAGACGGTGACGGAGCAAAGGAAGAAGCAACGCTGTGCCCGCGAACATCAGCAATAACGTGGGAGGCTCCGGAGTAGCGGCCGAGTTCAAATTGATCGTGCCCGTAAGTCCTGTCGAGTCGTTATTGAAGTTCTGATCCAGCCCGGAGCAACAGTTCACGGTGAAGTCGATCGTACTTCCTGCACTGAGCGTTTCCGTTAGCGAGAAGCTCGCGGACGTGTTGAGCGAGTCGATGTTCGTGGAAAACACGGATAGGCCATTCACCAGGATGCGGTCGAATGTCGTGGTTGAATCCAAGGCGGAATATGTTCCGTTGATCAGGTAAGTTCCCAGCGCTGGAGCCGTCCAACGGACGTCGCTGTCGGTGCCGGCGGTATCCGCAGGATGCATGTTGAGCGTATCGGTGGGCAGAGTCCACGAGCCACATGTAACGGATGAGCCGGTGTTGTTGCCCACCACAACCGGGAACCCTCCGGGAGATCCCGACCAATTAGGAAGGCCGCAAGCAGTGGAATTGGTGGCCGCAAGAAGAGTAAATGTCGAACTCGACTCCACATACTGGCCATAGCTCCACGCACCGTTTGGATTCGAACTACCCGAAAAGCTACTTGCAATACCGTCGGCCCGGGCACTCAGCACCAGGCACGTTCCCATCAGAGTGACTGCCAAGGCTGCGAAGACAGCCCGTAGTGCGATGCGCTTGGAATAATTCATGGCCGCGTTTCTCCTTTGCCCCGAATGGTTATACATGGAGGGTCATAGGAGCTTGAGCATTCCATCAGCCAAAGGGCTGCAAAAGGGCCATTTGATATGTGTCAAATCTCATTTGAAAGGTGTCCGGGAAGCCACTGCGTCATCGCGTCGCAAGACCAAGCACTTTCAAATTTGGAATCCGTCTACTCAAATCAAAGCAATCGAATGAATTGCAGATTCTTGGAGTTCCCACAACTTTGCACATGAGCGGAAATATACTTCTCCTTTCTGATCCCCAGATGGCCGGTGTATTATCCAATGCACTGTCCCCCACAACTGAACATGCAGGACACAAAACAGTTTTCCTTCAGTTCGTTCTGGCTCGATATTGAGAAGCGGCGGCTCCTGTATCGCAATCAACCGGTCATCCTCACGCGCAAGGCGTTGGATACGCTGGGCGTCCTGGTGTCGAACGCGGGACACGTAGTCAGCCGAGAGGAACTCAAGCGACTCGTATGGGGCGACGGCGTGGTGGAAGAAGCGACCATTGCACAGAACATTTTCACGCTGCGGAAAACTCTGGGTGAGCACGAGCCGGGGCAGAATCTGATCGAGACGATCGCGGGCGTCGGGTATCGCTTCACAGGTCAGGTACAAGCCTATTCCTCCGATGCGAGTGTGCAGAGAAGCGAAACTGGAAAGAGCCCGGCCGCGCGGCGCATCTCGAAGGTTCAAGCGCGCCTGCTGTGGGTCGTCCCAGCTGTCGTTTTGGCTCTTGGACTTGCCGCTGGCTTTTGGTGGCGTCACGATCCGCGGCGCACTTCGCGCATTCAATCTTTGGCCGTTTTGCCTTTTGCAAATTTCACCGGCGATCCGCAACAGGAGTACCTTGCCGACGGCATCTCCGACGCTCTCTTAACGGACGCCGCGCAGATCCCAGGATTGCGCGTTGTTTCGGGAAGCTCCGCTGCGCGATACGCCAAGAGCGACCCGGACAAGAAGATTTCGCAGGAGTTGCACGTGGACGCGCTCGTCGAGGGCGCGGTCCTCAAGAATGGGGATCAGATCGCCGTGGATGTGCGGCTGGTGCAAACGGCAGATGACCACACGCTTTGGACCGCGCGCTTCGAGGTATTGCCTCGCGACCTGCTGGGACTTAACTCCGACATCAGCCGGTCTCTGGCGAAGCAATTGCAATCGCCGGGAGGCGGACAGTTCGCCGCGCCACATTCCTCGGCCGGGACGGGGAGCGTCGAAGCGTATAACGAGTACCTCAGGGGACGTTTCTTCTGGAACAAGCGCACCGAAGAGGCGTTTGTAAAAGCCATCGCTTACTTTACGCATGCCATAGCACTCGACCCGAAATACGCGGAGGCCTATGCCGGGCTGGCCGACTCGTATGCTTTGCTAGGTTCCCTGGCAAATGCGGAAATTCCACGCGCGCAAGCGATGCCCAAGGCCAAAGCGGCGGCGATGCAGGCCCTGCAAATCGACGATTCCCTGGCGGAAGCACACACTTCGCTGGCCTTCGTGAACATGCACTACGAGTGGGACTGGGCCGGCTCCCAGAATGAATTCAAACGCGCCCTAGAACTGAATCCAAACTATGCCACGGCTCATCAATGGTACGCGGTGTGGCTCGCGGCCCAAGGGAAAACAGCTGCTGCACTCGAAGAAGAACGCCGCGCGCAACGTGCAGATCCCCTTTCTATCATCATCATGACCGATACTGCCCAATTGCTGATATACGCGGGACGCGAAGATGAGGCCACAGAACAAGTCAAAAGGGCATTGGAGATAGACCCGGCTTTCCCTTTGGCTCACCTCTATCTCGCGATAGCGTATATGGAAAAGAAAGACTGTCCGGCAGCAGTCACAGAGTTTCAGAAGGTCCTGGCCATCAACAACAGGGATCCCTGGGCGTTATCGGGGCTTGCCCAGGCGTACATTCTCGTCGGCGAGAGGGGGAAATCCGAGGCAATCCTGCGCGACTTACTCCAGCGCGCAAAGAGCCAGGAAGATTTGACCATTGAATTGGCGAAGATTTATGCACAACTGGGCGAGAACGATCAAGCGTTCACCTGGCTAGAGAATGCTTATCGAAACCGCGCAGGGAGCTTGATTCTTCTAAACCACGCTCCCGATTTCCGAGCCCTCCACCATGACCCCAGGTTTGCGGATCTGGACCGGCGGATTGGCTTGCCGCCCCCCGGCGAGCACGAGTAGCAAACAGTTTGTGTGTGGCGCGCGCATCCCATGCAAGCCGGTATACAATTCTTCGCGACAATTTATTGCGGCAGCCCTCGCAATGATTCCTCGCGACAACCCCCATGCACGAGGCGCGCGGCCGCGACGCTGCTGCTGGTCCTGGGTGGGACGCTCCAAGCGAAAGATCCGGCGTGAGAATGGTGGGCAACAGCGAGCCGGGTGGAGATTTTCATTTTCTTCGCGCGTGCACGGATTGTGCGAGATGATGGAAGGGCAATGAATTGCGATGAATACAAGGTGACGAGAGAGTTTATCGACAGCGGCGATGCAGACGTGCGGGCCTTCGCGGAAAAGGCGACGGCGGGGGTTACGGATGACATCTCGCGCGCGTTGAAACTTTATTACGCCGTGCGCGATGAAATTCTCTACGACCCTTATTATGCCGGCGAGGGGCGCAATTATTTTCGCGCCAGCGATTGCCTGCGAGCGAAGCGTGGCTTTTGTATCCCCAAAGCGGCGCTGCTCGCGGCGGCGGCGCGATCGGCTGGGATTCCGGCGCGCGTCGGCTATGGGGATGTGCGTAATCACCTGTCCACGAAAAAGTTGCTCGAGCTAACGGGCGGAAATCTTTTCATCTGGCATGGCTACACCGAGCTTTATCTTGAAGGCCGGTGGGTCAAGGCGACGCCCGCGTTCAACCTGAGTCTCTGCCAGCGCTTCGGTGTGCGCCCGCTGGAATTTGATGGGAGAAGCGATTCGCTCTTTCACGAATTCGACCAGGGAGGCCGGCGTCACATGGAGTATGTGAAGCAGCGGGGCCATTACGCCGACGTGCCGTATGACACGATCATTGCGGATTTCAAAGAGGCGTACCCACGGTGGTTTGCCGCCCCCGCGCCGACTGTACGCGGAGATTTCGCGAAGGAAGCCGGAGCGCGGGGAATCTAATTTGCTTTTCCCGGCTACGGATTAAACGCGCCACGATCGACGAGTCTGCTTCTCGCCCTCCAAGAACCGCTCATTGCTCGAAGATGCTCACGGTCGGAGCAACGTCGCCTGGGCTTTGGTCAATTCGCACAAATTTCTTCGCCGAAATGAGATAAATCACGGAAGCGTTCCCCGTGGTGGTTCGGCCGTTGGGCGATACAGTGAAATTGGAAAACGACCTCACCCCCAACGTAAGAGTGCCGCTGCTCGCGCTACTATCTTGCGTAACGGTGAGATTGTGACAGACCCTTCTGGGGAAGGGGAAGAAGCCGCCGCACTGACCATTAAAGGCCCTTCCGAGACCTGAGGATACTGTGGACGCTGTCACTGCGGGCGGGGCCACGCCGAAGAAGAAACTTCCCCCAAGAGAAAAAAGGCCGAATGGCGCGCCCGACTGCGGTTCGAGGAAGCCCAAACCCACCATTGCGTCTGCGCCCAAGAAAAAGGCCTTGTTGTTGTCCACAAGGTAGAGGATGGGTGGGGTGCCGGCGCCTCCGGTGATGGTGACGCGGCCATCGGGGTCCACGGAATACGCGAGGCCGCTAGTTGTCTTGTCCGTCGTGATCGACCCACCGTCGTTTTCGTCGGAGGTGATGCTGAGACTGCCGCTTCCGTTTGCCGTGAACAGCCCGATTTGAACGTTTGCTTGTGTTGTGGGTGAGGCGCTATTAACGCCCACTTCGTAAAAGACGGAGACGGCGTTGAGCGAGCTGTTCGAATAGGGAGTCGAGGCCTGCAAGAGTAAGGTGCCGCTTTCGAGCCCGGAAGTGGACTCCGTATCCGTCGTCATGATTAAGGCCTCGCTCGCGGAAACGACGTACAGGCTGAAGTGCGTAGGTTGGGGAGTAGTTGCGCTGCCGGTGACGCGGCCATTCGCGTCCGGAGCCGAGTACAAGCCGGTGAAGCTGACGCCGTTGTGGATTGTGACGGCGTCGTTGACGTCCTCGGTGCCTCCAGAGATGTTTCCGGCCCCGTCAGCGGAGAAAAGGCCCGCGGCCGCAATGCGGCCGCCGGAGCTGTCCTGCCCGGAGATACCAAATCCATACGAGCCTTTAATACTGGCTAGAGTGAAAGCAGTCGGATCTTGCAGGCGCATGATGCCCGAGCCGCGGGTACCGGTGGCGCCGTTATTATCGTCGAATTCGATCAAGCGGCCCTTGGTGGCCACGCCAACGTTGTTAAGGGAACCAAGAGCGAATGCATAGGCTACATTGCCACCGAGGCTGCTCGTGAAAGTAGCGGTTCCGCGATTATCCAGCCCGACGATGTAGGTGCCGCCAGTGATAGTAACGCTAGTTGGGGGCCCCGACGGGCCGTTGATGTCTTCCTCGCCGCTCGTGATATTGCCGAACCCGTCGGCCGTAAAGCTTCCAGCTACGGCGACCTGTTTCCCGGTCGCATCGTCGAAGCCCTGAAACAGGAACGCGTACTGGCCTTTCAGCTCGGAATCAGGATTTACGACCGTAATGGTGGAGGAGGCAGACCTTGTGTTGTCGGACATGGAGGTCGCCGTGAGCGTTACGGTGGGAGAAGGCGGCACCACGGAAGGAGCGGTATAGGTAATCGGCGTTCCGCTCGTCGAGCTTGTAGCAGAAATTGCCCCGCACGTCAGGGGAGGGACAGTGGGACACGGAGTAGGAGGTGCGCCTTGCGTGAGCGTCCAGTTGACGCCCTGACCGCTCGGATCGAAGCTGACCGTGGCCGTAAACTGTTGCGCCGCCGTGTCCTCGGCAACTAAGACGGAGGGTGGCGAAACGAAAACCGCGATGGCGGCGAAGGTGATCTGGATGCTGTTCGACTTTGTGGAATCGCTTAGTGAGGTCGCCTGGATGATTACTAGTACGTTGTTGGGCGGCGGAGTCGTCGGAGCTGTATAGGTTACGGTAGTGCTGGTTGGATTGCTGAGGGTGCCGACCGCTGGCGAGGGAGAGACAATCTTCCAGGATGCAGGGTCGACGCCCTTGTTTACAGGATCAAAGTTCACGGTAGCCGTGATCGTCGCGGTGCTACCGGCAGGGCAAGAAGGCGGAGCCGGGCAGGCTTCGACCGAGCCGACGGATGCCAAGAGGGAAACCGAGATGGCGGCAAAATCTATGCTCACAGGGGCTGACTGCGTGGGATCGGCCACCGAAGTAGCAGTGATTGTTACCATCACGTCGCTGGCCGGTGGAGTAGCCGGAGCGTTGTAGGTAACTGATGTGCTGGTTTCATTGGTGAGTGTACCCGCTCCCGACATGGGAGAGATGGTCCAGGTTACGCCCTTGCCGGACGTGTCGTTGTTCACTTGCGCGGTGATCTGCGCAGTGCCACCTGCCCCCACGGTGCCGACCGTTGTAGAGATGGACACGGAAATGGGCGGTGGAGGGGGTGGTGGAGGGGGCGGGGTGCCGCTGCCACCACCGCAACCCGCGATGACGGTGACCAAAACTAGAGTCAGAATTAAGAGGGCAAGAACGAATCTGCGTTTCACGGGGCCTCCTGAAGGCGGCTGGGTTGGAACCCCAGGCAATTTCCCCAAATAACCAAGGCTGAGCTAGACCGAACTCAAAAGACACAAAGGTAATTTGCGCGGTCATCCATGCAGGGCCCAAACAATTGGAGAGATGCACCGCTCTGTTTATGTGCAGCACACTCCGGCGAGTCGCCCGCTGTTACTTCATAAGATTGTCCTGTAGGCCCTGAGAGGTTCTTAATCGCCCTGAGTGGGCAAATCCTACTCTTTGAGTGCGAAATCGACAAGCAAATTTGCCGAGAAACAACGCTCCGACGGGATTCAGAGTGAGTGGGCATTTGCATGCCAATTTGTCGGTTGCGCCGCGCTGGCGGAGTGGGAGAAAATCTCATTTCGCGTTGGAGCACTCAAGCGTTCCCTGAAAAGTGCGGCTGCGCGCGGCTGGCAATTCCAGGCTGGAATTCCGTGCAACAAGGGAAGGGCAAAGGCTATGACGCAGCACGTTGGTGAACTCACTCCCCCGAATCGCTTGATGCTTACACCGGGTCCTTCGTCGATCGACCCGCGCGTCTATCGTGCGCTGGCCAGCTCTCTTGTCGGCCACCTCGATCCATGGTTCAAGGGCTGCATGGATGACACCCAGTTGCTGCTGCGCCAGATTTTCCAGACGGAAAACCGGCTGACCATGCCGCTTTCGGCATCAGGCTCGGGCGGGATAGAGGCGTCGGTTCTGAACACTCTTGAAGAAGGCGACGAGGCCATCGTGGCCGTCAACGGGACTTTTTCCGATCGCATGTTTGAGATTGCCTCGCGGGCTTCGTCCAAAGTCGCGAAAGTTGAGGTTCCTTACGGCGTCCCTGTGGACGCCGAAGATGTGCGCCGGGCGAGCAAGGGCAAAAAAATAAAGATGATTGGCGTGGCGCAGGGCGAAACGTCTTCGGGCGTGCTCACCAAGCTCGAAGGTTTCCGGAAAGTGGCCGATGAGCTGGGCGCGTTGCTGATTGTGGATTCAGTGGCATCGCTCGCCGCAGTGCCGCTCCACATCGACCGTGAGCGAATTGACATTTGCTTCAGCGGTTCGCAGAAGGCACTGAGCGCACCGCCGGGAATGTCGCCGATTACGGTGAGCCCCGCGGCGGAGGAAGTATTTCGCAAGCGCAAAACGAAAGTGCAAAGCTGGTATTTCGACCTGACCACGGCGATGAATTATTGGGGGAAGGAGAGGCTCTATCATCACACGCCGCCGATTTCGCTGATTTACGCGTTGCGCGAAGCGATGCGCCTGGTCGTCGAAGAGGGGCTGGAGGCGCGCTGGGAACGCCATCGCGCGAACCAGCACGCGTTGATCGCTGGGATCGAGGCAATGGGGATAGGATTGCTGGTGAAGAATCCGGCGGACCGTTTGCCCACCGTTACGGCGGTGATGATCCCGAGCGGCGTGGATGACGCGAAAGTGCGCGATCAGTTGCTCGATGAATTCAATATTGAAATCGCCGGCGGATTCGGACCGGTGAAGGGCAAGATCTGGCGCGTCGGGCTGATGGGATTCTGCAGCCAGAAGCCGTTTGTGTTGCAGTTCCTTGCGGCGTTTGAGAAAGTCTTGCAGGATCAGGGCTTCCGCGTGCCGGCCGGAGCAGGTGTGGCCGCAGCGATTCGCAGCTATACGCATTCAGAGACGGCAGCGAGCCGGTAAAAAGAAGAAGTGAGGAAGTAAAGAGGTAAAGAAGCGAAGAAAAAAAGCAGAGAAAAAAACTGAGAAACCAGGAAAAAGAGGAGACTGCGTGCCAACCTATCCCGTGTTAGCGAATTCCGGCGCGATGAGTCAGTTCATCGGGGCGTTTGAAGTGACGTCCAAATTGAGCGGGCAAGTTTATCAGTGCCGCTTCTCGCACATGTGGAACGGCATCGCCACACGCCACAGCGACACCATCGACACAAAATTTTTCGTGGACGGCGAGGCGCACGTGGTGGGACTAACGCACACGGCGTTCGTGAAATTCCGCGAGCGCACTGGCCGCGATTTGACGGATCGGGAAGCGAGCTACGTTTCGGCGGAGTATCTCCGCGAACGCCTCGAGGAAGATGACATCCGTCCGCTGTACGATGTGGCCCACGACGACGTGCTCCGGCTGATCGCGAAGGTAGGTCTCAAGTAGGACTTCGAAGGTCTTTCTGCTAAGAACGATTTCCCCCCGCGGCCTTTGATTCATAGAACACTAAGGCCTGCGCGATTCTCTTCATCATCTCCGCAAGGCGTTCCGGAGGAATCTGCTCGTCTTGGTGCGGTGGATTCCAGCGTACTGCACCTTTTGTGGCGACGTTTACCGACACAGTCGTTGAATGAGAGAACGTTCCCACAGTCTTCGTAGTCAAAGTTTCCTGCACCGTCGCAGGATCTTCCGGTGATGGGGAATGAGGCGCCGTTTGCCGGATAGTTAAAATACGTTCTCCTTCTTGGTACTCAATGCCGTCTTCGAGTTTGCGAACGGAGTAACCATTTGTGCTGCGAATCTCATCGCCCACGACCTGCAAAGAGCTGTCCTGGACAGTGAGGAGGTCCTCTAACCCCACGCGCGTCCCGCCAATGCGGAATGGGGACCGCAGGACGAAGCCGAGACTACCAACAACAATCCCGCCCGCAACGAGCCCGAGATTCAAGTGGCCCATGACCCCGAAGACCACCAGCACCCCTCCCGCAAACTGGAGGAGGCTTGCAAAGCTGCGCGAGGTTAACCGCAGGATCCATTTTCCGGCGGCTGGGGAGCTGTTCGGCGAAAGTGGTTCAGTCATAGGCCTCGGGGTGGAAAGCCGCGAGTCTGGGATGATGCAAGCCGTCGCGGCGGATGAAATAGATCGCCAAGAACATCAGAAGCGAACCGCCGACCATCACGGCCACGGCGACCTGCAGACCGAGTTGCAGATCGCTGGCGTCCGAGATTTTGCCGACCAATTGAGGCCCCAAGGCGCCAAAAAGCTGCGTGATGCACATATAGACGCCGACAGCGGTGGCGTGCGCCCTTTGGGGTGTCAGATCATGCAGGACCGCGGTGACCGGGCCGTGATACCAGGACATGAAGAAAATCGCGATGAAAAGTCCGGCCAGCACGACCCACTTTTCGTCCGATTGGACAGCCAGCAGAGCGAAAGGCGCGGCGCACAGAAACGCTGCGGCGATGACGATGATGCGTCCGTAGACGAATTTCTTCTGCAGGCGATCGGCGACAAATCCGCCCGTGAGAACGCCGAACACCAGAGAGAGCAAAGCCACCGCCGCCAGGGATTCCGACGCCTCGCGGAGGCTGAACTCTTTATAATCCATAGCAAAGGTGACGCCCCAGGTGAGCAGCGAGACGGTCGAAAAAGTGATAAACGTACCCGCAGCGATCATCGCCAAGTATGCGGGAACGCTAAGCAAAGTCAGAACAGGGACCACCTCGGAACGCGGCCGGCGCGGAGGTTCCTGCAACTTGACCGCAAAGGCTCCCGGAATCAAGCAGATCAGCCCGACGAAGATGAACGTGTACTTCCAACCGTGCGCCGCGCCCAAAATACCACCGATGGCCTGCCCCGCGGCTCCTCCCAGGAGCATGCCGGAAGCAAACACGGATTGCGCCATGGCGCGCCGCTTGTGGGGAAATGCTTCGGAGATCATGGACTGCGCCGCAGGAGCGTAGGCGGCTTCGCCCACGCCGATGAGGGCGCGGGCCAAGAGCAAGTAGAAAAAAGAGGGAGCGAACCCACACGCTATCGTGGCCAGGCTCCAGAACACTACGCCTCCCACGATGATGCGTGTTTGGTTGAGGCGGTCGGCGAAGTACCCGAACGGGATGCTCGCAGCCGCAAGAACCAAGAGAAGCCCAGTTTGCAGCGCGCCGAGTTGCGTGTCGGTCAGCCCCATCTGCTGGCGCAGCAGCGGTAGAAGCGGCACGACGACCTGGCGATCGGCAAAGTTGACAAAATTCACCAAAGCAAGTACAGCAAGAAGGCGAAGCTGGTAGGGAGTGAGCCGAATGCTCTGCGGTTCCATGCTCGAGGTGCCTTTTTCCGTGTGCGACCTGATATTGCGTGCCCGGGCCCGTCAGGCCCGATGTTTCTACGATCCATGGTGATTATATACCTGGCATGAGTACACCATCCGCCACGCTCAAGACAACCAGTGACCGTTTAACCACCGTGCTTTCGTACGGGGCGCTGTTGCTTCTGGGCTATCTAGCTTTTTTGATTGTCGAGCCGTTTCTGGTGCCGCTGGCATGGTCGGCGGTGCTGGCGATTTTCTTTTTTCCGTGGCATGAGCGAGTCGCGCGGAGGTTGCGTGCAACTCCCGCGGCGCTCGTGAGCACGCTGGGAGTCACGCTGCTGCTGATCGTGCCCGCTTTGATCGTGCTGCTGTACACCGCGCGCGAAGCGATCGACGCATCGGCGGGTTTGCAGAACACGCTGCAGAATCCGGAACTCGCCGTGCCCACCCGCGTTATGGCCTGGATTCGCGGCCATCTTCCGTACGCCTGGCGCGCAATGGATTTTTCGGAACCTCTGCGGCAAGGCGGAGAAAAGATTGCGGGGTTTCTTGCGGGAAAATTGGGTGCGTTTCTCAAAAACACATTTATTTTTTTTGTCGATCTTTTCATTTTGATTTTCGCGTTGTTTTTCATGTTCAGAGACGGAGACAGCATCGTGCGCGCGGTGCAGCATCTGTTGCCGTTTGACGACGCGATTCAGAAGGACATGCTGGAGGAATCAAAGGACTTGATCTTTGCGAGTGTCGCAGTTGGCTTGCTCGTGGCGGTGCTCCAGGGAATACTCGGTGGAACGGCCTATGCGCTTGCGGGTATTGCGACGCCGGTGTTCTGGGGAGTGCTCATCGCATTTTTCTCGCTGGTGCCGGTGGTAGGTTCCGCGTTGATCTGGGTTCCTGGCGCGCTGTGGCTGGGTTTCAGCGGCCATTGGGGCCGGGGCCTCCTGGTGGTGGCGATCTGCGGCGGTGTTTCCGCCGTGGCCGACAATATCCTGCGGCCGGTGCTGCTGCGCAATCGCACGCACCTCAACGAATTGTTGCTGTTCATCAGCGTTCTCGGCGGCATCGAGGTGTTTGGGCTGTTGGGACTTGTCGCCGGTCCGACCATCGTGGCGGCGGCCATGGGCGTGTTTCGGGTCTACATGGAGCGTCGCGATGAGCCGGCGGCGCCCGGGTAAGCAGAATTGCGAAGGAAGAAAGTGGCAAGACCCGGGTTGGCACCTTCTGGGCAAATAGAGAAAGGGCACTTGGCGTAACCGAGTGCTCAACGCGGCGGGCGAAAGTCGTCCCGTCCGCGTATGGCTGTGTTAGAGTACCCCGCTCGTATGGCAATCAAGAACATCAAGCCCGCTGCCGCTCATGTTGAGCTCCCTCCGGCCCAATTGCGGTGGCGGTGCGAACCCTCGCGTATTCCGTTCGAAACGACAGCGCAAGCCGAGCTTCGCGAAGGCTTCATCGGGCAGGAACGCGCATTGCGCGCATTGAAAATGGGAGTGGAGCTCTCCGCGCCGGGATACAACGTGTTCGTGTGCGGGCTGGCGGGTACCAGCCGCGGCGGAACCATCGCGCGCATGATTGAAGAAGTCCATCCGCAAACGAAGGCGTCGCTGGACCGCTGTTACGTGAACAATTTCAAAATCACCGACCGGCCCCGGCTGCTTTCGCTGCCGCGCGGACAGGCCAATTCGTTTAAGAAGGACGTGCAGGCGGGAATTGACTTTCTGCGGCGAAGAATTCCGCAAGTGTTCGAAGGCGAACCTTTCCAGCGGCAGAAAGGCCGGATCGTAGAGCGTTTCACCGTGCGCGAAAAGGAGCTGATGGACGATTTCACGCGGCGCATCGCCCGCGAGCAGTTCGCGCTGGGACACATGCAGGTGGGCGCGGTGGCGCTGCCGGAGATTTTTCCGGTGCTCGAGGGACAGATGGTCCCGATCGAGGACATTTCGAAAATGGTCCACGAAGGAAAACTCGATGCGCCGGTGGCGGAAGATATCGAGCGCAAGTATGAGCAGTTCCGGCAAGAGTTTACGGTGGTGTACCGAAAGACCCTGACACTCTCGCGCGAATTGGCCAGCGAACTGAGTTATCTCGAACAGGAAGCCGCGTCGGTGCTGGTGGACGGCGTCATCGAGGAGCTGAAGGAAAAATATCCTGGAACGGGCGTGTCGGAATATTTGGAGGAAGTACGGCACCACCTGCTCGATAATCTCGATCCCTTCAAGGAGCGCGAAGGCGAAGCCGAGCAGGAAGGGGAAAGCCCCGACGGATTGCCGAAGGCGCCCCCGGGGCCGGAGCGCGATCCTTTCCGCCTCTACGGCGTGAACGTAATCCTGGCGCACAATGACGAGGACAATTCGCCCGTGATTTTCGAGACCACGCCCACCTATGCAAATCTATTTGGGACCATTCAACGCGCTTACGATGCGCGCGGCGGCTGGACGAGCGACTTCATGGACCTGCGAGGCGGTTCGCTGCTGCGAGCCGACGGCGGATTCCTGATCATGTACTCAATGGAAGCCTTGTCGGAGACGGGTGTCTGGCGGGCGCTCAAGCGCACGCTGAATCACAGCCGGCTTGAGATTCAGCCGCTCGAGATTTTTTATCCCTTCGGCGGCAGCGCCCTGAAGCCCGAAGCCATCGAAATCAACGTGAAAGTGATTTTGATTGGCGACCGCGAGATGTACGAACTTTTATATGAATATGAAGAGGATTTCCGGAAAATATTCAAGGTGCGCGTGGAATTCGATGAAGAGATGCACATGAGCGACGGGGTGATCGCCGAGTATGCGGGACGCTTGCGCGCACTGTCCGAAAAAGAAAACTTGTCCCCGTTTGACCGCGGTGCGTTTGCGGCCATGCTGGAATACGGTGTCCGACGGGCGGGGCGGCGCAACAAGGTGACGGCGCGATTCGTGGACATCGCCGACCTCGCACGCGAAGCGCACTACTCGGCCACGGCCGCGGGCGAAAACGTGGTGCGCGCCGCGCACGTCCGCGGCGCGCTGAATTCGAAGATGGAACGGCATAACCTGATCGAAACGCGCATTCGCGAAATGATCGAGGAAGGCACGCTGCTGGTAGATGTTTCCGGAAGCAAGGCCGGGCAAGTGAACGGGTTGAGCGTGCTGGAGATTGGCGGATACTCGTTTGGCAAGCCGGTGCGCATCACCGCGTCGGTGGCGCTCGGCAAATCCGGATTGATCAACATCGAGCGCGAATCGAATTTAAGCGGGCGCTTCCATGACAAGGGCGTGCAGATCATCGCAGGATTTGTGCGCAGCCGCTTCGCGCAGGATAAACCTCTTTCGCTGGCCGCGAGCATCTGCTTCGAACAATCGTACTCGGGGGTTGATGGAGACAGCGCCAGTTCGACAGAAGTGTATGCCCTGCTGTCCGCGCTTTCCGGCTTGCCGCTGCGGCAGGATATTGCGGTCACCGGCTCGATGAATCAGCAGGGCGACATCCAGGCGATCGGCGGAATCAACGAAAAAATTGAAGGATTCTTCGATGTGTGCCGGATTCAGGGATTGACGGGAACGCAGGGCATCTTGATGCCGGCTTCGAATGTCGAGGATCTGATGCTGCGCGACGATTTGCTCGATGCGGTCACGGCGGGAAAGTTTCATATTTGGCCAGTAGCTAGAGTGGAAGAGGGCATCGAGATCCTGACCGGGAAAGCGGCGGGCATGCGAAATGCCGATGGCACGTTCGAAGCGGAAACAGTGTTTGCCGCGGTGGACGAAAGATTGCGCGACATGGCGCGGACGTTGAAGGAATTTGAATGAGTGGATATTTCCAGATTCAAGCTCCGCAAACGCCGCAAAAGCAGCGTCGGGCCGCCGCACTCAAAAACGAAGCGGCTTCTGCGATTGATCACCAATAGTTCTGCTCAGAAAGCGAAGCGCTTCGGACCAGAATCACTGCTTCGGGTCGGCCACCTCTGGTTTTGGATAGGCTTTCTGAAGGGCGGTCTGGTATTCGCCGAAGAGCGCCTGAATCCGCGTGAATTCCGTTTTCACGGTTTCGCGTAATTCCGGATGTGTCGCGAAATCGTGGAGGATCGCCGCCATCGTTTCCGCGTCGATCAAGAATCCTTGATGGCCGATGTCAGTGAGGGCGTCGGCTTCCATTCCGTAGGTATGATTCGTGAAATTGGAGGATTTCGCGGTCACCCCGATCCCGGGGATTTGACTCGAAACGCTGCCCGTCTCTTCGAAGCCTTTGGGTTTTTCGGGTTCCGGATCGACGCCCGTGGCTCCCAATTGTTTCATGTAGGCGGAGGCTAACTCCTCGAGCGAGGACAAAGAGATACCGTCGCGATCGCTTCCGTAATGCTCGATCTTGACTTTCGTTCCCGTTGCCAGCGCGGCGGCGCGAGCCGCGTCATCCACCCACTGCGTGACCTGAGCGAGATAGACCCCATCCGGATAACGAATGTAAAAATCGGCGGATGTTTTGTCCGGCACAACATTGGGCGCCGCTCCTCCTTCGGTGATTACCCCCTGAATTCGCGCTTCGGGACGGATGTTGCTGCGCACACTATCAATATTGTTGAAGAGCTTTATGACCGCTTCGAGCGCGTTGCGTCCATTCCACGCGGTCAGCTGATGGGCGGGCGCGCCGTAGAACGTGTATTTCACGCCGTCGATGTTCATGCAGCAGGTGCCGAATCCCGCGGCGGACCGTGATGTCTTCGCCGAGGAATGGCTGCGCACGATAATGTCCGCGCCCTTGAAAATGCCGGCTTCCATCATCACGGTCTTGGCCTCGGGAGGCATCATTTCCTCACCGGGCGTGCCGTAAACGGTGACGGTGCCCGGGGTGTGCGTTTTCGTTAGAAATTCGGCCAGGGCGACCGCCACCGCCATGCCCACTGGCCCTTGGGCGCTGTGTTGATCGCCGTGGAATGCTCCCTTCGTGCCGCGCAGCGCGTCGTATTCGAGGATGACGCCCAAATTCGGGCCGGGTGTGCCGTGCTTGTATTTCGCGACGAAGGCGGTAGACAATCCCGCGACCGGCATGGTGACTTCGAAATCATGCGCCGCCAGGTAGGCGGTGAGCTTTGCGATCGCTTGAGTTTCCTGGAAGCCAATTTCAGGATGCTGAGTGATCCAGTCGCTCATGGGGAGCAATTCGGCCTGCATCAGTTGCTTGACGCGGGCGATCACATCGTCGCGGCCTTTGTCGGCCGCTGCCAGTTTCGCCACCAGCGCGGGCACGCCCAATGATGGGCCGAGAGTTTCAATTTGCTTGACGACATCGCGAGCCGCATCTCGCTCGGTGGGAGTTTCCTGCGCCCGGCAGATCGTCGCTGTAAGCAAAAGCGCCATCGCGCTCAAAGAGACTCTGCGCATAAATCCTCCGTTTCGAAAAACAGGGTGAATTAGTGCGAGGGTAATATTCCACAACTCTGGCCGGGATGAACAGTACTTCTATACCGTAGCAAGTCGGGAAAGAAATCGGGGCGATCTTATTTATTGGCGCAGGCCGGGCGGTGGTCCGTGCGCGTCGTCGTGGGAGCGTCAATTAGTCTTGGCGCGTTCCATCCAGCCTTCCAGAACTTTTGTGTACTTTTCTTCCAACTGCTCCCAAGCCACGCCCATTCCCATGTTGGCCTGCGAATAAACTACTTTCGCATTGCATTGAATGCTGGCAGGACCGTCCGAAATGGTGATTCGAACCGAGGATCCCGCAGGGAAAGGATTCATGATGTCCAGATAGCAACCAAACATGCTCAATTCACTCAAATGAGTGGTCAGCCGAACCTGTGAAGTGTCTTCCACGAGTTCCGCAGCGGCAAAAAATGGATATCTGGGCGACCGTCGTCGCTCTTGTGACATGAAGTAGCCCCCGGTCAAGCAGTACTCGCGATGATATCCCGGATTGCCCGAAAAAGCGCCCTCAAACGAAGTTTTATTCAGGCTTTTTGGCCAGTTTGTAAACACTTGCCTTTGGCCTGGGAGCCATTGAGAGTTCCAGATTTCGATTGGGTTGCGCACTCCCCGGTCTTGTCGATACGCTCTTTTGAATAGCGGTCTTTCCAAGACCTGGCGCCACACAACTGTGCTTTGGAGGTTGAACAGAGACTCGGGTATGCTTCGATGAGCGGCTGGGATCGTCCGGCTGGGTGTCGGAGAGCCCCAGAGAACAGCGCATGTCACGGATACGCATATTGCAGGAAACGGTGGCGAATAAAATCGCCGCGGGGGAAGTCGTCGAGCGGCCGGCTTCGGTTGTAAAAGAGCTGCTCGAAAATGCGCTCGACGCCGGGGCGAAAACTATTCGCGTCGAAATCGAGGCCGGTGGCAAGCGTATGATCCGGGTCATCGATGACGGTCATGGCATGACCCACGACGATGCGCTTCTGGCGTTCGAACGTCATGCCACCAGCAAGTTGCGCACCGCCGAGGACTTGCTCTCCATCGCCACGCTCGGTTTTCGCGGGGAGGCGCTGCCCTCGATCGCGGCGGTTTCTCGCCTGCTGCTCGAAACCCGCGCGGAAGAAGAGGCGGAGGGCACGCGCATCGAATTTGCCGGTGGCAAACTTATCGGGGTGAAACCGGCCGGTCTGCCTGCGGGAACCACTGTCAGCGTCGCTGATCTCTTTTACTGCGTTCCTGCACGGCGTAAATTCTTGAAATCGGAAACGACCGAGCTGGGCCACATCGCTTCTCTGGTCACTCATTACGCGCTGGCCAATCCCGGGCGCCAATTTGTCCTGAAGACACCAACGCAGGAGATTATCAACTGCTCGCCCGCGGAAAAGCTCGCTGACCGTCTTTATCAACTTTTCGGGCGGCAAGCGCTCGACGAATTGGTCGAGATTCCAAACACATCGGCGGCGTTTCGCGCGGCGATTACCGAGCCAGAGCTGGAACCGGCAGAAGAAAAGTCCACGCTGACAGTCATGGGTTTCACGTCGCGCCCGGAAGTGCAGCGGCCCAATCGCAACGCCATCTATGTTTTTGTCAACCGCAGGCTGGTGCGCGACCGCTTGATTCTGCACGCGATTCACGAGGCCTACCGCAACATCTTGCCGCAAGCGATTTTCCCCGCCACGCTGCTTTTCCTAGAGATGCCCTACGACGAAGTTGACGTCAACGTGCATCCCGCGAAAATCGAGGTGCGCTTCCGGCGCTCGCAATTCGTTCACGATTTCACCCGCGACGCCATTCGACAGGCGCTCATGGGTGCGCGGCCCATTGCGAGTTTTGCTGCAGCAGCGGCTGCCTCCCCGCTGGGGGTGGCCCACGCGGCTCCGCCGTTTTCCGGCGGGATAACGCCCGCTCCGGTGGAATCGGGCGTGCCGCGCGCGATCATTCCATCGCTCGGTGAGGTCGGAGTAGGCTCCGGCGTTGGTTCGGACTATGGATTCGATCTCAGCGCTGCACCGCTTGTGCCGGTCGAGCAGCGCTTTTCCTTCGAACCTGGCGGGGTCTTCGGCGGCGCAGTAGATAGTTCGCGGAATTCCGAGGTTACCTGGGCCGCGAATCTAGTGTCCGGGAACGGAGAGGCTCCCGCCACGCTTCCGCGGCCCGATCAAATTATGGATTTGAAGCCGCTGGGACAGGTGAGCGCGAGCTTCATCGTGGCGGTGAACGGCGAAGGCCTGTGGATCGTCGATCAGCACGTCGCGCACGAGCGCGTGTTGTTCGAGCAGCACCTCGAAGCGCGCCGCGCCGGGAAGGTGGAATCGCAGCGCATGCTCATGCCGATGATCATCGAACTTTCGCCGAGGCAACTCGTCATTTACGAAAAAATTGCGACGGAACTTGCGGAAAATGGATTTGAAGTCGAACCCATGGGCCCGCGGAGCGTGGCCATCCAGGCGGTTCCCGCGGGTATAGCTGCCGGCGACGCCGGAAAATTGTTGACGGAAATTCTCGACGGCATCGAGCGCGAAAACGCGGCGATTTCCATCGAGACGCTGCACGCAAAAATCGCGGCCTCGACGGCGTGCCACGCGGCCATCAAGGTGAACATGCCGCTCGACCGCACAAAGATGGAATGGCTGCTCGACGCGCTGGCGAAAACGGATTGTCCGATGAGCTGTCCGCACGGGCGGCCGGTGATACTGCGATATTCCGTGAAAGAGATTGAGAAGGCGTTTCATCGGATTTAGCGTACTTTTCACCAAACATTTTTGGAGCTAAACAGAAAAATGACGGAGACGCAGAAGACGGCTGTGATTTTTGGTCTGGCGAATAAGAGGAGCATCGCGTGGGCCATCGCGCAAAAATTACAGCAAGCAGGATGGCGCCTCGCCATCACTTATCAAAATGAGCGGCTCGAGCTCGAAGCGAAGGATCTCATCGCCGATCTCTCAGGCGCCGCTGGATTCATGTGCGACGTCACGCGGGACGAGGAGATCGCGCGGCTGTTCGAGGAATTGAAATCGCGTTACGGAGTGCTGCATGGACTTGTGCACAGCATCGGCTTCGCTCCCGAAAGTGATTTGAAAGGTGAATTCGTGAACACGACGCGGGAAGGATTTCGCATCGCGCACGATATCAGCGTCTATTCACTGATTGCGGTGGCGCGCGGCGCGCTGCCTTTGATGAGTTCGGGCGGCGGTATCGTCACGCTGACATACTACGGCGCGGAAAAAGTCGTGCCCAAGTACAACGTGATGGGCGTGGCCAAAGCGGCGCTCGAGGCGACGGTGCGATATTTGGCTAACGATCTGGGGCCGAAAGCGATCCGCGTGAACGCCATTTCCGCGGGGCCGATCAAAACACTAGCTTCGCGTGGAATTTCTGGTTTCGGCGACATGCTGAAGATCCAGGCCGAACGCTCACCGCTGAGGCGCAACGTGGACGCGGCGGAAGTGGGTGCTGCGGCCGCGTTTCTGCTTTCCGACGCCGGATCGGGAATCACCGGCGAAACGCTGTACGTCGATTGCGGCTATAACATCATGGGTTTCTAGTGGTGCGGGCTTCAGCCTGTGCTCTTACGAGTGAGAGCTGTCCAATCGAAAAAATCAGTGACGGGTCTGGAAGCAAATTTGATAGGTCTTCCCTGAACTCACGTACCCAAACCATGCCCAAACTCACCATCACCATTGACGGCCCCGCAGGTTCGGGCAAGAGCACGGTTGCGCGGCGCGTAGCGGCGCTGCTTGGGTACACGTACCTCGACAGCGGCGCGATGTACCGGGCGGTGGCGCTGAAGGCTATTCGGGAAAATGTCGGGCTCGGTGACCATGCCGCATTGGAAGCGCTCGCGCAGCGCACGCACATCGAGCTAACGGTGCCTACTCCCGAACAGGAGAAAGCGGGCGCGAAAAACCGCGTTTTTCTCGATGGCGGCGAAGTCACCGAAGAAATTCGCACCGCGGAGGTCGCGCAGGCGGCCTCGCTCCTCGCCACGATCGCGGGCGTGCGCAAGGTGCTCGTTACCGAGCAGCAGCGCTCCGGCGCCGGCGGGGGCATCGTGATGGAAGGCCGCGATATAGGCACGGTCGTATTTCCCCGCGCCGAGCTGAAAATATTTCTGGACGCTTCACCGGAAGTGCGCGCCGGGCGCCGGTGGAAAGAGCATCTTGAAAAGGGAGATAAATTCGCGCTTGCGGACGTCCTCGTGGAAGTGCGCGAACGTGACCAGCGCGATCGCGAGCGCAAAGTTTCACCGTTGGTCCGCGCGGCCGACGCCTTGCTCGTAGACAACACCGCGATGGATGCAGAAGAGACGGCGCGGCTGATCGTGATGCTCGCGCGGGAGCGCGAAAAAGAATTAGCAAACGCAGTGGGGAGAAAACCATGATACGAGCGTTCATCATGCTGGCCCTGGGAACGAGCGTCGGCTTTTTTGTGATTCCCATGATTGTTGCCGCGCACCGCAGCGGCGAAACACTGGACGCGCAGTCGGAATCCGCGCGAAAATTCCGAGCTTATCTCGACGAGGATTGGAAGCGTTGGATGATCGAATATCCGGAGATGGCCACGGACGTGGGTTTCCCCGGACAGAACCGCCGCTGGACGGACGATTCACCAGCGGGGATCGCCCAGCGCGAAAGGCATCTGCGCCAAAGCCTGGAAACAATCAAGAAAATCAACCGTGATGCACTGCCTGCTGGCGAGAAGCTCAACTACGATTTGTACCGCGAACTGCTCGAAACCGCGGAAGAAGGATTGCAATACGGAGATGACCCGCTGCCGTTCCGCAACGTGGTGCCAGGCAACGAATGGATGCCGCTCACGCAGATGGGCGGCATTCAGCAAGGCGCGGCGTCTTCACTGGCAACGATGCCACACCAGACGGTCGCCGATTATGAAGACATCCTGGCGCGGCTCGAAGCGTTGCCAAAAGCCGTCGAACAGCAACTCTTGCTTCTGCAAGAAGGGCTGAAGCGGGGCTACTCGCCGCCGAAATTAATGCTGCGCGACGTACCGAAGCAAATCGCCGATTTGATTCCTGCTGATCCGATGGCGAGCGCACTCCTCGAAGTGTTCACGGAATTTCCTTCGGGTTTTCCGGCAGCAGAAAAAGAGCGTTTGACCGAACGCGCGAAGAGCATTTACTCCATCGTGGTCGCGCCAGCCTTTCAGAAACTCCACGACTACGTGGCCTCGACGTACATTCCCGCCTGCCGCGAAAACATCGCTGCGACGTCATTGCCGGACGGAAAACAGGCATACGCGTTTCACGTGCACTGGCAAACCACGACGAACCTGACACCCGAACAGATTCACGAGATCGGCCTCAGCGAAGTGAAGCGCATCCGCGCCGAAATGGACAAAGTCATCGCTTCGACGGGATTCAAAGGAAGTTTTCACGACTTCACCGAATTTCTGCGCACCGATCCTCGGTTTTACTACGACAAGTCGGATGATCTGGTGAACGGTTATCGTGTCATAGCGAAGAAGATCGATCCGGAGCTGGCGCATCTTTTCGGAAAACTGCCGCGCCTGACGTACGGCGTTTGCGTGATTCCAGAATTCAAGGCGCCTTCGCAGACGACGGCCTACTACCAGCCCGGCGCGCCGGAAGCGGGCCGCCCCGGCTGCTATTTCGTGAACTCATACAACTTGCACGCGCGGCCAAAGTGGGAGATGGAGGCGCTCACATCGCACGAGGCAGTTCCCGGGCATCATCTACAAATTTCGCTCGCGCAGGAGCTCGAACGGCAACCGGAATTTCGCCGGCACGTGGGGTACTCCGCGTTCGTCGAGGGCTGGGCGTTGTATTCGGAAAGTCTGGGCGAAGAGATCGGTTTGTACACGGATCCCTACTCGAAATTCGGCCAGCTGAGTTACGAAATGTGGCGCGCCGTGCGGCTCGTGGTGGACACCGGGATGCATTCGATGGGCTGGACGCGCGAGCAGGCCATTCAATTTTTCAAGGACAACACCGGCAAGACCGATCAGGACATCACCGTCGAGGTGGACCGCTACATCGTCTGGCCGGGACAAGCACTTGCCTACAAACTGGGGCAGCTCAAAATTCGCGAGCTTCGGACGGAATCTGAAAAGACACTGGGAGCGAAATTCGACGTCCGGAAGTTTCATGATGCTGTGCTTGAGAATGGGGCCGTGCCGCTAAATGTTCTGGAAGCGCACATGAAACGCTGGACGCAATCGCAAGCGGGACAGCGAGGAGTGCAACCCCCAGAGAAAGGGAAGTGAGCGGTAGGACTAGCGCCGCCCGAAAATGGCTCCGCCGGATCAGGCTGGCGTGGACATGGAAGCCAGAAATTCGGCGTTCGACTTGGTCTTCGAAAGCCGGCTGAGCAAAAGCTCCATGGCCTCGACGGTGGAGAGAGGGCTCAAGACACGGCGGAGGACCCAAATGCGGGCCAACTCGTCGGGCGGGAGAATGAGCTCGTCTTTACGCGTGCCGGAACGCTGAATGTCGATGGTAGGGAAGACGCGCTTGTCGGAGAGGCGGCGGTCGAGATTAATTTCCATGTTACCGGTACCCTTGAACTCTTCGAAGATAACGTCATCCATGCGGCTGCCGGTGTCGATCAGTGCCGTGGCGATGATGGTGAGTGATCCGCCCTCTTCGACGTTGCGCGCGGCCGCAAAGAAACGGCGCGGGCGCTGGAGAGCGTTGGCGTCAATACCGCCGGAGAGGACTTTGCCGGAGGGTGGCGTGACGGCGTTGTACGCGCGGGCGAGGCGGGTGATGGAGTCAAGCAGAACAACGACATCGCGCTTGTGCTCGACGAGGCGCTTGGCTTTTTCGAGCACCATTTCGGCGACTTGGATGTGGCGCTGGGGCGGCTCGTCGAAGGTGGAGCTGATCACTTCGCCCTTGACGGTGCGTTGCATGTCGGTGACTTCTTCGGGGCGCTCGTCGATGAGCAGTACGATGAGGGCGACTTCCGCGTGATTGGTGGTGATGGAATTGGCGATGGACTGGAGCATCATGGTTTTGCCGGTACGCGGCGGAGCGACAATCAAGCCGCGCTGGCCCTTGCCAACCGGGCAAAGAAGATCGAGAACGCGGCCGGTCATGTTTTCCTTGGTGGTCTCCATCTTGAGGCGGCCCTGGGGATAGAGCGGCGTGAGGTTGTCGAAGAAAATTTTGTTGCGGGCGACTTCGGGGTCCTCGAAGTTGACGGCTTCGACTTTGATCAGCGCGAAATAGCGCTCGCCATCTTTGGGAGGACGGACCTGACCGGAGACGGTGTCGCCAGTGCGGAGGTCGAATTTGCGGATCTGCGAGGGCGAAACGTAAATGTCATCGGGGCCAGGGAGATAGTTGTATTCGGGGGCGCGGAGGAAGCCGAAGCCGTCGGGGAGGCATTCGAGAACGCCTTCCGAGAAGATGAGGCCGTTCTTCTCGGTCTGCCCGCGGAGAATCTGGAAGATTAGCTCCTGTTTGCGCAGGCCGCTGGCGCCGGGGATATTGAGATCCTTGGCGATCTTAGCCAGATCGGTGATGTTCTTTTCCTTCAGCTCGGCAAGACTAATGCTCATCTGATTGTTTCCTTCAATGCTTGTTTCTTTCATAAGTCCTTAACTTTGAATTAGAGAATTGACCAAGAAAATCCGGATTGTTTACGAGGTGGCGCACCGGGCTGGCGGCGAAGCGTATTCAAACCAGCAGGGGCGAACCAGACTTTATGCAACCGGCGGCAGCGCCAGACCAAGACTGAGGGACGACAGTCCGCAGGGCGGACCGGGCCTGAACATGCGCTGCTTAGTTGGTCAAACTTTTGTCTTTCTCGGCACCGGCCACGAAAGGTTCCGCAACGGGCGCAACCGCGGGGTGCTCGAGGGGCACGATAGGCCGCTCAAGCGCAACCTGCAGCACTTCATCCATGGTCTCAACGCTGTGAACCGTAAGACTAGAGAGGATCTCCTGCGGGATATCCGCCAGGTCCTTCTCATTGTCCTTCGGAATGAGTACCGTACGCAAGCCCATTCGGTGGGCGGCCAAGAGCTTCTCCTTGAGCCCACCAATGGGGAGGACTTTGCCACGCAGAGTGATTTCGCCAGTCATGGCGACGTCACAACGCACGGGGATTTTCGTAAGCGCGCTGGCGATGGAGGTGCAGATAGTGATACCGGCGGAAGGGCCGTCCTTAGGGATGGCGCCTTCGGGGACGTGTACGTGAATATCAATGCTGCGATAAAAGTCTCTCGGCAGACCGAGCGCGGCGGAGCGTGAGCGAGCGTAACTCATGGCGGCCTGAGCGGATTCCTGCATGACGTCGCCGAGCTTGCCCGTGAGAGTCAGGCGGCCTTTGCCTTCCATAATAGTGGACTCGGTGGCGAGTACGGAGCCGCCCACTTCGGTCCAGGCCAAGCCAGTGGCCAAGCCGATTTCATTGCGCTTTTCGAGCCAGATTTCGCGGAACTTGATGACACCGAGGAAGTCGTTGATGTTTGTGGCGTTGATGTCCACTTTTGCGGGGGATTTCTCGGCGACGACCCTGCGCGCCATCTTGCGCGCGATGTTTTGAATCTCGCGCTCGAGGCTGCGTACGCCGGCCTCGTGCGTGTAATGGCGGATTAGCTGGAGCAAACCTTCGTCGGTGAAGGTGAGGTTCTCTTCCGTCAGGCCCGTGGCTTCCCGCGACCGCTTTACCAAGAAACGCTTGGCGATCTCGAGCTTTTCCTGCTCGGTGTAGCCTGGAAGGCGGAGAATCTCCATGCGATCCTGCAACGGCTGCGGGATTGTGTGCAGGACGTTGGCGGTACAGACGAACATGACTTTCGAAAGATCGTACTCGACATCGAGGTAATGATCGGTGAAAGAGTGATTGAGCTCGGGATCGAGAACTTCCATTAGCGCGGCCGAGGGGTCGCCGCGGAAATCGGTGGACATTTTGTCGACTTCATCGAGAACGAAAATCGGATTGACGGTGCCGGCCTTTTTCATCATCTGGATGATTTGGCCGGGCAGCGCGCCGATATAGGTGCGGCGGTGGCCGCGAATTTCGGCTTCATCGCGCACACCGCCGAGAGAAACGCGCACAAATTTGCGGCCAGTGGCGTGGCCGATGGACATGGCGAGAGAAGTCTTGCCGACACCCGGGGGGCCTACAAAGCAAAGAATCGAACCTTTGGGGTTCTTGACGAGCTGGCGAACGGCAAGGAACTCGAGGATGCGGTCCTTGATTTTTTCGAGCCCGAAATGCTCGTCGTTGAGAATCTTTTCGGCAGCGACGATGTCGCGAATCTCCTTGGAGCGTTTCTTCCAAGGCACCGCGAGCAGCCAGTCGAGATAGTTGCGGCTGACGGTGGACTCGGCGGACATGGGCGGCATTAGCTCGAGGCGCTTGAGCTCCTGGATGGCCTTCTCGTGAACATCCTTGCTCATTCCCGCGGAGTCGATTTTTTTCTTTAGCTCGTCGATTTCGCTTTTTTCGCCCCGGCCCAGCTCTTTCTGGATGGCCTTGAGTTTTTCGTTAAGGTAATACTCTTTTTGCGCGCGCTCCATCTGGCGCTTGACGCGCGTATTGATGTTGCGGTCGACGTTGAGCTTTTCGAGCTCGATTTCGAGAATGTCGGCGATGCGGTTGAGGCGCTCTAGGGGGTCGACAGTCTCGAGAAGATCCTGCTTTTCATCCACGGGGAGTTGCAAATTCGCGGCGATGGTATCGGAAAGGCGCGCGGGGTCGTCCACGCGCGCGGCGGCAATCATGGTGTCGTAATTAAGGCTTTGGGAGAGCTTGATGAACTGTTCGTAGAGACCAGTGACTTTTTCGACGATTTGCGAGACTTGCGGGGAAGGGTCGACGCGAGCGCTCAACAAACGAATGGAGGCGCGGAAAAAGCCTTCCTCGGCGGCGATGGAGACAGCACGAGCGCGTTCGACGCCTTCGACGAGAACCTTTATGTTGCCGTCGGGCAGTTTGACGCTCTGAACTATGTTGGCAAGGGTGCCGACGGCGTAAATTTCTTCGGGCTTGGGGTCGTCGACGGAAGCATCATGCTGGGTGGAAAGGAAAATCTTTTTGTCGCCGGCGAGGGCTTCTTCGAGCGCGCGGACGCTGGCTTCGCGGCCTACGATAAATGGTGTCATCTGCTGCGGAAAAATGACCATATCGCGCACCGGCATCATCGGAACGCGCTTCAATTCCTGTTTTTCGCGAGTAAACATTAAGGCCCCTGGAAAATCCAATCTGCGGCCGAGAGAAGCGGCCGATTACCGGAAGCTCGAAGCGGCATCAGCCGGCTTTTTCGAGCAAGCTCCAATTGATTTCGCGCGAGCGGACCATGTCCGCGGTGACTACAAAATCTCGCACCTTGCGCTGCATGGGGAGGTGGTACATCACCTCCAGCATGAGGTCTTCGAGGATCATGCGCAAGCCCCGAGCGCCAACCTTGCGCTGCAAAGCTAACTCCGCGACGGTCTCGAGGGCGTCGTCGGTAAAGCGGAGGCGGACGTTTTCAAATTCGAACAAGCGCTGATACTGCTTGAGCAGCGCGTTCTTCGGCTCGGTTAGGATGCGCACGAGCGCGTTTTTGTCGAGGTCGCTCATAACACCGGCGACCGGGAGGCGCCCGACAAATTCCGGGATCAGGCCATAACGAATCAGATCGCCCGGCTGCACCTGCTCGAGCAATTCCAAGTTGCGACGCAAAGGCGTGGAAGGCGTCGCGTCGGTATGAAAACCGAGAGAGCGCCGGCCGGCGCGCCGTTCGATGATTTTCTCGAGGCCCACGAAGGCGCCGCCGCAGATGAAGAGAATGTTGGTGGTGTCGACGGGTGTAAATTCCTGATGCGGATGCTTGCGGCCGCCCTGCGGAGGGACGTTGGCGGTGGTGCCTTCGAGAATCTTGAGCAAAGCTTGTTGAACGCCTTCGCCCGAGACGTCGCGAGTAATGGAGGGATTCTCGTCCTTCTTCGCGATCTTGTCTATTTCATCGATGTAGATGATGCCCTGCTGGGCCTTTTGAACATCGCCGTCGGCGGCTTGCAGTAATTTCAAGATAATATTTTCGACGTCCTCGCCCACGTAGCCCGCTTCGGTGAGCGTGGTGGCATCCACGATGGCGAAAGGAACATCGAGCATGCGCGAGAGCGTTTGCGCAAGAAGCGTCTTGCCGGTTCCGGTAGGCCCGATCAGAAGAATATTGGACTTGCTCAACTCGACGTCGCCGGGCTGCTTGTTGAGGAAGATGCGTTTGTAATGATTGTAGACAGCCACGGAGAGCTTTTTCTTAGTGCGGTCCTGGCCGACGACATAGCCGTCGAGAAACTGCTTGATCTCCGGAGGGCGCGGAAGGCGCTTTGCGGGAGCGGCAGCCTGCTCGCGCTTTTCATCTTCGAGAATAGTTTGGCAAACGCTGACACATTCGTTGCAGATGTAGGCGCGCGGATAGTCAGAGGGCGAACTAATAAGCTTTTCGACCTGTTCCTGCGTTTTATGGCAGAAGGAACAGCGCAACGGCTCTTCTGGGTTGAATTTTTTCACGGGTGTGAAGGCCTCGTCACCGCCGCGCTGCGACGGAGTCTACGATTCCTATTCTAAGCCGATTTTTCCCCCGAGAGAAATGGAAAGCCGTTTGGCTACTAACTTTTTGGAACAGGCACATTGTACGTCAGGACAGGCACCGCGCCGCAACAACTGAATGATACTAGCGGTGCTTATAAATAATCTCGTCGATCATCCCGTATTCCTTGGCCTGTTCGGGAGTCATGATGAAATCGCGCTCGACATCTTTTTCGATGCGTTCGACGGGCTGACCGCTGTGCTTTGACAACAGCGTGTTGATGGTCGTGCGCATCCGGAGGATCTCCTTGGCATGGAGATCGATGTCAGTGGCTTGGCCGCCAAGGCCTGACATCCACGGCTGATGAATAAGCACGCGCGCGTTGGGAAGAGCGAAGCGCTTTTTCGGGGCGCCGCCGGCGAGGAGGAGTGCGGCTATAGAGGCCGCTTGGCCAACGCAGGTGGTGACGACGTCGGGCTTAACGAACTGCATAGTGTCGTAAATCGCGAAGCCTGCGGTGATGGAGCCGCCCGGGGAATTTACGTAGAGCTGGATGTCTTTTTCCGGGTCCTCGGCCTGGAGAAACAACATCTGCGCGGTGGCCAAATTGGCGACGTGGTCGTCAATCGGTGTGCCAATAAAGATGATGTGTTCCTTGAGAAGCCGGGAGTAGATGTCGTAGGCGCGCTCGCCGCGGCTGGTCTGTTCGACCACCATGGGTACAAGCGTTGTCCCGCGATATTCAGGTTCTTCGAATTTTTTCATGTGGATGATTGCCCCGGCCCTATCGGGGTCATTAGATCCGTAGTCGCGCAGGGTCGGATCGGGTTTATTTCGCTTCGGCTGCGGCTACCGTCTTGATCCGGGAATTCTGCGCGAGCCAGTCGAGAGTTTTATCACTCCGCAGCTTGCCTTTCATCCTATCGAGGGCACCTTGCTTTGTCAAACGAGCGCGAATTGCTTCTACCGATTCGCCACTATGCCCGGAGAGGTGCTGAAGCTCCTTTTCAAGGTCGGAATCGGTCGCGTCGATGTTTTCGGTGGAGGCGATGCGATCGATGATGAGCTCGGCCTTTACATCATCCGAAGCGCGCTCCTGCTGACGGCGGCGGAGGGTGACCCAATCGACGTTGACGGCGCGGGGATCGACCCCCTGGGCCGCGAGCGAGCGCACGACGCGTTCGAGGCGCACATCCATCTGATGCTCGACGAGAGCCTCGGGAACGGGGAAATCGTGAAGCTTGACGAGCGCCGCGAGAATTTTCTCGTGCAGAAGCTCCTTGTTCCGGTGATCGCGCTGGTGTTCGAGGTTTTCGCGGGCTTTTTTCCGGAGTTCATCAAGTGTGGCCGCATCGCTGACGTCTTTCGCGAATTCATCGTTGAGTTCGGGCAGCTTCTTGTTTTTAATCCCAAGGACTTCGGCGGCGTAGTGATACGTTTTTCCGGCGAGCTTGGCATCGGGATAATCGGCGGGGTAAACGGCGTCAAAATTTTTGTGGTCGCCAACATTTGCGCCCCGGAGGTTTTCGTTAAAGGGCGCCATGGTTTCTTCCGCGCCGATATGGCACAGGACGCTGTCTGCCTGGAGGGGATCACCCCCGCCCTTGGGGGTGCCGAGAAGCTTCAGCTGCACGAAGTCGCCGTTTTCAACGGGGCGGCCTTCGACGGGAGCGAGTGCAGCGGCGCGCTCGCGCATCTCTTCGAGCGCTTTGGCGACATCCGCATCGGTGATGTCCATGGCCGGCATTTCGAGCTCGAGATTCTTGTAATCCGCCAGCTCGAATTCGGGAAGAACTTCGAAGACAGCGCGGAACTTCAGCGGCTGGCCTTCGGCGTAGTCGAGTTTGTCCACGTGCGGCTGGGAGACGGGTGTGAGTTTTTGTTCGGCGACCGCTTTTTCGACGCGCTCGGGAACGAGAGATTGAAGAACTTCCCCCTTGATGTCATCGGCAAAACGACGGCGGATTAGGGAAATCGGCGCCTTGCCGCGGCGAAAGCCCGGAACGTTGGCCAGGCGCGCGAACTCCTTCGCGACCTTCTCCATCGCTTTCGAGACTTCGTCGGCGGGAATTTCGAGGTCGAGTTCGCGGCGGCAAGTGGCTTCGGCCATACTACAGTCCTTTCGTCCAATCACGCGGGGTGCAAGTAATAAAGTTCGCTGGTCTCAACAGTGCGCGTCCCGATCACGGTTTGCGGAAACGCCAAACTACAGGAAGAGGCCAGAGAGGTGAGAAATCACCTTGCAAAGCGAAATGTCAGTATAGGCGAGGCGTTAGACACGGTCAATCGTCGGCAACGAATGGCAACGAAGATCCATTCCAAAAAGAGGAGTTGGTGCGGGAGAAGGGATTTGAACCCCTATGGCCGTGAAGCCGCCAGCTCCTAAGGCTGGTGCGTCTGCCAGTTCCGCCACTCCCGCGCAACTACCACTATACCGGGAACGACCGGGAATTCTCCAGAGCGACCGCGGGACATACGAGAAATCATTTCGCGTGACTTTCCGGGAATCCCAGCCATAATCTTCCGCATTCCTGGAGTGTGGCTTTGACCATTCCCCGGCCCTTACCTTCCTCCCATCCAGTAGCCGGCGGTGAACTCGCTGACTTGCCCAAAGAGCGACGCGTCAGGCTGCTCGCGCTTACCTGCCTCATTTTCTTTACGACCTGCGGAGGTGCGTATGGGCTTGAGCCTCTGATCGGCGCAGTAGGTCCGGCGTGGTCCATCGCATTGATCCTGATTACGCCGCTCGTTTGGAGCTTGCCGACGGCCCTGATGGCCGCGGAACTCACGGCATTGATGCCGGAGGAAGGCGGCTACTACGTTTGGACACGCAAGACCTTTGGGTCCTTCTGGGCAGTGCAGCAGACGTGCTGGACGATAACGTGCGCCATCGCTTGGCTCGCAATCTATCCAGTGCTCTTCGTGGGCTACCTCTCGTTTTTCATTCCCGCGCTTTCGCCCGCGGCAAGCGCCGATCACCCGGTGCAGGCCTGGGCGATCCGCTGGCTGATCGGGGTGCTCGTTATCGTGTTCGGGATGGTGCTGAATTTGCGCGGCGCCCGCGAAGTGGGCCAGTCGGCCGAGGTCAGTACCTACCTTGTGCTGGGGGCTTTTGTGGCCATGCTCATGGTGTGGCTCAAGGGAGGTCCCGCGCCGGGTTTGGCCATGGACGCGATTCGAAACGACCTTGCTTCGAACCACAAAGGAGCGTTGCTCCTCGGCCTGTCCGTTATTGTCTTCGACTGCTCCGGCTGGGAAAATGCTTCTACTTATGCTGGTGAAGTGGATAAGCCGCAGCGCAACTATCCGCGCGCTCTCCTCCTTGCTTTGCTGATGCTGGTCCTCTGTTATGTGCTACCCGTGCTCGCGGGGATCAGCGCGACGACCTCGCCCGACATCTGGAGTTCCGATGCCGGCTGGCCGGTGATTGCGCGGTTGATTGGCGGCCGTTGGCTGGGCAGCTTGATTGCGGCCGCGGGGCTTGTCTCGGTCTTCGGGCTGTACAACGCGCAATTGCTCTATATTTCCCGCTTACCTTATGTGCTGGCGTGCGACGGCTGGCTTCCCAGCTTTCTAGCCAGGGTGCCGCGCGGCGCGACTGTTCCAAAAACGGCCATCTATTGCTTCAGCGCGATCACGGCTATCTTCGTGGCATTTTCTTTCGGGAGCCTCGCCGTCATCCAGTGTTTGCTCTACGCAGGCGCGCTTACGCTTGAATTTCTGACGCTGATTGTCTTGCGCTTCCGGCACCCTCACGCGCACCGCAGCTTCCGAGTGCCAGGCGGTTGGCTCGGGCTGGGATATGTATGCGTAGCGCCGTTTGCCTTCGGTGTGCTTCTGATATTTGCCACGCTGCGCGATTGGCGGTCTTATCCGATACAGCTAATGGTCATCGGCGGGGTTGTGGCCGTTGGCGTTGCCTTGTATTTCCTGCGGCGCAAGATTGCGGAAACGCGCGGTGGCCTGTCGTAGATGCTCGAAGGCTTTCACCTTTTCAGCGCGCGGTCCTTATGGATTTGCTTCACCGCTTGATAAGCAGGGATGCCCGAGACGCCGCCTCCGCCGTGAGTCGCCGAGCTGGCCTGGTAAAGCCCGCGAATGGGGGAGCGAAAATCCGAATAACCCGGCGCCGGGCGCATGTGGAAGAGCTGCTCGGCGGAGAGCTCGCCATGGAAAATGTTTCCGCCGAGCATTCCGAGTTCTTGCTCCATTTCATAAGGGCCTATGACTTGGCGATGAAGGATGGCGGATTTAAGGTTGGGTGCAAGCTCGTTGTAGGCGTCAATCACGCGATCCGCGTAGGCTTCCAATTCTTGGCGCTGCGGAGTTTGCGCCCATTGGCACGGCACCCACTGCGTGAACATCGACATGATGTGCTTGCCCTTGGGCGCGAGCGTGGAATCCCAAACGGTTGGGATGGTTGCTTCGGAGAAGGGGTGTTGCGCGGCTCTGCCGCTCTTAGCTTCTTGAAACGCGGTCTCCGCATATTGAGTGGAGAGACACAGCTCGATTGAACCTGTGTGATGATCTTGCGAATTCGTGCCCGGATTGGCCTTGAAGTTTGGGAGTTCGGCAAGGGCAAGATTGATTTTCACCACGCCGCTGCGCGACTTCCAGCGTTCCATGTCCAAAACAAAGTCGGCGGGCAATTCGCTGCGGTCGAGGTGTTTCAGGAACGTGGTTTTGGGATGGATGGATGTAACGATGACAGAAGCGTGTAGTTCCTCTCCGCCTTTCAGGGCAACGCCTGCGGCGCGCCCGTTCTTGACCAGGATTTTTTCCACCGGCACGTTGACGCGAACTTCGCAACCGAAATGTTCGGCGGAACGCCGGATGGCGTCCGACACGCCGCCCATACCTCCTTCCACAAAGGCCCAGTTGCCCAGGTGGCCGTCGCCTACGTCCCCCACGGAGTGATGCAGCATGACGTAAGCCGTGCCGGGCTCGTCGGGTCCCGCCCATGCACCGATGATTCCGTTGACCATCAAAACTGTCTTGACCTGTTCTGATTCGAACCAGTCGTTCAGCAAGTCGGTGATGCTCATGGTAAAGAGGCGAGTAACGTCTCCCACTCCGCGCACGTCGAGGCCGCGGAGTTTCCAGGCGGTGCGCAGTTGCTGAAGCAGGTCGCCGGGGCGCTTCGAACCGAAGCGCGGCGGAACCGCCATCAGGAGAGGCCCCAAGACTTCCGCGATGCCGTGCATCCAGGCATCCCACTTGGGAAGATTTTCTGCGTCGCGCTTGGAGAAACGCGCGATGTTTTCGTAATTCGCCTTGGCGTCGTCCTGGTAGATCTTCAGCGAGGAGCCGTCGGGCCAAGCTTGATAGTAAGGACCAAGGGGATGGAGCTTGTAGCCGTGCTGCTTCAGGTTTAGATCGGTGACGATGTGGTCCGGCATCAGGCTCATGACGTAGGAGTAGGTGGTCGCCTTGAATTCTGGAGCCTCCGGCCAGGGAGCATCGCTGGAAGCGGCGCCGCCGGTTTTGTGCCGGGCTTCCAGGACTACAGTTTTCGCTCCGGTGCGAGCCAGGTAGGCGCCCGCCACCAAGCCGTTGTGTCCGCCTCCGATAACGATCGCGTCGTAACGGTTGTTCATAAGACGGCCTCCATCAATGCCCCAGACGGGACGGTCGCCGGACGTAAGGTTTGGCCGGGATTATACGCGAGTCCGGTAGGGAATCTGCCGGATTCGCAGCGCGGAGTTTGCTCTGAATCAGAAGCCGTACTATGCTTCACAGGCATTTAGGTACCGGATGTCTATGTGGAAGAACGCTTCGCTCAGGCGCATAATAGCAAAGTATCGAACGACGAAATTCGGTGGATCGCTGCAGTTGGTAACGGCGCGATGATTATTCAAGAAAAGGGCGATCACCTGGTGGTGATCCGACAGAGCGACCATGCGGCACTGTGCGGCTTCTTCGCGCGCGAATGGGGGAACTGTGAATTCACGCGGCCCGAGCCGTTCGAATCCTTCTGTTTGGCGGCCGGGGAACACGACAATGGTTGGCGCGAGTGGGAACTTGTCCCCAGGCTGGATTTGAAGACGCGCCTGCCGTACACCTTTACTTCGATACCCACGGAAGAACACATTGCGCTCTATCACCGGGGAATCGAGCGCCTGGTCAAAATCGATCATTACGCCGGCTTGCTGGTGAGCATGCATTGCGCGGGACTCTATGACCGAACGCGCGCCACAATGCCTGGATTCTCGGCGAAGTACGTCAAATCTGACGAATCGCAGCTGGTCAGTGACTTTGTGCAACAACTGCGTCTACAACAACTCCGGCTAAAGGTGGAC
>Ga0210384_10000941_pt1 | contig 41707 bp, 37 predicted proteins | sample IncBWH2MmetaG_FD_160574 | JGI IMG/M metagenome (GOLD analysis project Ga0210384, IMG submission 160574) | Forest soil microbial communities from Barre Woods Harvard Forest LTER site, Petersham, Massachusetts, United States - Inc-BW-H-2-M | ecosystem: Environmental > Terrestrial > Soil >... | reverse complement strand
CTGTACTTCCGCCAGCTGCGCCGCCGACCGTTGCCCCCCCTCTCCTCCTACCACCCTCCGGTGACGATCGTCATGCCGGCGTACAACGAGGAGCGGTGGATCGCCGAGGCGATCCGTCACGCCGACGCCGCGGCGGGGCGATATCCGGGCGTAGTGGAGATCATCGTCGGGAACGACGGTTCGACGGACCGGACCTCGGAGCTCGCGCGCGAGGCGATCGGGAGCCTCCGGAACGCGCGCGGAACGGTCGTCGACCTCCCCCACGCGGGCAAGTCGAACGGGCTCAACGGCGCGCTCGCCCTCGCCACCGGGGAGATCGTCATCCGGCTCGACGCCGACACGTTCCTCTCCGACGAGATGGGCTTCGGGGCGATCATCCCCCACTTCGCCGACCCCGAGGTCGGGGGCGTGCAGGGCTCCATCCACCCCCGGCAGCGCGACGGCTGGACGCGCAAGCTGCGGGCGCTCGAGATCGCCTGGGGGCACTACTTCCAGCGGCCGGCGGTGATGGGGGTCCGATCGGGGGAGGTCATCGACGGGCTGTTCTCGGCGTTCCGCCGCAAGGACCTGGTGGCCCTCGGCGGGTGGGTCCCGTGGAACGGCGAGGACACCGAGCTGTCGATGCGGATCCAGCGGCTCGGCTATCGCGTTCGCATGGAGTTCGGGGCTCGCGCCTACGAGGACGTCCCGGAGGACTACAACGCCCTGCGGCGTCAGCGGGTCCGCTGGGCCCGGGGGATCCTGATGGCGAACGGGCAGCACTACCCATCGCTCGTCAGCCGCACCCCCGAGTTCGCCGGCTTGGGCGTGCTGCTCTGGTTCCTCACGTTCGCCCGCTCGGGGGTCCGCAGCCTCGTCTACGTCTTCCTCGTGCTATTGCTGGCGATCCTCGGCGTCCACGCGCTCGTGGACGTCGCCTACCTGCTGATGCTCGCCCTCCTCGTCCGGGCGGTCCCGCTGGCGTACTTCCTCGGAAAAATGGGGCGATGGGACGTGATCGTCTGGATCCCGTTCTTCCCGATCGCCAGCGTGATCAAGCAGTCGTTCCGCTTCGAGGCGTTCGGCCTGATGGGGCCGGACGCGAGCCACGAGTACGTCTGACCGCTCGCGCGTCCTCTGGCGTCGGAGCCCATCAGCACGAGGGCTCCGACCGGACGCGGCCGAGGCCCTGACGATCAGCGCCGCCGATGGCGTGGGCGCGATCCGACCCGGAAGGCCGGAGGCCGAGGGTCGCCGGCCGCTGGGGCGCGGGTCGCTCCACGGCCGCGCACCGCGAGTTCGAGCGCGCGGATGTCGATCTTGCGCATCTTCATCATGGCGGCGAGGGCACGCCCGGCCCGACGTGGGTCCGGGTCCCGGAGGAGCTCGACCAGCCGGTCCGGGATGATATGCCACGAGAGACCGAACGGGTCCACGAGCCATCCGCACCGGCTCTCCTCTCCCCCCTCGGTCAGACGCTCCCAGAGGGCATCCACCTGGCGTTGGGTCCGGCAGCGCACGAACATGGAGAAGGCGGGAGTGAGACCGAAGATTGGGCCGCCGTTGAACGCGATGAACTCCCGTCCGCCGAGCTCGAACGACACCGACTGGACGGGCCCCTCCCCGTCCTCTCCGCTTCCGTCCGCCCGATTCACCTCGAGGATCCTCGACCGTTCAAAAAGCGAAACATAGAGACGCGCGGCCGCCTCGGCTTGGTCGTCGAACCAGAGGAACGGGGTGATCCCCTCGACGCCGACGCGACGGGGGTGTCCAGCGGTCTTCGAGGTCTTCCTCATGTCGCGCCCCGCGTTCTGCGGCCGGGCCGCGTCCAACGGCAGCCGCGAAAGGGGACGGCACCGTCCGTGAAGTCCGATGCGCCCTGAAGCCCCGTCGGGTTCCCATGGGCTGAGGGTTCAAATCCCCCGAGGCGTTCGGCGCTCCGACGGGGCCATGACGAATCTTTCGAGGGGTAGGCCACCGCGGGGGACGCGCTTCGCCAAGGTCCGATGGGTCGGGTTCCTCGCGGTCGTGGTCGTGGCCTCCCTCATGGTTCCGCCGGGGGCGGGGGCCACCGGGGCTCTCAACGTCGGGCGGACCCCGAGCATCGCGCCCGACCCGATCCGGCTCGCGCCGTCGTCCTCCCCGCTCGCATCCGCCGTCACCTCCCTCGCCCACGGCGCCGGTCCGTCGGCCGGGGTCGCCATGGGCTGTACCATCTCCGGACTCACCTCGGCCGATTGCCGTCCCGCGCACCCGGCCCTCGTGACGCAACGGACGTGGATCAAGGAAGCGAGCTATCCGTATCCGTCCGGTTCCGAGGGCCTATCGGTGGCGTGGGATCCGGTCGACGGCGTCGTACTGGCGTTCGGGGGATGCAACTACTACGGGGTCTGCCCCACCAACGAGACGTGGGCGTATGAGCGGACCAACGCCGCCTGGATCAACCTGACCGCGGACTACCCGCGGGCACCCACCCCCCGCTACCTCGCCTCCCTCACGTGGTACGGCGACGCCTCCGGTGGGTTCGCCCTTCTGTTCGGCGGATGCAGTTGGGGTCAAGGGGTCTACTTCGGGTTCTGCGAGCTGAACGATACGTGGGCGTTCAACTTCACCGACGGCTGGGTGAACCTCGCAGGTCGGTGCACGACCGGCTGCGTCGCGCCACCGGCCCGCTTCGGGGCGAGCCTCGTCTTCGACCCGGCCCTCTCCCCCGCCGGCGCTCTCCTGTTCGGCGGGGACAATTCGACGGCCGCGGTGCTCTACAACTCCACATATCGGTACACGTACGGCGTGGGTTGGACCCTCCTTTCCCCATCGCGAGCTCCGCCTCCGACCTGGGGAGGGGCGATGGTGTTCGACCGGCTCCACGGGGTTCCGGTCTACTTCGGGGGATGCTCGACGTTGCAATGCGCTTCGAACCAGACCTGGGAGTACATCGGCGGCTCCTCGGGGTGGCAGAACGAGACCGCCGCCTGCGGGGGGTGCGCCCCGATGGTGCCGCTGTTCCTCCCGTCGATGACCTTCGATACGGTACGCAACGAGACCGTCCTGTTCGGCGGCGGAGGCGCGGGGCTGCTCGGGACCAATTCGACCTACATCCTCACCTCGGCCAGTACCGGCTGGCAGCTCCAACCGCTGTTCCCGGCTCCCCTCCCGGTCGTCGCGGCCGCGGTTCCGGACACCTCGGTGAACGGTTTCATCCGACTGTTCGGTGGAGACGAGTGCCTGCTCTGCGGCGTCACCAACAACCAGTCGTTCGTCTACGAGGTTCCGCCCCAGTTCACCTCGGTCTCCGCGACCCCGAACCCCGTCGACGTGAACGCGACGATCTCGTTCTCGGCGACGGTCTACGGGGGGGCCGCTCCCGCCTTCACCTGCTGGGCCAATGCGAACCTCACGGCCTGTGGGGTCGGATTCGCGACGGCGTCGTGCGCGTGTTCGGGCGTCCAATCGCTCACCACGTGGATCCACGACGACGCCGATGTCGTCGCGTTCGCGCCGGCGACGATCCTCACCGTGAACCCGGCCCTCAACGCGTCGGCGACCGGCGCTCCGAACGTGGTCGTGGCGGGACGCGGCGCGGTCGGGTTCCACGCAACGGCGTCGGGAGGGACCGCGCCGTACACCTACACCTGGAGCTTCGGCGACGGGGGCATGGCCCTCGGAGCGTCCCCATCGCACACCTACGCGACGGCGGGCTGGGTCAATGCCACGGTGAACGTCACGGACGTGGGCGGCGGATCGATCCTCCTCGCGGTGCCCATCCACGTCCAGGTCGGCGTCACGGCCCAACTCCATGCCTCCCCGCCGGCCTCCGATGTCGCCGTGCCCGTACGTTTCTCCGCCTCGGTGACGGGGATCATGCCGTACACGTTCGCCTGGCAGTTCGGCGACGGGGCCACGGGGAACGCCTCGGCGCCGTCCCACGCGTTCGCGAACCCGGGCAGCTACACGGCGCGGCTCAACTTCACCGATTCTCGGGGCTACTCGGCGCTTTCCAACCTGACCATCCGCGTCAACGCCGCCCTGTTGGGAACGGCGGCGGCGTCGACCCTCGCTCCGTCCGCGGGGGTCGCGGTGTCGTTCTCGGGGAACGCCACGAGCGGCACCCCGCCGTACGCGATCGCGTGGACGTTCGGGGACCACGTCAGCGGCTTCGGCAGCCCGGCGTCGCACGCCTTCACGTCTGCCGGTAGCTACCGCGTGACGGCGTGGATCAACGACTCGGGCGGCGGCGGCATCGAACGCAATCTGACCGTCACGGTCACCTCCGCGACGGCTCCTGCCTCCGGAAGCTCGGGAACGTCGTCCAGCCCCTGGGTCTGGGGTCTGCTCGCCGGGCTCGCGATCGCGGCCGTCGTCGCGGTCGCCATCGGGCTACGGTACCGGCGGCGCCGCCCGCCCTCCGGCGGTCCCAGCCCTCCGGCGACCGTCGCGCCTCCTCCGGCGAACCCGCCCCCGGGGGCGTCAGGATAGGGCGGGCCAGGCCCTGGCGCGAGTTCGGCGCGAGGTACACCGGGCCCGGAGGCACCTACTCCGGCGTCGGGCGCGTTTCGCCGTTGACGCGATCGGGGTAGCCGACGAGATCATCGCCCTGCTCCAGGTCCAATAGGTGGCCCATGCGCTTTCGCTTCGTCTCGAGATACGGGCGGTCGTACGGGTTCGGTGGGACGATGACGGGAATGCGGCCGTTGATCGTCACGCCGTGCTCCTGGAGGTCGCGGATCTTCGCCGGATTGTTCGTCAGGATCCGGATCGAGTTGACGTGCAGCGAGCCCAGCATGTGGGCCGCGATCCCGTAGTCCCGCTCGTCCGGGCGGAACCCCAGGAGCTCGTTGGCCTGGACCGTGTCGTAGCCGGAGTCCTGCAACTGGTAGGCCCGGATCTTGTTCGCGAACCCGATCCCCCGCCCCTCTTGACGGAGGTACAGCACGATCCCGGATTCCATCTTGCCGATCTTCTCGAGCGACTCGATCAGCTGGTCACGGCAGTCGCAGCGCAGCGACCCGATCGCGTCGCCCGTCAGGCACTCCGAGTGGAGCCGCACCGGCACATCCTCCTTGTCGAGGATGTTCCCGTGGATGAACGCCGCGTGCTCCTTCTTGTCCGAGTTGCTCCAGAACGCCACGACCTGGTAGTCGCCGAACCGCGTCGGGAGCTCGGCGATCGCCACGATCCGGACGCACGTCTCCGGCGCGTCCGGGCACTCGTGCCCCTCGTTCTCCTTCAGGAGGTCGCGGATCGCCTCGGGAGAGATGCCCATCGGCGGTCTGACCCCCGGCGGGATAAATAGGTGAGCGAAGGCCCGTTGCGGGACGAGGGAGGCCGCCTCTCGGCGGAACGGGCTTGGCCCGGGTCGCCCCCGAGCTCGGCGAGACCCCTAGGGGATGGCCACCTGGACCAACCCGGAGAAGCTCCCGGTACCCAGGAGATTGAGGTCGTCGCCGCTAAGCGAGGTGGGGGTGCTCACCGATAGGACCTGAGCCGCGGTGATGGTGGTCGACCCGCCGCTCGTCCAGCCGAACGTCTGGAACGAATAGGTCGCCACCGAAGTTCCGGGGATCGAGAGGACGGTGGCGGTCCACGTCGACTGGGGGTTCAGCGGCATGCCGGTGGAATTGACGAGTTCCAGGTCCAGGTTGTTCCAGGTGAGACCGCCTCCGGCGGACTGCACCGTGAAGTTGTACCAGTAGGGGCTCCCGGCGGAATGGCTCTCCGAGGGGGTGCCCATCGCGATGTTCGAGGCGAGACCCCCGCCACCTCCACCTCCGCCCCCAGGAGTCGGGAGGATCCCGTTGCAGGCGGAGGTCGAAGCGCTCGACGTCGTGACCGCCCCCGAACTGGCGTTGAGGATCGCCTCGAACTGCGGCTGGTTCCCGGTGCCGCCGCCCACGGCGAACGAGCACTCCGAGTAGGTGATGAGCCACGACGCGCCCGTTCCGAACCCGCCCAGGGAAGCGCCCCCGAACAGGAAGAAGACCGCGTTCGCGTTCGAGTTGTTCTTGAGGAAGGCGGCGCCGGCGGTCGTCGCTCCCGCGGCGGAGGCCGCCGCGCTCGAGTCGATCACGCCCGACGGGATGGCGCTGTACGAGCTGAACGTCGGGGTGCAGGACCCCCCCGTAGCAATCGTCGCGAGCGCGGAGCCCTGACCGTTGATCACGATGACCAACAACATGCCCGTTGCCCCCGAGTAGATAAACTCCCAGAACGGGAGGGAGCCGCTGGGACCCCCGCTCGCCCCGGCCGGGACCGTGATGGTGTTTTGCGCGCCGCTCAACAGGGTGACCGTGCAACCGCTCCCGCCCGGAGGACCCAGCTGAGATGCCTGGCCGCTGAGCGGCTGGTTGAGGCCGATGCCCAGGACCGCGACCAGGTTGGGGTAGGTCGAGCTGTAGCTTCCAGAGGCGGACTGGGCCGCCGTGCGGGCCGCCGAGAAGGTGACGCCGGTCGACGACGCACTGGACGAAGGCTTCAGCCCGGGGATCGCCCCGGCGAAATAGAGCCCGAGGAACGCGACGATCACGACCACGACGACGACCACGGCGATGATCATGCCCATCTTTCTCGGAGCGGCCGCCGGGGGGGGCGCCCATCCAGGTGGAGGTGCCCCGCTCGGGGGAGCGGCGGGCGACATCGCCGGCGCGCCCGGGTCCGCATTCGTGGGGTCCGGAGTTGTTGGCATCATCGCTAGGTCCCACCCCGACGATGGTCTTCTCCTTCATCTTCCCATCGGTGGGCCGGCCGGCGTCCGGCCTCGCCGTAGGATCCCGCCCCGCGCCGGGGGGGTACCGGTCGTCAGGGAATCGAGACGAGGATGCTCCCTTGAAACGGCGGCAACCCGGTGATGACCAGCATGTCCCCGCTGAGCGAGGTGGGGGTCTGGATCGACAGCCGGTCGCCGGAGACGACCGTGGGCGGGGCGGACGCCCTCCGGATCCCGTTCGCGAACTGGTACGAGGCGACCGGGGCTCCGCCCGCCGTCGTCACGACCCCGAGCCAGGCGGAAGTGGGCGCGACGATCGCGCCACCCGCGCTCTTGACCTGCAGCTCAACCTCGTCCCATTGGATCCCACCGCCGGCCGACCCGACGGTGACGTTGGTCCAGTACGTGCTGCCGGAAAATTGGACCAAGGGGGCTCCGAGCGCCAGAACTTCCCCGATGGGAGTGTTTCCGTTGCCTCCGGGCCCGCCGGGGCTGATCCCGATCGTGCAGGGTCCTGTGCTCGGGCCCGCGCCGGACGGCGTCACGTTCGAGGAGTTCAGGGCATTGACCCCGACGGTGAGGGTCGAGCCGTTCGCGGCGGATGCGGCGAAGGGAAGGCAGCTGGTATACTGAACGATCCAGGTGGCGTTCCATCCCCCGGCGATCGCTGCCTCCAGGTTCGGTACCAGCCAGTACAGTTCGCTCGCGCCCCGGTAGGCGTTCAGGAAAGCGGTGCCCCCGTGGGCATTGGTCACGTTGGCCGCCGTGCTGGAATCGACCAGGGTCGCGGGGGTGGCTGGAAGGCTCGCCAACGCCGGACAGCCCGCGCCGGACGCGCTGCGGGCGTACGCCTCCGCCGAGCCGAACAGGACCCGAACCACCAGCAGCTCCGAGGCGTTGGAATACTCGAGCAGCCAGAGCGGGACCGACCCCCGGCCCGGGGAGTCCGAGCGCGCTGGGACGCTAAGGTCTCTCGAAAATCCCGGGAAGATCTGGGCGGAGCACGGAGCCGACCCATTCCCGCCGAACTGCGGGTCGGTGAACGAGGACGTCGCTCCGATCCCCACCGCGGCTCCCAGGGTGGTCGGCCCGGTGAGGTACCCCGGAACGACGCGATCCGCCTGGCTACGGGCTTCCGAGAACGTCACCGAGCGCCCAGCGCTCGAGGAGGGTTTCAGCCAAGGGATCGCCCCCACGAGGTCGAGGCCGACCGTCGCGAGGACCAGCAGGACGGCGACGAGCACGACGAGGGCGAGCGGCGTGAGCCTCCTCGGCGAAGTCCGCCCCGCGGATATCGGTAGTACAGAAGCTTCGACGGAGCGAGAAGCGGACGGCGGCCCGGAAGGCGGGGGTGCGGTGATGTCGCCCATCGCCACGATCGGAGCCTCGGGAACCGGCGAGGGTTCCCGCAGTCGTCACGACTTCTTCACGCCGTCGGGGCGGCCGCTCCGGTCCCGAAGCTCGCCTCCCGACCGCCGGCGGTCGGGGTCGAATGTCGAGAGGGCGGGGAACCACCGTTCGAACAGGGGGCGTCCGACCCACAGGCCCGCCACGATCCCGAGATCCGCCATGAGCAGATCGAACGGGTCGTAGAAATCGCTCAGGGCCTTGAGGCATCCGAGCGCTCCCACGGTCCCGCCGAGGACCACCGACGCCCGGAAGGAGAGCGGGGAGGCCGCCGGGACGAGGAGGGGATACAGCACGGCGACCCCCCCCGCGGCCACGCCGACGGCGACGATCACGTCCCAGAGGTCCGAGGGATCGGTGACGAGCTTGATGACGGCCAGGACGAGGGCATTGAGCCCCACGATCAGTTCGACGCCCTGTCGCCCCCGCAGAAAGTACGCGAACCCGAGGGCGAGGGGGAATTCCAGGACGAACAGGTCGGTGAGCTGCGGGGTGATCCCGGGCGAGAGGAGGAACCCCGTCAACGTCGACCCGGCCTCCGCCCCGGCGGGAACCGGGGCCGGCCTATCCTCCCGATAGGAGGGTGTCGAGGAGACCGACCGGCGGGCAGCCGAAGCTGAGCAGCCGATCGTGGAACGACCGCAACGATCCGCCGAACGAACCCGCGAGGAACTTTCGCCTCGCCTCGAGGATCGCGAGCTTTCCTAAGGTGTAGCAGAAGTACTCGGGATTGAACGTCCCGCGGATCGCTTCGCGCTCGGCGGGCAACGCCTCGAAGTGCGCCTCCCGGCGGAACAGCTCCGTCGCTTCGGCGAGCGACATCCCCTGAGTATGGAGGCCGATCGAGGCGATCAACCGGCAGTTCCGCAACAGCGCGTCGTGGATCTGGGCCACCTCGGCGTCCGGCGTTCCCCGTCCGAGACCGGCCTCGACGGCCAGCTGTTCGCAGTAGTGGGCCCACCCCTCGGTGAACGACGAGGAGAGGTAGACCTTCCGGGCGAGCGAGCTCGCGCCCTGACGGAAATGCAGGAACTGCAGGTAGTGGCCCGGGTAGACCTCGTGGACGGTGATATTCCGCAGCATGGGGTCGTTCATCGAGCGGAGCCATTGTTCCTGGCGTTCCGGGGTCCACGTCGGGTCGACCGGGGTCACGAAGTAGATCCCCTCGTCTCCGCCGACGTCGAACGGGCCGGGGGGATTCATGCTTGCCGTCGACAGGGCGCGCCCGTAGGAGGGGGTCTCCTCGACCCGGCATGACGACGGCGTCGGGATGGACACGAGCCGTTCCGATTCAACGAACCTCCGCGTCTCGTCGACGAAATGTTGCGCCTGCGGCACGAGGTTCTCCGCGGTCGTGTGCTTTAGGTACATCCGCTCGAGGAGCTCGTCGGTCGACACGGCAGGGGATTGCTGGCGCGAGAGCTCTTCGAGGCGTGCCTGGTTCCGCTTCAGATCGGCGCGCCCGGAGGCCAGGACCTCGGCGGTCGGCGTCCGTATCCCCTCGCGGACCCACAAGAGGCGCTGATATCGCTCGGCCCCGAGCGCAAAGTCGTCGGTCGCCCTCGGGAGCCAATCGTCCCGCAACCGATCCAGGAACTCCGTCACCGCCTGTTCGGCCGGGGCCCGGGCGGCGGCGACGCGGCCCCCGAGATCGGACGAGCCGCGCCGGGCGACCTCCTCGGCCTCCGCGAAGTGGCTGGCGAGCCCGCTGCCGATCGAGATGGCGAGCTGCACGAACGGCCGGGGCAGTTCCGGGCGAAGGCGGGCCCGGCCCTGGGACATCAGCCTGGGCACGGACTCGAGGGTGCGCGTCATCGCTTCGGTGCGGTCGGCGAGGGGGGCGTACTCTCGGACGATGTAGGGGGTCAGGGAGACGGCGCCCACGAACGACATCGGGTTCCGGTCGAGGTCGAACGACTCGGTGAGGTCGAACAGCGAGCTTTCGAGGAGGAGCTCGAGAAGCATCCGGTCGAGGCGCCGGGACTCGGAAAGCTCCGGGTTCGGGAACGCCCGCAGCCGCTCCAGGAGCCGGTGGCTGACCGAGACCCACGACTCCGTGGCGGCGGTGCTGAGGTCGGGGACCCGACCGTCGTACCGATGCAGCCCGAGGAAGACGGCATAGCCGGGGGACAGGTGGAAGATGTGGTCGATCACCTCGGCTTCGAGGAGGCCGAACTCGCTCGGGTCGGACTGCTCGGGCATCGGGGGAGTCGTCATCGATCGCCCGCGGGCGGGGGGCGGCGGCCCACCCGGTCCCGCCTTTTAACGAGCCGGGCGGACGGGGCCGTCGCCGGGCCCGGTCAGTCGTTCCAGGCCATCCGGCACTTCGGGCACCAGGGGCCGTCCATATCGGAGCCGCACATGAAGCACCGCGACGAGGGGGCCCGGGGTCGCATCGGGGGAAGCGCCCCCTCCGCGTCCGGCTCGGGCAGCGGGGGCGGTGGACCGTGCTCGGGGGCGGGGGCCGAGATTGGCGGGGGCGAGACGGCGGCCGGAGCGACGCTCGGGCGGTCGGTGGGGGTCGACGGGGCGACCCGGGGCCTCCCGTTCGAGACCCCCTCGACGGAGCGGGTCGGATCCGTGGAGGTCGTGGCCGGGCGAGCTCCCGGGGGTCGGGAGGCGGCCGATGGCGGGCGATCCGTGGCCCGTGGCGCGCCCGGGCGGGGGCCGGCACCGGACCGCGACGCCGGATGCCCGACCCCCGGCCTCGCCGGTCGGGGAGGCGGCGGGGGCTTGGAACGGACGGGAGCGGCCGGGGGCTCCGGCGTCGGTGCCGGCTCATCGGGCGCCTCGGGAACCGGCTCGACCGGGGGTTCCTCCGGGGCGGCCTCGTCACTGGTCTTATCGCGTCGGAACCGACGGAACAGGCTCACCATCGATAGTGAATGGCCCGAGGGGCTTATTTGGCCTCGCTCCCCGGAGCGGAGCCTTCGGGTCCGTTTCGCCCGACGGCAGGGTTTTCCCAAGGGGGGTGTAGGGCGCCTCATGGCTCGTACGGCGTCCGAACGACTGGCCGAGCTCGGACTTACCCTCCCACCGCCGCCCCGACCCGCCGGATCCTACGCTCCGGTCGTCGTCGAAGGCCGGCAGGCGTGGGTCTCCGGACAGATCGTCGCGCGGGACGGCAGCGTCCTGTTCCCGGGGAAGGTCGATTCCGAGGTCTCCGCCGCCCAAGCTCGAGAGGTCGCGCGGCTGGCCACGCTCCAGGCGCTGAGCGCGCTCTCGGACACCCTCGGATCGATCGACCGGATCCGGCACGTCCTCCGGGTCGGGGTCTACGTAGCGTCCACGTCGACGTTCACCCAACAGCACGAGGTCGGTAACGGGGCGACGGAATTGCTGATCGAGCTGTTCGAGGAGGCCGGACGCGGCGCCCGGGCTTCTGTCGGCGTCCAGTCGCTTCCCCTCAACGCACCGGTCGAGGTCGAGCTTCTCGTCGCCTTCGACTGACGGAGGACCCGTGGACCGGACGGCGTGGGGGGAGGTGTTCCGGCGGGGCAAGGAGCTCTACACCCGGAACGCCCGGCCCGGCGAGCGGGTCTACGGCGAGGAGTTGGTCCGAGAGGGGGACGAGGAGTACCGGCACTGGGACCCGTGGAGGTCGAAGCTCGCCGCCCTGCTGCTGAAGGCCCCTCCCGAACCGTGGTTCACGACGATCCGGTCCCTCCTCTATCTCGGGGGGGCGCACGGGACGACGGTGAGCCATCTCTCCGATGCGCTCCCGGAGGCGTCTCTGTACGTCGTCGAGAAAAGCCCAGTGTCGTTCGCCCCGCTCCTCGCCCTCTGCCGACGGCGGGCAAACCTCTATCCGCTGCTCGCCGACGCGCAGCTGCCGGAGCGATACCGGGCCGATGTAGGCGAGGTCGACCTGCTCTACCAGGACGTCGCCCAGCGAACGCAAGCCCAGATCTTCGCCGAGAACGCGGAGGCGTGCCTCGCCGCGGGGGGGCGCGGGATCCTCATGCTCAAGGTGCGGTCGGTCACGCAGCGACGGCCGGCACCATCGATCGTCGCCGAGGCGCGCCGTACCCTCGAGAAGCGGGGCTGGAAGGTCCGAGCGACGGTGGACCTCTCCCCGTTCGCCCGCGACCACGTGGCGATGATCGTCGCCGGCTGATCGCATCGTTCAGCGTTCGCTCGGGCGTTCGCGAGCAAGTATCCCGGGCCCGTCCGACCCGCGGTGGGGGACGTGCGCGGGGGGCGAACGGTCCGGGGAACGGTCGATCGACGGCTCGGGGAACTCGTGGCGATCGTGCTCGCCGCACTCGTCGCCGGGGGGCTGAGCGTGCTGCCGATGACCCCGGCTCCCGCCACGGCGCCCCGGGAAGCCGGGGCCGGGACCGCCGGAAGTTCCGAGAACCTCTCCCTCGCCATCGTCCCGGGATCATGGACCATGATGGCCTCCTCGACCGCGGTGTTCACCGTCGCGGTGGTGGGCGTGCCGTCCGGGTGTTCCGTCGCGGACCTGACGGCGAACTGGTGGCTCCCGGGTTGGGCGGCGGTCGCTGGGTTCCTGAACCGCAGCGCGGGCCCCAGCGTCGCCTACACCACGTTCGCTTCGGAGTCGGGTTCGCTAGGCCAGCTCTCCGTCGATGGCACGGTGATCCTCGCCTGCTCCGGCACCGAGGAGAGCGACTGGGCGCAGGGCTCGGCCGGCGTCACCATCCTCCCCACGACGAACCTGGCCGGGCCGTACCTGACGCCCGACCCCGCCGTCCCCGGGGCGCCCGTGTTGGTCGGCTGGCAGCTCTCGGGCGGCCTCCCTCCGTACCGGGTGACGGTGACGTTCGGCGACGGGACCAGCTCCCAATTCACCCAGGATGCCTCCGGTCCGGGCGAGACCGTCCACCGCTACGCCGCCGGTTCGTTCGCTCCGGCTTTGGGGATCGAGGACAGCCAGGGCCACGGCCTCAACGAGAGCTCGGGCCGGCCGATGACGGTCGCCTCGGGACTCGTCGCGGTCATCGAGGGGCCGGGGCCGTCCGTCGATGCCGGGCGTCCGTTCGTCCTGACGGCGAACGTCTCCGGAGGCGAGGCCCCGTACGACGTCCACTGGAAGGGACCGGGCGCCCCGTTCATCGGCGACTCGTGGGGTCTGGTCGTCGGGAGCACCGGGATCTTCAACGCCTCGATCGAGGTCGACGACGTCCTCGGCGAGCTCGTCACGGCGTCGATCGAGCTGCAGGTCGTCCGTCCCCCCACCCTCTCAGTTCTGGTCCCGCCGGCGGGGTGCGATTCCGGCGTCGCCTTTCCGGTCCGGTTCAACGTCACCGGTGGCGTCGGTCCGTTCCGGGTCGGCTGGGGGATCGCCCCCGCCGGCTCCAACAGTTCGACGACGCTCGCCAGCGACGGGAGCTACCTCGAGCCGGCGACGGCCGCTTCGGCCGGCGCCGGGTGGCTCTCGGCGACGATCGTCGACGCGCTCGGCGCGAACCAGACGACCGCCGCGCCGCTCGCCCCGGTTCACGCGCTTCCGGCGAGCGTCGTATCGGCCACCCCGCCTGAAGCGGAGGCCGGTCAGCCGGTCCGGGTGACGGCCACCGTGGTCGGCGGGACCCCGCCGTTCCGTTGGTCGCTCGTCCCGACCGAGCTGGTGGCTTCGCCCTCGACCGAGTCGGGGTTGCTCCTCGAGGACGGGCTCGTCAGCCTCTCCGGGGCGGTCGAAGCCGCGGGGAACCTCACGGTCATCGCCACGTTCACCGACGCGAACGGGATCAGCACGACCGGCAACGCCTCGGTGAGGATCCTGCCGCCGCTTCGGCCGCTCGTCGCCGTCGTCGGCTCGCCGGCAGTGTCCGGCGCGCCGCTCCAGCTGAGCGGACTGCTGGCCGGCGGCGTTCCGCCGTACGACTACGGTTGGACGATGTCGGACGGCGAGTCGGGGTTGGGCAATCTCTCGGGGGCCGGAACGTTCGACTTCACGGCGACACCGCACGATGCCGGGTACCTCACCTTCCGGCTATGGGTGACCGATGCCCTCACGGCCCAGGCGAATGCCACGGGCGACGTCCTCGTCGAATCGGGCCCCGCCCCGGTTGGCCCGTCGAATCCCCCGAGCTCGGGGGTCGCCTCGGGAGCCTCCTGGAGTTGGGCGATCATCGCGGCGCTAGCGGTCGTCGGGGTCTGGGCGGGAGTTCGGTTCCGTCGCCCGGCCACGCCCCCGCGGCCCACCCCGCCTCCGGGATCCGCCGGGATGGCCGTGGTCCGGCGGATCCTCGAGGATTCCGGGGAGCTCGAGCGGGACACGCTCACGTTCCTGGCCGAGGAGGAGGGCGTCGACGCGGACGCGGCGATCGCCGCGGTCGAGCGGTGGAGTCGGGCGGGAAAGATCCGGACCGAGAACGGCGGCGACGGGGAGATGCTGCTGCGGTGGAGCGGAGGATCGGCCCACGATCCCCGATCCCCGCCAGGGGTGGAGCCATGATCCTCCTTCGCCGCTTCATCGGGCCGGGGGCCGCCCTGGTGCCGCTCCTGCTCCTGCTGGGGTCGACCGGGATCCCGGCCGCGTTCCCCGCGCCGTCCGCTCCCGGGCACGTCGTGATCGCCGCGGACCCGAGCGCGGTCAGCAACTTCTCCGCCGCGCTCCAGCGACTCGTCACCCTTCTCGGCCTCTCGGGAAGCGCGCTGCTCGCGATCGTCTGGGCCCGCGTCGCCCTGAGCTGGTTCTCGAACGACGTGACCAAGAAGATCCAGGCGAAGGATCGGGCGCGGGACGCCCTCGTCGGGACGCTGTTGTTCACCGCCGCGTTCACGGGGCTCGCCTGGGGGCTGGCCCGCTGGGTGCTGACGGGGAGCTGACCGGACGGAGCGATGGTCGGGTGGGATGATGTCGTCCGGGGCGTGCTGTTCGCGCTGTTCGCCGGGCTTACGGCGGCGATCGCGGCCGTCACTGGGCCGACGTACGACGGCCTGTTGGTCCCCGAAATGGCTCCGGCCGCGTTGTACCCTCCCCTGCCGCCGACGCCGGGGGCACCGCCGACCTTCCTGACCGAGGCGGCGTCGTTCAGCGCGTACCTGGTCGGTCACGTGGTCGACCCCGCCGTCGCCGTGGTGGCCTTCGGGGTGGGGTTGGTCTACCTCACCCGGGTCCTCGTTCCCCGGATCGGGGCCCCCTTGGAATCGCTCGTCCCCCGGCTCGTCCTGGCGGTCCTCGTCGCGAACTTCGCCGTTCCGATCGCCGGTGCCCTGCTCGGGGTGGCCGGCGCCACCTATCCGGTCGTCGCCGGGTTCGACGGAGGCGCCTGGCAGCATTGGCAGAACCTCGACGGGTTCGGGGCGCTCGGCTTCTCCTGGGACAACGGGGTGCTGGCCCTCGTGATCACGTTCGCCCTGTTCTCGATGGTGCTGATCCTCGCCGCGGCGGTCGCGCTGCGGGACGCCCTGCTCGGCGTCCTCCTCGTCGTCCTGCCGATCTTCACATTGCTCTGGCCGATCCCGACCTTGGCCCCGCTGGCCCGGCGCGCGTGGATCCTGTTCGGCGAACTCGCGTTCCTCCCATGCCTGGTCGTGATTCCCCTCGAGCTCGCCGTCGGCTCGCCGAACATCCTCCTGCTGCTCGGTTACCTCACCGTCGCGGTTTCGGCTCCCTCCCTATTGTCGATCGCCGGGGCCCAGCTCACCTCCGTCGGGTTCCCCTCGGGCGGGAGCGCGGTGACCGGCGGGATCCAGCGGGGCCTGGCGGCCGGATCGGCGAGCGTGAACAGCTTCCTTCGGCCGCTGGCCCGCCCCGGGTCGGTCAAGGGGCCGGCGCAGCTGTTGCAGGGGGTCGGCGCGGCGGGGGCGGCGGGCGCCCTTCCCGCCACGATCCCCGTGCTGGCCGCCGACGTCCTGGGGCGGAGCACCGGCCACCTGCTCCGCCACGTTCCCCAGGCGGTCCAGGGCCTCCGACGTCGGGTCTCCGGATACCGGCCGTATTCCCTGGGGATCCGCGGAGAGGAGCCGTGAGCGGGAGCCGGTCGGACCCGCTCGTCGTCTCTCTCCCCGAGCCGACCGGACGCCGATTGAGGCTCGGACCGTTTCCCTCGGCGCGCGAGGCACTCAAGTTCGTCACCTACGCCGCCATCGGGGGGGTCGTGGCGGGGCTCGTTACCCCGGCGGCGTGGATCCCGTTCGTCGGCGGCGGATTCGTCTTCGCCACCTACCAGCCGGACGGTCGCGGGCTGGACCGATTGTTCGCGGACTACTGCCGCTGGCGCTGGCGCAGTCGGTGGGGTGGAGCCCCCGGACCGTCCGCGCGGGTCCGGGGGGGCGTGATGCGGATCGAGGGCGGTCCGTGCTTCGCCGTCCTTGCGGCAGGAGGAACCCCGGTCGCGTTCCTGCCGCCGGACGATGCCCGCCGCCGGTTCCAGCGATACCGCGAGATGTTGCGCGCCCTCGACCATGGGGCGTTCCTTCGGGTCGGGGTCGAGCCGATCCCCGCCGGACCGTTCGTGGGTCCGACGGCCTCGGGGGCGGACGCGGCGGAACGAGAGGCCCGGGCGGGGTACCAGGCGCTGGTCCGGCTGTTGTGCCGCCGGCGCTCCGTCCGTCGGGTCGATGTCTACCTCGCCGCGCGGGTCGGCGACGGGGAGCCGATCGCGCGGCTGGAAGCGCAGGTCAGCGCGGTCCGCATCGCCCTCGGGGAGCTGGGCGTCGCCGTCCGTCGCCTCCGGGGCGCGGAGCTCGAAACGGCGATACGTCGCCTGGGATTCGAATCGCCGTCGGGAGCCGCCACGTGACGGTGGCCGACGCCTGGACGCCGAACTTGGAGCCGCTCCCCACCTGCGCCGGGTTCGCGGTCCTCTCCGGGTTCCTGTCGGTCGCCGACCCATATTTCGTCGGGCTGACCGTCGTCCTCGCGGCGTTCACCCTCAGCCTGTGGATCGCCGAAGGGTCGAGACGCCACCGCGGAACGCGGACCGGGCCGAAGGCGATCCGAGCCGTCGCCGGGTCGGGTCTATTGCTGGCGCTCTGGGCGATCGTGTTCGGTGACCCTCGGCTCCTCGGGGAGTGGGGCGGAGTCTGCCTGGGAGCGGCGAGCGGCGTCCTCTGGTGGACCGCGCGACGCTCGGGTCGGGGGGCGCCATGACCGGCCCCCGGGAGCAGGGGCCCGCCACGTTCGAAGGGGCCGGCTGGATCCGACGGGGGTGTCGGTTCGATGCCCCGCTGCTCGTCCCGGAGCTCCCTTCCGAGGTCCCGTTCGGGTTCCTCGGCCGCGTACTGCCCACGTCCGCCCCGATCGAGCTTCGCCTGCGGTTCCATCGCATCGAGCCGACGGCCGCCGTCGAAATGCTCCACGCGGCGCACGCCGTCGCCGAAGCCGAGCTCGCCACCGGCGAAGGGTCGACCGGCCGCCGACCGGCGCAGCTGGTCCGGGAGTCCGAGAGCGCCCAGGACCTCGGACGTCAGGTCGCCGCCCGCGAGCAGGAACTGTGGCGGGTCGGGATGAGCTTCCACTGCCTCGGGACGAACCGCTCGCGCGTCGAGCGGTTCCGCACCGAGCTGGTCCGCCGTCTCTCGGTGCTCGGATTCCGGACCCGGGTCCCGGGTTACGAGGTCGCGGCCGTCACGGCGGCTCCCGACCTCGCCGGCACCGCGGCGCGTCCTCCCGGCTATTGGCACACGCTCCACACGGACGGCGTCGGCGCGTTCTTCCCGTTCGTCGACGAGACGGTCGCCGAACCCGGCGGGATCCTTCTGGGACTCCTCCTCGAGGATGCGTCGCCGGTGTTCCTCGACCGGTGGCGGCACGCCAGCCAATCGTGGGGCGTTTTCGGCACGACCGGATCCGGCAAATCGTTCGCCACCGCCCTCACGATCCTTCGCACCCGGTGGATGCGACCGGAGGTCGAGGTGTTCATCCTCGACCCTCTGGGGGAGTTCGGCGGGCTCGCCCGGGCGCTCGGCGGGAGCGTCCTGACCGTTGCCGAGGGGAGCGACGTCCGTTGGAACCCGCTCGACCCGGCGAGCACCGGAGGGGACCGGGCCGAGAAGGCCGCCCGCGTCGGCTCGCTGCTCCGGGCGCTCTTCCCGAGTCTCGCCGACGAAGAGGTCGCCGCGCTCGATGCGGCCGTGAGCCGGCTCTATCGGGCCGGTCCAGAGGTCCCGAGGCTCTCCGATCTCGCCCGGGAGCTGAGGTCGCGCAGCTCCACCCCGGGGAGGTTGAACGCCCTCTTCGAGGTGTTCGAGACAGGTTCGCTCCGGCACCTGAACGGTCCGACGACGGCGAGCTGGGGGTCGTCGCCCGTGAGCATCGACCTTTCCGGTGTCTCCGACGACCATCGTCCGTTCCATCTCGCCTACCTGTTCGATGCCGTCTACGGCCGGATCCGGGCGAACGCCGGACCGAAGCTGCTGGTGGTCGACGAGGCCCACCTGCTGGCCGGCCATCCGGCGACGGCGGCGTTCTTCGACCGCCTCGTCCGCCACGTGCGGCACTACGGTGCCGGCGTCCTCGTCGTGAGCCAAAACCCGGACGATTTCCTGTCGAACGAATCCGGACGTTCCCTGCTCCGGAACCTCCGGGCGACGGTGCTGCTGCGGCTGCCGAACGTCTCCGTCGAGTGCCGCGAGTTCTTCGGCCTCACCGAGGCGGAGTCCGAATGGCTTCCCCGCGCCCGACTTCCGAAGGAGGCAGGGTATTCCGAGGGGTTGCTACGGTTCGGCGAAGCCCACCTCCCGATCGCGCTCGTCGCCTCGACGCCGGAGTACGAGTTTCTCACCCGGGCCCTCTCCCCCGCCGGGGCCGTCCGGGGGGCCGACCTCCCCCCGGAGGGTCGGTAGCTCTTCGCGTCCACCGTCTCCCTATATACAGGCCCAAGGCGGAATCGCCCGCGTGCCGCCAGACGACGCGTCGGCCGACCGGCCCGCCCGACGCCGCGACTCCTGGAGCCTCACGACCCTCGTCGAGGAGGTCGCGGGGCGGCCGATCACCGAGTTCCAGGAGCCGGGCCGCCCCGTGCACCCGTACATCCAGGCGAAGTTCCTGCCGAACGGCGACCCGCGCAGTCCCCGGATGGCCCGGTCGAACCCCGTCGCCGCCAACGCGGCCGCCCCCACCCCCGAGGAAGAGGACGGGGACCCGGTCCGGCGCGTCTTTCCGCCGCTCACCGGGGCCACGGGACGCGCCCTCCACGGCCCGGATCAGGAGCACCACCCGGCGACCCTACGCTCGGTGATCGCGGAGATCCCCCGGGCCGGACCTGGGGTCGCCCCCCACGCTCCCGGCCCCTCCCGGAGCCCGGAACGGATCTACCTCCACTACCTGCTGCTTCACCTCGACCGGCTGAGCGGGCCGGCGCTCCGATATCTCAAGCACGCCGTCGACGAGGAGGTCGCCCACCGGGAGACGCCGGTGCGGGCGGCCGCCGCGCCCCCGGATCCATCGCCGCCAGCCGGCGCGTGAGCTCGGCCGCCCGTTCCCCATCGATCTCCACCCCGATCGCCCGGCGACCCAACCGGGCCGCCGCCCAGAGCGTCGTGCCGGTGCCCGCGAACGGGTCGAGGACCGTGTCGCCGGTCACCGAGAACATCCGGATCAGCCGCTCGGGGATCTCGGGGGGGAACGCTCCGGATCGCCCGTCGGCGGACCGCTGCCGGACCCCTCGGACGTCCTCCCACACCTGAGAGAACCAGTGATCCCGCTCGGCCTTCGTGAAGCGGCTCTGGTAACGGCCGGGGTCGCTGCGGGGGAACTGGCGGATCGACCCCTTCCGGAACAGCAGGATGAACTCGCAATCGAGCGTGACGTAGGCGTTCGGCGGCAGGAACCCCGAGCCGAGGAACGCGTTCGGCCGGTTCGTCGGCTTCTTCCACAGGATGTAGGGCAACGGACGAAATCCGATCCGGCGGCACGCGAAGGTGACGTCGGCGTGGTTCGGCCAGAGCCGGAACTCGCCCTCGGTGGTCCGCATAGCATCGCCGACGTTCACGGCCAGGATCCCGCCGTCGACGAGCACCCGGTGGCACTCCTCCCAGCTCCGGGCGAGGATCGCATGCATCTCCTCGTATCGGACGGCCCCCTGGCGACGGAACAGTTCGTCCCACTGCGGGATCATCGGGTACGGGGGCGAGGTCACGACCAGGGCGATGCTGTTCGAGGGGACCGGATCGAGATGCTCCGCCGACCCTTCGATGACCTCGACGGGGCGGCGGGGTGTCGTCGTGGATTCCCCGGCGCGCCGATGCGGACGGGGTTAATAGTCTGGGTCGCTCGGCGAGGCCATGCGGCTCGACCGCCCCGTCTTGCAGGTCGCGCTGGACTTCGAGAACCTCTCCAGGGCGATCCCGGCCGCCCGGGAGGCGGTCGAAGGCGGGGCCGACTGGGTCGAGGCCGGGACTCCGCTCATCAAGAGCGAGGGGTTGGACGCGGTCCGCCAGCTGAAGAAGGAGTTCCCCGGGCATCGGATCGTCGCCGATATGAAGGTGATGGACACCGGCGCCTTCGAGGTCGAGATCGCCGCGAAGGCGGGCGCTGAGATCGTCACCGTTCTCGGGACGGCCGACGACGACACGATCGCCGACGCCGTCCGCGGGGGGGAGAAGTACGGGGCGGAGATCGTCGTCGACCTCCTCAACGTCGCTGACCCCGTCGCCCGGAGCCGGAAGGTCGCCGAGCTGGGAGTGGCGGCGGTCTGCTGGCACGTCGGCATCGACATGCAGATGGCGGGAAAGACCCCGTTCGAATTGCTGAAGCAGCTGGCCCACGGCTCGCCCGTCCCGGTGGCGGTCGCCGGCGGGCTCAACAGCGAGAGCGTGGCCGCCGCGACCCGGGCCGGCGCGCGGATCCTGATCGTGGGGGGCGCGATCACGAAGAGCGCGGACATCACGGGGGCCACCCGGCGCATCCGTTCGGCGATCGACTCGGAGAAAGAGGTCGCGACGGAACTGTTCCGACGGTACTCGGGTACCGAGGTCCGGGAGGCGTTCCTGAAGGTCTCCACCCCGAATATCTCCGATGCGATGCAACGCCAGGGGGCGATGCACGGGATCGTTCCCCACCTGAGCGACCCGAACCGGCGGGTCGTCGGACCGGCGGTGACCGTCGCGACGATCGACGGGGACTGGGCGAAACCGGTCGAAGCGATCGACCGGGCGGGGCCGGGGGACGTGATCGTGATCGACGCCGGTGGGGGCCACACCGCGATCTGGGGCGAGCTCGCGAGCTGGAGCGCCCACGGCCGCAAGGTCTCCGGCGTCGTGATCGACGGGGCGGCCCGGGACATCGACGCGATCCTGGCCCTCGGATTCCCGGTGTTCAGCCGGTTCCTCTCCCCGAACGCCGGTGAGCCGAAGGGGCTCGGCGAGATCGGGGTCGATGTCGTCGTCGGCGGCCAGCGGGTGCGCCCGGGGGACTGGGTCGTCGGCGACCTGAGCGGCCTGGTCGTCGTGCCGCGAGAACGGGCCCAGGAGATCGCGAACCGTTCCCTCGACGTGCTCGAGCACGAGAACCGGGTCCGCGAGGAGATCCAGCGAGGGTCGACGCTCTCCGCGGTCCAGAAGCTGGAGCGTTGGGAACGGGTCGGGTAGCTTCCCCCGTTCGGCACTCCCCCGGCTTCGGGAGGAACGGCGTAGGTTCCGGAGAGGTGACGGCTAAGACGGCGTTCCGACCCAACCGCCCGCGCGAAACGCTTTTGGTCCGCGCTCGCCACCGGGTAGCCGCGCTCCCGTAGTCTAGTCCGGTCAAGGATATCGGGCCTTCGACCCGACAACGTGGGTTCAAATCCCGCCGGGAGCAATCACCTTCGCGCAGCGGGGTCGTCGGATGGGATCCGAACTCCTTCGGACCGCATTCTCGGACTCCCGATCTACCGCACGAACTCTACGTCGGGGAGCCCCTCGAACTCGTGGGCTCCGGTCAACAGCGTGTACCCATTCTCCCGGGCGTACACATACCCAAGCGCATCGACGTAGGAGAACCGCCGACCGGTGGCGCCGACCTTTTTGAGCCGAAATCGGGCAATCGTGGGGATGAGTTCTAGCGGGAGCTCGATGGCTTTCGGCCCTAGGGCTTGGAGTGCGTCCCTCGCGAGGTCCTCGTCGCCCTGCTGTGCGAGGATGTAGTAAACTTCGAGCAAGTTGGCACGGGAAGTGATGGATGGCTCCGATCGATAGCGGAGGTACCTCGGGTTCCCTCTTGCCATTTCAGTGATGGCGTAGCTGTCCAAGAAGAACATCAGTCGCGTTCGGTGCGAGCCCGTCGGATCATCTCTTCAGTGGATAGCTCGGAATGGAGTCGGCCCCAGAGCTTCGACCAATCGACCTTTCCTGGAATCACGATCCGAATCTTCTGACCAGGTCGCGCCTTGATCTCGCTGACGATTCGGCCCGGAATGATGATGCCCATGGAATCTCCGACCTTTCTGACGGTCGCCTCGAACTCGGTCACATTCATTACAATACCATTATAATACTTAGAATCTCCCAGTGAACCGCGGGCCAGCACCCTCGCCCATTGGTCCATTGGGTTTGCTTCCAATGGAAATGGTGATGCCTCCCGCCGGGAGCAATCACCCTAACCTTGGGTCCGTCGATGGCCCGAACCTAGCTCCCGTCGACGTTCCTTGAAGATCGCATCAACCTTGGGTAGCACGGTCGCCTCCGTCCCGAAACGCTTCGCAATCGCGATAGTCCCGCGCACCCAGCTATCGGGAGCCCCCTCGTCGAGATCCCTTCGAATTCGGAGCATGTACCGGCGCCCGTGGTCTCCCTTCACGAGGAGGCGGGTGTAGTACACGACGGGGGGCGCGGCGATGCGGCCAACCACCCAAGCCTTCGATGCCCTCGAACGCACGAACTCGTAGAACGGTTCACCTCCGAAGAGGTCCGGATTCAGCACATCCCATACGACCGTTCGACCACCCGGGAGTTGCAGATGCCCGTTGGTGAAGTTCCCGGTGTTCGACAGGACGGTGAGCCCTTCGGAGCGGAGGTACTCGGCCCCGCCGTACTCGGCGGAGGGCAGGAGGATATCGACATCCTTCGTTCCTCCATATCCCGCGACCTCGATGGCGAGTCCTCCGATCAGGATGGGACGATATCCTTCGGCTTCCAAACGTCGCATGACCTCCACGGCATCGCTGGAGGTGACCGTCGCCATGCTCAGGGCCCTCGGGAGAACTCGCGATCATCCTCGGCCTGGAGGGCGGTCCGGGAAAGCGGCTTGAGCCCCGCGATCCTTGGGATGCCGGGGGCGAACTCGTCCAGTCGGACTTCGTAGGCCCGCCGCTCGAGATTCTCCGCCAGTACCCGTTTCAACAAGCGGATCGGGTCGATTTCGGCGCGGTGGTCACGGGCGATTCGACGGGCGCCCAAGGGATCGATGGTGAGCATGGCCACGACGAGGTCTTCGATGGTGGGCTCCTTCGCCGCGGCGGGGTCCACGAACGCGATGACCCTGAACCGCGAATGCACGAGAGGGGACATGTCTCGACCGATCAGAAGTCGGGGTCGGAAGGAGAGCGGATACCCCAAGCGCTCGATCCGGTCCGGTTCGAGCAGGGAGAGGGGAAGCCCCGCTCGGCGCGCCAGCCGCACGTCGTCTTTCGACCCGATGTTCACGCGCTGGAATCGGAGAATCGGGCGATAGGGCGGCTTCGCAGCGCGCACGAAGACCGACCCTGGGAGCCCACGGTCGGACGGCTCTCTCACCAGCGTCAGGTCCGCTCTCATGGGCCCATCCCAACGCACTAGACTACGCGAGATGTATATATACTAATTTCATGCCGCGACATTATCTCGACTGCTCGGGACGATCTCCGGTGCGGGCGGCATGGGGGCGGCCCGAGCTCACGGAAGGCCCATCGTCACAGGGAAGATGCGCGCGTACCTCGACGGTTCGAACCGCCGCTCCCCGGGGTCTATGTTGGAAGGCGGGATTTCTACACGCGACGGTCCCGGCCCCAGGAACCGCCCGGAACCCGTTTGGGTTCAATCCCCGAGGTTATCGGTTTGCCTCCCGCCGGGAGCAATCACCCTCTCTACGTGGTCATGGAGCCCGCTGAGTAGCCCCGCGTCGTCCTCCGGCGGCTCCCTGGGCATGGAGCAGTTTTGGCGGGATCCGGCGCGCTGGCTACTGGGTGCCACAATATCCCATTAGGATACTGTTAAGAGCCCACTCCCCCATTCAACCACGTGAAGCCGGGGCCGGGGTCAGACCTGGAGCAGGTCTTCGGCGGCGCGGGCCGCGTACGCATGCTCGGCGTGCTCGCCAACTCCTCTACGCCGCTCTCCGCGTATCGAATCGCGAAGATCGCCCTCGTCCAGCCGACCAAAGGATCCCTTGAGCTACGACGGCTTCGGGACGCCGGTCTCGTCAATGAGTTACCGGGCGAGCGGGGCGGTTCACGTTGGGTCCTCACGGATACCGACCTTCGAGCGTTCTTTCGTCGTCGGGTACGGATACTCCCGTGGTCCGAAGTGCGTGCGGGGGCCGATGATCGAGCGGAAAGGGGACGGGCCCTCCTCGACCGGATTCCCCCGATGGATTTCTCGAAGTATCGCTCGACCCCCGAGGCGGGATTCCGTCGGCAGGAATTCGCGCGTCGTCCTGGCAAGGATGCAGAGCTGGCTCGCCTCGGACTGCGGACGAGGGCAGCGGCCCGGAAGAAGCGCCGTCGAGGATTGGAACGAAGGAGGTCGAACGCGCCCTAGGGGCGGCCAGAACCTCCGCCGAGCGAATTCTCTACTTCGCGGGCGTACTCTCCAAGGCACTTGGAGGTCCCGAGGGGCCGGTCGTGGTCTTTGGAGGGTCGGCCATCGAAGTGTACACGATCGGGGCGTACACCTCCGGAGACATCGACCTGGTAACGCACCGCCAGAAGGCGGCTCGGGTTTTGGAATCCTAGGGCTTTCACACGGAAGGGCGGACATGGTACCACCAGAAATGGAAGCTCGATGTCGACCTGGTCGGAAGTGACTACTCCGGCAGTCCGAGCCGGATCCGCGAGGTGGAGACACCCTACGGACCGGTCCGGCTTGCTGCGGTCGAGGACCTGATCATCAAACGACTGGCCGAGGCGAAGCACTGGCAGGGTCGACGGCAGGAGGCGTTCGAACAAGCCGCCCTGCTCGCCTCGGAACTCGCGGGCGACCTGGACGACAAGTACCTCGACCTCCGGGCGAAGCAGGAGGACGTCATTGACATCCTCGCGGACTTGCGAGCGCTGATCGCACGGCAACAGTGACCCGTCGCTCGCGAGGAGAGGCGGCGGCCGGATTGGGTTCAAACCTGCAGACTTTGGGGCTGACTCCCGCCCGGAGCAGTCACCCCCTCGGACCGCAGAAGTCGATCGGGATCTCCGGTCTCGCGGACCGTCGGCCGGGACTCCCGACCTCGCCCACGAACGCCACGTCGGTGAGTCCCTCGAACTCGTGCGCTTCGGTCAGGAGCGGGTACCGATTCTCGCCGCCGTACGGATACCCGGGCGCATCAACGTAAGAGAAACGTCTACCGGTGGCGCCGAGCCGATGGTGCCGAAGTCGGGCGACCTGGGGATGAGTTCCCGTGAGAGCTCGATGGCTTTCGGCCCGAGGGATGAAAGGGCCTCCCGCGCAAGATTCTCGTCGCCCTGCGGAGCGAGCACCAACTGGATTTCCATCAGATCCGCACGGGCTGTGATGGGTGGGAGGCTCCAGCTCGATGAGGGGTTGGCGCAGCGGACTCGGATCGACGGAGGCCATCCCGCGATGAGCACGGGGGCGCGGGTAGGCTGGCCGGCGGGACCCGAGCACGCCCATCGGCCCGCCCACCGAGTGCCCGAGGTCGCCCCCTCCCGGAGCTCTGGAAGAAGGTCGCCCACGCACTCCGGCATCACCCGCCCGGCCCGCCCCTCCCAACCGATGGAGCTTCGGTACGGCACGACGAACGGAGCCACCTCGAGATCGCCCTTGGGGTCGCGGGGGCGGTTGACGGCCGCCGGGAGGGGGAACGTCTCGACGGGTCAGCGGACCGGGGCCTACCGGGTCCCCTCGTATCGGGCTTCGAGCTTCGGGCGCGTTTCACGAGACCACGAGCGGCGCGTGGGGGCCTGTCAGCGATTCGATCCTTCGGGAGACCCCCACGGCGGCAGACGGTCCAACAGACGTCGCAACGCATCGTTGCACGGCTCGGGGGCTTCCAGGGACGGGAGGTGTCCGGCATCCGGAACCGGGAGCTCCGTGCTTCCACGGATCCGCCGCGCCATCGCTTCGCTTTGGGCCGGCGGGATGAGCTGGTCCTCCGTTCCCCAGATCACCAGCGTCGGAATGTCGATCGTCGGTAGGATGGGACCCAGATCGGGTCGATCTGCGATCGCACGGAGAGTGCGGACGAGGGTCGGCGAGGGGGCTTCCCGGACCATCGTACGCACTCGCTCGACCACCGCGCCTCCCTCCGCCCAGGTCGCCGGCGCCAAAAGGCCCCGCACTACCTCATCCTCGTTCAGATGCTCACTGGGGTCTTCCAGTCGAGCGGCCGTGGAGAGGCGAGCCTCCCGCGCCTTCGGGGTGTCGGGGTCGGACCGGGTATCCGCCAGTACCATCGCCGCGAAGAGCTCTGGGAATTTGTGGTACAAGCCTTGGACCAGGTAGCCGCCGAAGGAGTGACCGACCACCACCGCCGGGCCGGTGAGGTGAGCTACCAGGGTCCGCCCGACGTCGTCGACGTACGGCCAGAAACCCTCGGGAACCGGTCGGTCCCGGGCCAGCCCGTACCCCGGAAGGTCCAACAGGATGATGTGGTTCCCTAGGGAGAGTGGGCGCAGCTGGGGCTCCCACATGAGATGATTCAACGGATATCCGTGCAGGAAGACGACCGGTCGCCCGACGCCCTGCTCCACCGCGCTCCAGCGGGGGACCCCGGCGCGTTCGGACCCGAGCGTCAGATCCGTGGGAGTGTGGGCATTCATGGTCCGAACCCGCATGGAGCATCCCGACGGCGCCGGAATCCCGTTCGTAGCAGATGGCTCGAGCCGGCAATCGCCGGAGCGAGCACGTCGGCTCGCCCGGTCCACCCTCGCCAACCCGTACTAGGCGTTACCATGCAGGAAGAACCTCACTCTTCCTCGGAGGGGGCCCGTCGATGTCCCTTCGTCGTCGCCTCCCACGAGTGAACCCCCCCTGGAGCTTCCCTTCATCGACTGGTCCTGGGAGGACGACGCGAATCCGCTTCCCGGGGCGGGTCCCCGTCTGCTCCACGATCCGGTCCGGAATGGAGATGACGAGAGAACCTTCCACCCTCTGGACGGTCGCCTCGAACTCCATCGTGCTCGAACGGACACCATCGGAGTCGTCCGGGCTTGTCCCTCGGAGGCGAGCCGTAGCAAGACTAGGCCTCATTCCGGGTTCGCGGGTGTCGAGAATGGGTTTTCCTCCCTCCGCGACCACTCGCAACCCGCCGGATCAGTCGCGAACGCCGACGAGCTCGCCGTTGCGGAGAACCGGGGTTCCGTCCAGGGCGAGGTCGGCTTTGCGAATCGGCGAATACGCCACGAACCGTGGGCCCCGGGTGTGCCCTCCCATCTCGGAATTCCGACCGACGGTCAAGGAGATGACCCCACGTTCCTGGTCGAAGAGCAACGGGATCGATGTGGTGGAGGGATTCAATCCGACCGAGATCAGGCCGGGACGTTCCTTCCCAGGGCCAGCGGCCCGGTAGGCCTTGCGGAAATCCGACTCCCCTTGCTCGAACGAGTAGTCGGTCAGCTTGCCATTTCGGAAGCTCCACCGGGCGCCGCTCAGTGGGATCTGGTTATGGTTCTCCGAGAATGCGACGCCGCCAGGTCCTTCGCTGATGAAGGTCCCATCGGCGAACCGCTCGTCGACGGTGACGACCGTGACGCCGCTCGGGATGACCTGCACGACGTTCCCGGCTCGCACGTCGTCCTCGTCGAGTACCCCGTCGTCGACACGGGCGCGCCGCCCGGCGAGTCGGAGCGTCAGGTCGGTTCCGTTCTTGTGGGTGATATGAACGGACTTGGCGGTCCGGAACTTCTCCGCGAGGTGTCGGCCGTCACGTCGCATGGGTCGGGGGTCGATCGTCGCTCCCTCGATGAGCTCCGACCTCCACTTCGCCAGGTCGACGCCGTATCGGTGAGCCCAGACCTCGCTCGTCCGTCCCAGGTCCCAACGGATCGAGCGGATCCCGGAACGTTGCACCAGGCGGAACCACTCGTGGTCGTTGGCCATGATCCGACTCTGGACCGACGATGGGAGCGCCTCCTCCCGGGTCGTGTCGTACGGCCCCCAAAGGTACACGTGGGCGTCACAGGCCTTCAACGCGGCCCACTCATGGGACCCGACCTGGCCTAGATGGGAGGCCGGCGCCTCTTCCACTCCCCTCCAGTAGGTGCTTTCGTCTTCGACCACCAACATCGGACGGGCGCCGAGAATTCGGGCTTCGAGGACGAGGCTCTCCGCCCAGGTCTGCGTCCCACTCCAGGTTTCGACGAGCAGATTCTCGCCGCGGCGCAACAAAAGGGAGTTCCGGAGGACGTTCCGAGCGAAGGCCCGACGGATCGACTCCGGATACTCGGGCAGCATGGAAATCCCTAGGCTAGCCAGACTATATAATCCGAAGGATATTTAGCAATCTAACGCATGCGTTGCTACAGGGACGGCGATGCGCGCAAGAAAGGTGGTCAACCGGGTCTATCGGGGTCGCACCTACTACCGGTGGATTCTCTCCATCGCCCCGAAGGAGATCCAGCGGCTGGGCTGGGTCGATGGTCAGACGTTGAAGACGTACGTCCGGGGCTCGACTCTGACGATCGAACCGGGGGTAGCCAGCGCCCCCGTCCGGCGAGCTGCCCGCTCCTCGACTCTCGAGGGCAATGTTCGTCGTCGGTCCCTTGGTCCTCACCAGGATCCCCTGATTCGGCTTCAGAGCATCGAATGAGGGCCGCCCCCGGGACGGCGATTCCGAGCCACCGAGGGAGTTCATGGGAAAGGCGCGGGCTTGCCACCGCATTTCTTCGCCGGACCGCCGGGCTCAATCTCCGCAATATTAGTACCTAATCCGGCATATCAAAACTGTTTTAGGAACCTAAAAGTCATCTTGGTTAAGTAGGGGATCCCCCTTGGTTGGCTCGGAGAGAGCCACATGCAGCTTCACGGAAAGAGTGCGGTCCTATACGGCGCCAACAACCCCACTGGGGCCTTCGTCGCGCGGGCCTTCGCGGACGCGGGTGCGACGGTCTACCTGGCCGGTCGCACGGCTGAGAGGCTTCAGCCACTCGCCGATGAGATCGTCGCCGCGGGGGGCACCGCGCTGGTCGCCCAAGTCGACCCGCTGGATCCGAAATCGGTCTCCGAGCACCTACACCAGGTCAGCACCCAGCACGGGAGCGTCGATGTCACCCTCAACCTGGCGTTCTTGGGGATGGAAGGCCCGGTACGCCTGTGCAACCTCACGGGCGAGCAGTTCGCCGCGACGACGTTCACCCGGGTTCTCTCGAATTTCGTCACCATGGCCGCCGCGAGCAGTGAGATGGCCTACCAGGGCCGGGGGACCATACTGGCGACGGCGGGCCCGGGTCGGACCGATCCGTTTGGCAAGCTCGCCGGTCAGGCCGTCGGAAGCGCCGCGATCGACGCCCTCTGTCAGCAATTGCGGCAGGACGTCGGGTCATACGGGGTGCGGGTCGCCTACCTCGCCGACGAATGCGCCTCGGCCGAGGATCTGGTCGCGGAGCTCTTCCGAGTCCTGGCGACGGAGCCGCCGGCCCCCCTGCCTACGGCGGAGATGGCCCTCGAGTCGGTCCTCTCACGCCGCTCTCTCCGGACCGAAGTGCCTGCGAGCGGTTCGACCAGCTAGTCCCGCGCCTTCTCCGCGCTGGGGGCTCGCCTTCCCGGGGCGACGTCGTAGGCGGCGGCCGGGTCAGGCCCAACTGGCCCGCTAACCGTCGCACGGCCCTCGCGACCGCCCCGGCGTCCTCCATCGGTCGACGCGTGGTCCCGGATTCGGGCGGGCGATCATCGCGCCCTTCCGATTCGGATCATCCCGCCGTAGGGCAGGCTCGGACCCCCGAAAGGAGCGCGGCCCGTTGGCTCAGTTTCCCGAGACCGCGATCGAGCCGCTGCCCTGGCTCTTGTAGAACGAGTGGAGCCCGTGATAGATGGCGATGATCTGGAACGACCCGACGGTGTTGTCGTAGGCCGTGAACTTCACTATGCAGCTACCGGAGGCGAGGGTGCACACTCCGTGGTTCGAGAACTTGCCAACCGACCCCGCCCCGGAATAGGTGGAGAACGACACGGTGCCGGACGGCACGGTCGAGTTGTTGGCCAGATCCGTGACCTGGGCAGTGCAATGGGTCGAGCCGCCGGCCCCGAAGTGCTGCGGGCTGCACGACACCGCCACCCGGGTCCCGTCGTAGTTCGTAACGCGGAGCGAAATCGACCCGCTCACCAGCTTGTACGTGTACCCGCAGCCGTTGTGGCTGCAGTGCGCGGTGGCGTTCACGTAGACGTCGGTCGAGCCGAGGACCACCCTCCCGGTGTTCGCGTCGATCCCGAACGAGGTCCCTTGCACGTGGTCGATCGCGCCGGATCGGTTGACGACGGTCGCCGAGTAGGTCCCGAACGTGATGTTGGTCTCGCCCGGAAGGCGAAACGCGATGTAGCCGAAACTGCTGGTGGAGGCGTAGCCGTTCCCGGCCGTGCCGTTCAGGACGAAATAGCACGCGGTGAGCTGGCTGCACGAGGTCGCCGTGCCGACCAGCGTACCCGAGGCGGCCGCTGTTGGGACCACGGTGACGAGGAGCAGTAGGAGACAGGGTCCGAACAGCGAACCAAGAATCTTCACGAAGCCCTGAGCGGGCCGGGCTCCCGATAAAGCCATCGAGCACCCCAACAAGCGGGCCCACTCCTCGGCGGCGCGTCGGCCCCTTCCGCCAGGATGAGCCCCCTCGCTGGTATCTTTTCGTTCCGTCCCGGCTCAAGTAGCCCTTGGACCATCCATGACCATGGCCCATATCGAGGACCTCGGAAGCCAGTTCGACGCGCCGATCGACATCGTTTGGAAGTTCATTGACTCCCCGGACGACCACGGTCAGTCCCATGCGAACCGCCGGAACATCGAGGGGGCACCGGAGAAGGACGGGTGGATGAGGCTCAGCTGGGAGCAGAACGTCCAAGGCAATTGGGTCAAGGTCGTCAATCGCGTGACGACATTCCCGCCGGTCGCGATGATGGTGCATTCGGTCGAGGGGCCGCTTGCCGGTTCGAAGTTCATCTTCTACTACAAGCCGAACGGGGCGAAGACCGGCGTCAACGTAATCGGCGACTTCCACTCGAAGATGATCCCACCGGCCCAGCTCGAATCGATGGTCATGGCCTCCCTCGAAGAGGCCTACAACGAGGACAACGCGTCGATCAAGAAGCTCGCCGCGAAGAAGTAGGCGGGGGGAATCCATCGCCGCCGCTCTCGAGGGGGCCCACGCCCGGGCTCGACCGAGCCGTTATAGACGGTCGGCCCCCTCGAGCGCCCCATGAGCCACCGCCTGGGACCGTATCCGTCGCCGCCCGCGGTTCCGGTCGAGGCGTGCCCGATCGCAACGACCCTCGGCTCTCTCGGTCGGAAGTGGACGCTCAATATCCTCCGGGACGTGGCATTCTTCCCGAAGGCGAGCTTCGGGCTCATCCGGAGCCGGAATCCCGGGCTCCGGCAGAGGACCCTCTCCATCCGACTTCGCCAGCTCGTGTCGGAGGACTTGATCCGACGGGTGGTTCCCGAGGAGGATCGGCGCCACCCGTACTATGAGCTCACCGAGAAGGGTCTCGAGGTGTGGCCGATCCTCACCTCGCTCTTCCAGTTCGGGATCCGGCATCACGCCGACCGCGTCTTTGCCGATGGTCGGCCCCGGAGCGTCGTCGAGGTCTATCCAAAGGATGCGGGACTGATGCTCGGCACGCTGAGCGCGTTCGCGCGCACGATCGAGGACGGCCGCGTGGCGTCCGGTGTGCCCCGGCGAGTGCCAGCGAGTGAGTGAGGCGCTGCCCGTCGCGGCTCGCCGCGGCGATCGGACAGAGCCGGGGGTCCCCCCGGCGGCGGACCAATGCTAAGTAGCGAGCCGAATTTTCTGCTCCGCGGATGACGGACAAGTTCTGCACCCAGTGCGGAGGCGGAAACCCCCCGCAGGCGAGCTTCTGTCAGTACTGCGGGAGCCCGCTCGTGGGGGGACCGAGCCCTCCTTTGCCAAGCGCGTCGGCGATCCCACCACCGAGCAGCGGGGCCCCCACTGGGTGGACCGGCTCCCCGGTTCCAGCCGCCCCCGCCCCAAAACGTCGGCGCTGGGGTCTCATCGTCCTCGCGCTGGTGGTCGCGTTCCTCTTGGTCGGGGGACTCGCCTTCGTGCTGCTACCGACCTCGCCCGATGTGGTCGTCACCGGAATCAACTTCAGCTCGCCGGACAATGCCTGCGGCCTGGACGGGAGTACCGACGTCGGGTTCAATGCGAGCAGCGGCGACACGGTCGAGCTCACCTACCAGATCTCCGGCAACAACACCACGGCCAACGCCACCGCCCCCTGCACGGTTCACTCGGTCACGACGTCGACGCCCGGGTTCAGCATCACCGGCGCGAACGTCCCTCTGGCGGTCCCGGCGAACGCGACGCAGCTGCTCTCGTTCTCGGTGAACGTTCCGGATGCCGCGTTCACGGGTGTCCTGACGCTCGTGATCACCTGACGAAGCCTCTTGGGAGTCCGCCTCGGGGTTCGAGGAACTCACCGGGAAGGGGGTTCGGGGGGACCCGACCCAGGGGGGGCGAAGTTGGCCGGAGCGTCCGGCGAACCTCCCGAGTTTCCCCCGAGGTGACCGGTCGTGGGGGCGGTCCAAGCCGTCGCCGGCGGTGGTTTCTTCGCCTTCCGTTTGAATTCCAAGGGACCGAACGCGAACCAAGTGGCCGCCACCCCGATCGCAAGTCCCGCGGCGAACATCGCCATCGTCATCGTGGTGAGCCAACCCGGGCTGGTCGAGGATTTCGCCGGCGCACCCCCCGCGTACACGACGGCGATCTGAACTGCGCTCCCCTGCACGTAGATGACCCCCGCCGCGACCACGGGGAGATAGCCAGGGACCTTTCCGGCCAGGTAGTTGTACGAACCGTTGGCGAGAGCGGTAACGACGGCGCTCGTGTTCGACCCGAACACCGTCGACCCGATGACAATCGACCACTGGGTGCCGGGGGCCAGCCCGTACGCGGTAAAGGTCACCGGAATCAGGAACGCCTGGAACTGCACGAGGATCGAGATGTTGTTGCGCTCGTCCGGATACGGTCCGGCGGTCGGTTCGGCCACCGTGTAGCCGGGGACGGGTAGGATCCGGAACGTGTAGGTGCTCCCGGGGCCGTTGGTCTGGGGGATGACCAACGTCGCGGTGTAGGAGGGGAAAGGAACCCCGTTCAGGACAACGGTCCACGGGTAGGAATGCAACCCGCTGGCGGTGAAGGTGAGCGTGTAGCCGAACCACGGGGTGGTGAGGGGGAATCGGTCCACATTCGAGGTGTTGATCTGGAGGGGGTGGTCGACGACTCCGTCGGGTCCCGTCCAGGACTGAGTGGGCCCCGACAGCTGGTCCGGGCCGGTGTGGTTTCCCCAGAAGTTCCCTCCCTCGGGGTATCCGGCGTCCCAATGCACGACCTGCACGGACGGGGGATTGGCCCAGCCGGCGTCTCCGATGAAGTTGTTGTGGTAGACCCAGAGGTTGCTGCTGCCCGAGATCAGGAAGCCCAAGTGATCTCCGACGAACCAGTTTCCCGCGGCGGTGGTGTTCACGTCGTGGAGAAGTTCCAAACCCACCGACGCGTAGGAACCGTTGTTGTCGATCAGCTGGAGGTCGGTGCAGTTCTCCAAGTAGAGGCCGAAGGTGGAACTGGTCGCATTGTTTTGGGCGATCTCGCTGGCGGTCACGAGGCTGGCCATGATTCCCGTCCCGTTGGGGCCCAAAGCGTAACCCCCGAGATTCCACATCACGGTCAGCCTCGTCGAGGCCGTGAGGTCGATCCCCCAACGGCCCGCGTGATCGACCGTATTGTTCTCGATAACGGCGGATCCCACATTGGAGACATTGATCCCGGAAAATCCGGCGTGGGAGAAACGGTTGAAGACGACCGCTAGGCCCTGGGTCGCGATGGCCTGGAATCCCGCATGTCCTGCCGAGCTCGCGTTGTTGAACGATACGGTCACGGCCGTGTCCGCCGTGACCGAAATGGCGGCCGCTCCGGTGGTCGATTTCGAGAAGTCGTTGAGGCTCACCGTCAGGGTCGAGGAGTATGCGTCCTCGAAGCCGATCGGCGCGCCTTGAGCCAGGTTCAAGCGCACCGAGAGGCCGTGATCCGCGAATGTCGAGATCGCGACGGCGGAGTTGGGGGCTGCGCCGAGCAGAGTGTTCGAGCCAACGGTGAGATTGGAAGAATAAGATGCCTGGAGGCCGATATGGGAGAACGCGGAGAGATTGTTCGAAAGAATCCCGGCATTCGTCGAGCTCACCAGGATGAGCGCGTCAGCGGCGCTCGCGAAGTCACAAGAAGTGACGCTGACGTTTACGTCGTATTCGAGATCGGCTCCCGTCACGAATCCGGTGAAGGACTCACTGTTGAACACCGAATTCGTGGTCTGATACGTTGAGATTCCGGCTTGGCCCCCCTTTCCGGAGTCCGCCGACGCCGTAACCCCATATCCGCGATATATGCTGATCCCAACATTGGAGAATCCCAGGTTGTTCGACTGGAGCCGCGACGAGGTGACTCCATCCTCGTAGATCCCCTCCGCGATACTGGAGAGGTCATTGGACCGGATGACCACCCCGTCGGAGAGGCTCGCGGCCACCCCGGCCTGCGAGCCGTTCGCCTGGTTGCCGACGATGGTCACGGTCGATGAACTACCGACGCTCACGGCGGTTTGAGTCGATCCCGTCAGGTTGTTGTCCAACACCGTGAGGTTGGAATCGCCGGCGAAAAACGTCCCTTCCGTTCCGGGAGCTTGATTGGCCGCGACGCTCAGGTTAGAGGAGTCAACGGCGTCGATGGACCAGTTCGTGCTGGCGATCGTGTTCCCCATCACGGAAGCGCCGAGCACCCCCTCGAGCAGTATTCCCGTCCCCGGAGCCGCGAGCGTGAAGTTCCGGATGGCGATCTGCTGGACGTCGAGGGCGACAATCGCGGCGGACGTCCCCGCCGACTGGGTCAGCGTCTTGCCATTCCCGTTCAACACGCTCCCGTTGCGTTCGTCCAGAATGGAGCCGGTAAAACCCCCCACGAGAGTGTACGTCCCTCCGATTTGCTGGATCGGCGCCGATGAGTTGCTGACGTTCCCGTCGGGAAGGATCACGGTGACGGACGAGAGGACCTGCACCGTGGGCTCGGGGGCGATGCCGGGCCGGTTCTGGAAGGACGTGGGTAGGTTGAGCGGGGCGATGACCCGGTTCGGGTGGGACGACATCCCGCTCTCGCGATGGTTGCTTCCGATCGATTGCCCGCTCGCCACGACGAAGGCGACGACGATGACTGCGACCAGAACTAACGCTGGGCGCATCCAAGGACGGGTTTCGCCTCGCCTATTAAGGTTGACCGGATTGCATGGGTCAGACGGGCGAGTCCCGCGCTTCTCACAGGGAAAAACGGGCGATTGCGTTCCAGGCCGAGGGGCCAGAAGTTGGCGGACTCCGCGGGTCAATCGCCGTTTCCCGCCTCGCGGGGAGGGCACGAGCTCAATGAATCAACAATCGGAGAAGTACTGACATGTCAGGCCTAGTACATAGATTCGGAGTGCGCCGTTAAGTCATCGTAGGTTCTCAGCGGACTCCGGGGTCGCCATGGAGGGTCGCAAGCTCCAGCTCGCTGGCGGTTCGACGTACGTTGTCTCCCTCCCGAAGCGCTGGGTAACCAATGCGGGGCTGAAGGCAGGCGACACCCTCTTCCTAGAAACCCCCGCCGACGGCGCCGTCGTGGTCCGCCACCACGCGGTGGAGAAACCAGCGGTCCGTCGGAAGGTGTTTCACGAGAAGGGTGAGGAGGCTCGGGAGCACCTTCTCCGGAAGTTGATCGGGGCCTACGTATCCGGTTTCGGGCTCATTGAGGTCCGGTTCCCGTCGGAACGGGGTCCCTTCGTTCGCCGCGTCGCGCGCGAATTCTGCCGCTTGGTAATCGGACCCGAGGTGATCGAGGAGAGCCGAGGCAGCCTGGTCATCCAGGACCTCTCCGACGCCACGGAGCTGAGCGCCGAGAAGTGTCTCCGGCGGATGCACCTCACGGTCCGGGCGATGCTGGAGGACGCAATCCTATCGCTGAAGACGTCCGCGTCGGCGCTGGCGCACGATGTGGCCCAGCGGGACCAGGACGTCGACCGCCTGTACTGGATGGTGGCGAAGCAGTACCATCTCACCCAGACGTCCAGCAATTCCGGGGCGGACCGGACGGCCCGACTCGCGGGTCACAGTTACCGGCTCGTGGCGAAGTTGCTGGAACGGATCGGCGACCACGCGGAGCGGATCGCCGGGACCTTCTCGACCCTGACGAACGGGAAGGCGATCGACCCGAAGCTCAGCAAGGACCTCGACGAGGCAACGGCGTCGGCGGTCGGGATACTGGACAAGGCGTTCACCGCCCTGATCCAGGGAGACGTCGACGCGGCGAACGAGGCGATCGACGATCGAGCTCAGCACCAGAGGTTGATCGATGCGCTTTCCCATCGGGCCGCCACCCGAAAGGGAGAGGAGCTTCTCGCCCTGGGGACCGTCGTCGACAGCTTGGGTCGAACGGCCAGCTACGCCGCCGATATCGCGGAGCAGGCGATCGACCTCGCCGTCCTGATGACGCCCGAAGACACGTGAACCGGGGAAAACGGATTCTTTGAGATCGCCCCGGTCGCTCGGCGTTCCCACCCGTCAGGCGTCAGGCTCGGCCTGGGAAGCCGAGGCGGTCGATGCGCTCTCGGGGGACCTGGGGCCTCGGCGGAAGAAGGTACGGCGTACCGGCACGGTCGGAGCAGCAGAGGGAGTTGATGCCGCCATCGGCGACGGAGCATCCGATCTGCCCATCGAGCTCTCCGCGGCTGGTTTCTCCTCTTGATGGGCGGCGAGGGCTGCCTTGACGGCCTCCCCATCGACTCGGTACGCCCGGTGTTCCACCCCGTACTCGATTGCGAGGTCCGCGATCTCCAGGATACGGCGGGGGTTCCCCCCAGCGGCCTCATTGATGGCGGCAACGGCCTCTTTGTCGAATGGGTACAAAGGCTCGATCTCCTCCACGACCCGCCGGCCCAGCAGCTTCTTCGCCAGCAGGAGGGCCGCCTCGTCATTCGTCATCTTGGGCAGGTAGAACGTCCGATTGATCCGGGAGGCGAGGGCCGGACGATTCTTGACGATCCAGTCGAGGTAGCCCTGATAACACCCGAACATGACCAACACCCCCGGCCGGATCGCATCGAACACCTCTTGGAGGGTCTTTCCGAACGCATCAAGTTCGGGCGTCTTCGTCAGGTTATGGAGGTCGTTCAGGAGGAGCACCGCGGGAGCGTTCTCGCTGAGGGCCTGCGCGATGGTCTTGCCGGCCTGTATCGGATCGTACTTTTCGTCCGAGACTTTCTGAAGCGCGGTGATCTCTCGGAACCAGGCGGGATAGCTGAATCCCTTTGGGACTCCAGCGAGCTTGGCCGCCTTCAGGAACTCACCGGCGAGACCGCGGAGGATCCAGTTGGTCTGGGAGGTCACATCCATGTAGACCGTGAACGCCTTGTGCTCGCGCGCCTCGGCGGCGGTCACGAGAAGCCGCTCCGTCTTGCCGGTCCCGTGCGACCCCACGATCGCGACGACCACGCGGTTCTCCTTCTCCCAGACCTCGTCCCGGATCGACTGAAGGCTCTGGTCGATCTCGAGGTTGACGTGGTAGACCTCGATGTCCTGGAGGCTCTCGCTGGCGAGTTCGCGGAACGGGTTGCTGGTCAGTCCGTATCGCTCGAAGGTAGAGATCGGCACGGATTCCTCATCGGGTCAGAGGACCCGCCTCCGGAGATCGATCGCCAGTCGCTTCCCATCGAATTCGTAATAGATGTTCCGGTCGACGAACTTGCCGTCCATCCACTTGGGGATCCTCAGGTAGCGCACGATCCCCTCCGGACCCTCCTTGCTGTGGAACTGGATAACCCCGTCGGCCAGGTGCATCGCCACCGCCTCCGACTGAGCCTCGAACATGCCCCGGTCCGTGGCGAGGACGATAGTGGTTCCTTTCTCGTGGCAGAGTTCGCGAAACCGGCGGATAAGGGCGGCAAAGCTCGGACCCGGCAGGTCGAGGGTCAGGAACGAGAACGAATCGAACGCTAGGAGGCCGCCGTTCGTCCCGTACTCCCCGACGGTGTCGAGCGAGTCCCGTTCGAAGATCTCTATTTTCGGCTCGGCCCAAGTGTCGAGCTTTCCTTCCGTCGTCAGCAGCTGCTGGAGCTCGCCACGGTCCCGGGAGATCACGAACGTGACCGGCTGCTCCCGCCGCAGCGCGGTCAGGGCCAACCTTCGGACGAAGAAACTCTTTGCCCCGTCCGCCCCGGATTCCACGACGACAAGACGGGCGTTGCCCAGCTCGGGAATGATGGTGTCGAGGCCGGGTACCTCGACCGGAATGCCCATGCGCCGCGGAAGGGTCCCCGTGGCATAAGGCCGGCATCGGTAGTGTATGAGTCCCACCGGGGAACTACGCAATCTATGGAGGCGGGCCTTTTACCCGCCGTGCCGGTGGGCACTCGATGGGTCGCTTTCACGCCAGCAACCGAGGTCTCTCCGAGATCGTCGGATCGCTGATGCTCGTGCTCATTGTCGTGGTCGCGGCCACCGCTCTCGCAGTCTTTGTCCAAGGATATCAGAAAACAGTCCAGGCGGAACGCGCGTTGGCCCAGGAGAAGGCGCTCGAGTCGCTCAAAGTGCTTCGCGTGGCCCCCACGCTCAACTCGAGCAGCCCTCCGGGCGCGACTTCCTGGGCTTGGTTGAACTTCACGGTAGCGAGTCTTTACGTCAATCCGTCGACCCTCACGGAGCTCACGCTGAACGGAAATGCCGTGAAGAACTACTCCGCGGTCCGGCTGGATTTGGTGACGGGAACTTGGACCAATACGGCGGTCGGACCCGGGGGCCAGCTCACGCTGAACCCCCGCGATCAGGTCTACCTTCAGGTCGATTCGCAGGGTGGGGCGCTTTCGTCGTTCTACAACCCCGCGTACGAGGTTTCCACATCTACCAGCCTCAACTTTCAACTCCTGACGAGCTTCCAGAATGTATTCACCGGATTGTTCATCCCCCCGACGGCCATCGCCCTCGTCCAGACTCTCCAGACGTGGAATGCTAGTTCCGGCAGCTACGTGCAGGTCCCGTTGCTCGACGGTAGCAATTCGTTCCAGACGGGCAATCTCACCATCCTGAACTGGACCTGGCTCGTCAACCCCGGCTCCTTGAACTACTGGGGAGAAAAGCAGACCGCGCCGAGACTCAACTCGGCCACGACCTACACGATCCGACTCACGATCACGAACACCGAAGGACTCCAAGGAGTCGACACGATCACCTACGTCTGATCTCGGCCGGGAGCGGTCGAGCACGGGCAGGCGACGGAATCCGCCTGAAGTGGTGTGGGGAGGAGACCGGACCCGGATCAGGGGAAAACGATCGCGAAAGCGATGGCCGTCGCCGCCATGAGCGCGAGCGAATGCAAGAGCCCGTATCGTGCCTTTCCCTCGGTGAACGCCCCGATGATGACTCCAGTCCCCATCGAATTGATGAGCATCAGGTCGAAGAACCGCTGTTTCAACGCCGCCGGGCTGAGGCGGGGAACCGTCGTCGGCGTGACCCCGCCGGCCCCACCGGCGCTGTTGAGGGGATTCCCATTGAGGAAGCTGATATTGATGCTCCCGAGCGACGGCGCGATGAAGAGGAGGGAGAACAGGACCGCCATCAGGACACCGAACGCGATGTAGAGGACGGCGACGGGCAGCACGAGCTGCTGGTTGCGCTCGATTTCGATCTTGATGAAGTCGTCCATGTCCTTCGCGGCCCGGTAGACCACCACCGAAGTCTCGCCGCCGATCGAGGCGGCGTCCGAGATCAACCCCGCGTAGCGTTGGATGAGGGTACTCCTCATGGGAGCGACCATGGTTTGGAGGACGACGTCGAAGGGTCGGCCCATTCGGATTCCGTCCGCGGCGATGCGGAGGTCCTTCCGCATGACGTTCCCGCTCGTCTTCGAGAGCTCGATGATCGATTTCGCGGGATCGATCCCCCCGCGCATCGCGTCGGCCATCTCGAACAGGAATTGGGCGAACGCCCGCTCGTACGCTCGTCGTCGTTGCTTCTCCCGACGTGCGTCCGCCGCGAAGGCCAACAATCCGATGAACAGGCCGATGATCACCACATACTCGGGAGCGAGCAGGGGTTCGCCGGGGGTCCCCGAGACGAAGATCAACCCAAGCAGGATGAAGATGAACGCGGCCACGGCGGGCACGTAGAGAACGACGTACTCCTTCTGAACCGGATGAGTCGCGAAGTACTTCCTGAAAGTGAACCGCCGAGTTCGCTTCAGGTAGAGGATGTACCCTCCCGTTCCGGCCGCCACGATGGCGGCTCCGGCCGCGATCTCCAGCAGGGGCCCCTGACTGTTGAGGATAACCAGGGGGTTGGGCGCGGGTGCCGTGATGTTGACCGTGAACCCCCAGGAGTACTCTGCGTGGTTCCCGGCCGAGTCGGTCACGTCGACCGTGACCGTGTGGTTACCCGGTTTCAGTTTGAGAATCGTCGGGGGCGTGTAGCTCACCTCCTTCGAAGTGACGATGGTCCCTTCAATGCCGGTGACGTCGAGACCGTCGACGATCATCGTCACCTGGGTGGGCAGGATCTGTCCGGCGCTATCGGTGTAGGTGGCCGTGATGTTCGGCGTCTGCGTGTGCGCTACCGACTCGGGAAGGGGGTTCAGCGGCGTGATGACGATGGGACCGGCGTGGGGAACGGCCGCGGCCCCGGTCTGCTGCCCGAACAGGATCAACACGGTGAGGAGTGCTAGGAGCGCCGGCAGGATCCAGGGTCGCCGCATCGGCACTACTCCGCGCGGGCGTACGCCATGGAAATGAGAACGGTCGTCATGCCGACGGATAGGGGCACCAGCCCGAAGGTCAGCAGGAGCAGCAGGGCGTTGGCATCCAACCCACCGACCGTGCTGCCGAAGGCGTCGATCAAGAACGCGCCGACCGCGATCATGAGGACGCCGATGAGGACCAGGCTCGAGTACATGTCCACGTACGTCTGCAGCCGCTCGATGAACTCCTTCTGGACCGCCCGTTTGAGCTTGAGGACGTCGTCGGACTTGTTCCGAAGATACTCGTCGAGATTGCCGCCCTGATGGATCATGTTGCCGAGGTCCCAGAACGACTCCCGGAGCGATTCGGAGGGAGATTCCCTCGCCGTCTCTGCCAGGGCCGTGATGAGGTCCTTTCCTTGGACATCCGTCTTGTAGACGATCTTCTGGAACTCCGCCGTCATGGCCGGATCGTGAGTCCGGCGGGCCATCCGACGGACCAGCTCGATCGGCGACATCCCGGTGCTGGCCATCACGGACAGCTCGCTGAGCGTGAACGGAAGCTCACGCTCCAGCTGTCCCTTGCGATTGGAAACGCGTGTCCCGACGAGACTTT
>Ga0210384_10000937_pt1 | contig 41819 bp, 34 predicted proteins | sample IncBWH2MmetaG_FD_160574 | JGI IMG/M metagenome (GOLD analysis project Ga0210384, IMG submission 160574) | Forest soil microbial communities from Barre Woods Harvard Forest LTER site, Petersham, Massachusetts, United States - Inc-BW-H-2-M | ecosystem: Environmental > Terrestrial > Soil >... | reverse complement strand
CCCGTCGAGCACGGTGACGCCGGGAACGCAGCGCTCGAGCTTCGGCCCTTCGGCTTCCAGCTCACCGCGGTCGAACCGACCGGGACGATGCGGGCGGAGCTCGAGCGCTGCGTTCCCGGCGTCACCGTGCTCGACGGGACGGCGGAGTCGATCCCGCTCCCGGATCGCTCGCTCGACGCGGTCACCGTGGCGCAGGCGTTCCATTGGTTCGAGCCCGACCCGGCGCTCGCGGAGATCGCCCGGGTCCTCCGAGCCGGCGGCGGGCTCGCGGTGGTGTTCAACCGACGCGACGAGCGCGTCCCGTGGGTGGCCGACCTGAGCCGGATTGTCCACGCCCACCGGCCCATCGGCGTCCGGAGCATCCAAGACGGGGCCTGGCGCGAGGCGATCGGTAGGCACCCGTCGTATGAGCCGGGCAAGGAGGCCGCCTTCGAGTTCGTTCACCATACCGACCCCGAAGGCGTCGTCGCGCGGGTGCTGTCCGTCAGCTACATCGCCGGCGCGCCGGGAGAGGTGCGGGAGCAGGTGGCGCGGGACGTCCGCACGCTGCTCCTCGACCACCCCGCGACGGCCGGCCGGGCCGGTGTCGAGCTGCCGTACCGCACCCAGGTCTATCTCGCGCGGACGCGGGGCGGCTGAGGATCCGGGCGGGACCGGGGTCACGCGGCTCGCACGTCGCACGCGTTCCGATACGCGCACCCGGAGCAGCGGCCGGCGCTGGGCGTCGCCTCGCCATCGTACCGCGCGGCCACGGCGCGCCGGACGGCGATGACCCGGGTGTAGGCGTCGCGATCCCACGGTACCCGGAACTCGACCCCGTCGCCGTAGCGCACGACCCCGAACGGAGGGGCTCGTCCCCACGTCTCCTCGACGAGCAGGCAGTACGCCCACACCTGGACGCGATGCGAGAGGAACGGGCCTCCCGGCGGAGCGGCCCGTCGCTTCCACTCGACCGGAACGATCGCCCCGTCGCGGAGTTGGCGAAGCTCGTCCGGCGTTCCGCTCAGCCGCCAGCGCGGCGAGCGGAGCGGCGGCGACGATCCGGATCCCGGGTCGACGCGGAGCAGCGCCCCGTACCGGCGCTCTTCGCTCACCGTCCACAGGACCCACGCCGACGCGCCGATCGTTCCGAGGGCGACGAGCCCGATCACGAGGAGCGCGAGATCGCCGGCGTTCAGGTTCCCACCCCGAGGTAGATCGCCGCGGCCAGCGCGAGAACGGAGATCGCCAACGCCGCGACCCACGGACCGACGTGACGATCGCGAGCCTCCATCGCCCCGGCTCGATGAGCGTGGTATCGCCGGCCCAACCCCTGCGCCCGCTGGGAAACGGGGTCCGGTGCGCCTTCGGGAGGGTGATGACGGTACCAGTGCGCCCTAGGACAGTACGCGTACTCCGCGAGATCGGAGACCGTACACCAAGCGGGGTCCTCCGAGGCGTCGGCGCGCGCGCTCACGACCGTGGCTACGGTACGCGGCCCGCTTGAGCGTCGCCGCTCCAGTGGACGGTGGAGGGCGGGCCCGGGGCCGGTCCCTACGTCGATTTCGAGGGGGCGGCGTCCGCCGGCTTCGACTTCGCCTTCGCCGCCTTCGGTTTGGGCTTCGGCTCGGCCGCCGCCGGACCCTCGTCGGCCGAGGCGGCTTTCGCCGGGGCCGGGGACTCAGCGGCCGCCGGCGCCGGGCTGACCGGAGGGCTGGCCGCCGGGGTCGGGGCGGGCGGGGAGGTCGACCTCGCCTTTCCTCCGCGACCCTTCGATGGGGCGGGGGCGCTCTCGGCCCTCGCCGCGGCGGCCGCCGCCGCCTTCTTCGCCGCGGTGGCGTGGCTCTGCTCGGCGGCGACCTTGATCGAGTGGGCTCGGGTCCATTTCAAGCGGTGACCGACCCGACCGAGGTGGAGCTGCTGCTTTCGGCAGGAGGAGGAGCAGAAGTGGAAGATACTGCCGTCGCGCTTGACGAACATCGTCCCGGTCCCGGGCTCGATCTCGTCGGCACAGAACGAACACTGGCGCTTGACGACCATGGTCCACCGCCCTACCGCACCGACAGCTTCCGCGCCTCGCGCGCGGTCTCCCGGAGAATCAGCACGTCCCCGAGCCGGATCGGCCCGGCGACGTTTCGGGTGATGATCTTGCCCCGGTCGCGTCCGGAGAGGACCCGGACCTTGACCTGGGTGGCCTCGCCGGCCATGCCCGTGCGGCCGATCAGCTCCACGACCTCGGCCGGGGAACCCTTCTCGTCTGCCATGGATCGAACCGTGCCGTCCGGGCGCCTAGCCCTTCAGCGTGGGGAACATCTGGGCGATCTCTTCGAGGAGCGCCTTCGCCTCGCCGGGCTCGACGATCGCGACGCTCGCCGCCGACTTCGACAGGCCGGCCGACTGGCCGAGCCGCTGCTTCTTCGGCACGTAGACGTACGGGATGCGCTTCTCCTCGCAGAGCATCGGGATGTGCACCAGGATCTCGACCGGATCGACGTCCTCGGCCATCACGATCAGCTTCGCTTCGGAGCGCTCGGACGACTTGGTGACCTCGTTGGTTCCCACACGGACCTTTCCGGTCTCGCTGGCGATCTGGACGAGTTGCAGGGCCTTGTCGGCGAGCTCGGTGGGAGTCTCAAAACGCACGTAGATCGGTCGCGACATCGTTTCCTCGCGTCAGCGGAACCCTGTGACGGGGTCCTCGGCTCACGGGTGAAGGCGCGGTAGGGGAGTCCCTATTTAACACCGCCGCGGCGCGGGCGGCCGATTCGGCCGGTAAAGCCCGGGCCGCCCCGGTCCGCAGGGTCCCGTCAGTGGACGGTGAGGGAGCGGAGGTAGCTCGGCCCCGAGGCGGCGTACAATCCCCAGTAGCCGACCGACGCCTCGGACCTCACATAACATCCGGGCGAGGAGACGAACGTCTTCTCCTGGATGTACGACTCGAGCGTGTAGTGGTGCCCGCTCGTCAGGTTGGCCGAGAACCGGAGCGTCACGGCCTGGGCGTCGTCCGAAGCGCCCGCGCTTCCCGGGATGCTGAGCTGCAGGTGCCAGACCGTCTGGAACCCCCAACCCACCAATCCGTAACCGGAGTGGCTCGCGAGGTCGGTGACCTCCCCGGCGACGCCGATGGAGAACCAGCCGACCCCCACACCGGGTCGGCAGGTGTCGATCACCGCACCGAAGTCGGTCAGGTTCCAGACGATGACCACCGGATGCCACGAGCTCGCGCACGTCGACGGGCAGGAGAAGGAGAGATTCTGTACCCCGGCCCGAACCACCATCTCCGCGAGGCCGTAGCCGCCGCGGACCTCCGAGACGATCCGCTCATGCACCTTCCCATTCCTGTCGGAGAACGAGGGCCCGATCGGCGGAAGGTTCGTCGCGTTGCCGCTCGCGAGGAGGATCCGTGATCCGAGGACCGGGACCCCGCCGTACAGCGCGTAGGACGGGTGGAATCTCACCAGCGGGGGCGAGGCGGCTGGCGATCCCGACGCGGGGAGGGTCGAGAGCAGAACGAGGCCCGCGACGGCCGCGAATCCCAGCCGGGAGGGGAGGCGGAGCGCGCCCATGGCGGGCCCGATGGCGCCCGGCCAGATAGCGGCCCGCATCGGCGCCTCTCCCGGGGTGGGGAGCGGAAGCGAAGGCCCCGATGGTTCGGCCTCCGACCGAGGACCCCGCCCCCCCGGAATGTCTTCTTGTACGACACGGAAATCTCCGAAACGTGCAACGTCCGGTATCGTTCGACCGGGTCGCGTCGGAGTATGACGCGACCCGAGCGCTTCCTCCGTCGCTCCAGGCCTTCGCTGTCGAGATGATCCGGGCCGAGGTCGGTTCGCTCGCCCTGCTGGACGTCGGAGTCGGGACCGGGCGCCTCGGCGTACCACTCCAGGAGGCGGGAGTGCGGCTGACGGGATGCGACATCTCGACCCCGATGCTCCAGGTGGCGCGGTCGAAGGGAATGAGGCGACTCTGCCGCGCGGATGTCCGACGACTGCCGTTCCGGCCGGGGACGTTCCAGCGGGCGATGAGCAATCACCTCCTCCACCTCATCCGGGAGTGGCCTTGGGTCCTATCGGAGATCGCCCGGGTGACGGACGGGCGGTATCTCAGCGTGCTCGAGGTCGAGACGGAAATACCTTCGCTCCAGGAGGAGTACCATCGGATCGCCGCCGGCCGCGGCGTGCTCCGGGCCCATCGCGGCGTCCACGAACGGGACCTGGTCACCCGGCTCGTCCCGGACCGGACGGTGTCGAGCGAGGTCCTACGGTCGGAACGACCCGCCGACGAGGAGCTCGCGCTCCTGGACCGGCGGCTGTTCTCCTCGCAGTGGGACGTGCCGGAACCGGTCCATCACGATGCCGTCGACGCATTGCGGGAACGCTACGGCGGCTCCACGCTCCGAAGCGAACTTCGGGTCGATGTGGTCGCCTGGGAGGTCCCCCGGATCGCCGCGTGGGCCCGGGTCCGGGCCGACGAGATGGCCACGGCTCCGGCCCCGTAGCCTTACGGGAGCGCCACCGGGTGCTGCGCGAGGTGCGAGTGCGCCGGTTCCAGAATCCGCACGATGGCGGCGCCCACGGCCCCCTTCAGATCCTGAGGGTGGAGTTTCCCTCCCGTCCACGCCTCGGTGAACGCGGCCTCGGAGTCGAACTCCAGGGGGCCACCGTGCTTCTCCGCCCGGGGGATCTCCAGCCGGCCCTCCCACGGGAAGACGATGGATCGGGCGATCTCGACGATCGGGTTCCCATCGACCTCCTTGGAGGGGCAGAACGCCCCGGCGACCCTCTCGCGGATCTCTTCCGGCGTCGACGGGATGGTGATTGCGCTCGTCGGGTCGGATTTCGACATCTTCCGCTCGATCGCCATCGAGGCCGGGTCCATGCGGCCGCCACCCTTCAACGAGGAGATCAGCGGCGTGTGGACCGCGATCGGAACGGGCCAGCCGTTCTGGTGGGCCGCCTCGCGCGCGAGGACGTGCGCCCGGCGCTGGTCGATCCCGGCGTAGGCGATCGAGACGGGGAGTTCGAAGATGTCGGCGGCCTGCATCGACGGGTAGAACAATTTCGCGGTGTCGAGCTGGCTCTCCTCCTCCGTCCGGCCGAGGATCGTCATCGCCCGCTTGGTCCGGGCGAGGCTCGTTCCCTTCGCGACCCGGATGACCCTTGACCAGTATTCTTGCGAACCGGTGAGCTCATGGGCCCACCGGTACCGCGCGTGCTCCGGGTCGACCCCGAGGGCGCCGAACACCGCCTGCATGTAGCGCCCCGCCGCCTCGATGCGCTCGAGCGAGCCGCCGAGCTTGTCGTTGATCCAGGCGTGCCAGTCCGCGAGGAAGACCGTGAGCTCGCACCCGGCCTCCTGGAGGTCCCGCATTTTGCGCGCGGTGACCAGGTGTCCGATCGTGAGCCGACCGGACGGTTCGAACCCGATGTACGCCTTCGGTCGGCTCTCCCGCTCGAACAGGCCGTGAAGCTCCTCGATCGTCAGCGTCTCCACGGTGTGGCGGGCGACCCGGGCGACGCGTTCGTCGAGGTCCATGGCCGCCGAAGGATGCGACTCGATATTTAATCGGGCGTAGGACGACCGCCGATGCCACCGGCGTTCCGCTCCTCCCGCCGCCTCGTCGCCTGCCCGCGAGGCGCCGAGCTCCTCGAGACTGGGAAGCCGCTCGGAGCCGAGTTCCCCGGGCTCGAGGAGCGCGCGATCCGGCTCGACCGCCTCAATCCCCGACGACGGAACGCCGGAGTCGCCTACCCGGCTCGCCGGATCCTTACGGTCCTGCGGAGCCCGCGCGACGTAGCCTCGCCCGGATTCGAGTCGACGGTCGCCCCGAGCTCACCCACCTCCTCCCGTGGCCCCGGCCGTCTCAGGGCGCCAACCGGGGCCCGCGGGGGGTGGGAGCGCTGGGCCCGGACCGCCTCACGTCGGGCCGGGGAGGCGATCGCGGCCCGCGCGGCGTGGGGGCGAAACCCCCTGCGTCGCCATGAGGAACGGTTCCGGGACGAACGCCGCGCCCGGGGGCCCTCGGGAGCCCCCGATGACCTCGGCGGGTGGTCCCATACCTATTATCTTCCCTCCCGACGCTAATCCGGGGCGCCACTACCGATGAGCGAGCCGGCCGATGCGGCCCTGAATTCGGTGCGCGGCCCCGATGACGAGGCGGTCGAGGAGATCGCCCGGCAGTTCGGGATCGGCACCGGCTCGGCCCGGATCCTGATCAACAACGGCTATCCGAACCCCGACGCGGTCCGGACGCTCTCCGAAGCCGCCCTGACCGACCTCGGGATCGCCCCAGCGGATATCGCCCGCATCCGGACGAACGCCGAGGCCCGGAGCGCCGAGCCGCCGGAGATCCCGGGCGACCGCCCGGCGGCGGCGAAGACCCCCAGCGCCGAAGGCGAGCGGATCGTCGAGCGGTGGATGGTCTCCGCCCGCCGGACGGACCGACCGAAACGGCGGCGGGTCGTTGCCCCCGGCAAGGAGTCGGCGGAGGTGCTCCGAAAATGGGTCGGCGGCGACGACAAAGCGCTCGAGACGTGGATCCAGGCGTCGGAGGCGGCGCACCCGATCCCGGCTGCCCCCGAGGGCCCCGAACCGGAGGATGCGACGGGAATCCCGATCCCGGTCACGCCGGCCCCGACCGCCGAGCCCGCCCCCTCGGGCGTGTCGCTCCCATCGAACGTTCGCGATCGCGAGGAGACGGTGGTCCGTTGGCTCACCGATCTGCTCGACCGGGTCAAGAGCGACCAGTTCGACCCCCAAACGCTCCTCCAGGAAGTTCAGGAGGTCAATCGGCAGCTGTTCGACGAGCGGGCCCGAAGAAAGCAGCTCGAGGACGAGCTCGAGCACGTCAAGCGCGGCTCGATCGCCGTCATCAAGTACGTCCGAAGCCGCGAGGCGAAGGTCCGCGAGCAGGCGGTCCAGGCGAAGGACGCGGAGATCGCCGAGCTCAAACTGAAGCTGCTCGCCGCCGGCATCCGACTCGGCGATCCATCGGCCGGACCGACCGAGGGCAGCCCGGCGGAGGCCGCCCCGTCGGGGGCCCCGCTGCCCGAGTCGGCGGTCCGGGAGATCGAGCGGAAGCTCCGGGAGGATTTCTCCGCGCGCGAGCGCGGCTACATCGAGCGCGAGACCGAGCTGCGACGGCGCGTCGTCTCCCTCGAATCGGATCTCCGCAACTCGAAGAGCGAGCTCGCCTCGCTCCAGCAGCGCGAGGAGTCGCATGCGCGGGGCCGCACGGGGCTCTCGAAGGAGCTCGAGGAGCGGTTCCAGCTCGCCGAGATGCGCGAGAAGGAGCTGACGCTGCGCGAGAACGAGCTCCGCGCCCGGTTCGAAGAGATCCGGATCGCCTCGGAGGAGCTGGAGCGCAAGCGCGTCCCGGTCGCCTACAAGGAGAAGGAGCTCTCCCAGTGGGAGCAGCAGCTCCTGACGACGAAGCAGGCGCTCGAGATCGAGGCGCGACGGATCGAGTCCGCGAAGTCCGAGGGCCAGCCCGTCTCCGGCCTCTCCCTCGACGCGGAGCACCGGCTCGAGGAGCTCCGCACCGAGCTCGCCCAGAAGGAAGACCAGCTGAAGGCGCGCGAGGAGTTCCTCAGCCAGAAGACCCAGGAGTTCGAGACGGCCCAACGCAAGGCGGCCGCGCAGACCGAGGCGGAGTCGATCCATTCGGCGGCCGTCGCCGAGGTGCAGGAGCACAAGGCGCGCAGTGGGGTCCGGCGATTGGATGACCTGATGTTCGGCGGCTTCCCGATCGGGGCCCAGCTGTTGGTCGCCGGTCCGGCGCACTCCGGCAAGGAGGTCCTCGCCCGGCTGTTCATGGCGGAGGGCCTGAAGACCGGCATCCCCCTCATCTGGGTGGTGACGGACAAGACCTACACGCAGATCCGCGACGAGATGACCCAGATCCTTCCCGCCTACCCCGACTTCGAGCGGAAGGGGATGGTCCGCTACGTGGACCTCTACTCGCGCAGCCTGGGGGTCACGCAGGCGGAAACGGGGGTCCGGCTCCTGACGTCGACCGACAAGGGGGTCCTCGAGCAGGTGACGCAGGCCGTCAACTCGTTCAGCGGCGAGTTGAAGGACCACGGCGCGGGCTACCGGCTCGCGTTCGAGTCGGTCTCGACGGTCACGGCGTACCTCGACACGACCTCGACGTTCCGATTCCTCCAGCCGTTCTCGGGGCGGCGCAAGATGGACGGCGCGGCGAGCTACTACCTGCTCGAGACCGGGATGCACACCGAGTCCGACCTGCAGACGCTCGAGCACATGATGGACGGGTCGATCAACCTCAAGGTCGACCAGCTGAAGACGTTCCTCTCGGTCCGGGGGATCGGCGAGACCCAGTCGAGGGCGTGGATCGGCTACACGTTCACGAAGAAGGCGTTCAGCTTGGGGTCGTTCTCGCTCGACCACATCCGGTAGACCGACGCGGCCCGACCCGCCGCGGCGCGCTCACGAGAGCCGGCCGGCCCGAAGGATCTTCTCGACGCCGTCGCAGGTGAGGCCGATCGCCAGGCCGAACCCGAGGATCGCGAGCGCCGGGAAGGTGTACATCCACCACGAGTTGAGCTCGGCCAGGAAGCTCCACCCCTGGCAGGCGCCGGTCGCCAGGAGGCTTCCCCACTCGGGGTAGGTGCTGGTGGACGGGAGCGGCGTGAGCGTCGTGTAGAAGTGGCCGGCCCCCCCGCCGAAGCAACCCAGGAACGGGAAGACCGTCATCACGAAGAAGACGTTGTAGACGTCGACCGGCACCTGGGCGAGCGCCGGATAGAACGAGTTCGGCAGCACGTGGCGCAGCATCAGCCAACGGCCGCTCGCGCCGGAGGCGCGTGCGGAGTCGACGTACGTCTCGCGCGCCACCTGCTGGGCGCGGGCCCGCACCGGACGCGCGTAGTACGGCCACAGGACGATGGCGAAGAGGGCCCCGAACTCGACGACCGCCTCGCCGGGCGGCACGAACTGCTGGATCCCGAGGAACAGCACGAGGACGAGGAAGAACGGGGGCACGCTCGACACGATGTCCCCGGCGGCGGTGACGAAATCGTCGAGGAGGCCGGCGTCGTAGCCGGCGTACGCCCCGAGGAGCACCCCGGCGAGGAGCGCGCTACCGAGGATCCCGGCGAGGAGGGCGAGGTCGACCGGCGTCGCGCGCAGGATCGCGTCGAGGATATCGACCCCCGTCCCCCCCATCACCCCGAACGGGTGGGCCGGGGACGGACCGGGCGGCGGGAGCTGCTCGCCCAGGTAGAGGTTGAGCCGCATGTCGGTGAGCGAGCCGCCGTAGGCGATGGCGGCTGCCACGCCGGCGACGACGTACGCGAGGAGGAGCCCGGCCCCGATCCAGATCGACGGAGTGGCGCGCAGCCGTTGCGCGAGGACCCCTCCGCGGTGCCCTCCGCCTTCCCAGAGCGCGTCCTGCTCGGCGTCGGTCAGCTCCCGCTCCGGTAGGAGCAGGCCGGTCGGCGACCCCCCGCTCATCCTCCGCTCCGTCGGACGATGCGCGGGTCGAGGTAGCGGGCGACGACGTCGGCGACGACCTTGCCGACGAGGACGACCAGGACGAGGATGAAGATGAGCACCTGGTAGAGATTGCCGATGTGCGGCCCCGCGGCGACGGAGGAGAACCCGAAGGCGGTGGACTGGACGTGGGTCATCTGCGCGATCAGCAGCGTGCCCAACCCGTGGTCGTTGGCGAGCGCCTCGACGATCGCCTGGGTCCCGATGTACGCGGGGATCGTCAGTCCGAAGACCAGCACGTAGATCGGCCAGACCCGACGGGCGGTATGCCGCCACAGGAGCGTTCCCTCGGGGATGCCGCGCGCCCGGGCGGCGTTGACGTGCGGTTCCTGGACCGCGTCGACGACGGCGTTGCGGGCATAGCGGAGGAAGATCCCGACGTAGATCACGGCGATGATCATCGCCTGCAGCACCGTCTTGACGAGCACGATCAGCTCGAACGCCCACGCCCCGTGGACCGCCCCGTCCACGAGCGGGAAGCCGGTGGGCGACGTGTTGAAGCCGGTACCGATCCACTCCGGTTGCCCGTGCAATGCGAACCACGACGGCGACGGGATCACGTCGTAGGGGGTGTCGCCGAACGTCGTCGAGAACGGCGTGTAGGCGAACCCCAGGATGAACAACAGCACGAGGAACGTCGGGACGAGAAGCCCGACGGTCGTCAGGCTGCGGGCTCCCACGTCGACGACTGAGTCGCGACGCCAGCCGGAGAGCAGCCCGACCGGATAGGCGATCGCGGCGGAGAACAGCAGGGCGACGACGGCGAGCTCGATGGAGTACGGGGCCCACCACTGGAGGAACAGCGTCGCCGGCTCCTGCAGGTAGCCGAACGACGTGAGCCCCCACTGTCCGGTGAACAGGTTGACGATGAGGGTCCACCACCCCCAGAGGAACGCCGTCGCGGCGCACCCCCAATCCGACCACGTGCAGCCGGAGCAGGCCTGCGACGACAGTTGGCAGGGCGTCGACCCGGGATGGGAGAGGACGGGGAGGTACGTTCCGAAGACGAACAGGACCGTGAGGACGACGAGGGACTGGAACGGCACGAGGATGAGGCGCATGGCGACGAACCGCGCGAACGGGGAGAGGACGTCCGGCGGCAGCCCGAGGGCGGTCCGCCGCCGGCTCTCCTGCCGGAACGCGGTGGCGATCCCGGCGGCGGCCACGGCGCCGAGCGGGAGGAGCAGGTCCAACCGGTCGGGTCCCCCGGTGCTGACGGCGAGCTGCGTCGGCGCGAGGCCGAGGACGACCCCGGTGGCCGGCGCGCCGGCCACCACGACGTGGATCGCGATCGGATCGAACCCGGTGGGCGGCTGGGCCGTCACGTACGTCGTCCCGTTGGGCGCCCAGAGCTGGAACGTGCCGTTGGGATTCGAGTAGCTCTGGTCGGTCCACGACTGGATCGTTACCTGGACCAGGACCCGGGACAGCCCCCGCTCGGCGATCCGGTCCTCGACGATCCCCGTGATCGGGTAGAGCTTCAGCGGCAAGAGACGGAAGAGGAGGCCGGAGACCGGCCCGATGACGGTGACCCCCTCAGCGACCGACCCGTACCCAGGGGCCGTGGCGGTCAGCGTGTAGGTGCCGTTGCTGAGCGTTAGGACGAACGACCCGTTCGGCCCCACAGGCATCGGCGACCCCGAGTAGTCGATCGTCGCTCCGGGCACCGGCCGGCCGGCGCGATCGGTCACCGTCCCGGAGACGTTCCACGCCGGTCCGCTGCCCGCGCCTCCGAACTCCCAGAGGTATCCCTTGTCGTCCCCCATGAGCAGCTGGCCTCCCTCGACCGCGGGGGAGGAGAAGCTGGTCGCGACGGCGAGCGTCGTCGACCAGTACGGCCGGCCGTTGGCGAGAGCGAAGTCGTCGAGGCTTTCGCTGGCGTCCCAGACGTACAGCCCGGTCACGGTGAGGACCGGGGCGCTCGAGACCGGATAACCGGTGAACGTGACGTTCCGCGACCAGCGAAGCGCGCCGGTCGTGAGGTCGAGCGCGGTGATCGCCCCGAGGTCGGTCGCTACATAGACCCCGGACGCCCCGACGGCCGGCGTCGCCTCGATCCCGTCCCCCGGATGGGCGAGGGCGCCGACGTAGCGCCATAGGAACGAACCGTTCGACGCGTTGAACGCGGTGACGTTGGCGCGCACGTCCGCGAGGACGACGCGGCCGAAGGCGACGGCGGGGCCGGCGTCGACCGGCGCGGTCACGTTCGCCCCCCAGACCGGGCGGCCAACGGCGTTCACCGCGAACAGCCCCCCGACGTCCGTCGCCGCGTACCATCGACCCGACTCGTACGCCACTCCCCCGGCCACCCCGGCTCCGAACGACGCGCTCCACAGGAACGTCCCGTCGGCCAGCGCGAGGGCGATGAGGCGCCCGTCGGCCGTGCCGACGACCACGGTCCCCTGCACCACGTTCACGGGCGTCGTGACGCGGCTGGTGAGGACGACGTTCCATCGCTCCGCACCGGTCGTCGCGTTGAGGTCGGTGACCTTTCCGGGGTTCCCGCTGGCGATCACCAGCTGGCCCTGGGCGAGATCCGGGGTCGTCGGGTTGAGGCCGACCCCGTGCGACCACCGCACGCTCCCGTTCGACAGGTTGACGTCGAAGACCGCCCCGAAGACGTCGGCGATGTAGACCTGCGTTCGATTCTCGACGGGGCCTACCCGGAACCCGCTCGACGACAGATGCCGGAACCAGACCGTCGTACCGACCCCCGGTCCGACGCCCGACGCCTCCCCGCTACGGTTCTCCGAGCCGTGGAACGTCGTCCAGTTCCCGACGGGCCCCGCCACGGGAAGGATAGCGCCGGAATGGGAGGCGCTCCGCAGGTGCGCGGCGGCGAGCGGCGGGAGGGCCATCAAGGCGAGGCAGAGCGCGAGCCCGGCCAGGAGCCCGACGGGGGCCCGGCGTCCGCGGGAGGCCGACGTTTCGCCGCGACGCCCCGCCGACGTGCCCGCCTCCGTGTTGGGAGACCCGGACGGCCGCGGGCAGGTATAAATACGGACAGACGGTGGTCAACCTGCTAGGCTAGACCGGGGGGTTGGGCGTCCCCTTATACACCGAAACCGTCCTTAGCGGGGGTGACAGGTTAGAGCGACGTTCGGAAGAGGGGTTCGTCTCGGTCGTCTCCGCAGACGCTCTGTTCCATCGGGCCGCGGGCATCGCGACGAGCACTCGGAGGAGTGCCCTAGCGGTTATCCATCACGGGCACCGGGTTAGGTCCTGACGGGAGCAGCCTTACCGTGACCCGTCGACGCTGGTGGGGCGACGGGGCCGAGGAGCGGCCGGGAACCACGGATCCTTCTTTCGGGCGGCCATCTGACCGGCCTAGCACTTCCGTGGGGGAAGGCCCCTCACGGATTCGCCACCCCCGGGGGTGCCCCGGCCCGGCCGTCAGTCGGGCAGCGCCCGTTCTGACGCTCGAACTCCATCCCGATGTCGAGGTGGGTCGACGGGTTCGGCGTTCGGGTCGAAGGCCGACCCCCACCCCCCTATTTCCAGTGGAACAGGCCTCCGGCCGGGTTCATTACCATCCTTCCGGGGCCGGGTCGACGCCGTCCCGCAGGAGCCGCTCCCTTCGGTCGGCGGGGATCTCCTTCTTGCGATTGGTCTCGTAGTCGAAACAGACGATGACCGTCCTACCCCTGGCGTAGACCCGGGTACCGTCCGGATCCCGGAAACGGTAGAGGAGAGAGAAGCTCGTACGACCGATCGGAACGGAAGGGGCGACCTCACCAAGCAAGGTCTGACCGTAGGTGACCGGGGCGAGGAATCGACACGTCGCCTCGGCCAGGATGATGTCGAGCGATCTCGGGTCGGTCGTCCCGAGCATCGGTAGGTAGTAGTCGCAACGCAGGGTCTCCATCATCGGAAAATAGACCGCGTGGTTGAGATGGTTCAGCACGTCGATGTCGTGGTAGACGATCGGGAATCGGCGCTGGCACGGCCACGGATGGATGGGAGGTTCGGGACGGCCCGACATCGGGGTGAGATGGGAGCGGTGGCCTATATGCGGTTGGTGACGTGGGCCCCCCGGATGGCCCGTCCCTTGGATCCTAGGGACCCGTGCGCCTTGGTGGGGGAGGTCGTGTGGTCCACCGACCCGTTCCAGTGGAAACGGGGGGGTGGGGGTGGATGACCGCGCCACACGAGACCGGAACGGCGCCCGAGCGCGAGATGGCCGACGTCGTCCGGTCGATACGGGACACGGTCAAGCGCCATTCGTCCCGCTTCGAGCGGTCGATTCCCCTGATCGCCAGCGAGAATCTGCTCTCCCCGTACGCGAAAGAGCTGTTGATCAGCGATTTCCATTCGCGCTACGCCGAAGGCCTCCCCGGCGAGCGCTACTATGAGGGGAACGAGCAGGTCGATGAGGTCGAGCGGACGTGCCTCGACCTCGCGAAGCGGCTGTTCCGATGCTCGTTCGCCGACGTCCGACCGATCTCCGGAACCGTCGCCAACCTGGCGGTACTGAAGGCGCTCGCCGAGCCCGGGGACCTGGTCGGCACCTCCCGGCTCGCCAACGGGGCCCACATCTCGAGCGCGTCGTTCGGCGCCTTCGGGATGCGCGGCGTGAAGCCGGTCTACTACGCGTGGGACGCCGAGCGGATGACGATCGACGTCCCCCGGACCCGGGAGATCCTCCTCGCGGTCCGTCCCAAGCTCTGCCTGTTCGGGCTCTCGCTCTTCCTCTTCCCGATGCCGGTCGCCGAGCTCGCCCCGACGATGGAGCAGATCGGGGCGAGGGGATGGTACGACGCGGCCCACGTCCTGGGGTTGATCGCCGGTGGCGAGTTCCAGGACCCGTTGCACGAGGGGTGCGTGGTGCTCTCCGCATCGACCCACAAGACGCTCCCGGGACCGCAGCACGGCCTCATCCTCGGCAACGCCCCGGACCCGGAGCTCGACAAGCGGCTCCAGTCCGCCGCCTTCCCCGGAGTGACGAGCAACCACCACCTCCACACCATGGCCGCGCTGGCGGTCAGCTTCGCGGAGCACCTCGCCTTCGGCCGCGAGTACGCGCGGCAGACGGTGGCGAACGCCCGCGCGCTGGGCCAGGCCCTCCACGAACGGGGATTCGACGTGCTCGCGCCCGAGCTCGGGTTCACCCGATCCCACACCGTCGCGGTGCGGGTGGCGAACGAGGGAGGAGGCGAGGCCGCCGCGCGCCGGCTCGCCGAAGCGGGGATCATCACGAACAAGAACCTCCTCCCGGGGGACACGAGCCCGAAGCACCCGCAGGGGGTCCGGTTGGGCACTCCCGAGGTGACCCGGGTCGGCATGCGCGAACGCGAGATGGCCCGGATCGCCGAGTTGTTCGACGACCTCCTCCATCGCCAACGGCCGGCCGCCGAGGTATCGTCGGCGGCCGCCGAGCTCAAGTCCGGGTTCACCGGACTGAAGTACTGCTTCGGCGCGGGCGAGGCGGCGTACCGGTTCTACGATCTGGTCGGCCACGAGCCGTAGCGGTCATCGCGGCGGGTCCGTCGGGGATTCCGATTCCTCGCGCGCGGCGAGCGCGGCGTCCCGGACCGCGGGATCGACGTCGATGCGCAGCGTCCGAGGCGCCGCCGGCTCCGGGACCCGGACGAACCCGGGGCGCCCGTCCGGACCGACCACGGCCCGCAAGGCGCCCTCAGAGACGAGCGAGCCGACCCACTCGGCGAGCTCCGCTCCGCTCGGCGCCGCCCCCGGGAATCCCCGGGCGAGTTCGGGCAACTCCGTCGGGCGATCGGTCCGGGCCCGGGAGAACACGTGGGCCCGTCCCTCGGCCAGCCGCCGCAACTCCTCCTCGCCGACCTCGGGATCCGCTCGGGAGAGCGCTGCGAGCGTGCGTCGGCGTCGGTAGCCGTATCCCCCGAGGCCCAGGGCGAGAACGACGACGCCGAGGCCGGCCAGCCACCACGGAAGCGCGAGAGCGGCGGCGGCCGCGGGAACTTCGATAGGCCCGAGGAGCTCGTAGGTCCCGTTGGGTCCGGCGAACTCGACGTGGACGGTCCCGGAGCTGTCCGTGGGCGCACTGAAGTTCACCCAGACGACCGTCGACGACGCGTTCCCCTCGGTGGCGGGGTTCGAGAGGAGCACCGTCGATCCGAACACCGCCCGGACGATGATCGAGACCCCGGGAGCCCCGTTCCCGAACCGATCGGAGATCCGGTAGAGGGTGGAGTTCGCCCGACTCCCCGGATTCTCGAGTCGCGGGTGATCGAGCCGCAGGTGGCCGGTGTCCGGGGTGACTCGGACCGAGAGGCGGCCGGAGAGGGCGCCCTGGATCGGGAGGGGGCCGGAAAGCTGGACAAGGAGCGTCCCGATCCGGGTCGGAGTGACGCTGACGTTCAGGACCCCCCCGCTCCACGCGGCGGGGGGAACGGCCAACGAGAATCTCGACTGGTTCCCGCCGCGATCGAAGGCGGTGGAGCCGAGGCTGTCGTTGACCCAGGTCAGGCCGCCGGGGGATCCGCCTACGAAGGAGAACGACAGGCTCTCGCCGGTGAGGTCGAACGGGACCGGCTCACCGGCGCCGTTCACCGACACGAGCGACAGGCCCCACGGGTCTCCCGCCGGGTCGCTGGCCCCCGGAAGCGCCCCGAACGTGGTGATCCACACCGGGGCGCCCAGATGCGCCACGACTCGGACCAGTTGGCTCGACCGGGTCCCGAGAGAGTCGAGGACGGTCAGCGTCAGATTGTGGAGGCCGCCGATCGTCGGCGAGTACCGCAGCACGATGGGAGCGGACCGCTGGACCGCGCCGGCGTAGACCGTCCCGACGGGGTCCGAGTCGTTCCACCAGTACGATACCGGGAACGCCCCGCCGTGGACGTACGAACTGAGGGTGATGTTCTGCCCGACGTCCACTACCGCCGAGGAGGCGAGGATGCCGTCGAGGGCGGGGCGATCGACGACCTGGATCGAGAACCCGACGGATCGGTTGACTCCGGCGGTGTCGACCACGGAGGCGACGCCTCCGAACGTGCCCGCCTCTCCCCAGGTCACGTCGAACGTCCAGGGGCCGCCGGTCCGGTTCGAGCAGTACGATCGCCCGTCGCCCGTCGACAGGCAGGCCGGACCGTACGGCGGCGTCCCGCTTCCCGATGCGGCCGAGACGGTGAGCGGGGTCGTCGCGTTCAGGTACGTCTGCCCGGACGCGGGGCTGATAGCGACGGCGAGGGCGGGGGCCACGGTGACCGTGGGGAGCGCGGCGCTCGCCGTCGAAAATCCGTTCGTGAGGTTCACGGACGGTTGGGCCAGTCCCGGGGCCGCGTAGGTGACCGTCGCCGAACACGTCAGATCGAGGATCCCACCTACGACGACGGTGCTGGCGCACGACGCGTTCGTCGGGGGCTCTCCCAGCCCCGGGAGGAACTGGGCGGTGTACGGGTAGCCCGCGGCGCCGGTCCCGGTGACCGACATCGCCGTCCGCTCCTCCGCATCGAGCGACGTCGGGTCGACGCTCCCGCTCGAGATCGCGGTCGCCACCGCGCTCAGGTCGAGGACGACCGGTCCGGCCGACACCGCGGTGCCGTTGTACGAGCCGTTCGTCCAGAGCGCCACGCTGCCCGGGCCCGCCCCGGGCGACGCGGTCACGGTGAGGGTCGGCATCCCCCACGACCCGTCGGCGACCCAGCCGGATCCTCGGAGATGCCAATCGTAGGAGAGGTTCGCCGGGCTCGGACCGCCGTTGCCGGACTCGGGCAGCCCGTGGATCGGCGTGGGCGCGAAAACGCTCACCACGCTTCGACCGTACGGCGCGAGGCTGAGGAGGCTCAGGGCCTCGACGAACTCCATGACCATGCTCGAACCGGTGCGCACCCACGTCAGGAAGTACCCGGGGGGATTTCCGGAAGGGTCGCTGAAGCTGACCGGTCCGTACGGACCGCGGTAGTACGAACAACCCCCGCTCCCGCACGTGGTGGAGGGGACCGGAGCGCCGAGGGTGGTGGTTCCCGAAGGGCCGGTGACGTTGGTGGAACCCCCCCGAAGGCAGCTCAGGGTCGACGGCCCGTGGCTCGGCGAGTAGTTCCAGGTGTAGTAGTACTCTACCGAGAGGTTCACGTTCGCGATCGAGGGGGCGGGGGCTCCCGATCCCTCGACCCCGAGGCTCGCGGCGTAGACCCCGGGAACGGTGCTCCCGGGGCAGGCGCCCGTCGCCAGGGACGGGGCCGCATCCGACCCGGCCGCGCCTCCGACGACCGACGCGGCTCCCTGGGCGGTGGGCCGCGTCGGGCCGACGGGGAGTCCGAGGCCGATCGCCAGCAGGCCCACCGCGACGCCGATCGCCCAAAGCGGCACCGAGGGGCGTACCGTCGGACTGGCCACGCGATCCATCCTCACCCCGCCGTCCGGCGCCTTCCCCCGGGGTCCGCACGCCGGAGCGCGGGCATCGCCTCCCCGGGGGATTAAGGGTGTCGATTTCGCGTCGGACGGTCCGTCGAGAGTGAACGATGCCCGGATCCCCGTCGGGCGCCTTCTTATCGAGGGGCGGGTAGCGCGCGGCGATGTCGGGAGGTCCGCGACGGCGGTTCCGGGCCTCCGAGCGGATCGTCACCTACCTGACGCCGCCGAGGCTGAGCTCCCTGCCGGCGGAGCGGGAACAGCTCGAATTTTCCTCTCGGTCGATGGTATTCCCATCGGACGGCCCCCGGCTCCTCCGGGCCTGGGGGCCTCCCGGCTCTCCCGCCGTCCTCGGGGTCGACGGGACGCCGGCCCGATGGCGGATCACCACCTGGGGACTCTCGGCTCCGCGGGCGCGAGCCGCCGTTCGAGCAATGTTCTCATTGGACGACCCGCTGGAGGAGTTCTACCGGCTGGCTCGGGAGGAACGTGTGCTGTCCGGGGCGGTCCGGACGTTCCGAGGGCTGCGTCTCCCTCGAGATCCCTCCCTCTACGAGGCCCTCGTCCATGCGATCCTGGGCCAGCAGCTGTCGGTCTCCGCGGCGAACACGATCAAGCGACGGCTCATCGAACGGAGCGACTCGTTCCTGGACGTGGAGGGGGTCGAACTTCCCTGTCTACCGGGACCCGATGCCCTCGTCGCGCTCGGGGAGAGCGGCTTGCGGGGAGTCGGGGCGAGCGGGGGAAAGGCGCGCTCGCTGCTCGCGATCGCCCAACGCGAGCGCTCCGGGGCGTTCGCGGCGAGCCGGTTCCGACGGCTCAGCGTCGCACGGGCCGTCGAGGCGCTCGACGCCGAGCCCGGCGTCGGTCGATGGACCGCGGAGAACGCGCTGCTACGCGGCGTCGGTCGTCGAGATCTGTTCGTCGCCGGGGATCTCGGGCTGCGGGTCGCGCTCGACCGGTTCGGAGCGGTTCCCCGATCGGCGCCGGAGACCGACGCCCGGGCCTGGGGGGACCGCCGTTACCCGGGATGGGGCAGCTATGCGACGCTCTACCTGTGGCGGCGGCTCGTCGCCGAGCTCGCCGAGGAGCGTCGGGGGAAGCCGGACGGCTAGTAGCCGGTCGGGGCCGGAGCGAAGGCGACCCGATGGACCACGCGGTGGACGGCACCCGAGCGGGTGAGTTCGCTCTCCTTGAGCAGGAGCTCGCGGACGATAGTCTCCCCGAACCGGCGGCCACCGGAGTCGGCCAGCAGCCGACCGGCGGCCTCCCGGTCCCGGCCGTTCCGGACCCTGAGTAGAGTCAGGTGGGGGGCGAACGGTCTCGACTCGGGCGGGAATCCGACCGAAGCGAGCTCGTCGCGGAGCCGCGACTCGAGCCGCATCACCGCCTCCCGACCCTCCCCCACGCCCACCCAGACCACGCGCGGGGAGTGCGCGTTCGGGAACGCCCCCACCCCCTCCAGGACCAAGCGGAACTCGAACGTTCCGGCCGCCGTTCGGTCGAGCGCCCCCTGGACCGCGGGGAACGCCGTGGGGTCGAGCTCCTCGAAGAAGCGCAGCGTCAGGTGGGCCGGGGCGTTCTGGGTTCTGCCCTCGGGCGACCCCTCAACGGCCAGCGGCGGTGCCGGGATCGCCACGAACGCCCTCATCGCTCCCCCCACGGAGTCACGCCCGTTTCGGCGCTTCAACCTGACGCGAAGCCGGACGACGGCCTCACGCCCGCGGCCTCGGGGAGAGTCCACACCTGAGCTCCCCGCGGCGGATCAACGAGCTCGTCGAGGACCCGGCGGACGAACGCCGCACGCCGGGGATCGGCGACCAGGACCACGAGAAACGCCTGCGCCTTTTGCGCCTTCGCGACGTCGTGGCGGATCCGGTCCCGCCGGGTGGCTCCCGAAACCTCGGCTTCGAAGAAGGCGTTGTGGCCATCGAAGAACCTCCACGCCCACCCGGACCGCGCCCGGTCGAGGAGCTCCGCCCGGGCGAGCGGGAGGCCGCCTCCCTCCGGTTCGGGCGGTAGCAGACAGAGGCGGGCGTCGGGGAGCCTCGTGTCGAACCGCCCCTGACGGAGGATCTCGAGCCGGCAACCTCGCGCCGCGAGCCTCCGGAACGCCCCGATCAGCAGGGCCCGGTGCTCCGCCGACTCGCGTGTGGCGCCGGTCCGCCCGTCGCAGCCCAGGTACCTCCGCCCGGCGGCCGTGAGGTGGAACGGGCCGCTCCCGCTCCCCGAGATCCAGCCGCGCCTCTCGAGGACCGGCAGTCGCCCGGGGATCGTCGCCGGGTCGATGCCGGCCGTCGACACCTCGGTGAGCCAACGATGGAGCGACGGGGTCTCCGCCGGAGTTCGCCTCGACTCGAGCCCGAGGATCGCGAACAGAAGTTCCTCGTCGATCTCGGGGCCGTCGTCCTGGTCGGTTTCCACGGACCCGGGGAACTCGGCGGTGCTCGTCTGGAGGACGCCGGCCCACGCGTCCGGGTCGGGGGAAGGCGGCGGCGCCGGAACGACCGCCATGCGCGCCACCGGCCGAAATCGCGAAGCGACGATCGCCGTCCCGGTCGGGAGGCTCGGCAGCAGCTCGGCCGACTCCCCGGCGGTGAGCCCGACCCAGCCGCCTGTCGTGGCCGCCGACGCCATCGGGACCCGGAACGCGACGTGGCTCCCGGCCGCGCCCGTCGCCGCCGACCTCAGCTCCATCGCAAAGCGCTCCGGGTATTGGGTGGCGATCAACAGGCCGACGCCGAACTTGCGTCCCTCGGCGAGGATCTCGGCCAGGATGCGGGGGGAGACGTTCGACGCCTCATCGACCACGAACAAGGTCCGCAGCGCCGCCGCGCCGACGCTCGGCCGGGTCGTTCGGCCGAGATACAGCCGGCTCACCAGGAGGGTGGAGGCGAAGCCGCTCGCCTCGGGACCGAGCGAACCCAGCGGCAGTCGCACGACGAGCGAACGCCCGTCGTCCAACAGGGTGTCGACGGGTAGCCCGGAATCCACCGGGGCGAGGAGCCGGGTGAGCTCGGGGCGGAGCAGCACCTTCGCGATCCTCGAGGCCGCCGGCGCCAGGTATTCCGGGTTCCGATGCTGGATGGCGGGGAGCTCCTCGAGGAACCGGGCCACCGCGGGGACCCGGGTCGCCAGCCGGGCCGCATCGCGCCGCGACGCATCGGTCAGGAGGTCGAACAGATCCACCAGCGTCCCCCCCTCCTCTTGCACGCGCCGCACGAACGTGTCGAACACCCGCTCCATCCGGAACCCCCAGTACGTCTCGCCCCCTTCGCCCGTGAGCCGCTTCAGCGCGGCGACGAGATGCGCCGCCTCGACCTCGGGCGCGATCCCGGTCCCTCCGAGCACCCGCACCCCGGTCCGCGGAGCCCGCTCGTCGGTCGGGTCGAGGACGACGAGGCGCGCGCGCCCCACGGGCGAGAGCCGGGCGGCGAGGCGGGGCCCGACATCGCCGTGCACGTCGACGACGAACGTGCTCGTCCCCCGCTCGACGGCCCGACGGGCGACCTCGACGAGCCACGCGGTCTTTCCGGATCCCGAGGCCCCGATGGCGACGGCGTGGTGGAGAAGGTCGTCGGAGGTCGGGAACGCCGGCACGGACGGAAGGCTCACCTCGCGGGCGGCTTCGTCCGGCCGGACGACGAACGGCGCGCCGGGGTGGACCCATCGACCGGGACCCCGCGTCCATCGGGCCTCTCGGGAAGGATGCGGCGACGACATCTGCAGCCTCGCCGGGGGCAGGCCGGCGTCGACCAGCCGCCGAAGGAGACCGACGGCGAATCGGGGCAGCTCGCGGGCGAGCTGGGCGCGGCTCGCCAGTACCCGGGACCGGAGACGGACCGAAAGCCGGCCGTCCCCTCGGGACTCCCAGAGGCTCTGGCTGTCGACCCGGATCCCCCGCACGGGATCGAGCCGGGGAACGGGCCCGAACGGGACGATCGGGATCGGGGGAGTACGCCGCGGGGGATCGCGGGCCGAGCTTTCCCCGGGGCGCCCCGAGGGTCGCGGATCGCGCGGTTCCGGGTCGCCCGTCGGCACGGCGACCAGGTAGACGGTCGGCGTCCCCTCCGTCGTGGGCGACGGTGGGCCTCCGGGAGCGAGACCGACGATTCCCGGGATCCGGGCCGACGCCTGCTCGATGAGCGGTCGAAGCCGACCGTCGGGCAGTCGCAGCACGACAGATCCGGTGTCCGGTGACTGGTCGATCAGGAACGCCGACCGACGGGGCGCCGACGCCAGGGCGGCGGCCGCCTCGCGGAGGAACGCCCCCGTCCACCCGGGGGCCTCCGCGCGGAGGCCGACCGCCCACGGACCCGAGGTCCCCTCAGCGGGGTGCATCCCTTCGAACCCCGAGGGCCTCGAGGCGGTCGACCTCTCGGAGGATCGCCGGGAAGCGGTTGATCACGCAGAATCGGCGGATCGTCGACGTCGGCACCCATCGTCGAACGGGCCCGTCCACCTCCCAGAGGTGGACGATCCAGGCGAGGCGGCCGTCGGGAAGTCGGTACAGGGTCGCCCACGGGGCGTGATGCAATCCGAGCGGGAGACGGACGCGTCCCACGCGACGGACCTTGCCGGGGGCGCTCGGGTGTTCGGCTTCGGGACACGGAACGGGTTCTGGGGACGCCGAGGCGTCCGGGGTCGTTCGGACCATCGAAAACTCCGAGCCGTCCGTCGGTGACCGCGCGACGACGGCGGTGCCGGTCGATCCGACCGGAAGGTCGACGCGCGGCGCCCTCCCCCAAGGGTCTTCGGCGGCGGCCCGGTGGTCGACCGCCCGAGGGGGAGGGGGATCCGGCTCGAGGAGCCGGGAAGCTCCGGGCCCGTGCGTCCCCGACGGAGAGTCGGAACGCTCCCGCACCGGCGAGCGTTGCCGCTCTCTACCCGTCGGCAGCCAGGAAGACCCCTCTTCCGGGCCGGACGATCACGTCACCGTCGTTGGAGCCGGCGTCGGCGGACCCGCGGCCGCCACCTCGAGGGGGCGGCTACGGGGGACCGGCGGAGAGCTCGGGTTTCCGGGGTCGAACGGGGAACGATCGGACCGGGCAGAGCCGCGTCGCGCGCCACGAAGCACGGCCGAGGGGATTCCACGCTGGACCCGACAATACACGTCCGAGCGAACGCCCGGGATGGGCATCCCCGCTCCTCTCCCGATGAACGCTGAAAACTGGAGTCCCCGGGTGGAAGACCCCCCCGCACGCCCGAGACGCGGTGCCGTCTCCTTTCTGGCGATGTGAGGGGGGTCTTCCGGGGTGGTTGCGAACGAATGTCGGTGCGCGCCCTATTTGAAGGCCGGGCGGGGGAGGCGGAAACGCCTCCCCGAGGACGGTTTCGGGCTAGTGCGAGCGCGCGGCGGAAGGATCGACGACGACGCGCGGTAGCTCGCCTTCGATGGCGGGGGTTCGGCTCGCGGCGTTGGGCGCGTGGACCGCGCGGAGCCTCGGAGCGAGCCAGCGCTCGGCCCAGACGCGCAGCTCTCGCGTCGCGGGGGCGAGGCCCATGCCCATCTCCGTGAGCGAATAGACGACGCTGAACGGGCGAGTGCTCACGACGGTGCGCTGGACCACGCCGGTCCCCTCGAGGTACTTGAGCGTCGCACTCAGCGTCTTCGCGTTGAGCCGGGAGTTGGACTTGAGGAGCTCGCTGAATCGCTGCGGGCCCTGAAGCAATCGATGGATGATCGCCAGCCGCCACTCGGTCCCGACGACCCCAACGGCCGCCAGCACCGGGCAGGGGCCCGAGGCCTGCGTCTCGCACATGTCGTTCGATGCCGCCGAAGGAGCTGGACGGGTCGTGGGTCGCTGCATGGGAACCTCGAGGGGAGAAAGTTCACTTCGCCATATATAGTTACCCGGCTACACTTACTCCCCCAGATGGAGTTGCTTTCCCAAGGTAAGCGGAAACGGTGATGCCGGCGTTCGCCACCGTTCGGACCGCTTCGCCGAGCCTTGTACGTTTTCCCGCCGAAGCGTTCCCTAGGCCGTGACGCCGGATCCCCAGGAGATCGAGGTCTCCCTGGAGCAGGACCTGGCGGGACTCCGCGGCCGGCCGCCCCGCCGGTTGCGCGTCTCGGCGCGCTGGACGGCCGCGCCCGGGACCGACCTCGCTCGAGCGCGCGGTGAGCTCGCCGTTCGCCTCCAGCAGGAGCTCGATGCGCTCAGCGTGGAGTTCGGCGGGGCGCCGCCGTTGGCCCTCGGGGGCGACCGATCCCTCTCCGAACTGATCGAGACGTACCACCCGCGACAGGTCGAACTGGTGGAGCTGCTCCGGGACGAGGGGGAGATCTCCCCCTCGGAACACGATCTCCTGCGGGCCTACCTGGAGCGTCCCGGACCGATCGCGTCGGCCGGACCCTCCCCGCTCGGCGGCGGAGCGGGGGAGCCGCCGGTCACCGAGCGCCCGATCGCCGCGGCGCCCCTGGCCCAGGACCGGACCCCCACGACCCCTCGGCCGGTGAACGAGCTGCTCCAGCTCTACCGAATCGAATCGATCAAGCAGGCCGGGGCCGTGCGCGCCCGCCGCCAGATATCCTATGAGGAGTACATGTCCTTGAAGCGGCACTTCCAGGTCACCGACCCCACGTCCCCGCCGGGTTCGTCCTCAGAACCGCAGGCGACGGACCGCGGGCAGTAGCGCCGGTCCCGCGAGGGCGGCGGCAACGAACGCCCCGCCAACGATCACGCCGAGCGTCGTCGCCGACAGCGACAGGGCGAGGACGCCGACGAGCAGCCCGCCGATCGCCCGGGCGCCTCCCCTCGGGAAGTAGGCGTTAGTGAGCGTGCGGGCCACGAGCGGGGGCGGCGTCGTCGCCTGGAGGTAGGCGATGTACGCGGTGTAGAACCCGACGTCGAACGCGCCCACCGCGAACCACGCGGCGATGCTCGGCCACAGCATCGGCGCCGCCTGAACGGCCACGACGACCAGCCCCCCTTCGACGAGGCCGATCCCGACAAGGAACTCCGTCAGGCGCTGCCGCGGATTGAGCTGCCCGATCGCCAGGCTCCCGACGACGCCCCCGATGGCGAACGCGGTGAACAGGATCCCGTAGCTCGACGCCGGAGCGTCGAACCGGCTCGCGGCGAGGAGCGCGATGAGGAGGGCGGGGGCCGCGCTGAAGAGGCCCTGGGCCGAGCTGAAGGCGACGAACTGCAATCTCGGGTGACCGTCGCCGGCCGATAGGTAGCGCCACCCGTCACGCAGCTCGTCGAGGTATCCGGTACGGGTGGAGGCTCCCAGGGGGGCCCGGATCGGCAGCGCGAACACCGCGCCGGCGAGGTTCAGCCCGGCGTACAGCAGCGCCCCACCGGCCGGTCCCACGAGCAGGATCAGCCCGGCCCCGGCAGCATACCCCGCGATCTGGTTGCCCCCGTTGACGGCCCCGAGAAGTCCGTTGGCCCGGAACAGCGCCTCGCCCGAGACGACCCGGGGGAGGATCGCCTGGCTCGCGGTCCACGTGAAATCCCAGACGACGGAAAGGGCGATCACGAGCGCCAGGAGCGCGAACGTCGTCAGACGCCCCTCCAGCTGCAACAGCCCGATGAGGAACGCGAAGAGCGCCTGGATCGGGTAGCCGATCAGCAACACCGTCCGAAGGTCCGCGACCCGATCGACGAACGGGCCGACGAGGAACGACAGCGAGTAGACCCCGAACTCGACGAACAGGACGAGGCCGGCGACGGCGAGGCTCCCGGAGACCCGGTAGGCGAGCCACAGGATCGCGATCGAGTAGACGGCGTAGCCCGTGTCCCCGGCCGACCCGGAGAGGAAAACGAACCGGAAGTTCCGGTCCGAGAGAAGCGCCCGATACCCTCCGCCCTTCGCCGGCGGCGCCGGTTCGACCGCCACGGGTCCCCGCTAGCCCGCCGTCGAGGCCGGGGCGAGCGCCACGGCCATCAACCCCACGTCGGTGATACCGGAGCGCATCGGGAGCGGACGCGCGGCGCCGGCGCTCCCCCCAGGGACGATCGCTCCGCCGATCACAGCCCCGGGCGGGGCTCCGCGCTCGGAGGCGCCCTTCGTCCGCAACAGCGAGATCGTCAGCTCGCGGCGACGTACGTGCGACCGCACGGCGACGAGGAACCGTTCGAACGCCGGCTGCTCATCGACCCCCTCGGGGAGGCCGAGCGTGAGCGCGGCGAACGCGACGATCCCCTTGCGCCCCGCGTCGACCATCTCCACCCGGTTCTCCTCGACCACGGCGTCGACCCGCTGGAGGAAACGCTCCGCCGCCGCCTCGGGGGGGTCGGAGAGGCTCAATGCCGCGAGCCTCGGCATGTACTTGCGCTCCCCGACCGAGTCGGCCGCGCCGCGCAGCGCATCCGCCGGCGTCGCGACGACGACCGGGCGATGTACGTTCTCCCCGAGCTTGGCCGGGGTCCCCGGATGCGGGGCGAACAACGCCGTCTCGGCGGCGGGCATCGTCGACCAGAGGCCGGTGCGCTCCAGGAGGGCGCGACCTCCGATCCGCTCGAGGTCGTTGGGGAGGAGCGTCGGTCCGCCTCCCACCCCGGCGGCCCCGTCGCCCCGGTCGATGAGAAGCGGCACGACGGTCGCCGTGGAGGCGGCGATCGCGAGCTGGCCGCCGACGGCCCCGCGGCCGGTGAGCCGCGCGAGGCTCGCGACCTCGGCGCCGGTCGCCCCGGCCGTGTGCGCCTGGCGGAGCCAAGCCGCCCAGCCGGTCCCGGTGCGACCCTTCGGGGGCGTGGCGAGCCAGGGAAGGGCCCCGGGGGAGATCGCGAGGATCAGCAGATCGCGCTCGCCGAGACCGTTCGCCAGTTCGAGGATCGCCGCCGCGCTCGGCTCCGCCTCGACGTCGCCGGGCCACGCGTCGGTGGTCCGCATCGCCTTGAACGGGACCTCGGGAGGGACCGGGTCCGGCCCGACGACCAGCCCCTGGGTCACCCGGTCCCCGAGAGCGTCACAGATGCCGAGCGCCGAGGAGAGGGCGGCGTGACCCACGGCCACGAACGCGATCTCGCGGTACCGGTCCGCGGGGACGAACCGGTTCCCGACCCGCAGGACGTTCTCCTCCACCCGGAGGGCGGAGCGGACCGCCCGATAGGCGTCGGCGCCGGTGACCGCCCCCCGGAACGCGAGGACGTGGACCGGGTCCGGCCCCTTCGGCGGCGGGCCGCTCGACCGGGGGAACGGCTCGTAGAACGGTTCCGTCGGCGAGCGGTCCACGAGGCTCGGGAACCGGCGGCCTCGGAAAACGGCTTGGGGGGCCGGTGCCCCGTCAGCCGAGCTGCGCCCGCTCGACGGGGCGGGTCCGTCCCGGGTCCCGGAACCGGCCGGGGCCGAACAACCCGGGGTCGAGGTCCGTCGGTTCTCCGAGGACCGCCTGGGCGACGCGGCGCGACGACGCCGGAGCGAGCATGAACCCGTGTCCGCCGAACCCGTTCGCCTGGAAGAAGCCGGGGAGGCGGGGGTCCTCGCCGATCAACGGGAGCCCGTCCGGGGTATCGTCGTAGAACCCGGACCAGGCCCGAAGGATCCCGAGGCTCGAGAGGCGAGGGACCAGCTGGGTGAGCGCCCGGGACATCGCCCGCAGGAAATTTGGAGAGCTCGGCATCCCGCGCGCGGTCCCGGGAGCGTGCGCGACGGTGAGTCCCCCGACGATCTCCCCGCGCATCGTCTGGGAGAAGTACAGGCCGTCGGACAGCCGGACGACCATCGGGTCAAGGAACGGCTTCAACGGTTCCGTCGCCAGGATCTCGTGACGCGTCGCGTCGTTCGCGGGCGCGAGCCCGGCGCGGCGCGTGAGCTCCGACGACCATCCCCCCGCCGCATTCACGACGGCATCGGTCGAGACGGAGCCCGAGGAGAGGCCGATCCCGACGACCTTGCCGTTGGCGGTCGCGACCCCGGTCGCCTCCGACCCGAGGAGCACCTCGACCCCGAGCGATCGCACGGACTCGTAGAGCCCCCAGATCGCGGGGAAGGGGTAGAGGGTCCCGTCGGAGCCGAGGAATGTCCCCCCGACCACGCCGTCCAGTTCGAGGCCGTTGATGTAGCGGGGGATCTCGGATTGCGTGAGCTCGCGCGCGTCGAGCCCCTCCCCCCGGACGACGGACCGGACCCGCCGCAACCGTTCGAGCTCGGCCGGGCTCTCGGCCAGGAACAGGTAGCCCCCCTGGCGGAACCAGATGTTGTAGCCGAACTCCCGCCCGAAGCGCCGGAACGCATCGACCGACTCGCGGGCGAGCCGGACCGTGGCCGTGGTCTCCCACTGCTGGCGAACGCCGCCCCCGTTGCGCCCGGAGGCGCCACCGGAAAGGAACCCGCGGTCGACGACGAGGATCGGGCCCCCGCCGGCGCGAGCGAGATGGTAGGCGGTGAACAGCCCGACGATCCCGGCGCCGACGATGACCGTGGGGTACCGGTCTCGCGATGCGCGGGTCATCGGGCGGCCCCCGTCGGCTCCGACTCGTCGGGGAGGCCGGCGAACGCCGAGAGCGGGAGCGGGGTCACGGGAGGCCGCTGGGTGATGTATCCGACCTCGGTAGGCCGCCGCTGCTCGAGCCGGGCGAGGAGCAGCAGGGTGTCCGGTAGGCAGTACCGGCCCTGGCAGAGCCCGGAGCCGACCCCCGTGTAGCGCTTGATCACCTCGATCCCCCGGTATCCCCGTTCGTGCGCCTCCTCGATCTCGGTGAGCATCACGTCCTCGCAGGGACAGACGATCCACTTGCCCTTCGGTCGGCGCCCTGCGAACAGCTGGCGGTAGTAGCCCTCGATCTCGTTCGGCTCGATCGCGTCGACCCGGCCCAAATTGGCGAGACTCGGGGGCTCTTCCCCCAGCGCCTGCATCGCCGCCGCGGTCCCGCTCGCCTCGGCGGCGGCGGTTCCCACGAACCCCGCGCCCTCGCCCGCCCCGAACAGTCCCGGCTGACTGGTGGCGGTGCCTCGACCCAGCTTCGGGTAGTACGCCCCGCCGGCGTTCCGCCACTCCATCTCCGCCCCGGCCTGGAAGTAGAGCTGCGGGTGAGGCAGCCGGCGGTGGGCCAGGATCACCGCATCCGTCTCGAGCGAGAACTCAGCGCCGTCCGCCCGGGAACGCAGCCGGACCCCCCGGACCCGGCGGCGCCCGATCGCGGCCATCAGCAGCGTCCTCGGGTAGAGCGGCACCTCCAGGGCCGAGGCCTTCTCGGTGAGTTCGGGGGATACGGATCCCGGCGCGACCACGGCGTCGACCTGCGGGCCGCACCGATCGAGGATTTCCGCGGCCCGCTCGCCACCGCCGAACACCACCGCGCGTCGGAAGAACGGGGCGCGGTTCGGTTCGGTGAAGGCGAGGGCCCCCTCGGCCGTCACCACCCCCGGTCGGTCGCTCCCGGCGAACCAGAGTCCCGCATCGTACCCCCCGGTGGCGATGATCACGGATCTCGCTCGCACGTCGACCCCTCGTCGTCGACCCTCGACGGCGATGAGGCGCCACGGTCGATCGACCTCGGGTCGGGGAGGAGGCAGGAACGCCACGGTCGTTCCCGAGAGCATCGCGACGCCGGGTCGAACCGCGGCGATCGGGCTCGTGTCGATCCCGACGGACGCGATCCCGTGCTCGGCGAGGGTCGAAAGCGCCGCCGCGCCGGCGATCCCGGTACCGAGGACCGCCACCTCGGTCTCGATACGGCGGGCCGCCGGTGGTTCGATCCCCCCCGGGCGGTCGGCGATGCGCCCGTATCCGGAAAGCCGCCGGACGACCTGATGGTACAGCGGGGTGAGGAACGCCGGTCGTCGGAACCCCCGAAGGGTATCGATTCCCCCCGGCAGCAGCAGGTCGAGCGCGCCCAGAACGTCGTGGTTGGGTGAGGGCCACGCGTTCTCCGTCTCGACGACGTCGCCGTCGCCCGGGACGTACCGGCAGGCGCGGACGTTCGGTACCCCGTTGACCCGGACCAGACACTGGGTGCACTGACCGACCCCGCAGAAGGGGGCGCGGGGTCGATGGTAACGGATCGACCGTTGCAGGATCGGCAGCCGGCCGTTCCATAACGCCTCCAGAAGGCTTCGACCCGGCGAGATCGGAAGACGCCGCGACCCGAACCGTACGGTGGAGCGCGGCGGGGAGGCCATGGAGGCTCGAACGAACCGGGCGCCGATTATTAGAGCGCCCCCGCAACGGCCGGCCGCTGGCGTGGGGAATCTCCCGGAAGGCCGATGTCCGGGCGAGCTCGCAAATCTATATAGTATCGGGAGAAGTGCGACCCGAGCGCATGCGGACGACCGGGGGCTTCCACGGGCGGCGAATCCAGAAGACCGGCGGGTCGACGTTCATCGTCTCTCTGCCGAAGACCTGGGTCGTCAGCCGTGGGCTCCACGCCGGGGACGTCCTGTTGTTCACCCCCCGCTCCGATGGCTCGCTGACGGTCTACGCCGAGGACAGCCCCCGGGTCGACTCGATCCGTCGGGTCGTCCAGGTGACCAACGACATGATCGAGGACCACCTGTTCCGGATCCTCGTCGCCGAGTACATCGCCGGCGCGCCCCTCCTCGAGGTCCGCACGCCCGGCCGGATGAGCCCCCACACGCGGGACGTGATCCGTTCGTTCACCCAGCGGATGATCGGTCCGGAGATCCTCGAGGAGACGGCCGACGCCGTCGTCCTTCAGGACGTCGTGGGAACGAACCCGCTCCCGATCCCCTCGGTGATCCGGCGGATGCACCAGATGGTCCGGGCGATGCAGACCGACGCCATGGCGGCGTTCCGTTCGCAGGATCAATCGATCGCGCGCGATGTCGTCGAGCGCGACTGGGAGGTCGACCGGCTCCACTGGTTCGTGCAGAAGCAGGTCACGACGGCGTTGCGAGACGCCCGGATGCTGACGAGCCTCGGGCTCACTCTGCCGGAGTGCTCGACCTACCTGTTGGCGTCCCGGGTCCTGGAGCGTATCGCGGACCATGCGGTCCGCATCGCCGACACCGTCGAGATGCTCGGCAAGGAGAAGCCCCCGCCCTCGCTCGTCAACGAGCTCGAGTCGCTCTCCGCGGCCGCCTCCTCGGCGCTCGCCGAGGCGCTCGACGCGCTTGAGGCGAAGGACATCGCCCGCGCGAACGCCGTCGTCGACGACGCCCACCGGGTCACGCGCGAGCGGGAGAAGATCCTCCGGGAGCTCTCGACGAAGCGGGGGCGCCTCGCCGTGAGTCTCGCCTACGTCCTCGAGAGCCTGGAACGCAGTGCCTCGTACGCCAGCGACCTCGCCGAGATCGCGATCAACCATGCCGTCGAGAACCGCGAGCTTCCGGCCCCGCTCCCCCGGAAGGGGGAGACGAAGTCGGCGGCCGTCGCCGTCGCCGGGAGCTGACCCGGGGCCGGTCCGCAAGGCCCCTGGGCCCCCCGCGCCGAGTGAGAACCGGCCCAAAGGTCCAAAACCCCCCCGGGGGCGTCTGGGAGTGTGTGCGCCGATTTCTGTTGTTGTTCGTTTGCCTCTGGGCCGTCGGATCGGCCTCGGGGGCGGCGTTCGCCGACCCGGCATCCCTGCCCCCGGTGGCCCACGGCCACCCCCAGGCCGGGCCAACGCTCTCCGGCTGGGTCCTGGACGCGTTGACCGGCGGAGCGGTCCCCGGGGCGATCGTCTCGGCCAGCAGCGGACCCTCGACTTCGACCACCTCCGATGGATCGTTCGGGCTCGTTCTCCCGAACGGGTCGGTGACGATCACCGTCACGCATGTCGGATTCCACCCCTCGGCCGTCACCACCGTCGTCCACGCCGGAGGAGCCCCGCTCAACGTGACCCTCCAGCCGTACGTCTACCCGGTCCACGGGGCGGTCGTCGATCCGGTCGGGTCGGTGGGGATCGCCGGCGTCGTCGTGGTCGCTGACCCGGGAAACATCGTGACGACCTCCGGGGCGTCGGGGGTCTACCGGCTCAATCTAGAGAACGGCAGCTACACGCTCACCGTGTCGGCGCCGGGGTACCGGTCGTCGACCGTCCAGGTCGTCGTCGATGGGGCACCGGTCTCCCTCTACCTGTTCCTCGCCCCCCCGGGCCCGGGTTCGGTCGCGCCGCCGTTCTCGCCGGTCCCGATCGTGGCGTCCGGGCTCTTGGCGGGGATCGGGGCGGGGGCGCTCGGCGAATGGAGCGCCCTCGGCGACCGCCGACGCCCGGTCCGGGGACCCTCGGGTCCGCTCGCGGCGTTGCCCTCCTGGGCCGGCGCGAGGACCCGGAGCCGGCGGAGCCGCTAGCTGCCGACCTCGGCGATCGTGGGATCAGAAGTTGACGTGGCCGCCCGCCAGGGCGATTCGGAGCAACGCCTGCATCTCGTCGTCCGACGGGACGCGCGGGTTGGCGACGGCCCCGGGGCTGTTCGAGGCCCGCCGCGCGATCTCGGCGATCCGCGGCGTGAGATCCGCCGCCGGGATCCCTACTCCCTCCAGGGTGGCGGGGATCCCGAGCTGCTCGAGGACCGGTCGGATCCGGTCGGGAAGAGCGGCGCGATGCTGCACCGACGCCGGGCCGAGAAGCGGCGCGAGGGTACCGTAACGGTCCCGCGCGGCCGGAAAGTTGTACTCGAGCACGTAGGGCAGCAGGACCCCGAGGAGCCGACCGTGGGCGACGCGGAACTCCGACGCGAGCGCCGCGGCGAGGGCGTGGCCGACCCCGACCTGCGAATTCGAGACGGCGATGCCGGCCATCGTCGCCGCGTAGTGGATCTCGGTCCGCGCCTCGTCGTCGTCCGGATGCTTCGCCACCTTCGGCAGGTTCGTGAGCGCCGTCGCCAGGGCCTCTCGCGCGAGGGCGTCGGAGAACGGGTTCGACCATTCCGACGCGATCGCCTCCAGCGCGTGGGCCAGCAGGTCCGCCCCCGAGTTCGCCCGGACGTCGCTCGGCATGCTGCGCGCGAGCGTGGCGTCCAACAACGCCCAGTCGGAGACGAGATCGCGCGATCCGACCTCCAGCGGGAGGGCTCCCTCCCGCCGGAAACCCACGGTCCAGCCGGCCTCCGCGCCGCTGCCGCTCGTCGTCGGCACGGCGACGAAGCGGCAACGCCGTCGCAACCCGAGTTCGACGAGCGGGGTGATCGTCTCCATCGGCAGCTCCGGACGCTCGAAGCGGAGCCACACGCCCTTCGCCGCATCGATCGTGCTCCCGCCCCCGACCGCGACGATCCAGTCCGGTTGGAAGGCGTTCGCCTTGGCCACCCCCGGTTCCAGCTCCTCAACGGTGGAGTCGACCGGCGGCCCGGCCCAGGTCTCAACGGCCGTATCGGTCTTCCGAAGCTCCTCGATCGCCCGGCGCTCGAGTCCGAGACGTGCGACGTTCGGATCGACCACCACGAGCGCGCGGCGCGCGCCCAGCGCGCTCAGCTGTTCGAGGGCGCCGACGCCGAATGCGAGACGGGGCGCGGTGAGGAAACCCATCATGTCGACCGTCCCGACCGAGCCACCCGGAGTGCCGCGGGGGTCACCGGGGGCCGGAGCGCCCGCATCGGGGGCAGAGGCCGGTGAGGGAGAAGGTGACCCCCTCGACCGACCATCCGGTCGGCCGACGGTCGGCCAAGAGCTCGAGCTCGAACAGGTCGAGCTGGGTCAGTGCCACCCCCGCGATCCGCCCGCAGTTGCGGCAGACGGCGTGCGCGTGGGGCTCCTCGCGCAATCTCGGCGGGAACGGGATCTCGGTCGGCACGACGACCGTCACCTTCGGCCCGACGGCCGGTGGCTTGCGAGCTCGCGCTCTCGCGGAGGATCGCGGCTTGGGGACCGGACGTCGGCGGGCCATGGGAACGCCGACCGCGGCGGCGGTATTTGAGCGGGCGCCGGAGTTCGCGCCGACCCGGAGGTCATCCTCAAGGCTTGTCCGCGGTCTAGGGGAGTGGGGGGTCGCGGGATGGCGTCGGCGAGCCCGGTTCGCCTCGACCTGGTGCTCGCCCACTGGTGTCCGCACTGTGATCCGATCTCGACCGAACGCGCGCCCGTCCTGGCGAAGCGACTCGGGGTGCCGCTCCGCCTCCTCGACATCGATATCCGCGAACAGGAGCGCGTCGCCGATCGCCTGGTCGAGGCCCATGGCGACTGGTCGGACGACTATCTGATCCCCCAAGTGTTCCTCGAGTGGAGCGACGGGCGGATCCAACACCTCCTCACGGGCACCCCCGGATCGACGGCGTCCACCCGCGCCTCCTGGGAGTTCCTCCTGGGACTCGAGCCAAGCCGCGTGGCGGAGCTGCCGGGACCGCGACGATGAACCGCTCCCCTTGGTCCCCGAGCAGACCCGGCGCCGTCGCGGTCCCGTGGATGGCGGTGACGATCGCCTTCGTCTCGGTCTCGTCGTTATTGTTCACCTCCCCGCCCGTGGATGCCCGCGGGGCGCCCCATTCGCCCGGGACCGCCGGAACCCATCCTCGGGAGCTAGCCCGGAGCGCGGAGGGCGGGACGGGCACGTTGCCGGGACTCCGGGGGCCTCTCGTGCACCCAGATGTCCAACGGGGCTACGATTGGTCGATCGGCTGGTGGATCTACGGGCCCGGGGACAACAGCCACACCTTGGGGGAAGGCGGCGCGTTCCTCATCGACAATCCCACGAACAACCTGACGATCTTTGGCGGTCTCGCGAGCGGCGGTCTCGGAAACACGACGATCGAGTACAATTCGACCCCGTACAACTGGTCGGAGTGGAATCTGCCATTGGGATACGCGCCCACTCCCCGGGCGAACATGTCGTCGGGCTCGGATCCCACCCTCGGGATCGGGGTCATCTTCGGGGGGATCACCAACCTCACCCAGCAGCGCGTGTCGAACGAGACGTGGGTGTTCGACTTCGCCCGCGAGAACTGGACGAACGCGACCCACGGCCCGTCGCCGTCCGCCCGCCAGAGCGCGGCGATGGCCGTCGACCCGGCCCGGAACATCGCGATCCTGGAAGGAGGGGTCGACCCTTCGTTCCGATACGGGAGCTCGACCGGCGAGGCGTTGTGGAACGACACGTGGATGCTGAACCTCTCCACCCGCACCTGGACCCAACTGTTCCTCGCGGGGGCCCCGGCGCCGATGTTTGGCTCGTCGATGATCTTCGACACCGTCGACCGGCAGTTCTACCTGTTCGGGGGGTGCGGGACCACCTGCTCGAGCACGCTGTGGACCTACCGACCCGGGGACACGGCGTGGCGAGTCGTCAACGCCACCGGCGCGGTCATCTTCCCGAGGGCGTCGCCGGCCTTCGAGTGGGACCCGACGCAGAACGCCACCCTCCTGTTCGGGGGGTTCCAGCCCGGGGCGTCCGGACCGAGGGTGCTCGACGACACCGAGCTGTTCGATCCGGCCACCCGGCAGTGGGCGACGATCCAGTTCTCGGACCAGCCCCCACCGCTGTACGACCCGACTGTGGCCGAGCCGGAGCAGAACGGCTGCGCGGGAATGTTCGTCTGGTCGGCCAGTCCTTCCCTCGCTGGTCTCCCGGTGAATACCTGGCTGTTGGAGTCTCCGAATCCGCCGTTCCCGAACTGCTTCATCCCGAAACTGCCGAACGGGAGCCACGGGCCTCCCCCCAAATGCCCGCCGACCTCCACCGAGCTGAACGTCACCGTCCTCGACCTCGCCACCGGCGCTCCGGTCGTGGGCGCGAGCATCGTGTACGACGGGCCGTGCAGCCCCACACCGGGCACGACCGATCCGAACGGGACGGTCCGGGCGTACGTCTCACCGGGGATCGGCTGGAACGTCACCGTCACCCGCCTGGGGTACTACACCAAGACGCTGTGGTACAGCGCCCCCTTCGCCGCGCATGCCGCGCTCACCATCCGGCTCCAGGACCTCCCGATCGCCACCATCCGGTGTTGGGGGATCGGCGGGTCGACGGGTCCCGTTCCCCTCCCGAACGTGACGGTCACGCTCGATGGTAGCGTGATCCTCGGAACCTGCGACGGCACCGGGCAGCTCGGCCCCCTGAGGCTGCCGTTCGCCGGGGGGGTTCTCACGTTCAGCGGCTCCCGCTCCGGGTACTCGGGATCCAACGACTCGGTCCTCACTCCCCCGAACGCGAACGTCCTCGCCAATCTCACCCTGAGGCCGAGCGGCCCGCTGCGGATCGAGGTCGTCCGCGGGTCGGATGGCGCTCCGATCATCGGAGCGAGCGGGGTACTGACCTCCATCGACCCCTTGTCGGTCGGACCCGTGCGATTCTCCACGGGGCACGGAGGTTGGTTCAACGTCACCATCGGCGGCGCCAACTTCACGGTGAGCGTATCGGCGCCCGGCCTGGCCCCGGTGCGCTACGGGCCGGGGTACCATCCGTGGGCGACGACGACGACCTGGCTGATCTCCCTGGGAGCTCCGAGCGGCGACAACCTCACCGTCCGCCTCATCGACCGGTCGGATGGCTCGCCGATCTCCGGGGGCACGGTCTCCGTCGCCCCCAACTTCTCCGGGACGACCGGAGCCGACGGGACCGTCCGATTCTCCCTCCTCGGTCCCCCCGGCCCGGCGGTGGTCGTCGGCTCCGCGTCGGGCTATGAGAGCCGTTCCTCGCTCGTCGTCCTCACCCCGTCGGGGAACTTGCCGACGCTCGTCCTCGCCCTCAATCGGACCCCGAGTTGCGCGCGGGCCCCCGTCTGCGCGCTGACGGCGAACGCGACGGGGCCGCTCGGGTTCCACCTGCTCCCGAGTTCCGGTTGGCCGCTCCAGCTGCTCGTCGCCTCCCCCGCGGCCCTCCTCATCGCCGCGACGGCCGCCCTGATGCTGCGGCGCCTCTGGCCGATTCACCGGCCTGCGGGCGACCGCCCGCCGATCCAGTCCCCCGGGCGGCTCGGGTAGGCCACGGCCCCTGTCCCCGGGCCATCGAGCGCCTCGGTACCGCCGCTTTCTTGTACTTTCAAAAGGGTCCCGTGCCGCATGTCTTCGCCCCCCCACCGCACCAAACGAGCGACCCCCGGCCCCCGCGGAGCCCCTCCCCACCGCCCGGCACCGGCACCCGTGGCCGTGGAGCGCGAGGCAATCGAGAGCCTGCGCGAGGATTTCGACGAGGCCGCGCTCCACGTCGCCGAGCTCCGGGAGTACACCGGGTTCCGCCTCGGACCCGTCGTCGACGTGCCCTACGGGGTCGTTCCGCCCGGGACCGTCGGGTGGCGCCGACGGGTCGATTGGTCTCCGGTCCGATCGTCGGCCCCGCCCCCGGAGGAACCGGACGCGTGGTTGTACCTGCTCGTCGTCCCGCGTGCCTCCGTGGGGTCCGGCGTTCCGTTCCTTCCCGGAGCGATCGAGGGAGGATCGACCCTGCGCGTCGCCTGCTCGACCACGCCCCCCTCGATGCTCGTCGCCCACGCCCTCTCCGAGGTCGGAACCCCCCTGCTCGAGCGGCTCGCCCGCGCCACGTGCGCCGAACTCGAGTCGGGCGACTAGCGTCCCCGATCGGACGCGTTCGCGATCCGTCGGGAACGCCGGCGCGGCCGCCCCCTCAGGGGTCGGACCATCGGGGAGCCCGCTTTTCGCGGAACGCGGCTCGGGCTTCCCGGTTGTCCGGAGCGTCGCGGAGCGGGTCCGCGAGCTCCTGCTCGAGCCGCAGGCCATCCGACAGCGGCAATGCGAGGCCTCCGCGCACCGCGGCGAGCGCGTTCCGGACGGCCCGCGCCGGGTGGGCGGCGATCGCCCCGGCGAGCTCGGCCGCTTCGGCCCGGAGACGGTCAGGGTGGTAGACGTGGTTCACGAGGCCGACGGAGAGCGCTCGGGCGGCATCGATGGGCCGGGCCGTGAGGATCATCTCCAGCGCAACGGCCGGCGGGATCGCCCTCGGAAGTCGTTGGGTCCCGCCCTGACCCGGAATGATCGCCCATCGGACCTCGGGCAGCCCGAAGGTGGCGTTCTCGCTCGCGATCCGCAGATCGCAGGCGAGCGCGAGCTCGAGCCCGGCTCCGAGGCAGAGCCCGTTGACCGCGGCGAGCACCGGCTTTCCCACCTCCAGGTTGCGCGTGATGCCGCCGATCCCGGGCTCCCGGTTCCACCGTTCCACGCGCTCCGGCCCCGGTTCGCCCGGGTAGAACTCGCCCATCCGCTTCAGGTCGACGCCGGCGCAGAACGCCTTCGGCCCGGCGCCGGTGAGCACCGCCACCCGCAAGCGATCGTCGTCCCGGAACCGGGTCCAGGCCCCGAGGAGCTCGGCGTGGGACTCCGGGTCGATCGCGTTGAGCGCCTCGGGTCGATTGAGGGTGATCCACGCCACGGGCCCATCGGTCTCGAACTCGATGGGCATCGGTGGGCCACCGCGCCGCTCCTTCTTGGGTTTGGCGGAAGCGTCCGAACGCCGGTGGCGTCCGGCCCCGCCGCGACGGAGCCGACGGGGCGCGCGGGGGTCCCGGGGCCCCGGGGTTCCGCCCTACTCCTCTTCGCCGCGTTCGGAGCCGGAGTCCCCCTCGTGCGACTTCCAGCCGTGCCCGCCGAGGCCGCATCCCGCCGAGTAGTCGGGGACGAACAGGAGGCCCTTCGGGCTCACGAAGTGGTTGCCGAGCGGCGTGATGTTCCCGGTGTTCAGGTTGAGGGTTCCGACGAGCGGGTTGCCGTTGTCGCTCGGCTCCCCGAGGAAGACCGTGCCCGCGGGCCAGCCGGTCGTGTTGAGCGCGAGGATCGTGTTCGCCTTCGCGTCCACGACGTAGAGCGTTCCGGCGTTGCAGGTCGCGACGGCGATGCCGTCGATCGGCGGCACGTTCCCGGAGACGTTGTCGTGGAGGGGCAGGACGTGGAGCAGGGGGTGGTGGGCCCCGTTCGCCTCGAAGACGATCTCGCCGTCGGCCTGGCCGATGGTGGCGAGCTCGCCCCCGAAGCGCGGGCTCGCGTGGGGCATGATGAAGTTCGTGTCCGGGTCGGTGAGCGCGAGGGTCACCGATGCGTGCGTGAGGACGTCGATCGCCGAGCTGTCGTCGTAGAAGACGGGCGTCAGCTGCGCCGTCAGGGTCGCGGCATGGAGGGTCACCCGGTAGTCCGTCGCCTGGCGGGTGTCGTTCGGGTTCGAGTGCGCGACGTAGATCACCCCGGCCCGGACCGCGATGCTGTCGGTCCCCCCGTTGCCTGAGACGGCCGGGTTCGGGCTGTACGAGTAGGTCGCGACGGCGCCGGTGACCGGGTAGATCAGCTGGAAGGCGGAGTTGACGTCCTCGTTGGCCGTGGCGATCAGGGTCCCCATCCACGGGTCGGCGGCGAGCCCGTCGACCTTGCCCGAGATGTTGATGCTGCGCACGACGGCCCCGCTGAGCCGGTCGTAGCCCACGACGGTGCTGTGCGTGGGCCCGCCGGGAGCGCCCGCGGTCCCGTTCGGGTTGACCCCGTTCTGGTAGGCGGTCCAGACGACGTCCCGTCCGTGGTCGAGCGCCCGGAGCGCGAGGTGGGTGATGTCGTCCGGCCCTTTCGCTCCCGTCGGGGGCGCCGGGACGAACGTGGTCTGCGGGAGGGTGTTCGGCGGACTCGCCGGCCTGCTGCCGTGGCTCGGGCCGGCCCGATCGTCCGGGGCGGCCCCCGCCGAGAGGATCCCCACCGACGAAGCGATCAGGACGAGCGCCAACGCTGAGTAGCCGAGGATTCGGGCCTTCCGGTTGCGGACCATGATCCCCAACCGCGACGGGGGCGGGTATACCCGCCCGAGGTAGTATTCCGGGGGCCCCGGGGGAATCCGTAGACGCCCGGATTTCCCGGGCGGGACGTTTCCGGAGGCCGACGCCGAGGGAGCCAGGTCCCCGAACGGCTATCCGCCCGGGACGTTTCCGAGGAGCGCCGAGGTCGAGCATGGCGAGCGACCGCAGCGCCCCCGAGCGATTCACCCCCGAGTTCTTCCGGTTCCTTCGCGAGCTCGCGAAGCACAACGAGCGGAACTGGTTCCAGGCGAACAAGGGCCGGTTCGATGAGAGCGTCCAGGCCCCGACCCGGGCGTTCGTCGAGGCCATGGGCCCGAAGCTCCAGAAGATCAGCCGCCACCTCGTCGCCGACCCGCGACCGGTCGGCGGCTCGATCATGCGGATCTACCGGGACGTGCGGTTCTCGAAGGACAAGAGCCCGTACCGGACGAGCATCGGGATCCACTTCTGGCACGACGGGGTCACGGCCGACGAGGAGCACCTCCCCGGGTTCTTTCTCCACCTGGCACCGGGGGACTCGTGGGTCTACGCCGGCGTCTGGCAGGCCGCGCCCCCCCACCTCGCGAAGATCCGCACCGCGATCGCCGAGCGTCCTGGCGCGTGGAAGAAGGTCCGCGCCCAGGTGCCGGAGATCGAGGGGGAGTCGCTCAAGCGCCCACCGCCCGGTTTCGATCCGGATCACCCGTACATCGCGGATCTCAAGCGAAAGGGGTTCACGACGGGTCAGACGGTCGCCGACTCGGTCGTGACGGGCCCCCGGTTTCCGGAGAAGTTCGTCGCGATCTGTCGTTCGCTCGACCCGCTCAACCGGTTCCTCGCGGGTGCGGTCGGCGTGCCCTACTGATCCCCCGGCATCGCCCGAAGGGCGCCCGCTCTCCGACCGGACCGGAACTGGCCCGGGGGTTCGAGCTCCCCAAACCCCGCCGTTGGGCGGGTCCGACATCGGCCGGAATCCGGCGAGGGTCCGGGGCGAGACGACCTACTTCGGTGGGGCGGCTTGCGGGGGCGGGAGCGAGGGGGCGGCGGGCGGAATTCGCCGGCGGCGCCAGAGCAGGAGCACGAGTCCGATGACCACCACGATCGCGACGCCGAGGAGCCCCAGCCCGATCGACCCCCAACCGGGCGGGGATGAGATCGGCTGGGTGCCCGGCACGCTCGAATTCGCCGTGAAGGTCACGCTCACCGAGGTCGGGTTCCCGGTCACGGTCACCTGTCCCATCGCAACGGCCGCTCGCTCGCCGGCCGGGCCGCTCAGGTTGTACGAGAGCGTCCCGTTCGGCTCGAGGAACCGGATGGTGGCGCCGGTCGCCGACATCTCCGATCCGTTCAGGGTCACCCACCAACGGGAACCGGTGGTAAGCCCCGTCTCGGCGAAGGTGACGGCGAACGTGGGGCGACCGGCCGTGCTCCGGAACCCGATCGCCACCGTCGCGTTCTCCCCCTGGATCTGCGCGTTCCCGCTCGTCACGTTGGCTACGAACCCCGGGACGGCCGGGATCGAGAACGCGTACGTCCCGTTGGGAAGCGCGAAGCCGACGCTCGCCATGGAGACCGGATGGACCATCCCGGAGAGGTCGACGGACCATGGGGCGCCGACCGATAGCCCGGTTTCGGTGAACACGAGCGAATAGTTGCGGGCGAACTGAACCGCCTGGGTCACCCCCGCCCCCGCGACGTCCACGACGCCCGAGAGGGGAGTAATCGTGTAGCCGGCCGGGGCCGAGACCCGGAAGGCGAAGGAGCCGTTCGTGGAGGAGAAGGCCACCGGGGCGGGAGCCGATGCCGTCGTCGTGTTCCCGCGGAAGACCACCGTCCAGGAAGTCCCCCCGGGCAGGCCGGATTCACTGAACGTCACCGGAAAGCTCGACGGGGGCGGGGGGGCGTTCCTCGGCTGCAGGACACCGACGCTGCTCGTCAGCACCTCCGGGGCGTAGAGCTCCCGGGCGGACGGGTCGTAGACGATCGATCCGAACGCTGGGGCCGAAGCGGGCCTCGCGAGCGTCGCGACGACGGCGTTCGTGGCGTTGAGGACGGAGACGTTGCCGCCGGTCGAGAGATAGACGTCGCCGTTCCGGCCGTCCACCCCGAGGACCATCGTCGGGGCCGCGGCGAGCGTGATGTTCCGGAGCCAGGTGTTGGTCCGCGTGTCGATCACGCTGACGTTGGCGGAGTAGCTGTCGCCGACGTACAGGTAGTGGTTCGTCGGGTCGTACGCCTCCGAGGACGGGGAGCACCCCGGGTCGGCGATGGTGGTCAGGCGGAGGTTCGTCGTTCCATTGATGACGGTGACGTTGGCGCCATTGAGGTTCGAGATGTACACCGCTCGATTGGCGGGGTCGTAGGCGAACCCGTCGGGGCCGGGTCCCGCGCTGAAGTTCCCGACCTCGAGGTGGCTGGTGTCGTTGACGACGTCCCCCCGGGTCCCGAAGAGGTACGAGATCGGA
>Ga0210384_10000932_pt1 | contig 41857 bp, 37 predicted proteins | sample IncBWH2MmetaG_FD_160574 | JGI IMG/M metagenome (GOLD analysis project Ga0210384, IMG submission 160574) | Forest soil microbial communities from Barre Woods Harvard Forest LTER site, Petersham, Massachusetts, United States - Inc-BW-H-2-M | ecosystem: Environmental > Terrestrial > Soil >... | reverse complement strand
CAAGGCGCGCTTCGGCCGCCACACGGAAGAGAATATTCTTGAAAAGCGTGATCGTGATCGGCGGCGGCCTGGCGGGACTGGCAGCCGGCGTCGCGCTGGCTGAATCCGGCTGGCGCGTACGCCTGTTCGAACAGCGTCCCTTCCTCGGCGGCCGCGCAACCTCCTACGTGTTGCCGGACGGCGAGCACGTCGACAATTGCCAGCACGTCACGCTCGGCTGCTGCACCAACCTCGCCGATTTTTACCAGCGCGTCGGGTCCGCGGACAAAATCAAATTCTTTGACCGTTTGTTTTTTCTCGACCAGCAAGGCCGGCGCGGCGAAATGCAAGCCGGAATTCTCCCGGCGCCATTTCACATGACAGGCTCCTTCGCTGCGTTTGCGCCGCTGACGCTGTGGGACAAACTGTCTATTGCGAGCGCGATGCTGGATATTTTGCGCACCCAGGGGAAGCCGGCGGACATCGAAGAAGATGGCGGCATCTCCATGCTGGAGTGGCTGAGCCGCCGCGGGCAGACGCAAGGCGCGATCGAAAGATTCTGGCGCGTCGTGCTGGTGAGCGCGCTGGATGAAGAACTGGATCGCACCGATGCTCGCTTCGGCGTCGATGTTTTCTGGAAGGCGTTTCTTTCGAATCGCACCGGATACCGCATGGGCGTTCCCGCGGTGCCGCTCGCGAATTTATACGACGGCTGTAAATCGGAAATCGAACGCCGTGGCGGCGAAGTGATTTTGCGAGCGCCGCTGCGCGGCCTGAAAATTGAAAACGGAGAAATTGCCGGCGTGCGCTTCGATGAAGGAAGGGAAGAAAAAGCAGACGCGTACGTTTTCGCCGTGCCGCACACGGCGCTGGCCGAATTGCTGCCGGAAAGCGTGAAGCAAAGCGACGCGTCGTTGTCGCACCTGGACAAAATAAATGTCGCGCCGATTACCGGCGTACATTTTTGGTTTGACCGCCAGGTTATGAAAGAACCGTTCGTGACGTTACTGGACACAACGACGCAATGGATTTTCAACAAAACGAATTTGTATGGCGACGCAAGCGGCAGCGCAAAAAAAACGCATGGAGAACAGTACCTACAACTGGTGATCAGCGCGTCATACGATTTGCTGCCGAAGTCGCGCCAGGAAATTATCGACCTCTGCCTGGCCGAAGTGCAGCACGCGCTGCCCGCCGCGCGCGAAGCGAAATTGGTGAAGGCCACGGTGATCAAGGAAGCCGCCGCCACTTTTTCGCCGGAACCGAGAGTGGATCGCTGGCGGCCGAAACAGGAGTCGTCCGTGCGCGGACTTTTTCTCGCCGGAGACTGGACCGCCACCGGCTGGCCCGCCACGATGGAAGGCGCGGTGCGCAGTGGGTATCTTGCAGCGGAAGCCGTTCTGCGTGCGCACGGCACGCCGCGAACATTTCTCCAGCCCGATCTGGAACCGGATGGATTTGTGGCCATGTGGCTTGGGAAGACTGCGCAGAAAAAGAATTACACAGAGCTCGCAGAGAACACAGAGAGCACAGAGCAGAAATGAAGAACAGACGAAATGGGGCGATAGAGTCAAGAGAGTCGCGAACATCATGGGTCCACCATTTCGTAGGCGCCGATGCGGTGTTCGTTGACGGTAAGATTTTCGCCGGCGGCGTCGATGGTTTTGTATTCGGCGGTGTGCGCGGCCATGAACCAGGCGTAGGATTCGCGGGAAGTCCAGAAATCGAGTGTTAGGTATACATTCGGTCGAAAGGGGTCACGAAGAAGGCGAGTCTCCCGGTAATGCGGATCGGCGCGAAACAGCAAGGCCCAGTCGCCGGCGGGGCCGTAGAGCTTTTCGAACCGTTCGTCACAACCCGGCTTGACTTCGTACTCCCATAGGACTAAAAACATAAAGGACCCACTCCTGCTCTCGGACGTTAGGCAACTCTCGAAGCAAACTCAAGGGAATGATTGCGCAGTCCGGCCGAGTGTAGCAATCCGATTGGAACCAAACCAAGTTGTGAAGCGCGACAGCGCATGAGGTTCAAGTTGTAGCCGTTGCAGTCCGTCGAGACTGGCGGACGGAGGCGTTTGTGGATCGAAAGTACAGCCACCGCGGGTACCGCGACGCGGAAAAAGAAGACAAAAAGCATAAGACGCACGAGCGAAAACCGCCGGCGGGCGGCCCGCGCGGCGCGGATCAATTCGGCCCGCGGACGCCGCGCATGGTCGGAACAGTGACGCGGGCGCGTTGCGCGAATTGCGGGGCGGTGCTGACGCCGGGCTTTGATCCGAATGGAACGTGCCCGAAGTGTCAGCTGGAATTGCATTGCTGCAAGCAGTGCCGGTTTTTCGATTCCGGCGCGCAGTTTGAATGCACGCAGCCGATCCCGGAACGCATTTCGCCGAAGGACGCGAAGAACAGCTGCAAGTTCTACGAATTTCGCACGACGGTGGAAAAAGACACTGCACCGACTTCGTATTCGCAACCAGCGGCTCCGGGATCCGCGCCGCCGTCCGCGCCTCCGCGGCACAGCGATGCGCGGCAAGCGTTTGACGATCTTTTCAAGAAGTAGCCGTTCATGAAATCCTCGCGCCGCTCCTTTCTGGAAGCTGGACTCGCTCTCCCCGCCGCCCTCCATGCATTTCCTTCGCTTGCAGAAGCGCCGCGAACGGACGAAACCGTTCCTTCGAAAGATTCTTCGTTCGATCCGTGGGTGGAGATTCACCGGGAGAATTTGCGGCACAACGTCCAGGAAATTTCGCGTCGCGCGGAGCGGCGGCCGATTCTGGCGGTCATTAAAAACAACGGCTACGGCACCGGTGTTGCGAACATCGCGCAACTCTTGGAGCCGCAGGTGGAAATCTTCGGGTTTGCGGTGGTGAAGTTGCATGAAGCGATTTCGCTGCGTGATGCAGGGGTAAAAAAACCTGTTTTGCTGATGGGGCCGTTCGACGAGAAAAATCTTGAAGAAGCCGCGGCGCGAAATATCATGCCGATGGTGTACACGGCGCAAGTCGCGACCTTGGATAAAGTTGCGGCGAAATTGCAAAAGCCTGTTGCACTGCACATTTGCGTGGACACTGGAATCGGCCGAGTCGGCGTGCCGTACTACCAATCTGCGAGTTTGATTCGTGATTTGGCGAATCGGAAATCGGTGCAGATCCAGGGAACGATGATGACGTTTGCCGAGGACCTGGAGTTTGACAAAGAACAACTGCGTCGCTTTCAGGAAACTTGCGGAGGGCTGGAAAAAGAGGGAATCGCGCTGGGGAAAAAGCACGCGGCTTCGAGCTTCACACTTTTCCAGCATCCAGACGCGTTTTTTGACATGGTGCGGCCTGGGATGGCGATTTACGGAATTTATTCGGAAAACGAATTCCGGCATACGGGCGTAATGGATTTGCGGCCGGCGATCAGTTTGAAAGCGCGCGTGGTGTACGCGAAGAAACTGCGCAAGGGCGACAGCGCGGGGTACAACCGGGCATACATGGCGAAAGAGGATGTGTGGGTGGCGACGCTGCCAGTGGGGCACGCGGACGGGTGGCCACGCGGGGCGGCGCACGGCGCGAAAGTGCGGATCAACGGAGAGATGTTTCCGGTGATCGCGTCGGTTTCAGCGAGCCACTGCATCGTGGAAATTGGAAGCGAAGAACGCGTGAAGATTGGAGACACGGCTACTTTTTTTGATGGGCAGCCGGGTTCGCGACCGGAAGATGTGTCCGAGGCTTGCGGGGCTTCGGTTTATGATTTGACGATGCATTTGAATCCGCTCCTGCCTAGAAGAATCGTCTAACGTTCAGGAGTCCAAGGGTCGAAGAGTCCAAGAGTCGGGGCGTCGAAAACTCGCGACGAGTTCGCGGCTTTGTCGTAAGCATGCCTCCGGAGGGCGCAGTCCGCCGCGGCGGACGCCCCTACAAGAGTGGGAGCGAGAGCGGCGGCGCCTGTGAGTTTTGCACATGAGATGCATGGTCAGGTTTGACGGACGGGCGAAGGCTGGCCGGGAATTGAGTTGCCGGGGCCGGGGACATTCCTCGAAGTGTCTGGCTGAGTCGGGGGGACGCGCCAGGTGTTGGGAGGGCGGGGGATGGGCAGTAGGAGGTCAGAGATCAGAGACGTGAGGAACTAGAATCAGAAAGCAGAAAGTGGGCATCTGAAAGAGGCTGGTATAGGAGAGGATCGTAAAGGCACAAGGATGGAACGATGATGAAAGTGGTTTCGGTGAATGTGGGATTGCCGCGGGAGGTGCAGTGGCATGGGCAGATGGTGACTACGGGGATCTTTAAAGAGCCGGTCAAGGGGCGCGTGAACATGCGCAAGTTGAATCTTGATGGGGACCGGCAGGCGGATTTGACGGTGCATGGTGGGGCGCAGAAGGCGATTTATTGCTACGCGCTGGGGCATTACGAGTACTGGAAGAAGGAGCTGCCGGGACGGGAGCTGCCGATGGGGATGTTTGGGGAAAATCTTACGATTGAGGATGGCTGGGAGGGACTGCCGGAAGAGTCGGTGCATCTGGGGGACCGGTTTGCGGTGGGGACGGCGGAGGTGGTGGTGACGCAACCGCGGCTGCCTTGCTACAAGCTGGGGGTGAGATTCGGGTCAGACGACATGGTGAAGCGGTTTCTGGCGAGCGGGAGGACGGGATTCTACGTGGCCGTGGTGCGGGAGGGGGAAGTGGGCTCGGGTGATGAGATGAAAGTGATTGGGCGTGGCGTGGACGGAGTGGCGGTTTCGGAGATTACAAGGTTGTATGTGGCGAAGAAGTATGGAGAGGCGGAGATTCGAGCGGTGCGGAAGGCGTTGAGGGTGGAAGAGTTGCCGGAGGGTTGGAAGGGATATTTCAGGGAGCGGTTGGAGCAGGCGGGGGAGGGGAGCTAGAGAACAGAGAACAGAGAACAGAGAACCCTTCCAATTTGGCAAGTTGTTCCCCACGCCTCCGGAAATGTGAAATAAGAACAAATTTTGCAACTTTTTGGCGGGGGTGTCGTCGAACAAAAGTACGGAAGCATTCGTAGATGAGATGTGGGGGCGGAGACGGCAAACTAGAAACTAGAAGGCAGAAACTAGAAGTGGAAGAAGGACGCCGGGGTAAGGCCTGGGCGTGTACAGGTGGAAGCAGGGAGGAAGGGACGACGAATAGCGGCCCGCCTCAGAAGGCGGTCCCTACAGGAAGAGGAGAAAAGCACGGGTCTGAAGACCCGCCGCTACAACGGCAAGAGGGGCACGATGTATCGTGCCCGTACGTGAAGAAGGAAGACGAGACAGGTGGAATGGGGGGTGAGTATGGGGACGATGGGGCAGGATGTACGGTACGCGCTGAGAAACCTGAGGAAGGGGCCGGGGTTTGCGGCGGTGGCGGTTATCACGCTGGCGCTAGGTATTGGGGCGTCAACGGCGATTTTCAGCGTGATGGAGAACATCCTGATGGAGCCGTTCCCCTACCGGGATGCGGGGCGGTACATGTCCATGCAGATTCACGACACGGAGAGGAGCGAGCGGGGCGGACGGGCGGGATACCTGGGGCCGGAGTTGCTGGACATCGAGGAGCAGAACCACGTTTTTGACGGAGTGATCGCCAATGACAACCTGGACGTGCTGTACCGGAACGGCGAGGGTAGCGAGCGGTTTGACGGAAATTTCATAACGCCGGGGACGTTTGAGTTTTTTGGGATGCCGGCGCTACTGGGCCGGGTGGCGCAGGCGGCGGATTATGAGCCGGGGGCCCCGCCGGTGTTTGTGCTGCGGCACAAGACGTGGATGAAGAGCTTTGGCGGGGATCCATCGATTGTGAACAAGACGTTTGAGCTGAATGGGACGGCGCGGACGCTGATTGGGATCATGCCACCGCGATTTGGGTGGGGCGACGCGGATTTGTGGATACCGCAGAAGCCGAGCCGTGCGGCGGCGCCGACGACTGTGGCCGGGGCATTCCAACAGCACTGGTTCCTGCTGGGGCATCTGAAGCCGGGGGTTTCCATCAAGGAAGCCGAAGCGGATTTGACGGTGGTGGCGAATAACCTGGTGAAGGTGTACCCGGCGGAGTTTCCAAAGCATTTTTCGGTGCAGGTAGTGTCGCTGACGGATTTGGTGGTAGGGCAGTTTCGAACGACGCTGTATATCGTGCTAGGGGCGGTAGGGCTGCTGTTGCTGATCGGATGCGGGAACGTGGCGAATTTACTTCTGGCGCGGGCGACGACGAGAGAGAAGGAGTTTGCGATCCGGTCGGCGCTGGGAGCGAACCGATGGAGATTGGTGCGGCAACTCCTGGTGGAGAGCCTGATCCTAGCGACGGGCGGGGCGGCGATGGGGACGCTGCTGGCGTGGGGCGGCTTGAAATCGCTGGTGGCGCTGATGCCGCAGAACATTATTCCGGCGGAGGCGCAGATCCGACTGAATCTGCCGGTGCTGGCGTTCACGCTAGGAGTGGCGGTGCTGACGGCGCTGGTATTTGGACTGGTGCCTGCGTTGAAGGCGGCGCGAAAAGATTTGAACGAGCCGCTGCGCGATAGCGGGAAAGGAATCAGCGGAGGATTCCGGCACGGACGGCTGCGGGACACGCTGGTGGTGCTGGAAGTGGGGCTGTCGTTGACATTGCTGGTGGCGGCGGGATTGTTGATGAGGAGTTTTGTGGCGTTGCGGGACGTGAAGTTGGGATTGCAGCCGGATCATGTATTGGTGGCGAGGCTGCCGCTGCCGGTGGAACGGTACAAGACGGCGGACCAAGTGACGGGATTTTATCGACCGCTGTTGCAGCGGCTGAAAGCGCTGCCGGGGGTGGTGGAAGCGACTGAAACGAGCACTTTGCCGCCGTATGGAGGAATTCCGAGCGACATCGAGATTCCAGGGAAGACGCATGCGGACAAATGGAATGCGCTGTTTCAACTCTGCAGCGAAGGGTATTTTGGAGTGGTGAAGATTCAATTCTTGCGCGGGAGGAGTTTTAACGAAGCGGAAGTGAATGGAGCGCGGAAGCTGGCGGTGGTGAACCAGACGTTTGCGAAGAAATATCTGGGGAATGAGAATCCGATCGGGAGGCAGGTGCGAATCGCGCGGCTGACGGAATTTGAGGACGCGGTGAAGGAGCCGATGTTTGAAATCGTGGGGCTGGTGGCGGACGCGAAGAATCAAGGGTTGCAAGATCCGGTGATGCCGGAGATTTGGATTCCATATACGGTGACGGGATCGGGATTCCGGGGAATTCTGGTGCGGACGGCGGGAGAACCGCTGGCGATGATGAATGCGGTGCAGCACGAAATCTGGACCACGGATCCGAATGTGGCGGTCACTTTGACGGGGACGATGGAAGGGTACATCAGCCAGTTTTCGTTTGCGGGGCCGCGCTTCGGATTTTTTCTGATGACGATATTCGGGGCGATTGGATTGGTGTTGGTGACGCTGGGAGTGTACAGCGTGCTGGCGTATACGACGGTGCGGAGGACGCATGAGATTGGGATTCGAATGGCGCTGGGGGCGGAAGGGTCGGATGTGCAGGGGATGGTGATTCGAATGGGATTGCGGCTGGTGGGGATTGGAGTGGCGCTGGGGTTGATTGCGAGCCTGGCGATTGGGAGAGTGATCGCGACGCAGTTGTGGGGAGTGTCGGCGTACGATCCGTGGACGCTGGTGAGCGTGCCGGTGGTGTTGTTGATTACGGGGTTGGTGGCGTGCTGGATTCCGGCGCGAAGGGCGGCGCGAGTGGATCCGTTGGTGGCATTGCGGTATGAGTGAGCGGCGTCGAGTGAGAATGGCCTTCAGTTCTTAGTTTTTGGTTCCAAGTAAGAAAGACAGAACACATATCTGATTAGCGGGCCGGGCTGAGGCCCGGCGCCTACATGGGAAAAGCACGGGTCTGAAGACCCGCCACTACAAAATCAGAGGCGAAGAGCGGCCCGCCTCGGAAGGCGGGCCCTACATCAGCGAGCGCATAAGGTGAGTTGGCAGAGCGCCGGCTAGGCCCAGGAATAGCCGTGTTTGGAGAGGGGGAGGGAGCGGATACGGGTGCCGGTGGCGGCGAAGATAGCGTTGCAGACGGCTGGGAGAACGGGCGGGAGGGAAGGTTCGCCGAGGCCGGTGGGGGGATTGTCGGTTTTCAGGAAATGGACTTCGATTTCGGCGGGGACTTGATTCATTCGAACGGGCGGGTATTCGTGGAAATTGCTTTGGACGGCGCGTCCGGCGTCGATAGTGATTTCGTAATTCATGACGGAGCTTAGTCCTTCGATGACGGCGCCGCGAACCTGGTTTTCGGCGTTGCTGGGATTGATGATCTGGCTGCCGACATCGCCGGCGACCCAGATTTTGTTTACTTTGACTTTTTTCTGAGCGTCGACGCGCAACTCGACGACTTCCGCGAAATATCCACGATGAGAAAATTGGAAGGCGACGCCCATGGCGGTGTCTTTGGGAAGGGTGCGCTTGCCCCAGTTGGATTTTTCGGCGACAAGTTTTAGGACTCCGCTCATGCGAGCGGCATCGACGTCACTGGGATCGGGCTTACCGTCAGGGCCGGGGATGCGGGGAAGGTTGAGGAGATCGAGGCGGAACTGGACGGGATCTTTTCCTGCGGCGTGGGCGAGCTCGTCGGCGAAGGATTGGAAAACCCAGGAGAAGGCGTTGCTGCGAGGCGCGCGGAGGGCGAAAGTCGGGACACCCAGCGGCATGAGCGAAGCGCCGAAGAAAAAATTCGGTAGAAAAGTGCCGGGAAATTCGTTGCCGGGAATGTTGGCGGAGGGAGCGAACTGCTGGCCTTCACCGAAACTGATGAAATGATTGCGCCAGCCGACGAGATGGCCGGAAGTGTCGAGACCTCCCTTGAGGTAATGGAAACCGGCGGGGCGATAGTGATCGTGGTGGAAATCGTCTTCGCGGGTCCAGAGAAGTTTGACGGGGACGCCGACTTGCTTGGCGATGGCGGCGGCTTCGAGCATGTAATCGTTGGTGAGGCGGCGGCCGAAACCACCACCGGCGCGCTTCATGTGGACAATGATGTCGCTCGCCGGGATGTTCAATACTTTTGCGACGAGTTGGCGTCCGGATTCGGGAGTTTGGCTGGGGGACCAGAATTCAAGTTTGCCGTCGTGATAGTGGGCGAGGCAATTTTCGGGCTCCATGGGGGCATGAGCGAGGAAAGGATAGAAGTAAGCGGCTTCAACGGTTTTCGCGGCGGTGTTGATGGCAGCGTCGGCGTCGCCGTCTTTTCTGACGGTGATTGCGGGAGTTTGCTTGGAGAGTTCATCGGCGCGACGAGCGAAGAGCTCGCTGCTTTGCTGCGCGGTGGCGCCTTCGTTCCAGGTGGCGCGGAGTTTTTTGCGCGCGGTGTTGGCTTGCCACCACGTGTCGGCGACGATGGCGACGCCGCAGTGAAGACCAAGGAGGTCGGAGGTGCCATCGACGGAGAAGGCGTGGCGGACGCCGGGCTGGGATTTGATTTCGTCGAAATTGGCGCTGAGGAATTTTCCTGCGTAGACGGGGCATTTTTCGTAGACGGCGTAGAGCATGCCAGGAACTTTGAAGTCGATGCTGTAGAGAGATTTTCCGGTGACGATGGAAGGGTTGTCGACGCCATGGATGGGCTGACCGATGATTTTGTAGTCTTTGGGATCCTTGAGTTTGACGGATTTGAGATCGGGGGCGGGAAGTGCGGCGGCTTTTTCAGCGAGAGCGCCGTAGGCGAGAGTGCGTTTCGTGGGCCCATGAATAACGCGGCCGGAGGAAGTTTGACATTCGGATTCGGGGACGGACCAGGATTGCGCGGCGGCGGTAACGAACATCTGACGGCAAGCGGCGCCGACGCGGCGGAGAGGATCCCAGTTGATGGGAGTGGCGGTGCTGCCTCCGGCGCGTTGCGGACCGTAAATAGTTTCGTCGAGGTCAGCTTGTTCGATGCGGACGGATTTCCAATCCACGTCGAGCTCGTCAGCGATGATCATGGGGAGACTGGTCTTGACGCCCTGACCGATTTCAGGATTCTTGCCGATGATGGTGACGGCGCCATCGGCAGCAACACGGATAAAAGCCGTGGGCAAGAAAGAGGGAACGGGAGGCTGCGTGGATTGCGCGAAAAGTTCGGGAGTGAATTCGGAGTGGAGAGCGAGGAGAAGGCCGCCGCCGGCGATGGCGGAGACGCGAAGGAAGGAGCGACGGTCAAGGAGTGTAGCGTTCACAGAGCCTCCTCAGAAATCGAATACCGCGCGGGGGCGGTGAGCTCGGACGGTCCGAAGTAATTGTAACGCTGAATGCAGCGTTGTGAAGAGGGAGGAAGAGCAAACGCTGAGAGGGGAATCAGCGGCGGCGGAGCGCCGGATCGGCGTCAGGCTTGCTTCGTGGCTTGGTGGAAAGGACGACTTGCTTGCCGGCACGTTTGCTAGCGTAGAGAGCTTGATCGGCGGCGGCAAGCAACTCTTCGAGGCGGTCACCCATTTCATACTGCTTCCAGCCGGCGGAGAAGGTGACGGGTATTTTTTGTCCTTGCCAGAGGACTTCGAGAGAGCCGAGGCGCTCGAGAACAAGCTGCAGCTGCTCCAGGGTGCATTCCGGGAGGACGACAAGAAATTCGTCACCGCCCAAACGGACGGCGAGGTCCGAGCCGCGGATGACCTTGTTGAGATGGGCGGCGAATTCCTGGAGAACGTGGTCACCAGCGGGATGGCCGTGCTGGTCGTTGATTTGTTTGAATAAGTTCAGGTCGAGAGTGAGCACTGTGAGCGGATGGCCGCGGCGTTCGGAGCGTGCCACCTCTGCGGCCAGGCGCTGAAGTGCGAAGCGGCGGTTATAAAGGCCGGTCAATGGATCAACCATGGCCAGATTGCGCAGGATGTCGGAGTGGCCCTGTTTTTCGGCAAGCTGGCGGCGAAGGCGTTTGATGAGGACTTGCTGATAGACGGTGTAGACGTTGAAAAGGACAACCAGGGTGAATAAGCCAAAAACGGCGTCTTCGATATTGATGTTGAGAAAGGTCTTGGCCCCCTGATGGAAGGCGGGAAGGGCAAAGGTGACGATGGCAAAGGTGAGGAGAAGCATGACAAAGATGGAGTATCCCCAAACCCACCAATCGCGCTTCTCGATCCGGAGAAGTTCCCGCGTCAAGTCCTGATCGCTGGATTCCACGGAGGGGGGAGCCGTGCCGGTAGAGGGGTCATTCATAGGTAGAGGCGAAGCCGGATGACTCCACGTTCTTCCAAGTTAGAGGTTAGAAGGTTGTGGGTCAAGGGTCGTTCGGTGTGAAATTGCAGAGTAGTTACTGGAGGAAGGGATTCCGAGAAGAGTCGCTGAAAGGAGGGAGCGGGGCTACAAGACCTGTATTATCAGTTACTTGGGTTGGGCGAGACACCACTAAGAGTCCCATCTGGGTGGTACCACTGGCCCATTGGCCAGCCCTGTTCGTGCGGGCATACTTTGGCAGTAGGGAAAATGATTTCACTCCTCATACTCGTGTTCGCAAGCTTCGCCCTGGTGAAATTCGGGGTGTCGCAATGGCGGGCTATCTGGATCAGCACCGCCAATCAGCCCCTGTCTGAGGCGTTGCAGATGACGGCTGGAATTGAAGGCGCGGCAATTGGCGCACAAGATTTTGGTTCACTGCTAAACCTGTGCGATAGCTTGTCGCCGGACCTAAAGAAGAAGAGCCCATGGCTCAAAGAAGTGTCACTGTACTACCGCATGGTCGCGAAACTTGAGCAGATCTCCAGAATGAAGCTGCCCTCGATTGCGAGTTGGGCGAACCTGGAGATGCTGACCTGCTCGCGTTATGTGGCGGTGGCGCTGGATCAAAACCTCTCGATGAATCTGGACCGCCGGCTTGCCGCCCGCCTGAACTAGTTCGAAAAAAATCTACAAAGAAGGTGGATGTGGAGATGTAGTGTGATCTCCACGTGGATGAGGTGTGCTTGTGGCGCCGAGCTTCAGCTACTTTTTCGAGTGCGCAGGTGCACCAGCGAGGGGGAAGAGTGTTGGTTCAGCAGGAGGAGCGTCTGCGATGGCATCCAGCTGGGGATAATGCTGGCGAAGGGGTTCGGGGACTTTGACTTTTGCGCCTTTCAGGATACTGATGAGTTGAAGAGCGTTGACGACGGACTTGCCCTGAAAGTGATTGTTGGTGACGACGAAAGTGTCGCGGGCGTGCTCGGTCACTTTGCGGATGCGCGCGATCCATGGGGCGAGCTCTTCAGAAGCGTAAAGATAGTTGTAGCGTTCATGCGCGGGGATCGAGGTGTCATCGGTGAACCAGGTGTCGTAGCGGCGGCCGTGAAGGCGAATGTAGCCTACCGGCGAAGTGGCTTGGGCAGAAGGCGTGAGAGAGCGTCCAATGATGGGTTGATCGATGTTGCAAAAACCGGCGTTGTGATTGTGGAGAAAAGTCAGAGTTTCAGGAGAGTTCCAGGAAGAGTGGCGAACTTCGACGACGAGGGGATAGTCGGAGAAGCGTTTCAGCACGGAGGAGAGATAAGCGACGGTCTCTTTTGTGCGATGGAAAGAGAAAGGGAATTGGAGGAGAACGGCGCCGAGCTTGTTGGCCGCGCGCAAAACATCGAAGCCGGCGCGAACGGCGCGCTCATCGGCGGCGGCCGAGAGCGATGCGCTGGGGGAGAGCTCATGAGTGAAGCGCTGCCAAAGTTTGGCGGTGAAGACGAAGCGGGGATTTGTGGCGACGCGATCGATCCATTGCGCGGCGTGATCGGGACGCAGTGGCTGGTAGAAGGAAGTGTTGATTTCGATGGTGTCGAAGAATTCGGCAAGGTAGGCAGCTTCGTGGAAATTTTTTGGGCGGCGGGATGGATAGACGTAACCACTCCAATCGGGATAGGACCAGCCGGCGGGACCGATGCGGACGATTGAGGATGGAGGAGTTTTGGGCGAGCTTTCGGAGACTCTTGCTCGCGGAGGACTCTTTGGTTGACGCTGGGACATGGAACGTAGCGCTCAGTGCGCTGCGAGCAGAGTAGAGGGAAGGGAACAAGAGTGTCAACGCGCTGGAGAGATCGTGGCGGAATAGCGCGCGCGAACGAGATTGCCGTGAAGCGAGCGGGCTGCTATGCTTTTTTCGTGATGTGGTTAGAAGAGCGGATCCGCGCTACACCCCCTGCTGTCAGAAATCCGTACAGGTGCACACATGAAACTGTCCATCAGTTACAAGCACGTCGAGGCGCAGAAACCGGTGGAAGCCGTAGTCGAGCGGCACGTAGGTAAACTGGAGAAATTGCTGCAAAGTTACTCGCCGGACCTGGTGCAATTGCACGGGGTGTTTTCAAAAAATTCGAGGACGGATGAGAATTCCTGCGCGCTGAATTTGTCGTTGCCTACCGGAACGCTGCATGCCACGGGCACCGGAGCGACCATGAGGTCGGGTTGCAAGCAAGCGTTCAGCGAGCTGGAAGCGCAAGTGAAAAAGCATCAGGCCAAATTGCGGAAAGACTATGAGTGGAAGCGAAAGCGGCCGCGCGTGATAGACGAAGTTCTGTCCTGAATCCTTCGATTCGAAAATCGTTTTAGGGTCCAGCGCGCCCTCCGCGTTGGGAGAAGGCGCGGCGGTACGTCAGCTGTGCGTCCTTGGTGGCGACAGCGGGCATGCTACAATAGGAAATTCACGCCATAGGGGCGTAGCTCAGTGGTAGAGCAGCGGCCTTTTAAGCCGAAGGTCGTGGGTTCGATCCCCACCGCCCCTACCAAAAGTCCTGTTGAGTCTGTTGCCTTTGCCTCCCGAGAACCCCAGATTGGGGCCTAAAAGGCCCTGGTTTTGGCCCCAAGTTGGCACCAAATTTCCGCACGGTTTACGAAGGTAGATCTCATGCCTTTATTCAGAACTCGTCTGCGTGTATTGCGCGCGAGCGGGAATGGTCCCAGGCAAAGCTCGCCGCCCAGGTGGGTGTCGAACATGCCAGAGAACGAGCAAGTGCAATTCTTTCATGAAGAATTCCTGCCGTTGGCAAAAGAAGAGCACGCCTTACGCGAGCAGTTGCCCGAGGTTGGGCAAAGGTCGTCGTCCTCCCCAAGCACGGTGCAATGAAATCGCAGGGTCTTCTCCTTAGGAAACCCGAAGCAGTTCTGTCCACATCGCCGTTTGGCGGTCATATCTCCCGGGTGCCTCTCGAAAGTAAAGTTTTCCTGTCCCGGTTTGACTATGATTTGTTAGAGGTATAACATCGAATAGAAATGAAGGTACGGACACAATCAAAAGTGGCCTGGCTTCTGTTGACGTTTACGCTGCCGACGAAACAGGCGAGTCAGCGTGTCGAGATCTGGCGAAAGCTGCAACGATACGGCACCGTGCCGCTGGGTAACTCCGGGTACTTGCTGCCGAACAACCCAGTCAACGAAGAGCGTTTCCAGTGGCTGGCCACCGCCATTCGCAAATACAAAGGCGACGCATCCATCGTCCATGTGGACTCGATCGACAACATTTCCACGCCGCAGCTCGTGGCACGCTTTGCGGAAGTGCGCGCACGCGAGTACCGGGAATTAATTCGCCATCTGCAGGAGTTCTCCTCCCTGCCGCCGCAGAAGCAGGTGGTGGGCCGGCTGAGCCGGTTACGGAGCCGTTTCCAGGAGATCGTCGAGGTCGATTTTTTTGCCAGTCCGCTACAGAAGCGCGTGGCGGAACAGTTGGCGCGCGCCGATGCTGCGCGCGTGGCGACGCGGGCTCCGGTGTTTGCTGTGATTCGTCCGCGCGACTACAAGGGCCGTGTGTGGGTAACGCGACCGCGGCCGGGCGTCGACCGTTCCGCATCGGCTTGGCTGATTCAGCGCTTCATCGACGCCAAAGCCCGCTTTGCCTTCGCGCCCGAAGATCACGTGCCACGCGAGGCCGTGCCGTTCGACATGTTTCACGAACGAGGCTTCGGCCATCGTGGCGACGACTGTACGTTCGAAACCCTGCAAAAACAGTTCAAGATTCGCGACAAAAGAGTGAGCGCGATTTCCGAAATCATTCACGACGCGGATCTGGCCGATGGGAAATTCGGCCGCAAAGAAGGTTATGGGATCGACGAGGTACTCAAGGGCTGGGCGCGGCAAGGAATCCCGGACCAGGAGCTTCTTGATCGCGGGATGCAGTTAATTGAGGGGCTCTATCACTCGCTTGCCTGAGCGGATGGCCTGGCTGCCGGAGTTTTTGAAAGAGGAGACCTGATCGTGTTCACGAATAGTCGTACGTATCTCCGATGGATGGCGTTTGGTCTGGCCCTTTGTGTGCCTCTCGAGCACCCGGTCAGGGGGCAATCGACCGGAGCGGCGAATAAGGTGCTAACGCTTGAAGAGGCGGTTGATTTCCCCCTCAAGAATTACCCCGCAGTTCGCGCTTCGCTGGAACGCGTGAACGCCGCTCAGGCGGGAATTGGTCTGGCACGCACGAATTATCTCCCTCGGGCCGACATGATCTGGCAGACGAATCGCGCGACCGACAACAACATCGCGGGTCTTGTTCTTCCGCAATCCATCATCGCTGCGATTTCCGGACCCGTTCCGGCGACGACTTCTGTCGCCGGGCAGCTACAGCACCGTGCAATGGCCGGTGCACCGCGCGAAGGCCACCCTGTTTGTGCCCACGAGCGCGGTCACGAACGACCAACAGAGAACTTTCGTCGAGCGCGTACGCAACGGGAAAGTCGAATGGGTGGATGTGGTTACCGGTCTGAGCATAAGCGGCAATATCGAGATTTTTGGCGACCTGCAGCCGGGCGATGAAGTGATCCGCAATGCCACCGACGCGATTCGTGCAGGGCAGCAGGTGAAGACGGCGGCGGCTCATTCTTAGGACGTCAGGAGGAATGTCCGTGATCCAACGACGAACGAAAATGACAGACGCGCTAGGGCCAAACGATTTTCCCAGCAGAACGACCAATTTCATAAGGAGAACGATGATGATCGCCAGACTGCGCTGTTTGATTGTGTTGTGTCTCTTGTTGCTTCCCTCGCTTGCCCGCGCCCAGGGGGTTACCACGGGTCCCATCGATGAAGTCCTCGGACGCTCGGGCCAAAAGACGGGCGATGTATATAAGGTTGGTTTTCCGCGAAGCGATTTGCATGTTTCCGTGCACGGCCTCGCGATCAAGCCAGGTCTTGCCCTTGGCTCGTGGGCCGCGTTTCTCGGAACCGACGACAACGCGATGGTGATAGGAGATTTGGTGCTGCTCGAAAGCGAGGTGAATCCCGTGATCGCGAAGTTGCGGTCGTCCGGTTTTGACATCTCGGCCGTGCACAACCACCTGATGGAAGAATCGCCGAGAGTGCTCTATACGCATTATATGGGGCACGGGGCGGCCGTGCAGTTGGCCACGTCGCTGCGTGCGGCTCTGGCGCTTTCGAAGACGCCGTTGGGAAAGCCTGCGGCGGCGACCGAGGAAGCCGCGCCGGCGTGGGTCAAAGCCGTGGAAGATGCCGTGGGACGCAAAGGTACGTTCAAGGGCGGTGTGCTGTCCTACGGCGTGGCGCGCAGCGACTCCATCACCATGGGTGGAACGACGATCCCCCCAGCGGCCGGTGTGGCGGAAGCCATCAATTTCCAGGCTGCGGATTCGGGCAACGTCGCGACCACCGGCGATTTCGTGCTCACCGCCGAAGAGGTCAACGCCGTCATTTCCGAACTCCAGGGACACCAGATTTCGGTGACGGCGCTGCACAGTCATATGCTTACCGAACAACCGCGTCTGTTCTTCATGCACTTCTGGTCCGTGGGAAGCCCGGAAGCGATAGGCGGCGGCATCAAGGCTGCGTTGAGCCGTGTCGCGGTGAAGTAAGAGTGTTGGGAGGAGATCGATGATGAAAACGTGGCTGTTGTTGCTGTGTGGGCTCGTGACGATGACGGGGGCTTCGAAGCTCCCGTCGCCGGCTGGTGTGCCGACGCTTAAAAAGGTAGCGGAGTTTGATCTCCCCGGACCAGGGGGGAAGCGTTTCGACTACCTCACGATTGATGCCGACGATCATTACTTGATTTCGGCGCATCTTGCCGCGGACCAGACGTACGTCATTGACCTTGCCACAAACAAGGTTGTCGCTACGATTATCGACACGCCGGGGGCCGAAGGCGTCGAATACGTCGCGGAACTCAAGAAGTTCTACACGTCCAACGCGCGCGACAACACCATTGGCGTCGTCGACCTCAAGCAGATGAAGGTCGTCAAGAAGTTGAAAACGGAAGCGAAGCCGGACGGCAGCACCTATGCGGCTCCATTTCACAAGCTTTATGTCTCCGACGAACGGGGCAAAGCGGAAGCGATCGTGGATGTGACCAAGGACGAAATCATCAAGACCCTGCATTTCGACAGCGAGACAGGGATGCCGCAATACGACCCTGTAGCGCGGAAGGTGTACGTCAACCTGCAGGACCAGAATATTTTCGCGGTTATCGATCCGGCGACCGATCAGGTGATTGGACGCTATCCCGTTGGGAAATGCGAAGGAAACCACGGGATGGCGCTGGACCCGGAACACCATCGTGCCTTTCTCTCGTGCGAGGGAAACGAATTGATGACGGTTTTCGATCTCGACAAGCACGCGGCGATCGCGTTTCTCAAAATGCCGGGCGGACCCGACGTGATCAAGTTTGACCCCGGTTTGGGCCGGATCTACGTTGCGTGCTACAGCGGAGCTATTGCCGTTTTCCATCAAGACGACCCGGACCACTATCGCAAGCTCGAAGACTTCCGTGTCCAGCACGCCGTACACACAGTGGCCGTCGATCTCAAAACCCATCGCCTCTATACACCCGAACAGGAAGAGGACGGCAAGCCGGTCGCGCGAATGGTGGTGTACGACGCTGTAACGAATTGATAGGAAGTTAAGACCATCTCAGGCCGAATGGCGACAACGAATTTCATCCCGCGTGTGCTCCGGACTCTATCGAGTGACGGATGGCTTCTCTTCGTCACCCGGTTCGCACGTCTCTTCGCCTATGGCTCGCTTTCGGTCATCCTCGTTTTCTACCTAGTGGGTTTAGGGCTCACCGAGGCACAAGTGGGCCTCGTGCTTACGCTGACCCTCGTGGGCGACGTTGTCGTCTCGCTGTACCTGACGACAAGAGCGGATCGCATTGGACGGCGGCGCATGTTGGTCGTCGGATCGATTCTCATGGCCGCCGCGGGCTTGGCTTTCGCGTGTACCAGCAATCTGCTTTTTCTTATTATCGCTGGCACCATCGGCGTCATCAGTCCGAGTGGCAATGAAGTTGGGCCTTTTCTCTCGATCGAACAAGCGGCGCTCTCGCATATTGTTCCCTCGGCGGCTCGCACTGAAGTGTTCGCGTGGTACACGCTCGCCGGCTCGCTGGCGACCGCCTTGGGGGCGCTTTTTGGAGGGGGCTTGACGCAGGCGTTGCAACACGCGTCGATGTCCCATGTTCAGAGTTACCGCGCCGTGGTGTTCTTGTACGCCGCATTGGGAGTTGCGCTTGCGCTTCTGTTCCTGCGTCTCTCAACTTCGGTGGAAGTCAACCGCGTTTCAAACGAGGCTGTCGTTTCGTCGGGCTTCGCAAGTATTCTCGGAATAGCCCGCTCGCGAAATATTGTTCTGAAACTATCGGGTCTCTTTGCCCTTGATTCGTTCGCAGGCGGATTTGTCGTGCAAAGTTTTGCCGCCTATTGGTTTTATCTGCGCTTTGGCGTGCAACCTGCCGCGCTTGGCGCGATTTTCTTTTGGGCGAACGTCTTCGCGGGAATCTCCGCTCTCTTTGCCACCCGGCTCGCGGGGCGCATCGGTTTGATCCGCACCATGGTGGTCACCCATCTGCCGTCGAACGTTCTGCTCATCCTCGTGCCGCTGATGCCCAATCTCTCATGGGCAGTGGTTGTGCTTCTTCTCCGGTTCAGCATCAGTCAGATGGATGTTCCTACCAGACAGTCTTATACAATGGCCGTGGTTCCGGCCGAAGAGCGATCGGCTGCGGGTGGATTTACCGGAGTCGCGCGCACCACCGGCGCCGCTCTCAGCCCCCTGTTTGTCGGGTTCATGTTTGCGCGGTCCTCCTGGATCAACGTGCCCTTCTTTGTCGCGGGAGGGCTGAAGATTCTTTACGATCTCTTGCTATACAGGGAGTTCGTCAGCATTCCGCCTGTAGAGGAGCGGTCGTGAAAACAGATGGGAGGTACCATCACCCACCTCCGTCGGCCCCGGGTTCGCGAAGGCATGATTTATGCCTTGTTTATCTTGATGTGCAGATGATAAGGATTGGAAATAGGGGTCGACTTTCAAGCGTTTTCGGCGGTAGTCGGTCATATTGCGCCCGCCCATCGAGTACCAAGGAGAAGCTGTGAATTACGCGGGACTCTTACAATCCGCTCTTGTTGCGCTCCGCCGAAACAAGATGCGCAGCATTCTGACTGTCCTGGGAATCACTATAGGCATCGCGGCAGTCATTTGCGTTGTAGCCATCGGCAAAGCGGGACAGGCCCGCGTCGAGCAGCAACTGAACAACCTCGGGGATAATTTTGTGTGGATTGAGGCAGGAGGCCGTGCCGTGAACGGCGTCCGCACGGGCACGCACGATACAAAGACACTAGTGATGGCGGATGCCATCGCTATCAAGAACCAGATCTCACTCATCAAGAGCGTGTCGCCGAACGTGGACGATCCGGTGCAGGTCGTGTACGGCAACCAGAACTGGCATACCTCGTATCGCGGTGTTTCGCCGGAGTATTTCGATATCAAGCGCTGGTATGTGGATCAGGGTGCGATCTTCTCGCAAGACGATGTGGACCGCGCCGCAGATGTCTGCGTGATCGGTCGCACGGTTCGCGATCAGCTGTTCGGCGTGGAAGATCCGGTCGGGAAAGTCATTCGAGTGAGCGGTCTTCCCTGCAAAGTCGTGGCTACGCTTCATCCCAAGGGATTGTCCCTTTCCGGGCAAGACCAGGACGATACGATCATCATTCCCTACAGCACGGCGCAAAAAAAGATCAAAGGAATTACGTGGCTTGACGACATTCTTTGTTCGGCGGTCTCCGCGGATGCCGTAAAAATCGCCGGGCAGGAAGCCACGGCGGTGCTGCGCGACCGCCATCATCTGCGTCCCGAAGAAGAGGACGATTTCAACATCCGGAATCCCGAGGATATCATTCAGGCGCAGCTCGATGCCAGTAAGACGCTGACCATTCTGTTGATTGCCATCGCATCGGTTTCCCTAATCGTGGGAGGCATCGGAATCATGAACGTGATGCTGGTGTCGGTAACCGAGCGCACGCGCGAGATTGGAGTGCGGGTGGCAGTGGGAGCGACCGAGGGAGCCATCCAGCTTCAGTTTCTCGGAGAGTCGATCATGCTCAGCCTGGTCGGTGGCGCGGCGGGTGTGCTGTTCGGCGTCGTTGGCTCCTATATGGTTGGACAAACACTGCACTGGCCCATCGAGATGTCGCTGCAAGCGGTGGTAGTTGCGGCGGTGTTTTCAATCGCGGTTGGCACGTTTTTTGGATACTACCCGGCGCGAAAAGCGTCGCGCCTGGACCCCATCGAAGCGTTGCGGTACGAGTGACACGTCGCGGGTTTTATTTCTAGGAAGAGGAAATGAAGATTAGAGGGCGTTGGCTTATCTTGGTGTGCGTTGTGGTCGTGGCAGGCCTGTTAGTTGCGTGGGCTCTGAACCGGAGCACGCCGGCGCAGCATTTCACTGCCAAGGCAGAGCTCGGTGCGATCAATGACGTCGTGGAAGCTACCGGCACGATCAATGCAGTCATCATGGTGCAAGTCGGGTCGCAGGTCTCAGGAACGATTGCAAAGCTCAACGTGGATTTCAATTCGCGCGTGCACAAAGGCGACGTGGTTGCGCTCATCGATCCAGCCTTGTTCAAAGGCGCATTGTTGCAGGCCGCTGCTGATCTGGAAAATGCCAATGCCAACCTCGTTGCCGCGCGCGCGAACGTAGAGAAAGCCAAAGCCGGCCTCGTACAAACCAAAGCGGATTACGATCGCGCTGTCCGATTGACCAAGGATGGCGTGATGAGCCAGCAACAGCTGGATCTTGCGAAATCGAACTATGATTCCGCTAATGCATCTGTGAATGCCGCGGACGCAAACGTGACACAAGCGCAGGCGCAGGTCAGTCAGAAGAAAGCTGCAGTAGAAGTCGGCCAAACGAATCTGGACTACACGGTGATTCGCTCCCCGATCGATGGAACGGTCGTGGCCAGGAATGTCGATGTGGGTCAAACCGTGGCGGCTTCCTTGCAAGCGCCCACCATTTTTACCATCGCGCAGGATTTGAAAAAAATGTGGGTGTACGCCAAAACGGACGAATCCGATGTTGGGAATATCAAACTCGGGAAGCCCGTAACTTTCAAGGTGGATGCCTTTCCGAAGGATACCTTTCACGGCGTGGTCAGCCAGGTGCGAATGAACGCGACCACCGTGCAAAGTGTGGTGACCTACGACACCATCATCGAATTCGCGAACCCGGAACTGAAACTGTTTCCGGGGATGACTGCCTACGTGACGATTCCCGTGGCCACTGTTCAGAGCGTGCTGAAGGTGCCGAACACGGCCTTGCGGTACAAGCCTCCGATGTCGAGCGAGGAGATTCTCGCGACTTACAAACAGTATGGGATCGATAGCGGAGAGCGCCTGACTGGCGGTGAAGTCGCTGCCGCGCCAAACGCCGGGTCGTCACCGGCACCGGCGACACAAATGCCACCTCGCGCACCGAAAGCCGACACTGCGGTGGTGTGGAAGCTCCACCGAGATAACACGATGGAGCCGGTCAAAATTTCTCTGGGCATTACCGACCACGCTTTCACGGAGGTTACGGGTGTTCTCAAAGGCGAACTGAAAGAAGGGGACGACCTGATCATTCGGTCGGTGGTAGCGAAAGGTCAGACGTTGGGTGGAATTCGTCGGTAAGGATTTGTATCTAGCAAGAGATTCCATGGACTCGATGTCGGCACCCAACCAAATCGAAGTGGCACCGGGACCCGCGGGCGGAGGCGCGGTCATCGCCGTCGAGGACGTGCACAAATACTACGACCTCGGGGAAACGCGGGTGCACGCCTTGCGGGGTGTGAGCGTCGAGGTTGGGCGCGGTGAATTCGTGGCGATCATGGGGGCGAGCGGGAGCGGCAAATCGACGTTTATGAACATGCTAGGGTGTCTGGACCGCCCAAGTTCCGGCCGCTATCTGCTAGAAGGAATCGACGTCTCGCAGCACGACAAAAAAGCGCTGGCGTTGATTCGCAATCAGAAGATTGGATTTGTTTTTCAGGGATTCAATCTGCTGGCTCGCACGACGGCGCTTGAAAATACAGAACTCCCTACTCTGTACACCAAGATTGACAAGGCGGAGCGAGGCAAGCGCGCAGCGGACGCATTGGCGATGGTCGGCTTGGCCGACCGTGCGCAGCACTTTCCGTCGCAAATGTCGGGCGGACAGCAGCAACGCGTCGCGGTTGCGCGCGCTTTGGTGAACCGTCCGTCGATTCTTCTGGCTGACGAACCTACGGGCAATCTCGACAGCCGCACGTCCGTCGAAATCATGGAGATTTTGCAAAACTTGAATGACAAGGGATTGACGATTGTTCTGGTGACTCACGAGCAGGACATCGCGCAGTTCGCCAAGCGTGTGCTGGTGTTCCGCGACGGCAAAATTCGGAAAGACGATCGTGTGGTCGGCAGGCCGCGGGCCAGCGAAGTCTTGAAGGGGCTGCCAACACTCGAGGACTAAATGAACTCTGCGTGGGGGCGCAGGGACACGTGAAAAACGCAGGCCAGTATTTGCGCCGGTTTGCCTGCGCCTATTTCGTTTTCGCGTGGTTCTCACAGTGTGAGAGCGATGCCCGACCTCGTTCCCGTGGATCGCCTCCGCTTCCCCAGGCAGAAGCACGGGTGGCCGAGGCCGTGCCGGTTGGGCATGCACCAAAGCTGGACGGCACTATGAACGATCCCCTTTGGCTCAATGCCAAACCGATCACCGATTTTCGGCAACGAGAACCGCGCGAAGGGGAGCCTGCCACGGAGAAGACGGAGGTTCGTATCCTCTACACCAGGCACGCCGTCTATTTTGGGATTCATTGCTACGATTCCGCACCGACTCGAATCGTAGCGACGGAACTGCGACGCGATGTGAGCCAAGACCTGGACGACCACTTCGAGATTCTGATCAATTCAAACCACGACCGGCGTGGCGGCTATGTTTTCGAAATCAACCCTCTGGGAACACAGAGCGACGGCTTGGTTGTCGAGGAACAGAGCGGATCGGAGGGTACCGATTTCCAAACGGTCTGTATCACTTCGCTCGCCATCAGTTGACGTATAGGTCGGGGCAAGATCGGCGATTTACGTACAACTTTTTTGAAAGGTTTGGCGGCTACTACGGAGGCACTCTGAATGAATTTCGTGTCAGGGCAAACTATCGCCCCACAGCGAAGTTCTCAATTTCGGCTTCGGAGACCTGGGATCGATTTCGACTGCCTCTGCCCAATGGCAATTTCTCCGTTGTGCTGGCGAGCTTGCAGGGAAATTATTCCTTTACTCGTTTCTTGACGTTCACGAGCCTCTTTCAAGTGGACACGTCGAATACGCAAGCTGTAAGCGCCAATGTTCGCCTGAGATATAACTATCGGCCGGACAGCGATCTCTACGTCATCTATAACGTCGGCACGCAATTTGCCAGCATCGCTCCAGCAAACCCGCCGCAGGTGCGCGAGACTCGATTTGCGGTGAAGTGGACTTATTCTTTCGCGCCATGAATCTGGTCGGTCGCATCGAGCAAGGGCACGTCGTCGCGAGTCGCTGACCGCGCAAGCGCGTTCGAAAAAAGGGAATCGAGGAACGAGGAGCATACACCGACGGGACTTCTCCGCGAGATCTTGAAGCGGATGGGAATGCGCGAAGCGATTCGCGCCTCTTGCTATGCCTGAACGTCAACTGAGGAAATCGATCGACTCATCACGGCACTGTGACTTCCAGCCTAACGTAAAACCCAACGCCATCGGCAGGAATTAAAGCCGCGATAGGTCGACTCGGACAACTGCTATCGTGATGACTCCAATCAAGCCATTCTGGACTATTTTGGACCCAATCGAAACATATATCCCCCAATGAATCAGCACCTTAGCGAGTTGTAGACGGGGGTTCGATCCCCACCGCCCCAACCAACTTATTCCTCTTTCAAGAGGACTAGCGATGCCGATGGAAGGGCTGGCACCGCGGCGCGTTTACTTGACGTATGCCACTCTCATGTTAGAGTTACTTACATAATCTAGAGGCCACGCGAAGAGCGGGGAGCTTATTCAAAGGCCGAGGAGAAGAATCAGGCATGGGACGCGTGAAGACGGCAAGAATTCATCCTATAGGGGGGCGACCGCCGGCGGCACGGAGGCGGCTTGGAACAGGGTTTGACGGAACGCTGCCAAGGGGTGATCGGGCGGTGGGCCGAGAAACACTGGGACTGCGTGAGCGGAAGAAGGCGCGGCTGCGTCAGGAGATCATTGATACGGCGCTGCGATTGTTCCGCAAGCGAGGCTACGAAAAGACGCGTATAGACGACATCGTGCAGTCTCTGGAAATCAGCCAGCCCACGTTCTTCCGGTATTTTCCGAGCAAGGACGCAGTATTGGGGGAAGTGGGGAGGCGGGGTTTTGCGTGCATCACGGACCATTTAAGGAACGAGCTTTCCAGCGAGGCGACGACGGCGGAACATTTGCGCCGAATGTATCAGGAGCTGGCGCGTCACGCGGAATCGGACCGCCCGTTGTGGCAGGCGGTGGTGCTCTCAGGGGCGATGGACCCGGTACGGTCTCCGAATGTGCGGGAGCGCAAGGAATGCGCGCTGGGCTTGCTGCGGGAGATTCTGGCGCAGGGGCAGAATCGCGGAGAAATCTCCCGGGATTTTCCGGTCGAGCATCTTGCGGAGTTCATGGAAGGGCTGTACAACACCATCGTCCGTCAGTGGGCCGTGGATCTTACGGGGCCGCATAAGTTATCCGACCGGGTCAGCAGTGCGGTGGAGTTTTTCCTGCGCGGTGTCCGCCCGTGATGAGCACGGGCGCGTTTACGTCCGTGAGCCAGAGGCCCTCCATTCAAAATAGTATTGAATACGCAGTGATCCTCCTAGGCAGTTTCACCAATCACACACTCTCGTTAGGGGCATAGAAATGAAGGCCGCGGTCTTGAATGAATTCAAGCAGCCGTTGGAATTCCAGGAAGTTGCGCGGCCGGAGCTGGGTCCTGGCGATGTCTTGATCAAAGTAGAAGCTTGCGGGGTGTGTCATTCGGACTTGCATCTCGCGGATGGAGATTGGAGCCAACTGGCGGCGATCGTGAAGAGACCACTGATCCTGGGCCACGAAATTGCGGGGCGGGTGATCGAAACGGGCGGGGAAGTACACGATTTGCGAATCGGGGACCGAGTGGGAGTGCCATGGGTGCACTGGACGTGCGGGGAGTGTGAGTTTTGCCGGGAAGGGAATGAGAATCTCTGCTCCAAACAAAAGATAACGGGAGTGACGGTGGATGGCGGGTATGCGGAGATGATGAAAGCGCCGGCAAGCCATGCGATGAAAATACCGGAAGGACTTTCGTCGATCGAGGCTGCGCCATTGTTCTGCGCCGGGGTGACTGTGTATCGCGCGCTGAAGCAGGCAAGAGTTTTGCGGGGGCAGCGATTGGCGGTATTCGGCGTGGGTGGACTGGGACATCTTGCCGTGCAGATTGGGCGCGAGATGGGCGCGGACGTGACAGCGATCGATATTTCAGAGGAAAAGCTGGAGCATGCAAAATCACTTGGTGCGTCAAGTGTGTTCAACGCAGGGTCGAAGAGTACGGTCAAGGAATTGCGCGGTAAGGGTGGCGTGCATGTCGCGCTGGTAGCTTCGGCTGCGAAAGCCGCGTACGACATGGCATTTTCTTGCGTGCGGCCGACGGGGACACTCCTAGTGGTGGGTTTGCCTGCGGAGAATATCTGCTTCCCTCCGATTTTGATGGCTTCACTGGAAGTGCGCATCCAGGCGAGCGCGGTAGGCACGCGACAGGATGTGCGCGAAGTACTTGCGCTGGCTGCCTCGGGAAAAATTCATTGCAGGGTGGGCACGCGGCCGCTATCGGAAGCCAACGAAGCACTCGAGCAGTTGCGCAGCGGGCAAGTTTCCGGACGGATCGTTCTCGCAATTCCATAAATCGCAAGTTAACAAAATCCCAGCAAAAGCCAAGGCAAACGTGTTGAATCACGCGTGTGATTCCCTCGGAAAGTGCGTCGAGCGAAGAAGCGCGTTTGGGGCGCGCCAGGGGGAGGAGCCTGGGTGCGCCTGTGGTGGGGTATTGACGTTAGTTGCTAATATGTGATACGGACTATCACAATATTTGATAGTTCTGGCGGTGGAGCGGGGCTCAGCGCTGTTACGAAGACTGAAATCCGCAGCCAGGCTGGTGCTGCTATCTTTTGGTCGAGTTGCAGTAGTGACGTAACAAGATTAGTTGTCCGTCGCAGACTCATCTGAAGGGGAGCACGCAGACTTGAATCCGAATAAAACCCAAAAACAAGATGCCTTCGAGGAACCAGGAGGAGCTATGAAGTCGATCATGCTGGCAGTTCTGTTCATGTTGGTAATCGGGCTGTTGCCGGGCGGCCCAGTGGCCTCTGCGCAAGGAGTTGGGGCTTCCGCGGATCTGACGGGAACGGTAACGGATCCTTCGGGCGCGGCCGTACCGAATGCAAAGGTAACTGCAATCGACGCGGCGAAGGGAGCACAGCGCAGCGTGATGACCGACGAACAGGGGTTTTATCGGCTGTCCGGGCTGGCGCCCGCGAGCTACAAGGTGAGCGTGGAGCACGCCGGTTTTCAAACCGAGGTGGTCACTTCGCTGAGCTTGACGGTCGGGCAGAACGTGGTGTTTGACTTCAAACTAAAGTTGTCAGGGATTTCCGGAGAGGTGGAGGTGACATCCGAGCTTCCGGTGGTGGAGACGGAGAGAGGGAGCCAGGCGAATACGCTCACGCAGAACGAGATCGCCAACCTGCCGATTGACCGGCGCGACTATCTTACATTCACGTTACTGGTACCGGGCGTTTCGAATTCAACCCGACTGGCATCGGACCAGGATTTTCGAGTAAAGCAGACGCCGCAGAGTGGGCTCTCGTTTTATGGCAGCAATGGGCGAGGGAACAGCGTCACGGTAGACGGCGGAGAAGCGAACGACGACGCGGGCGGAGTGCGCTTGACGCTGAGCCAGGACGCGGTGCAGGAGTTTCAAGTCAATCGCAGCAATTATTCAGCGGAGCTCGGGGGAGCGAGTGGAGCCGCGATTAACATCGTTTCGAAATCCGGGACGAACGATTTGCATGGAAGCCTGTACGGGTTTTTCCGGAATGACGGGCTGGATGCAGCCGACCCGTTTGCCCGGAAGCAGGCGCTGCAGAACGGAGCGATCTTCGATCCGACCCAGCCGGATAGTGTGGGAGGGCCAACGAAGAATTCCTTGACGCGGTACCAGTTTGGTGGAACGGCAGGATTTCCGATCAAGAAAGACAAATCGTTTCTGTTCGTGGCGTTCGAGGGATTGCAGCAGGATGCAGAGAATTCTGTCCCAATTCTGACGAATACAGCAGTTTTCCGGGCGACGGCGGCGCAACAGGCAATCATCAATGCGCTTGGAAACCCATCAAACACTTCGACGGTAACCTGCTTCCCCGGTGTGACTATTAGCGCAAACCAGTGCGCGGGTGCACTTTTCGAAGGTTTGAACGTCAGTCAAACAACGGGTCTTTCGCTGGGCCAAAATGCGCTGAACACCTTCCTAGTGAACGCGCTGGAGACTAACGGCGGGCTGTTCAATTACAAAACCCGAGAGTACCTGGCCTCAGGGCGGTTCGATCATCGTTTCAGCGATTCGAACCAGATCAGCGTCACGTACAGATTTGGACACGACCTGGAAGAGAATCCCGACGTGCAATCGTTGACGGGATTTTCGGCAGGAAGCTCGATTCATGATTACGACAACAACGTTTTAGCCGCCTGGTACCATCAATTCAGTCCTACCGCGCAGAATGAACTCCGATTGCAATTTGACTATGCGACGCTAAACGTCATCCCAAACGAACCGGGAGAAGTGGGACTGCAGATTCCCGGCGTGGTGAATAACCTGGGAACGAGCATCTTCATCCCCAACTTCACCATCACGCGCAGGTACGAAATTGCAGACAACTTCACGCTGATCCGCGGCCATCACACGATGAAATTCGGAGGCTCGGAACTATTGCGTGGCAATCACACGGAATCGCATACCTTTTTCCCCGGACGGTTTATCTTCGGCTCGCTTCCTGGCTTCCTTCTAAGCCCCTGCTTAGCCCCCTCGGCCAGTCCGACAACTCAAAATCCGTGCGGACTCCTCACCCCAGGAGCGAGCTTAGGACCGATTCAAACTGCCTCTCTCGGACTACCTCAGGTTTTCCAGCAAGGATTCGGCAATCCCGTCTATCCGTATTACACCAGACCATGGACGGCGGCTTACTGGCAGGACGCCTGGCGGATACGGCCCAATTTCACGCTGACCTATGGTTTGCGCTACGAGCTGGACACGCAATATGCGCCACTGAACACGTATAAAAAGAATTTTGGCCCTCGGGTGTCGTTCGCCTGGGATCCATTTAACGATCACAAGACAGTCATTCGTGGAGGATACGGGATCTTTTACGCGCCCATTTACGACCAGATTCCCGCGGTGGACTTGTCCCTGGGCGTCTTGAACGCGAACAAGAGTTCCGTCGGCAATTCGTCGAAGGCTGGTCAAGTAAATAATCTGGACGCCATTTGCGGCATGGCCGGAGCTTTCGGACTTTTCCCCCCGCCAACCAGCCCCACCAGCCCCTGCAACCGTGAAATCTCGATCTACATCATTCCGCTGACCGGAGTGCCCGGCGGCAACCCGGCGTTAAACGCGGCCACGGTTTTCCAGACCTTGTTCGCGCAGCAAGCGATCACCTGCACAAAGCCGGCACCGGGAAGCTATGCTTGCATTACGCCCAATGGGGGCGCAGGCGGAGTCGGCGGACTATCGCAGTTTGGACTGAATGTGACCAATAGCGGCCCGCTGGCGGCGTTGCAAGTGGTGTTCGTTGACCAGCCAAACTTTAGAAATCCGTATTCGCAGCAAGCGGAGTTTGGAATTGAGCGCGAGATTGCTCCGGGGTTCTCCGTTTCCGGGAGCTACATCTACTCGCATACGATCGGCTTACCCGTCGCCATCGATACCAACCTGCTTCCGGCTCCCAAGAGCACCATTACGTTGGCGAATGGCAAGAGCGTTTCCTACCGGAACTGGAACACGACGGCTGCCTCGGCCGATCCGCTCGGCGGAATTGAAGGCCTGCCCTGTGACCCAAGCGCGGCCAATCCTGCTGGTCCCTTCGCTTGCTTTGTTAATCCGTTTATTGTGCAAAACAATCAGTACAGCTCCGCCGGTTCCGCTGTGTACCAGGCGGGAATCCTGGAAGTGAAGAAACGCTTCGGCAATAACTTCTCCTTGTTTGGGAATTACACTTACAGCAAGGGATTCGACACCGGCACGGACTTCAACAGCGACTACGGGCCGCAGGATCCGACGGACCTGGGCGCCGATCGTGGGCTCTCGGAATTCGATCAGCGCCATAAGGTGGTGATTGCCGGGGTGTTTGACAGCCCCTGGAAGAATCCGTTCCTTTCCGGCTTTCAGCTGGCGCCGATTTTTGCATACAACAGCGGACATCCGTTCAACCTTTTGGCGGGAGGAGAGGTGAACGGCAACAACCACACCACCAACGAACGTCCGATCGGGGCGGGCCGCGACACGGGACTTGGGCCGGACTACACCAATGTGGATATGCGGCTGAGTTGGCGGCACAAAGTGAGCGAGAAGGCAAAGGTGCAATTTACGGCCGAGTTCTTCAACATCGCCAACCATACCAACTATGCGAGCGTGAACAACGAGGTGGGCCCGCTGTTCGGTCTGACACCGGGATTCACCACGTTCGACGTGCATGGGAGCGCAGCACTCTCTCCGAGCCAGCCGCTGGGTTTCACTTCTGCTTTCCCCAAGCGGCAAATCCAGCTTGGGGTGCGGTTGACGTTCTAATCGGAAAGCGATGATTCGCGGCGCCCGAATGGGTGCAGCCGGCGAATTCGCGTAGCCGAATCAATCAGTCGATGCTTGCAGAATCATGGAGTTTTGCAGGAGCAGTTACAGCATTTCAGGTCCGGGAGGATCCTTCCATGTGGCGAATGAGCAAGCGCGTGATTATCGTCTTAGTGTCAGGGGCAGTGGTATTCCTCTCGTGTGCAGGCAACTCGCGGGCACAGTCACCACCGGGCGTTGTCACTCACGCGGGAACTCTGGCCGACGGCGCAACTTATTTGATTGAAGTTCCGGCAAATTGGAATGGAACTTTGTTTCTGTACAGCCATGGCTACGTGATCCCGGGTACCGCCAACCCCGCACTCGACGTGGGACAGGGAGACCTAGCCACTCGCTTCTTCATGCTTTCGAGCGGTTTTGCTCTTGCGGGGTCCTCGTATGCCACGACCGGATGGGCGATTCATGAAGCAATTCCGGACCAGATCGCGGTTCTCGACCTGTTCAAGCTGATGGTCGGTCAACCAAAACGAACCATCGCCTGGGGACATTCCTTGGGGGGAATGGTAACCGCTGCGCTCATCCAAAGGCACCACGACCGCTTCGACGCGGCGTTGCCCATGTGCGGCGTGCTCTCGGGTGGGGTGGCTACCTGGAACACGGCGCTCGACTCCGAGTTTGCTTTCAAGACGCTACTTGCGCCGGGAAGCGGGTTGCAAGTCGTCAATATCGCCAACCCTCTTGCCAATCTCCAACTCGCTGAACAGTTTCTCGTCATCGCCCAGTCCACCGCCCAAGGGAGGGCGCGGTTGGCACTGGTGTCCGCCTTAGCAGACGGACCGGGATGGTTCGTCCCTACCTCACCGGAGCCGGCGCCAACCGATTTCACTACTCAGGAAATGAATCAGTTTCTTTGGGATCAAAACGTTGACTTCCCATTTGTCTTTGCGTTTCGGGCTGAACTTGAAGCGCGGGCGCGGGGCAATGTCTCCTGGAACACCGGCGTCAACTACAGAGAGCAGTTGGCGCACTCCATCGACAGAGATGAAGTGCGGGCGCTCTATAAGCAGGCCGGTCTCAGCTTGGATGCCGACCTGGAAACTTTAGAAGATGCCGTAAGAATCAGCGCCGATCCAGAAGCCCTTCACTATCTCGAAACAAATATCATTTTTGACGGTGAGATTCATATCCCAGTGCTGACTCTGCATACCAAGGGAGATGGGCTGGTGGTGGTACAAAACGAATCGGCCTACAAACAGGTCGTCGAAGAGGCGGGCAATGAAAAATTCCTGCGCCGGGCATTTGTCTCCCGAGCGGGACACTGCGCGTTTACCCCAGCGGAAACCATTGCCTCCGTGCAAAAGCTGATTAATCGACTTGATACCGGGGAATGGCGTGAGGTGGAGGCCGACGATCTAAATGGCGCTGCTGCAGCGCTGGGGCCCGGTTTCAATATTTTCCCTACGCCGAATGGCATAGTTCCTGTTCCGCCGGCCTTCATTGACTTTAGACCGGCGCGCTATCTACGGCCGTTCGACGCGTCGAAAGAAAAGTGAGAATCCGGGGTCCTTTGCAAAGAATTCATGATCTATGCTGAGGACGCGTATCAGTTTAACTGCTATGGATGCGGGAGACTGCCAATTGGCGGTCACGAAATTGGAGGTTGGATTCTTTTCCAGAAGACGTGAGCATATTCCAAGAGAACCGCAGAGGACTATCTCGGATATAGCGGATTTGGAAAGAGTTGATCCCACGGCCAGGCATTCGAAATGAACACGAAAGACCTTTTTGATCTTACAGGGCGTGTTGCGATTATCACCGGGGGCTCCGTTGGACTAGGACGCCAGATGGCCGAGGGTCTCGCGGAGATGGGCGCCAACCTGGTGCTTTGCGCGCGCAAGAAGGAGCGCTGCGAGCAGGCAGCCGAAGAATTGAACCAGCTCGGCGTGAAGACGCTGGCTTTGGGATGTGACGTCAAGAACCCTGAGCAAGTGCAAGCGGTTGTGAATACGACGGTTTCGCAATTCGGGCGGATCGACATCTTGATCAATAATGCGGGCACGTCGTGGGGCGCACCGGTCGAAGAGATGAAGCTCGATCAATGGAACAAAGTGATCGAGACGAATCTGACGGGGACGTTTCTTTTTTCGCAAGCCGCCGGAAAAGTCATGGTGCCTCAACGCCGCGGAAAAATTCTCAACATCGCGTCGGTGGCCGGGCTGCGCGGCGCGCCTCCTGAGTTTCAAGCCATCGGCTACCATGCGAGCAAGGGCGGAGTGATTGCATTTACCAAGGATCTGGCGTGCAAGTGGGGAATTCATAATATCCAGGTGAACGCTATCGCTCCGGGATGGTTTCCGACGAACATGTCGCAGGCGGTCATCGAACGGAACAAGGAAGCGTTTTTGAGCAAGATTCCGTTGCGGCGCTTTGGCAACGAGCACGATTTGAAGGGTGCTGCTGTGTATCTTGCTTCGGACGCGTCGGACTATGTCACCGGACACGTGCTGGTAGTAGATGGAGGGCAAACCGCCTAGACGAGGCGAGCGACATTATGAATATTCCGCTTACACCACTTCGGTGCCTGCGCTATGCGGAGCAACAGTATCCGCATCGAACGGCGGTGGTTTGCGGGAATGAGAGATTTACGTACAAGCAATTTGCGGATCGCGCGGCACGGCTGGGCGGCGCGCTGAGGGAAGCCGGAATCAAGGCTGGTGAACGAGTGGCGTTCCTCAGTCTGAATTGCCACCGTTTGCTGGAAGCGTACTACGGCGTTCTGGAAGCCGGGGCGGTGCTGTTGCCGCTGAATGTGCGGCTTTCTGCCGGGGAGCTCGCGTACATCTTGAATGACTCCGGGGCGACGGTGCTTTTTCTGGAAAGAGAGTTCTTGACCGTCGTCGACTCCTTCCGAAGTGAACTTACGACGGTCAAGTCTTTTATCCTTCTGGATGGTCCGCCACAAGCAAATTGGCATTCTCCCCAGAGTTATGAAGGTCGTCTTGCCGCCGCGAGGCCTCTCCAAGTGGACATCATGGGAATTGATGAGGACGAGGTAGCCGAGCTTTTCTATACCAGCGGCACCAGCGCCAATCCCAAAGGCGTCATGCTGACGCACAGAAATGTTTATCTGCATGCTTTGCATGTTTGTCTTACGTTTGATGCCACGCGGGACTTCGCACAGCTTCATACGATTCCCTTGTTTCATGCCAACGGCTGGGGTGTGGCGCATATCCTCGCGCTGGTCGGCGGAAAACACGTCATGTTGCGGCGGTTTGACTGCGGGCAGATCTTCAGGCTGATCGAAGAGGAGCGCATTTACACGATGTGCTTGGTGCCGGCGATGGCTATCGCGCTGGTCAATTCGCCGGAGCGGCAGAAACACGATTTGAGCAGCCTGGAGCGAATCATCATTGGCGGCGCGGCGTCGTCGCCGACGCTGGTGGGAGAAGTCGAGCAAAAACTTGGCGTCACCTGCATCTCCGGCTATGGACTTACGGAAACGTCGCCGGCACTTTCGCATTCTTTTATCAAGCATGGATTGGAATTCGAAGGTGAACAAAAGCACGCGCGGCAGGCGATGACGGGGTTTCCCGATCCGGGCATCGAGATGCGTGTGGTGGATGAGAGGGGCCTGGATGTTCCGCGCGACGGGAAAAGCGTGGGAGAAATCATCACGCGCAGCGATGGGGTGATGAAGGGGTACTGGAATCAGCCCGAAGCGACGGCTGAGGCTTTGCGCGATGACTGGTTTCATACCGGAGACATGGCCACCATCGATGAAGAGGGCTACTTCCTGATTGTGGACCGCAAGAAAGATATTATCGTCAGCGGCGGCGAGAACATTTCTTCGCTGGAAGTGGAAAAGACGCTTGTGGCCCATCCCGCGGTTCTGGAAGCGGCGGTGATTCCAGTGCCCGACGAAAAATGGGGCGAAGTGCCGAAGGGGCTGGTGGTCTTGAGGCCGGGAGAGCAGGCGAGCGAGACGGCGTTGATCGAATTCTGCCGCGCGCGGTTGGCGCACTACAAGTGCCCAAGTTCCGTAGAATTCTTTGAGAGCTTGCCCAAGACCGGAACGGGAAAAATATTGAAGAGGGATCTGCGGAAAAAATATTGGCAAGGCCGGGAAACGATTCGGCTGGATTTCGTGGACAGGGCAAAAGGCTAGGCGGGACAACTCGAAATTAGAAAGGGTTTTTCTAGATGGACCTGAATCTATCACCCGAAGAGGTTCAATTCCGCGACGAGCTCCGCGCGTGGCTGAAGGCCAATGTGCCGCGCGATTGGAATGAGTGGCGGGAAAAACCGATCGAGGAATCTTTTCCGTACTTGAGAGCCTGGCAGCGGAAGCTGCATGAGGGCCGTTGGGCGGCTGTGTCATGGCCTAAGGACTACGGGGGGCGGGGCGCGACGCTTCCGCAGCAGGCGATTTTTTGGGAGGAAATGGCGCGGGTGGAAGCGCCACCGATGGCCAACGCACTTGGTCTGGGATTGATCGGGCCGACCATCATCGCGCACGGAACGGAAGCGCAGAAGAAACGGTTTATTCCGAAAATCCTGAGCGCGGAAGAGATCTGGTGCCAGGGTTTTTCCGAACCGAACGCTGGTTCCGATCTCGCCAGCTTGCAGACGGAAGCGCGGCTGGATGTGGACCATTACGTCGTCAATGGCCAGAAAGTGTGGACGAGCTACGGCTGGGTAGGAAATTGGTGCGAATTGGTGGTGCGCACGGACCCCAACGCGCCGAAGCACAAAGGACTTTCGGTTCTTCTGATTGATATGAGCTCACCGGGAGTGGAGGTGCGGCCGCTGAGGCAGATGACCGGGGAGAGCGAATTCAACGAGATGTTCTTCCGGGACGTGCGCGTACCGGTGGAAAACTTGCTCGGCCGGGTGAACGACGGGTGGAACGTGGCCGTGAGCACGCTGATGTACGAGCGCGGCTCGTATGGGGCGCGGCTGCATCCTTTTTTCAGGCGCAACATCACCCGGCTGATCGAACTGTCGAGGACTTTTGAAAAAAATGGGCGGGCGGCCGCGCACGACCCACTTACACGGCAGAAGCTTGCGCAGTGTTACGCCGAGGTCGAAATCATGCGGTTGAACCAGTTGCGGGCGTTCAGCCGGATCACGGCCACCGGGGCTCCCGGGCCGGAAGGGTCCATTCAGAAAATATTCTGGAGTGAACTGAACCAGCGGCTGCAGCAGGTTGCGCAGGAAATGTTCGGGCCTTATGGCCAGCTGCTCGCGGAGGATCGCCATTCGGTCGACAAGGGCATCTGGTCTTACGGGTATCTGCGGACGCGCGGGAACACCATCGAAGCGGGCACGTCGGAAGTGCAGCGCAGCATCATCGGGCATTTTGTTCTGGGCTTGCCCAAGAGCTACTAGGCGGAGAGATTATGGAATTCGGATTGAGCGAGAGCCAGCAATTACTGCGAGACAATGCTCGGAAGTTTTTTGCAACGGAATGTCCGATGGCGGAAGTGCGCCGGCTGATGGAGACGGAGACGGCGTTTGATGCGGTCCTGTGGGCCAAGCTTGCCGAGCAGGGCTACGCCGGCTGCATTTTTTCAGAGGAGTACGGCGGAGTCGGACTCGGAAAGGGTGAGCTGATACTTCTGATGGAAGAGGCGGGCAGAGCGCTCTTGCCGGGGCCGTTTTTCTCTACGGTGGCGCTGGCGGGGCCAGTGATTGACGCCGTTGCCAGTCCTGAACAGAAGAAAAAATATCTCACAGCCATTTGCGCGGGCGAAGCGCGATCCACCGTTGCTATCTTTGAAGATGCTGCTGCGTGGGATCCCGCACGCTTTCAAGTTACTGCTGTCAACGGGAGGCTCACGGGCGAAAAGCGGTTTGTGACCGACGCGGCGGCAGCCGATTGGATCGTTATCGCGGCCAGTAATGGCGTCTTTCTTGTGGACCAGAAAGCCTCCGGAGTCGAAATCGCGCCCATGTTGGGAATGGATCTGACTCGCAAGCTGTACACGATGCGTATGAATCACACGCCTGCGGAGAAGCTCGGGGATGTTGCAGGGCTGGCGGGAGCGTTGGACATTGCAACGGCGGCGCTGGCGGCAGAAATGGCTGGAGGGATGCAGCGCACGCTCGAAATGACCGTGGAGTACGCGAAAACGCGGAAGCAGTTTGGAAAGCCCATCGGATCGTTCCAGGCCGTGCAGCACCAGTGCGCGGACATGTATCTGGAAACGGAAAGCTCGCGTTCGGCGGCGTATTACGCGGCGTGGGCACTTGAAGAGAGGGCGCCGGATGCGCCGATAGCGGTTTCGATCGCGAAAATGTATGCCAGCGATGCGTCTCGCACCGTTGGCAATCGCGGGATTCAGGTGCAAGGCGGAATGGGTTTCACTTGGGAAAATGATGTGCATTTGTATTACCGGAGAGCGAAGGCGTCGGAAACCGCGTTCGGTGATGCGACTTTTCATCGCGAGCGCATCGCTCGCCTGGTTATCGATGTGGGCGCTGAAACCGCACGGCACGCCTGAGAATTCATACGAGAGAGCCCTTACCATGAGCGATCTAGTTCAGTTCACCACAAATAACGGAATAGCCGTCATTACGATTAACAATCCGCCGGTCAATGCGTTGAGCCCGGGCGTGCCGGAGGGAATTCTCGAAGCGATCGCAAAGATCGACAACGATGATAGCATCCACGCCGCGGTGCTGATTGGCGGAGGCCGCACCTTCATTGCCGGAGCCGATATCAAGGAATTTGGAAAAATGACTTCCGGAACCAGGCAACGAGGAGCGGGACTGCTACCAATGCTGCTGCGGATCGAGGATTGCCGGAAGCCGGTGGTGATGGCCATTCACGGAACTGCTTTTGGCGGGGGACTTGAAATAGCGATGGCCGGGCACTACCGCGTGGCTGTGGCGAGTGCGCAAGTCGGCCAGCCGGAAGTGAAGTTGGGAATTATCCCCGGCGCGGGCGGAACGCAAAGGCTTCCGCGGCTTGCAGGGGTTGCCGCCGCGGTGGAGATGTGTGCGGAAGGCAAACCAATTTCGGCCGGACAGGCGCTGAAATTCGGGATCGTCGACCGGTTGATCGAAGGTGACTTGCTGATTGGGGCTTTAGCCTTTGCACGTGAAGTTGCCGGCAAACCCGCGCCGAAGACGCGCGAGCGTAATGACAAACTCGGGACTCCTGAACAGAATGCGCCGGTCTTTGCTGACGCACGCGAAACTTCGTGCAAGAAGCAGCGTGGCTTGACGGCGCCGCTTGCGGCTATTGAAGCCATCGAAGCGGCAGTGAGTTTGCCGTTCGAAAAGGGCTGCGAAGTGGAACAGAAGCTGTTCGCCGAGTGCCTTTTTTCCGATCAGTCAAAGGCGCTGATTCATGTGTTCTTTAGTGAGCGGGAAGTCGGCAAGATCCCCGATGTTCCAAAGGAAACGCCGCTCATTCCGGTAAATTCTGCCGCGGTTGTTGGCGCGGGCACCATGGGCGGCGGCATCGCCATGGTCCTCGCCAACGCGGGCATTCCGGTTCTGCTCAAGGAAGCGGATCAAGCTGCGCTGGATCGCGGCTTGGCCATGATCCAGAAAAATTACGCGAGTTCGCTGAAACGCGGGCGATTCACGCAACAGTTTGTGGATGAATGTCTAAAGCGAATCCAGCCGACCTTGAGTTTTGACGGATTTTCGAGCGTGGACCTGGTGATCGAAGCGGTGTTCGAAGGGATGGCGCTTAAAAAGGAAGTATTTCGAGAACTCGACCGCGTTTGCAAACCAGGAGCAGTTTTGGCCAGCAATACTTCCACGCTAAGCATCGACGAAATCGCCTCGAGCACTGGGCGCCCCGAATTCGTGATCGGCACGCATTTCTTCAGCCCGGCCAACGTCATGCGGCTCCTCGAAATCGTTCGCGGGAAGGCTACCTCCAAAGAAGTGATCGCCACATGCATGCAGATTTCCAAGAAGCTCGGGAAAGTCGGTGTGCTTGTAGGCAATTGCCGAGGATTCGTGGGCAATCGCATGTTCGGGCCCTACCGCCGCGAAGCGCAGTTTCTCGTCGAAGATGGTGCGCGTATCGAAGCGGTGGACCAGGCTCTTTCCGATTTTGGGATGGCCATGGGCCCTCTAGCTACGGGCGACCTTGCGGGCCTCGATGTCGGATGGCGGATCCGGAAAGAATATCGTCATCTGGAGGAACCCGGGATTCGTCAGCCGTTTGCCGAAGACCGCCTTTGCGAACTCGGCCGATACGGGCAAAAAACCGGCGCGGGCTGGTACAAGTACGACGAGCACCGTCACGCAACGCCGGACCCGGTCGTTGAGGAACTGGTTCATCAATGGGTGGCCGAGGCCGGGATTGTGCAGCGCCAAATCTCGGGGGAGGAAATCAGGGATCGCTGTCTCTACGCGCTGGTCAACGAAGGCGCGCGCATTCTGGAGGAAGGCTATGCGTTGCGGGCTTCGGATATCGACATTATTTATTTGAATGGGTATGGTTTCCCCGCGCATCGCGGCGGGCCGATGTGGTATGCCGATACCGTGGGATTGGAAAAAGTTTACGAGCGCGTCTGCGAATTCAATCGCGAGCATGGCGAGATCTGGCGGCCGGCGGCGCTGCTGAAGCGGCTTGCAGAGCAGGGAAAGACCTTTGCCGAGTACGGCAAGCAAGAGGGCGCGGCGGCCTAGTGGGGATTCTCTTTCTTATCCGCCATGCGCAAGCCTCGTTCCTCGAACAGAACTACGACAAGTTGTCCAAACTCGGAGAAGTGCAAGCCGGCCTGCTCGGCGAATACCTGGCGCGACGCGGCATTGTTTTCGACCGCGTCTGTGCCGGTCCATGTGTCCGTCAGAGGGACACGGCGGAGCTGATGAGAGAGGCGTACCTGAAGGCCGGCCTGGCATTTCCGGAGCCTTTGATGCTCCCTGAATTCAATGAATATCAAGGTGAAGCAGTGCTCGAGCGCAGTCTACCCGGATTGCTCGAGAACGATCAGAGCATCCGTGGCCTCCACGCCGTATTCCAGTCTTCGACTAGCTCAACCGAACGACGGGCCTCATTTCAAAAACTGTACGAGGCGGTCATCGGGAAGTGGGTAGATGGGGCGCTCCCTTTGCCCCACGTGGAAGCGTGGTCCGAGTTTAGTTCCCGGGTAAATCTTGGTCTCTCAAGGATTGTGAGAAATGGCGGCCGAGGTGAAACAGTAGCGATCGTGACATCCGGCGGGCCGATTGCCGTGGCGATGCAGCGGGCGCTGAACCTCACGCCGCAACATACCTTGCAGGTCAGCTGGATGTCGCGCAACTGTTCGTGGAGCGAGTTTCTTTATTCGGGGGAGCGGTTTACTCTTAGCGCGTTCAATGCCCACCCGCATTTAGATGATGCCGCCATGCTGACCTACCGCTAGGGGATTCGCCGATGCCCGATCTGCTGGATCACCCGACGACGGTTCGACCAGGAGAAGAACTTGACCTGAGCAAACTCGAGACTTTTTTGCGCAGCCACTTTCCGCATGTACAGGGGCGGCTTAGCATTCAGCAATATCCGAGCGGCCACTCCAACCTGACTTACATGGTTCAACTCGGGGGCTGGGAACTGGTGTTGCGGCGGCCGCCCTTCGGTAGCAAGGTGAAGACGGCGCACGATATGGGCCGCGAATTTCTAGTGCTTTCGAAACTCCACTCCGTCTACGCTCCTGCACCGAATGTGCTTTCCTACTGCGAGGATGAATCCATCCTGGGCGTCCCGTTTTACCTCATGGAACCGATTCACGGCGTGATCCTTCGCAGGGATCCGCCACATGGCCTGGATTTTCCCCCGGAGAAGGCGCGGCGCCTGAGCGAATCTTTCGCGGAAAACCTGGCTCTTCTCCATAGCCTGGACTACGCTGCCGTGGGCCTCGGCGATCTCGGCAGGCCGCAAGGGTACGTGGAACGTCAAGTCCGTGGCTGGATCGAACGCTACCACGGTTCGAAAACGCAGGATTATCCGGAAGTGGAAAAAATATCCAAGTGGATGCAGGGGCACATTCCCGCCGGTGCGGGAGCTTCGCTCATCCACAACGACTACAAGTACGATAATGTGGTACTCGATCCGCGCGACATCACACGAATTACGGGAGTTCTCGACTGGGAAATGTGCACCATCGGCGACCCGCTGGCGGATCTGGGCACCGCCATGGCCTATTGGATCGATACGGCTGATCCTGCGGAATTGCAGGAAAATCGCTCAGGACCGACGAACCATCCGGGCAGCTTTTCTAGAGCGGAACTCGCGGAATACTATGCTCGAAAAACAGGCCGGGATATTTCCCAGATGCCTTTCTATCTCACTCTCGCTCGATTCAAGCTCGCGGTTATCGTGCAGCAGATTTATTACCGATTCCATCAGGGCCTAACCAAGGACGAGCGTTTCGCCTCCATGCCCGGACGAGTCAGCACGTTATTGCGCGCCGCGTGGCACACGGCGCAAACCGGCGTGATCTGAAAGCAAGATGAAGAGCGCGGTCAGAGAAAGTAGCGGACCACCCACTCCGCCACGCAGCACGGTTTTAAGGAATTCTCGCATTCGACCGCGATGGAATAGGTAGCTTCGAGCGAATCAGGGAGTTCTTTCAGCCCCACGAGTCCGATGCGTGCGCGAATCTTAGCGCCGGCACGAACCGGGGCAGGGAATCGCACACGGTTCAACCCGTAATTGACCGCCATGCGCACTCCGCTCTGTATGTGTATTGCCCGCTTCATGAACTGGCTCAACAAGGAGAGCGTCAAGAAGCCATGAGCAATCGTCGCGCCGAAGGGCGATTCTTTTTGCGCACGTTCGCGATCCACGTGAATCCACTGGCGGTCGTCGGTGGCCTCGGCGAATTGGTTGATGCGCTCTTGCGTCATCAGGAACCAATCCGTCACTGCGATTTCGCGGCCAGTGTAATCCTTCAGCGAAAGAACGTTTTCCACCGCGACGGGTGGCATGGGTGATCTCCTAGAAAAGAAAGCTATATGGCAGTTGGCAAGAACGGGGGATCACTGAGCGCCCGATTTCGCCGCGGACTTGCCCCATTTTCGGAGCTCCTGCTTGGCGATTGCTTCGATGTGAACTTCATCCGGACCGTCGGCGATTCGCAGCGTGCGGACACCCGCCCACGCGGCGGCAAGGAAGGTATCTTCCGAGACGCCCGCTCCTCCATGAGCCTGAATGGCGCGATCCAAAACGCGCAGCGCAACGTTTGGAGCGACTACCTTGATCATGGAGATTTCCGCGCGCGCCACTTTGTTACCTACGGTGTCCATCAAATGCGCCGCTTTCAGCGTCAGAAGGCGCGCTTGTTCGATCTCCATGCGCGAAGCGGCAATGTCCGCGCGAATGGTGCCTTGCTCGGCCAGGGGCTTCCCGAAAGCCAGACGCGCTTGCACACGCTTGCACATTGTTTCCAAGGCGCGCTCTGCCACACCGATGCAGCGCATGCAATGATGGATACGCCCGGGCCCAAGCCGGCCTTGGGCGATCTCGAAACCCCGGCCTTCGCCGAGCAGGATATTGGCGGCAGGAACTCGGACATTTTCAAAGGTGACTTCGCCGTGGCCGTGGGGAGCATGGTCATACCCAAACACCGTCAGCAATCGCTCGATCTTTACTCCGGGCGCGTCCATCGGCACCAGAATCATCGATTGTTGTTGATGAGGCGGAGCCGAAGGATCCGTTTTGCCCATGAAGATGGCGATCTTGCAACGCGGATCGCCGGCCCCGGAAGTCCACCATTTTCGGCCATTGATAATGTAGTGGCCGCCGTCCCGGACGATCCTCGCTGCAATGTTCGTTGCATCGGAGGAGGCCACCGTGGGTTCGGTCATCGCGAAACACGAGCGGATTTCGCCCGCCAGCAGCGGCTTGAGCCAACGGTCTTTCTGTT